>RRZT010783729.1_pt1 | contig 10480 bp, 12 predicted proteins | sample 2165551 | NCBI WGS metagenome assembly RRZT01 (sample SAMN10456910, study PRJNA506462) | wastewater metagenome | biome: wastewater; feature: sludge; material: wastewater sludge; isolation source: wastewater sludge with Escherichia coli K12::gfp cells carrying plasmid... | place: USA: Moscow, Idaho...
AAAATCAGTCATTGCTCCAATACCTAAAAATACTAAAGGAGGATACCAACCATATCTAACCCCACCATAAAGAATATTTAAAACTGTACCTTCTTCTTTTATACCAATATCTGAACCTTCTAAAAAAGGAATGTTTCCAACAATCATACCAAAACCAATAGGAACTAAAAGCATTGGTTCCCATCCTTTTTTAATAGCTAAATAGATAAACATGATTCCGATAATAATCATGATAATATTACCTATTTCTACATTTGCAAACCCTGTACTCAAAATAATCTTATTGATACTATTGAGCAAAAATGAAAGTAAATTATCTTGCTGTATCATTATTCTATCCTATTATAATTAATTCAGTTCCTTCTAAAACAGAATCCCCTTTACTAACTTTTATTTCCAATACTTTGCCATCTTTATCGGCATTGATATTGTTTTCCATTTTCATTGCCTCTAGAGCTAATACTTTTTGCCCAATTTTAACTGTATCACCTACATTGACACTAATAGCTGTAATAACTCCAGGTAATGGGGATAAAAGTGCTCCTGTTTTTACTTTCACTACAGGTTTTACTACGGGTTGAGAAGGAGAGCTCACTGTTGTTTCATCATGCGTATATACTGCACGTTTTGCAAGAGGTTTAATACCTTTTTTAACAAGAGGTTTTTCCATTTCTACGTAAAAAGGAGTGCCATTAACCTCTACTTCTGCAATATTGTCCTCTACGCTTTGTATACCAACTTTATATTTGGTACCATTTATAATAAAATTATATTCTTTCATCTATTTTATTTATTAAAAAATTCATATATAGTAAACGATATAACTGATTGTATATTTACCAGTTATTTTTTCTATACAGCTTGTTGATTTTTTTACAAAAAATTACGCAACCCATATATTTTAGAACTCCAAGGAGAATACGTTTTAGCAACACGTTGTATAGTCAAAATAGTATCTTCAACATCATGTATTTCTTCCTGATATTCGTGTATAGCCATGGCAATAGACGCGTATACTTCTGCTGGAATATGTGTTTCAACAATGGTTTCACTTTTTTCTCCCTTAGCTGTTTTACGAATACGCTCTTTGGTTACGTATATAGAAAACTTTGCTGTAAAAGAAAATAATGCATACAGTAGTAGTAGTGCAAGAAACACAACAGACATAGAAGCTATAGCTAATACAACTCCATATGGATCTTGTTGTGCAAAAACCTTACTAGTTTCTCCTTTATCTACAAAAGCATTATTATTAGCTGGAGATGTTTTAGCCAACATACCCCATTCAGGTTCACCATCTTTCAATCGTCCATAGGAAAAATTAGCAGGCATAGTAAGAGGATAGACTACCGAATCTAAACACGTTGTTTGATCTCTATCATACAAAGCGATATAATTACTTTCTTGTAATGTAAAGTTTGTATGAAATATTCCAAAATGAGTTTTATTATCTGCATAAAATATTATATGAGATAATGGAGCAACAAGTGTTATTTCATCTCCTTCAGGTATTTTGTATTTTACAGGATTAAGGGTATCATTTGTCAAATAGCAACCCCCAATATCAATCACACGATGGGTAGGATTATATATTTCTATCCAACCACTTCTATTTCCATAATCATCCACCAAGTTCTCAGTATTCGTTACTAGTAGTTCATTTATAACCAAGTTTAAACTTTCTGCAGACATGTTAACAGAGAACAAACTAAGAAGGAGTAACAGCGTAATAGATAAACGCATTTTTATATAGTTATATATCATAATTATAAAGGCAAATTATCATGCTTTTTAAGCGGATTAGTTAATTTTTTGGTTGCCAATTGTTGCAATGAACGAATAATCCGAAAACGCGTATTACGTGGTTCTATAATATCATCAATATAACCATATCGTGCAGCATTATAGGGATTAGCAAACAACTCTTTGTATTCTTCTACTTTTTCTTTTTGTAGTTCAGTTGGATTATCAGAAGCAGCTATTTCTTTTCCGTACAATACCTCGATAGCTCCTTCAGGTCCCATCACAGCAATTTCTGCTGTAGGCCACGCATAATTTACATCTCCTCGCAAGTGTTTAGAACTCATCACGCAATAAGCTCCACCATACGACTTACGTAGGGTTATTGTTATTTTTGGCACAGTAGCTTCGCCAAATGCATAAAGCAATTTAGCACCGTGCAAAATAACACCATTGTATTCTTGTTGTGTACCAGGTAAAAATCCAGGAACATCTACAAATGTTACAATAGGAATATTGAAGGCATCACAAAAACGCACAAAACGTGCTGCTTTACGAGATGAATTACTATCCAAAACACCAGCTAACACCTTAGGTTGATTAGCAACAATACCTACCGAAGTTCCATTAAAACGAGCAAAACCAACGATAATATTAGGGGCATAATCTTTGTGTACTTCTAAAAATTCGCCATTATCAATTACAGAACCTAATACCTCGTACATATCATAAGGCTTATTTGGAGAGTCAGGTATAATATCATTAAGCGAATCTTCCAATCTGTCAATTGGGTCAGAGCATGACACCAAAGGAGGTTCTTCTAAATTATTTTGAGGCAAAAAGCTAATTAATTTGCGAATACACAAAATACCCTCTTCCTCTGAGTCAACAGCAAAATGAGCTACTCCCGACTTTGTAGAATGAATACTTGCACCACCTAGTTCTTCTTGTGTAACATCTTCTCCTAACACTTGTTTCACAACTTTAGGTCCAGTTAAAAACATATAACTAGTACCTTTGGTCATAATAGTAAAATCAGTTAAGGCTGGAGAATAAACAGCACCACCAGCACATGGACCAAAAATAGCAGATATTTGAGGCACTACACCTGATGTTAAAATATTGCGTTGGAAAATTTCTGCATAACCAGCTAATGCAGTTACTCCCTCTTGAATTCTTGCTCCACCAGAGTCATTTATGCCTATGATAGGTGCTCCCATTTTCAAAGACAAGTCCATAACTTTGCAAATCTTCAATGCCATTGTTTCGGACAATGATCCTCCTTCAACTGTAAAATCTTGGGCAAACACGTATACCAATCGCCCATCAATGGTACCACATCCTGTTACCACCCCATCTCCAAGAATGGCTTCTTTTTTGTCCATACCAAAATTGGTACAACGATGCTTAATAAACATATCAATTTCCTCAAAACTAGCTTCATCAAGTAACATAGCTATACGCTCTCTAGCTGTATACTTGCCTTTCTTATGTTGGTTTTCGATACGTTTTTCTCCGCCTCCTAATCGTGCTTTTTCACGTAGAGCGATTAATTCTGCAATTTTTTCGAGCTGATGACTCATAGTGTATATTTTTTAAAGGTTATGAAATTATTCTTTAGGTGCTTCACACAATTCGGTTAAAACACTGAGAGTAGATTTTGGATGCATAAATGCAATATTCATATTTTCTGCACCTTTACGAGGAGCTTTGTCTATTAATTGCACTCCTTTTTCTTCAGCTATTTTTAATTTATCCGCTAATTGGTCAACAGCAAAAGCTATATGATGTACCCCTCCTTTTCCACCGTTTTTTTCTATAAATTTAGCTATAGGGCTTTCTGGGCTTGTCGCTTCTAATAATTCAATTTTTACTTCACCAACCATAATAAAAGCTGTTTTTACTTTTTGATCAGCTACTTCTTCAACTGCGTAACAGGTTAATCCTAATACGTTTTCATAAAAAGGCAAAGCCTCGGCAATACTTGGAACAGCTATGCCGATGTGTTCAATTTTTTTTGGTTTCATTTTTTTAAAATTTTATTTAATATGTTTGTTAGATTCTTTTTTGTATACCATTTTACGCAACTGACGTATAGGTTCGCCTCCTTCTAATAAATGTCCTCCCTGCAATTTTCGTTTGTATAATACATAACTCAGGCTCAACATAAAAAAGACCACAGCTCCTACACTGTATTGCCAAGTTATACTCAAATCATAATAATTAGCTAAAACGACAAACAAAGAAAGTACAGTCTGTATCAAGACATAAAAAAGTGTAACCTTTAAATGACTATGCCCGTATTGATTGCATAATAACTGAAATAAGTGTATGCGATGTGGTTTAAAAATATTTTGTCCCATCAATAAGCGTTGAATGACAGTATATCCTGCCTCAATAATAATGAGAGAAAATAACAAAACATACGTAAAGTTGTTTGTCTTTATAATCAATGATGCAAGAAAATACACCACAATTATACCTAAAAAAATTGAACCAACATCCCCACAAAAGCAAACTGGTTTTTTTCTAAAATTATACAATGAAAAAATAATTGTTGGAACAATTAAGAAATAAATTTTCTCTCTATTTTCGATAAAATCAATCACATAATAGTCAATAAAAATGACAGAGAAAAAGAACACTAAACTTAAACCCGCAATCAAACCATTAATTCCATCAATAAAATTATATAAATTTACAGCAGCTACAAAAAGTATAAGTAAAAAAGAAAAAGCAATCCAATCTAACATTTTCAATCCTAAAAAAGAAATAGAGAAATCTATTTTCAATTGCCACATCAACAAAATAACAGCTACTATTTGAAAACACAGCCGAAATAAAAACCAAATTTCTTTGATATCATCAAAAAAACTAACAATGGCAATTAACAAAGCTGCAATTGAAATAAACCAATTTACGTGTATCCCCTTCCACGAAGCATAGACTAAATAAAACAAATAGGATACAACAAAAATAATACCAGCTCCTGTTATCACGGGTTTTTTATGAGAACTTCTTTCATTAACATGTGCTACAATACCATATTTTCTTCCTAACGAAAAATACACATTCATTAATGCAAGTAAAAGTAAGAAAAGGACTATATATACCATCTAATTTCTCTATGTTAATGTTTAATTTTTAATACATCATTGGTTGTATGTTTATATCTAAATATAAGAGCAAACAATATTGTAATAACCAAAGCATACCCAGAAAATGTTAACCATATACCTTGCCAATTTTTTAATCCATCTGCCTGGATAAAGTAAGTATCAATAATGTATCCACTTGCCAAGCTACCAAATATTGCACCAAATCCATTGGTCATCATCATAAAAAGACCTTGTGCACTGGAACGATTTTTTTTATCAGTAGATGTTTCAACAAACAATGAGCCCGAAATATTGAAAAAATCAAAAGCCATACCATATACTACCATTGATAGAATTATCATCCATAAGCGATCATCTGGATTTCCAAAACCGAACAATGCAAAACGTAATACCCAAGCAATCATACTCATTAGCATTACATTCTTTATACCATAGCGTTTTAAAAAGAAAGGTATAGCTAAAATAAACAATGTTTCCGATATTTGTGAAATAGACATTACAATGGTTGAATACCTAACGACAAAAGAGTCAGCATATTGTTCAATATTTTTAAAATCGTCTAAAAACGTATCTCCATACATATTAGTAAGTTGAAGTGCTGCCCCTAAAAACATCGAAAAAATAAAAAAGATAGCCATTTTAGGATTAGCAAATAATTTAAACGCATCTAAACCAAGCATTTGTACAATGGATGAAGATTTTTCTTTACTTCTTTGCGGGATACATGCAGGTAACGTAAATGAATAGATGGCTAAACAAAAAGATAAAACTGCTGAAATATAAAATTGTACTGCTGTTGCTTTGTTTCCAGTTAAATTTACCACCCACATAGCAATAATAAAACCTATCGTACCCCAAATACGTATGGGTGGAAATGCTTTTTCAATATCAAGATTTACTTCTTTCAAAGCATTATATGCAATAGAATTACTTAATGAAATGGTTGGCATATAAAAAAACATGGCAAGCAACATTACCCAAAAAAATACAACAGGTGAATTTACAAACGCAAGAGAAAAAATACATAACCCACTTAACAAGTGTAGTAAGCCATATAATTTTTCTGCATTAACCCATCTATCAGCAATAATCCCCATTAATGTAGGCATTATTAAAGAAGAAATACCCAAAGTGGAAAATACTGCCCCAAATTGAGCCCCATCCCATTGTTTTGTATCAAACCAATAAATAGCAATAGTAATAAGCCATGCCCCCCACACAAAAAATTGCAGAAAACTCATCACTATCAGTCTAAATTTAAGATTTTTCATATTTCTTAATTTGGATTTTTTTTCTCATTATTAGTAGAACGTTTTATTATCTCCTCTTTACATAACAAAGCTTGTTTATAATCTTCACGTTCAGCAGCTAATTGCATTTCTTGTTTTAATTCCTCATACGTCATATCAGCCAATTTCTTGGTCTTAATTGCTAATCGTTGTTGCATTGCTACTGTCAATACTTCTTCAGAGACAAATATAGGACAACCACAACGAACAGCAATAGCGACCCCATCAGATGGTCTGCAATCACTCTGCAAAACATGTACACCCATTCTATAAACTAATTTCGAAAAAAAAATACCATCTTGAAGTTTATCAATAACAATACGTTCGATTGCAACATTAAGATTGCTCACTAAATTTACTATTACATCGTATATGAGAGGTCGTGGTACTTTTTTCTGTTCGAGCTGAATGGCAATAGATTGTGCCTCACTATATCCTATTTCTATCATCAAATACTTACTTCCTGCAACTTCTTTTAACAATAGTGTATGAGTTTCTGTTTTAGAAATACCAAGACTAACGCCAAAAACATATAACTCAATCATTTGCAAGCATTTTATTTTAGGCTGACAAAGTTAAGAAATAAAAATCAAAAAAGAAAAAAGAAAAATGCCTTTTATATCAGAAAAAACAAAAAATAGGGTTAATTCATATTTTACTAAAAAAAATAGTATTTTTGTGTCCCGTAACAACGAAAAAAAATTAGAACAATGTACAAAGAATTAATTAAAACTATTGCATTATTTATAGCTAAACCTGTAAAAGCTTGGGAATACATTAACACAAAAAATCCTACTGAAAATAATCCACTACATTCTTATGCCTACCCTTTAATGGGTTTAGGCTCGTTATCTGCTTTTATAGTAGCTCTCGTTAATAACGGTAGCAACGATGGATTTCAAATTGCACTAAAGGAAGCCTCACTATTATTTATTTCAAGTTTTATTGGCTTGTATACTGCCGCATTTCTAATTCGTATTTTTTATGAAAAATATTGCAAAGAACCTCTTTCTTTTGATGTTACCATTCAATTTGTTGTATATAGCTCTTCTGTAATTTTTATTATTAACTTGTTTAATCAAGTTACTAGTAGCATTTTCTTTCTACAAATATTCTCTTTGTACACTATATATATAGTATGGGAAGGAAGCATTCATTTTTTAAAACTAGAAGAATCAAAAAGGGCTAGTTTTGTTCTTTTCAGTGCTTTTTGTATGATCCTTTTACCAATAGCAATCACGGCATTAATGAAATTCTTTATGCCCGGTTTACAATAAGTTAATCAACCATGAAAACCAAACAAACTGCCATTCGGATAAAAAACAAACGAGCTACGTTTGATTATGAAATTTTAGAACGCTACACAGCAGGCATTGTACTTGTAGGTACGGAAATAAAAGCTTTACGAGAAGGAAAAGCCAATTTAACCGATTCTTTTTGTTTCTTTTTTAATAATGAATTATGGGTTAAAAACTTGTCAATTTCTCCCTATTTTTATGGATCGTACAATAACCATAACCCTCGAAGAGACCGCAAATTATTGCTCACCACAAAAGAACTCCGTAAACTAGAACGTGGCACAAAAGAAAAAGGTTGCACGCTAATCCCCACTTTATTATTTATAAATGAAAAAGGATTAGCTAAACTAGAAATTGCTTTAGCAAAGGGAAAAAAAGAATACGACAAACGAGATAGTATTAAGGAAAAAGAAGATAAACGTGTTATGGACAGAGCTTTTAAATCGAAGATATAAAAAAAGCCTTACGAAACGCAAAGCTTTTGTAGCGGGAACGAGAGTTGAACTCGTGACCTCCGGGTTATGAATCCGACGCTCTAACCATCTGAGCTATCCCGCCATCATTTTTTAGTGGTGCAAAGGTAATACTTTTTGGGAATTTCAAAAAATAAAATAGCATTTTTTCAATCTCAACTACTTAATATTTCCCCCTATACTTTGTATATTGCTTATAAACAATATTTTACCGCAATCCAATTATTTTTTTCTTTGTATCCAATTTGCCGTAAACCAAGCTTAATGGCAAGATCATGTATGTGAGACAAATCTGATAGATAAAAACCACTCATAAATAATATCCCATTTTTTGATAAACAAGCAACATATTGAGGCATATATTCAAGTAAAACATTCAGGTTTATATTTGCAAAAATTACATCAAATTTCTCATTATCAACTACTTCTGCCCCACCTTGAAACACTTGTATGGTATCAACTGCATTTACCAAAATATTCTCTTTTGCGTTTACATAACACCATTCGTCAATATCAACAGCCCACACCTTATTTGCACCTCTCATTTTTGCTAAAATGGCTAATACAGCTGTACCACAACCCATATCCAACACTGCCTTATCCACTAATACCTCTTCTAAAATCCATCTTAGCATCAAACTAGTTGTTTCGTGATGACCTGTACCAAAAGACATCTTAGGATCTATTACAATATCGTATTTTGCATTGGGCAAATTAGTATGAAAAGATGATCGTATAAGACATACATCATCTACTACTATAGGCTTAAAATAATGCTTTTCCCACTCTTCATTCCAATTTTGTTGTACAATACGTTCTTTTTTAAAGCTAATTTGTGTTTCATATAACTTAGCAACATCATGAATTACTTCACTGAAAAGAGCTCCCTTCCAATCAGGCTCTTGAATAAACGCAGATACTCCATCTTCTTGCAATTCAAAACTCTCAAACCCAATAGCACCAAGCTCATACGCAAGAATATCAGCCAGATATTCGGAAAAAGGATTCATTTTGATGGCAAATCTTAAATAATTTATCATATATTAGAATTTAATAATAAAATCTTTCATTTATTAATTTTTTGTTAACAAATGAATGTGTATTTTTGTATCATAGAATCGTACATACACACAACACACATTTTCACGCATATAAAAGCAACAAAAGTACAAAAAAATCCTTAAATTGAAATGCCATGAAAAAGAAAGCTTTACTTATCAGTAGTCTGTTTATTGCATTTTCTATGTCGATGTTTGCTCAATACGACGACATCTACTATAATCCAAGAAAAGCAAATGAAACACGAATAACTACAAGTAACGAAGAAACTGTAGTTATTTCTAATAATGTGCGTGATGTTGATACTTATAACCGTCAGGCTCCAGCAAACCGACCAAATCAAACATCGAATGTAGAACAAGATGATTTTGAGTATACAAAAAGAATAACACGTTTTCATAACCCAGAAGCCGTTACTATCAACAACCCAGAATATGTGTACATATACAACGACACACCCTCTGAACCAAATCCAACTATAAATATTCGTGTTACACAACGCTGGAATCCATGGGATTATAGTTATTTTACACGTTATTATTATCCATCCTATCATTGGTCATGGGATTCAAACTATGGATGGGGTTATACATACAACACCTACTATCCATTTTATAGTACATATCCTTCATCATTTTATTATGGTTATTATCCTCCAGGTTATGGTTATTATGGTTATGGTTACTATGGTTACCCATCTTATTATCATCATCAACCTACTTACACAACAAGAAAGGGCTATAACAATTACGACCGCACACCCAATTATGTAAATGATGGCAGAGGCAGTAGCTCTTCATATGGATATCAAAATTCTGGACAACGTTCAACACGTTCTGTTGGAACAAACCCAACAAATACTAACGCATCTAGTACACGTAATACATCAACTTACAATAATAGAGAGCGTACATTTAATAGTGCACCATCTTCTTCTACACAAAATACCAGAAAAAGTGACGTAACAACGAATACCTCTACACCAAGAGAAACATCTAGCGGTAGAAGTTTCAACTCCTCTTCATCATCGTCTAATAGCAATAATTCTGGTACAAGAAGTACGCAAAGCAGTGATAATTCATCGTCTTCCAACGGAGGAAGCAGAAGCAATGGAGGTCGCTCGTTTAGCAGATAGTAATTATGAAATAAATAAAAAATAATACGATGAAAAAAATAATAATTACAAGTTTGTGTGCATTAGGAATTATGAGCTTTGCAAATGCTCAATTTCAGTCGGAATACGATGCACTAAAAGTAGCTCAAACTGACTTAAATGGGACAGCACGTTTTATGTCTGTGGCAGGAGCGATGGGAGCTTTAGGTGGAGATGCCTCTACCCTATTTTACAATCCAGCTGGGATTGCTACGTACCGCAGTTCTGAGCTTACCTTTACTGGAAACTTGAATTGGAACAATACCTCAGCTTTAGGCAGTATGGCTAGCCGTTTTTTATTCAATTTGAATAATGTATCTTATATCAGTGCATATAAAACAGGATCTGA
>RRZT010197525.1_pt1 | contig 10477 bp, 7 predicted proteins | sample 2165551 | NCBI WGS metagenome assembly RRZT01 (sample SAMN10456910, study PRJNA506462) | wastewater metagenome | biome: wastewater; feature: sludge; material: wastewater sludge; isolation source: wastewater sludge with Escherichia coli K12::gfp cells carrying plasmid... | place: USA: Moscow, Idaho ...
CCGCATGGACGCCGACACCTCGATGAAGATGGAGGCGCTGACCAGCTTCATGAAGGACCAGAAGGACATCCAGAAGGTCTTCCTGCTGAACCAGAACTACGCGCACGGCCACCAGGTCGCCAAGTACGCCAAGGAGATCCTGGGCCGCAAGCGCCCGGATGTGCAGTTCGTCGGCGAGGATCTGCACCCGCTGGCGCAGGTGCGCGACTTCGCGCCCTATGTGGCCAAGATCCGCGCCAGCGGCGCCGACACCGTCATCACCGGCAACTGGGGCTCGGACCTGTCGCTGCTGCTGAAGGCCGCCAACGAGGCCGGCCTGACGGCGAAGTTCTACACCTACTACACCGGCGTGACCGGCACGCCCACCGCGCTGGGCGGGCAGGGCGACGGCCGCGTCTTCCAGGTCTCCTACAACCACTATCACCTGCCCGGCCAGATGGCGGCCTGGCGCGACGAGTTCCAGAAGAAGTTCAATGCCGACTTCTACACCGGCAGCGTCATCCACATCTACACGCTGCTGGGCGAGGCGATGGCCAAGGCGAAGTCGACCGACCCGGTGAAGGTGGCCGCCGCGCTGGAGGGGCTGAAGACCAGGAGCTTCAACGGCGAGGTCGAGATGCGTCGCACCGACCACCAGCTGCAGCAGACGCTCTACATCACCCGCTGGCAGAAGGCCGACGCGAAGTTCCCTTACTCGCCGGAGAACACCGGCTACACGCTGGCCCCGGTGGCGACCTACGAGCCCTATGTCGCCAGCACGCCGACCTCGTGCCAGATGAAGCGGCCGGGGTGAAGACCGGCGAGGCCCTGAGCCGTCACCCTCGCGAAGGCGAGGGCCCACGCCGCGCCTGCGCGATGATTCCTGGCACGCAACACCCCCTCGCACCGTGGATCCACCGTGGACCAGATCCTCATCAATCTCCTGAACGGCCTGAGCTCCGGCCTGCTGCTGTTCATGCTCAGCTCGGGCCTGACGCTGATCTTCAGCATGATGGGCGTGCTGAACTTCGCCCACGCCAGCTTCTACATGCTGGGCGCCTACATCGCCTTCATGATCTCCGGCGCGGTCGGCTTCTGGCCGGCGCTGGTGCTCGCGCCGCTGGCGGTGGGCGTGCTGGGCGCGCTGTTCGAGCGCGGCGTGCTGCGCCGGGTGCATCACCACGGCCATGTGCCGGAGCTGCTGATCACCTTCGGACTGTCCTACGTGATCCTGGAGCTGGTGCAGCTGGTGTGGGGCCGCAGCTCGGTGCCGTTCACGCCGCCGCCGGAGCTGCAGGGGCCGGCCTTCACGCTGGTGCAGTCCTCGCGCGACGGGCTGTCGCTGGTCTGGGGCGCGGCACCCGAGGCGATGTGCCGCGCCGCCGAGGGCGTGCAGCTCGCCTGCTCGCGCTTTCCGATGACCCGCGCCTTCATGATGCTGGTGGCGCTGCTGATGCTGCTGGCCCTGTGGCTGCTGCTGACGCGCACCCGCATCGGCCTGGTGATCCAGGCCGCGCTGACCCATCCTGAAATGGCCGAGGCGCTCGGCCATGATGTGCCGCGCGTCTTCATGCTGGTCTTCGGCAGCGGCTGCGCGCTGGCCGGCCTGGCCGGGGTGATCGGCGGGGTGACCTTCGTGACCGAGCCGTCGATGGCGGCGGTGGTCGGCTCGATCATCTTCGTGGTGGTGGTGGTCGGCGGCATCGGCTCGCTGGCGGGCGCCTTTGCCGGATCGATCCTGGTCGGGCTGCTGCAGACCCTGCCGCTGACCGTCGACGCCTCGCTGGCGACGCTGCTGAACCGGCTGCTGGACGCCGGCATCGGGCCGGACTCGCCGGGCTGGCCGCTGCTGCGCATCACGCTGGCGCAGGCCGCGCCGATCCTGCCCTATCTGCTGCTGGTGCTGATGCTGATCCTGCGTCCGCGCGGCCTGCTCGGCACCCGGGAGGGCTGAAGGCCATGGCCGCCACTTCGCTGACCTCCGCCCGCCACGAGGCCCCGACGACGACCATGACGACGCCGACGACCGCCACCGCCCCGAGCCGCACCGCGCGTCGGCGCAGCTACCGCTTCCAGCCCTGGAATGTCGGGCGCTGGCTGGTCTGGGGGGGATTCGCGCTGCTGCTGGTGCTGGCGCCGCTGCTGTGGAGCAGCAGCTTCGCGCTGACGATGCTGTCGCAGATGGGCATCGCGATCATCGTCTGCCTGTCCTACAACCTGCTGCTCGGCCAGGGCGGCATGCTCAGCTTCGGCCATGCGGTCTACAGCGGCCTGGGCGCCTATCTGGCGATCCACACCCTCAACCAGGTCGGCGCCGGCACCCTGGCGCTGCCGGTCAGCCTGGTGCCGCTGGTGGGCGGCCTGGGCGGCGGGCTGTTCGCGCTGCTGCTCGGGCATGTGAGCACCCGCAAGTCGGGCACCACCTTCGCGATGATCACGCTGGGCGTGGGCGAGCTGGTCTGGTCGATGTCGCTGATGCTGCCGGAGTTCTTCGGCGGCGAGGGCGGCATCTCGTCGAACCGCGTCGTCGGTCCGCCGGTGCTGGGCATCACCTTCGGGCCGCAGATCCAGGTCTACTACCTGATCGCGCTCTACTGCTTCGTCTGCACCGCGCTGATGTTCGCCTTCACCCGCACGCCGCTGGGGCGCATGCTCAACGCGGTGCGCGACAACGCCGAGCGGGTCGAGTTCATCGGCTACAGCGCCAGCCGCATCCGCTGGATTGCCTTCACCATCGCCGGCTTCTTCGCCGGCATCGGCGGCGGTCTGGCGGCGCTGAACTTCGAGATCGTCACCGCCGAGGTGGTCAGCGCGCACCGCTCGGGCGCCTATCTGCTGTTCGTCTTCCTGGGCGGCGCGATCTTCTTCTTCGGGCCGATCCTGGGCGCCATCCTGATGGTGATCGCGCTGGTGCTGCTGTCGGAGCTGACGATGGCCTGGCTGCTCTACCTGGGCCTGGTCTTCCTGTTCATGGTGGTGTACGCGCCCGGCGGGCTGGCCAGCCTGATCATGATGAACCTGCGGGTGGCGGCCTTCGGGCGGCTGCGCACGCTGTGGTGCGCCTGGCTCGGTCTGGCCGGCACCGCGCTGGCGGCGCTGGCCGGTCTGGGCGCGATGGTGGAAATGGTCTACCACCGCCAGCTCGATGCCGCGCTGGGCGACCGGATGCGCTTCCTGGGCGCCACGCTCGATGTGCGCAGCCCCGACGCCTGGATCGGCGCGCTGCTGCTGCTGCTGACCGGCGCCGGCCTGTTCGAGCTGGCGCGGCGCCAGTTCAGCCGCGAATGGGACGAGACGCAGGAAGCGATCGAGAAGGAAATCAAGCGCCGGGAGAGCCTGTGATGAAGCCCGTGACCATGAACCTGGCCGTCGAGCTTGACGCGGTGCGCAAGTCCTTCGGCCGCACCGAGATCATCCGGGGCGCCAGCCTGCAGGTGCGTGCCGGCGAGCGGGTGGCCATCATCGGCCCCAACGGCGCCGGCAAGTCGACGCTGTTCAACCTGATCAGCGGCCGGCTGGCGCCCTCGGCCGGGCAGATCCGCCTGTTCGGCGAGCGCATCGACGGTCGCACGCCGCACGAGATCAACCGGCGCGGCCTGGCGCGCAGCTTCCAGGTCAGCAATCTGTTCCCGAAGCTGAGCGTGTTCGAGAACCTGCGCTGCGCGATGCTCTGGAGCGAGGGCCACCGCTACGCCTTCTGGAAATTCCTCGCCGATCTGGACGAGACCAACGCCCGCGCCGAGGCGCTGCTCGAGCGGCTGCATCTGGACCGCCGCCGCGACGTGCTGGCGATGAACCTGACCTACGCCGAGCAGCGCGCGCTCGAGATCGGCCTGACGATCGCCGGCGGCGCGCGCGTGATCCTGCTCGACGAGCCGACCGCCGGCATGAGCCGCAGCGAGACCACCCGCTTCATCGGCCTGATCCGCGAGGTCACCGAAGGCCGCACGCTGCTGACCGTCGAGCACGACATGGGCGTGGTCTTCGGCCTGGCCGACCGCATCGCGGTGCTGGTCTACGGCGAGGTCATCGCCTTCGACACGCCTGAGCGCGTGCGCGCCGACCCGCGCGTGCAGGAGGCCTACCTCGGCTCCGTGCTCGCCCAGGGCCACTGAGCGTCTTCACCATGCTGGAAATCGACAACCTCCACGCCTACTACGGCAAGAGCCACGTCCTGCACGGCGTGACGATGCGCATCGCGCCCGGCGAGATCGTCGCGCTGCTCGGGCGCAACGGCTCGGGGCGCTCCACCACCGTCAAGGCCGTCATGGGCCTGGTCGAGGGCAGCGGCTCGGTGCGCTGGGGCGGCCGCGAGCTGCTCGGGCTGAAGGCGCACCAGATCGCGCACCACGGCCTGGGCTACGTGCCCGAGAGCCGCGACATCTTCCCCCGGCTCACCGTGCATCAGAACCTGCTGCTCGGCCAGAAGAAGGCCGGCGGCACGCCCGGCGCGCGCTGGCAGCTCGACGACATGTACGCGATGTTCCCGCGGCTGAAGGAGCGCCAGCACACCGAGGCCGGCGTGCTCTCCGGCGGCGCGCAGCAGATGCTGACGCTGTGCCGAACGCTGATGGGCGACCCCGACCGGATCATGATCGACGAGCCCACCGAGGGCCTGGCGCCCAAGATCGTCGAACTGGTGGCCGACTACCTGCGCGAACTGCAGCGCCGCGGCATCGCGGTGCTGCTGGTCGAGCAGAAGCTCACCATCGCGCTGGAAGTCTCGCAGCGCTGCCTGCTGATGGGCCACGGCTGCATCGTCTTCGAGGGCACGCCGGCGGAGCTGCGCGCCAATGCGGGGGTGAGGCGGGAGTGGCTGGAGGTGTGATTTCAGTCGGTTGAGTGCTAATTAATTTTTAAATCATCGCGAACTGTTTGAGCGATTATTTTTTGCAAGAGTTGCCGATATAAATCCTAAAGACAAATAATTGTCGGCCCCAAAACCATTTTTTGGAATATTAACCATTAAATATCCTCCGGCATGTATGGATGAATTTTTTATTTTGTAAAAGTAGATGTTTTGTGGCCCTGATGAGTCAATGATTGGCTTCGCGAGAGGGTAGTTCTTCTCAAGCATTTTTATAATTTCCACTGGATCCAATTCATGAAAAAGAACCGAGCACGCACCATGGGGAGTGGCTGTGACGATAAATTTTATATTTTTGCGCCTAAATAAAAAACCCTTTCCGCCATTTCTGGCAATACTTGGATCTTGATTAAGTATTTCGGGTGCAACTGGTTTTGCACCCGCAGCGGCCGCCATTCTTTCCAAGGTTAGAAGATCTCCACCTGTCCCTAGGCACAGCCCATCAAAAGCAACAAGGGCTTCGGTCGTATTCGCTAAGACAGTTGGTGTTGCCTGAATGCAAAAAAAGGCACAAATTGATGCTTTTATGATTCGACAAATATTGCGATTTTTGAGTGCCATTTAAGAGGTAATTTTTGATTTAGCATTTATTTATTTTAAACCGGCAACTGTCTACATGACATAAATCTGATGTTGTCCCTGTAAATCAAGGTTTCTAACATAATTATTTTAATTGCCGTATTAATTGCTGCGATCACAAAGGCAAATCATAGTAAGAGCCTGTTTTTTTCTCCTGCTCCCAAATGCTGCTAATACTTTTGGCGGATACGACCGATTTCATCCCTTTGTGCCAAGCGGACCAAACACTTGGCTCTATGTATCCCTGCTTAAAATATAGATACTCTTCGCCGCAAAGATTCAAGTAAGACACGACTGTCTCGCGCTCATACTCTGTTAAATCGATGGGTGATTTTTTTGTAATTTCAATAATTGATTTGCGCAGTGCTTCATACCGTGAATTGCATTCCTTGAATACTTCCATAAATATGCGAAGTTCTTCTATTTTTTGTTTTTGCACAAAATATCCAATAGATAAAATTACACCAGACATTGTTGCGATTGATGCAAGCGATTCATTTTTTTTGATAAAAAGCCACGAAATTAGGATCAGCATTAAAACTAAAATATGCCAATAATAAGCAAAAAACCAAAATTTCACCCTAACATTAAGATTTATATTCATTCTGCCACCTGTAAATATTTGTTGCGATACGCAATAATTTGACCTGAGTTTTATTTTTAATTTGCTGCGAACTTCGGAAGCATAGTATTTGAGCGCAATTTTGCGAACGAAAAATTCACGATCTTGCACTTTGGAACACTTCGCTGCCGCTCAGGCTTGTCCATCCCGGGCATTCCCTCGGATTGTCCCGAATCGGACACGAAGTGCGGGATCGGGCCTCCTAGACTGGTTCTCAGCCCCTGCTCTCAGCCCCTGGACTGGATGGAGATTGCTTCCATGACCGCCTCCCTCGCACGCCACGGCCGCGTTGCCGTCATCACGCTCGACAACCCGCCGGTCAACGGCCTGGGCCTGGAGACCCGCCGCGCGCTGGCCGCGCAGGTGCACGCCGCCGAGGCCGATCCGCAGATCGCCGCGATGGTCATTGCCGGCGCCGGCCGGGTGTTCTCCGGCGGCGCCGACATCAAGGAGTTCGGTTCGCCCAAGGCGGTGGCCGAGCCCAATCTGCTTAGCCTGATCCTGCTGGTCGAGCGCGCGACCAAGCCGGTGGTGGCCGCGATCCACGGCACCTGCATGGGCGGCGGCCTGGAGCTGTCGCTGGGCTGCCACTACCGCGTGGCCGCGCCGGGCGCCAGCATCGCGCTGCCGGAGGTCAAGATCGGCCTGGTGCCGGGCGCCGGCGGCACGCAGCGGCTGCCGCGCGCGCTCGGCGTCGAGACGGCGCTGAACATGATCGTCTCGGGCGAGCCGGTCAGGAGCGAGCAGCTCGCGCAGGTGCCGGGCCAGCGCCTGATCGACCGCCTGATCGAGGGCGAGCTGATCGCCGGCGCGGTGGCCTTCGCCGAGGAGATCGCCGACGTGCGTCCGCTGCCGCGGGTGCGCGACCTGAAGGCCGCCCACCCGGAGGCCGACGCCTACTTCCAGTTCGCGCGCAACACCGCGCGGGCGATGGCGCGGCACTTTCCGGCGCCGGTCAAGTGCGTCGACTGCGTCGAGAAGTCGGTCAAGGCCTCCTTCGACGAGGGCATGCGCTTCGAGCGCGAGGCCTTCCTGGGCCTGATGTGGACGCCCGAGTGCAAGGCGCTGCGCCATGCCTTCTTCGCCGAGCGCGCCGCCAGCAAGATCGCCGACGTGCCCGAGGACACGCCGCTGCGCCCGGTCGACCGGGTCGCGGTCATCGGCGCCGGCACGATGGGCGGCGGCATCGCGATGAACTTCCTGAATGCCGGCATCCCGGTGGTGATGCTGGAGATGAAGCAGGAGGCGCTCGAGCGCGGCGTGGCCACCATCCGCAGGAACTACGAGGCCCAGGTCAGGAAGGGCAAGCTGAAACAGGACAAGTACGAGCAGCGCATGGCGCTGCTGTCGACCACGCTGAGCTATGCCGACATCGGCGACGCCGACATGGCGATCGAGGCGGTCTTCGAGGACATGGCGGTCAAGCAGGCGGTCTTCGAGCAGCTCGACGCGGTGATGAAGCCGGGCGCGATCCTGGCGACCAACACCTCGACGCTGGACGTGAACCGCATCGCCTCCTTCACCCGGCGCTCGCAGGACGTGATCGGCACGCACTTCTTCAGCCCCGCCAACGTGATGAAGCTGCTGGAAGTCGTGCGCGGCGCCGAGACGGCCAGGGACGTGCTGGCCACCGTGATGGCGCTGGGCAAGAAGATAAGGAAGACCTGCGTCGTCTCCGGCGTGTGCGACGGCTTCATCGGCAACCGCATGATCGAGCAGTACAGCCGCCAGGCCGGCTTCCTGCTGGAAGAGGGCTGCACGCCGACCCAGGTCGACCGCGCGATCGAGAAGTTCGGCTTCGCGATGGGCCCGTTCCGCATGGGCGACCTGGCCGGCAACGACATCGGCTGGTACATCCGCAAGCGCCGCTACCTCGAGAAGCCGGACCTGCGCTACAGCCGCACCGCCGACCTGCTGTGCGAGATGGGCCGCTTCGGCCAGAAGACCGGCGCGGGCTGGCATGACTATCAGGCCGGCAAGCGCGACGCGATCCCGAGCCCGGTGGTCGAGCAGATGATCGCCGACCACCGCGCCGCGCTCGGCATCACGCCGCGCCGGATCAGCGACGAGGAGATCGTGCACCGGCTGGTGTATTCGCTGGTCAACGAGGCGGCGCGGCTGCTCGAGGAAGGCATCGCGGCCAAGGCCAGCGACATCGACATGGTCTACCTGACCGGCTACGGCTTCCCGCTGCACCGCGGCGGCCCGATGTGCTACGCCGACACGCAGGGCCTCTTCAACGTCGTCGAGGACATGAAACGCTTCGCCCGCAACCCGCACGACGACGCGGCGTTCTGGCAGCCGGCGCCGCTGCTGGCGCGCCTGGTCGCCGAAGGCAAGACCTTCAACCCCGCCTGAGCGGCCGGCTCGATCGGCCTGATCCAGAACACGACGGAGTTCGCCCCATGACCACCGCTGTCATCGTTTCCACCGCGCGCACCCCGCTGGCCAAGAGCTGGAAGGGATCGTTCAACATGTCCCACGGCGCCACGCTCGGCGGCCATGTCGTGGCCGAGGCCGTGCGCCGCGCCGGCATCGAGCCCGGCGCGGTCGAGGATGTGCTGATGGGCTGCGCCAACCCCGAGGGCGCCACCGGCTGGAACATCGCGCGCCAGATCGTGCTGCGCGCCGGCCTGCCGGTGAGCGTCTCGGGCCTGACGGTCAACCGCTTCTGCTCCAGCGGCCTGCAGACGATCGCGCTGGCCGCGCAGCGCATCATCGCCGGCGAGGGCGAGGTGCAGGTGGCCGGCGGCGTCGAGAGCATTTCCTGCGTGCAGCAGGAGATGAACCAGCACATGTTCGTCGACTCCTGGCTGAAGCAGCACAAGCCGGAGATCTACTGGCCGATGCTGCAGACCGCCGAGAACGTCGCGAAGCGCTACGGCCTCCCGAAGGAGCGCATGGACGCGTTCGGCGCCGAGAGCCAGCGCAAGGCCTGCGCGGCGCAGGCGGCCGGGCGCTTCGCCGAGGAGATCGCGCCGATCGCCGTGACCGCCGGCGTGGCCGACAAGGTGCTGGGCCTGCGCACGAAGCAGCTCACCGTCAGCGCCGACGAGGGCCTGCGCGAGGGCACGACGGTCGAGGCGGTGGCCTCGATCCGCACCGCGCAGCCCGGCGGCGTGGTCTCGGCCGGCAACGCCAGCCAGTTCAGCGACGGCGCCGGTGCCTGCGTGGTGGTGGACGAGCGCTACGCCGAGCGCCACGGCCTCAAGCCGCTGGGGCGCTTCCTCGGCTTCGCGGTCGCCGGCTGCGAGCCCGACGAGATGGGCATCGGGCCGGTGTTCGCGGTGCCGAAGGTGCTCGCCCGCCTGGGGCTCACGGTCGACGACATCGACCTCTGGGAGCTGAACGAGGCCTTCGCGGTGCAGGTGCTGTACTGCGCCGACCGGCTCGGCATCCCGATGGAGCGGCTCAATGTCAACGGCGGCGCCATCGCGCTCGGCCACCCCTACGGCATGAGCGGCCAGCGCCTGGTCGGCCACGCGCTGATCGAAGGCCGGCGCCGCGCCGCCAAGTATGTCTGCGTGACGATGTGCATCGGCGGCGGCATGGGCGCTGCAGGCGTGTTCGAGGTGCTCTGAGGTTCGTCCCATGCGCGCCACCCTCGACTTCCTGCTCCACGACTGGCTGCGCGTCGAATCGCTGACCGCGCGCGCCCGCTTCGCCGACCACAGCCGCGAGACCTTCGCCGCGGTGCTCGACACCTGCGAGCGCATCGCCCGCGAGAAGTTCGCGCCGGCCAACCGCACCGCCGACCTGGAGGAGCCGCGCTTCGACGGCGAGAAGGTCATCCTGCCCGCCTCGACGCATGAGGCCAGCCGCGCCTATGTCGAGTCCGGCATGCTGGCCGCGGCGCAGGACGCCGCGCTGGGCGGCATGCAGCTGCCCTGCGTCGTCGAGATGGCCGCCAACAGCTTCTTCGCCAAGGCGGGCGTCGGCCTGGGCGGGCACATGCTGACCTCCGGCAACGCGAACCTGCTGATGGCGCACGGCACGCCGACGCAGCAGCGCGTCTTCGCGCACCAGGAATTCGCCGGCCGCTTCTTCGGCACGATGTGCCTGAGCGAACCGCAGGCCGGCTCCAGCCTCTCCGACATCGCCACCCGCGCCGAGCCGGACGGCGAGGGCGCCGACGACGACCCGCTCGGCCCCCGCTACCGCCTGCGCGGCCACAAGATGTGGATCAGCAACGGCGATCACGAGCTGGCCGAGAACATCGTCCATCTGGTGCTGGCGAAGATTCCCGGCCCGGATGGCCGGCTGGTGCCGGGCGTGCGCGGCATCTCGCTGTTCATCGTGCCGAAGTGGCTGGTGGACGAGCAGGGCGCGCTGACCGGCGAGCGCAACGACGTGGCGCTGGCCGGCCTGAACCACAAGCTCGGCTACCGCGGCATTCCGAACACGCTGCTGAACTTCGGCGAGGGCCGATA
>RRZT010670713.1_pt1 | contig 10476 bp, 10 predicted proteins | sample 2165551 | NCBI WGS metagenome assembly RRZT01 (sample SAMN10456910, study PRJNA506462) | wastewater metagenome | biome: wastewater; feature: sludge; material: wastewater sludge; isolation source: wastewater sludge with Escherichia coli K12::gfp cells carrying plasmid... | place: USA: Moscow, Idaho...
TGAACTTCCAGCCCGACGGCCCAGTGCCTCGACAGGGGCTCTAATCCCTGGCGACAGAGTCAATCGAACGGACAATCTAGAAGTTTTGCGCCATCACTGTCAACGCCATTGCGGCAAGCTGGCGGTAATTTGCCAAGAAAAGTCGCACCCCTCGCCCCCTTGACGTAGAATGGCGAGGTTTCCTCAATCCTAATTTTTGACCTGCGTTGCCATGAAGTGCTCCTGGGTCTCATATCGTTTCGGAGTGTTATTTTGCGTTTTGACGAGTTGTCATTGCATCCGCGCCTGTTGCAGGCCATCGACCATCTGGGATTTAACCAGGTCACCGAGATCCAGCAACGCGCCATCCCACAGATCCTATCCAGCCATGACTTGGCTGCCTCTTCAAAAACGGGTTCCGGCAAGACACTCGCTTTTTTGTTGCCCATGGTGCAACGCTTGCTAACTAGCAAGGTGCTCGGTAAACGTGGTCCTCGGGCCCTGATCCTGGCCCCTACCCGCGAATTGGCCAAGCAGGTATATGGTCAACTGCGCTTGCTGCTCGGTGGCAGCAACCTCAAAGGGGCCTTGATACTCGGCGGCGAAAACTTCAATGACCAGGCCAAACAGTTGTTGCGTGTCCCTCAGATTGTCGTTGGCACACCCGGCCGTATCGCCAATCATCTCAATGAACGTACTCTGTTTATCGATGGTCTGGAGCTGTTGATTCTCGACGAAGCCGATCGAATGCTAGATCTCGGGTTTGCCAACGAGCTCAAACAGATCCACGAGGCTGCTTGTCATCGTCTACGCCAAACGCTGATGTTCTCCGCCACCCTGGCCCATACCGAATTTGAAGAGTTAGCCACCGTATTACTCGATAATCCCCATCGCATCACCGTCGGGCAGGAGCTAGCGCCCCACGAGGATATTGTTCAACGGTTTGTTCTTTGTGATCACCTGGATCATAAGCAGGCGCTGCTTGAGCACCTGCTGCGCCACGAAACCTACCAGCAGGCTATCATCTTTACCGCAACGCGTTCTGATACCGAGCGACTGGCACAACTGTTTAATGACAAGGGACTCAGCGCTGCGGCTCTTTCTGGTGAGCTCAAGCAGAATGCCCGTAATACCATCATGGATGGCTTTAGCCGAGGCCATTACAAGCTGTTGTTTACGACCGATATAGCCTCTCGAGGTCTCGATTTGGTCAATGTATCCCTGGTCATCAATTTTGATATGCCCAAGGCCCCCGAAGAGTTCATCCACCGCATCGGACGTACAGGGCGAGCCGGCAGCAAGGGGCAAGCCATTTCGCTCATCAGTGCCAAAGATTGGGCCAGCTACCAAGCGGTTAAATCGCTACTGCAGCTAGACATCGCATTCAGTGAGATCGATGGACTGGTCGGCAAATTCAAGGGCGTACTGGCTAAACCCCGGCGCACGGCAAAGAGTGCACATCCCTTGCTGGCGGCAAAAGATGCCAAGGTAAGCGGTAAAAACAAGGCTCCGGTGCGCAAGGCCAGACCGGCCAATGATAAAGATCGCCCGCACAAACAGCAGCCGCTGAGTGAGCTCGATCGGGATGGTTTCGCCCCGCTACGCAAGCGCGAAACAACTCCTGAGAGTTAAGCTGGCATCCGCTGTCATAAAAAGGGCCACGATTGTGGCCCTTTTTTATGGCGTCCTGACTCGGATAACTCCATTCCCGTCGCCGCCTGGCTAAATAATGACCGCCTCCTCTCGCAATTTGCGGGTGGCAGTTACACTTAGAGTACGGCCAACTAGGACACTGGAGTTGTGTGTGCTCAGTTATCTGCACGTAACAGGCCGCACCCTGATCATGGGTGATCTGCACGGTTGTTATCAACAACTGCTGACCTCTCTTAGTCTGTTTGATTTTGACCCGGAACAGGGGGACCGCTTGGTCGGATTGGGAGATTTGACCGATCGAGGTCAAGACAATCTTGCTTGTCTGCGTCTGTTACACCAGCCATGGTTTCACTCCATTCGGGGTAATCACGAACAATTGATGCTGCTGGCATTGCTGGGTAACAGTCGCCAGGCCCGGCAGCTGTGGTTCTGTAATGGCGGTTGCTGGTATGAACAGCTTAGCGAGATAGAACAGGCGGAGGTCATTTCACTGTGCCAAGAGCGCATCCGTCATCTACCCTACGCCTTGGAAATCACAACCAAAGAGCATTATAAGATTGGCGTCGTCCATGCAGACCCTGTATTTGGAAATTGGCAACAGCTGGTAAACAGCCTGCGCGCACCAACACCGGCTCCTGACGTCTTGGAAAAACTGCTCTGGCGACGGGAGCGCTTTAATCTATTGCGGCACTTGGTGAACTCAGGAGGAGACGCCCGATCGTCGCAACACATTAAGGGGATCGATATCGTCTGTCTTGGCCATACACCACTTAGCGGTGAGGCCCCATGGGGAATAGGTAATCTGCTGTGGATGGATAATGGCTGTTGCGTGGGTTATCCACTCGTGATGCTGGATATGGATCAGTGGCTAAACCGGCACCCGCCGAGCAGAGCACAAATAACCAAGGTGGGTACATAAACAAAAAGCCATGACCACACTGTGTGTAATCATGGCTTCCTGCTTTTGTTGGCTCAGCTCAACAAATGTTAAAGCGAACTACATAAATTAGTTTCGCCAAAACGGCTTGTTGCTCTCAACAAAACGATCGGCTTCGGTCAGACCGATATCCTTGAGCAGGTGTGGTGGCAATTCAGCCAGTTCGCGCCGAGTACGGGCACGTTCAAACCAGGTAATTACCACTTCTTTACTGCGCGCCAACAGACTCGGGTTATGCAGTACTTGTTCATCATGTGTGGACATGTGAGTTGCCATTTTTTATTCCCCTCTCACCTCATATGAGACAAGTTTAGTCCTCACCTATCCAGCTCACAATTGACCTTTTTTCGGATTTCGGATTAGTTAATCTAATGAGTGAGCGTGATCCCATTTTGCCACAAAACAACAGACCTCCATTTACTTAGCGCCATGTCCTATCCATCTGTATCCATTGATATTTTGTGTATTTTTGGTGCATCAACGTAAAATGATGATAGAGCTCACGATTGAGCATTTATTCTAATTGAAAGCGATTTCATTTCGTGGCGCCCTCTTTAGACCACAGATCCGAGCTCATACAATGTTAGCTGCACGCCATCTGGACAACTCTTCCCTAAATAAATTAATGGATCAAAATCGATGAACACTATAGCTCTGCCCCACGCAACCACCGGGTCATCCGCCAGACATCATACCCACTCAGTCGGTTGGCTGGTCAGGCAAAGCACTCGATTGAGATTCAATGGCAAGATGGCCTGCTTACTGCTGCTGGTTTTACTCTGCACCTTGATGGGTAATCTCTACTCAGCCTTTAATACTCGTGATGCAATACGATCATCGATCGATAATGGCCTCATCAATCAGGTTGAAGGGGTTCATCAGCTGCTACAACAAGAGCTGCAACAAGCCCCCGAGTCATTTTTGAAAACCAGCCGGGAAATATTGAACGGGCTGCGCTGGGGTAAACAAGGATCTGGATATTTTTTCTTGACGGATCGTCAGGGGCGTCTGTTGATCTACCCGCCCAAGGCGGCCAAAGAGGGGAAGTTTTTAGACCCAGTGCAGGTCATTGAAACCGGTGAGGAGGTCAGTCAGGCGTTTACGCGTATCGGTCATGGTGATGAGGCGACACTGATCCACTACCCTTATATCAAACCAGGCAGCACGCAAAAAACACTCAAGGCAGTCTATGTAGCGCCCATCGGTGATTATCTGCTGATGTCGGGTGTCTATATGGACGCTGCAGATACAGCGTTTCACACATATTTAATTCATAGCTCGCTAGTACTGCTCGCCACGCTACTCATCATGATGCTCCTGATCGGAATCATCAGCCGAGCCATCAATTCGCAAGTTCGACAATCATTGAACGAACTGCAACTGATCGCTAATCGTGATTTGAGTCGGACTATCTATGGTCTGGGCCGAGATGAGTTTGCTGACATCAATCGAGAACTGGAGCATACCCGTCGCAACCTGAGTGAGTTACTCTCCGGTCAACGAGACACCTCGGTGACGTTATCAGCTGCCGCCACACAGATGAACAACGGGATGCGCCAGGTCGGTACAGCCGTGCAGGATCAACGTGAACGTCTTGATTCTTTGGCTGCTGCGATGGAAGAGATGTCGACCACAATCCGGGATGTAGCATCAAATGCCCAACGCAGTGCCGGAGATAACAATGCCACTGACCAGATGGTTCGGCGTGGTGTCGAACAACTATCCAATTGCATCACGCTGATCCATAAATTGTTTACGACGTTAAATAGCAACTCCGATTCGGTGAGCCATGTTGAAGATGAAGTTGGAGCCATCAGTTCGGTCGTCAGTACCATCAGCAGCATCTCGGAGCAGACAAACTTGTTGGCACTAAACGCAGCTATCGAGGCGGCTCGTGCTGGTGATCATGGCCGAGGGTTTGCCGTCGTAGCCGATGAGGTTCGTCAATTGGCCCGCCGTACTCAACAAGCGACCCATGAAATCGATGAGATGATCTCCAGGTTGCAAAAAGGTACTTAGCACGCGGTACAACAGATGCAATTGAGTGTCACGAATGCACAATCTGCAGTACAGGATGCGGAGGCTGCCAACCAGGAGTTTGTGGCCATTTCCGTTCAAATTGGTCAACAGGCTCAATTGAGCGATCTGATTGCCGCCGCCGCTGAACAGCAAAGTATGGTCGCCACTCAGGTTACCGATAGTCTGGTGGTCATCCGCGATGCGGTGGAAGAGACAGAGCAGGTTGTGCGCGAGCTGGGGCAAGCCAGCGACAGCCTGCAAAACGAGGCGCAAACGTTTGAAACTATGGTTCGCAGTTATCGTCTAGCGTAATACGCTCATGCAAACAATAAAAAGGCGCCGAAATGGCGCCTTTTTAGTGCCTAGTCGGCATCACAATACCTGGGCGATAGCCTTGCAGACTGCATCAATATTGCCACTGGTGAGGCCTGCAACGCTGATGCGACCTGATCCGACGATATAGACCGCAAACTCATTCTTCAGGCGAGCCACCTGCTCCTTATTGAGCCCGGAGAAAGAGAACATGCCGTTTTGTTCGGTCATGAAGCTAAAGTCTTGCGAGACTCCCTGCTCTTTGAGCTTGGTAACAAACAACTCGCGCATCTGCCAGATCCGATCGCGCATGGCTTGCACTTCTGCCAGCCATTCGCTCTTGAGCTCGGCATCCTTGAGCACTGTCGTCACAACGGCGGCTCCATGAGCGGGCGGATTGGAGTAGTTGGCACGAATGGTCGCTTTAACCTGACTGAATGCTGTAGTGGCTACGTCGGCAGAATCGGTTACGACCGTGATGGCCCCGACCCGCTCATTGTAGAGACCAAAGTTTTTGGAGAAGGAGCTGGCGACCAAGAGCTCTCGATTGTAGCGAGCGAACAGGCGAAGACCGGCTGCATCTTCATCGACACCCCGTGCAAACCCTTGATAGGCAAAATCAAAGAATGGCAACAACTGGCGTTCGGCACAGAACTTGGCCAGAGTTTCCCATTGCTCCATGGTCGGATCGATACCAGTCGGGTTATGGCAACAGCCATGCAGCAGGACTACATCCCCTGCCTTGGCCTGCTCGAGTGACGCCAGCATGCCGGTGAAGTCCAGACCACGCATTGTCGGGCTGTAGTAGGTGTACTCTGCCGTTTCCATGCCTGCGGCACCGAACACCTGGAAGTGGTTAACCCAGGTTGGATTGGAGATCCAGACCTTCCGGCTGAGCTGCTGACGAGCCAGAAACTCGGCACCAATGCGCAATGAGCCGGTTCCGCCCGGGGCCTGAGCAGTCCGCGCACGCTTGCTGCTGACGATCTCGCTGTCAGCACCAAATAGCAGTTGCTGCACCAACTGACCATATTCTGCATTCCCCTCAATGGTCAGATAATTCTTGGTCTTCTCGCTGTCGAGCAGGATCTTTTCCGCTTTCTTCACACAAGAGAGGATCGGCGTATCACCGGCATCGTTCTTGTAAATCCCAACCCCAAGATTGATCTTGTGGCTGCGGGCATCATTACGAAATTCTTCAGTCAGACCCAGAATTGGATCCGCTGGTGCAGCGGTTACCTTTTCAAACATGTTAATCCCTGTCCTTGATTGGTGGTCGATGGCAGCTGATGCGCGCTCGTAGGAGGCCCACGCGGGGATCCGTCGGGTGCATGCCCTGTTATATCACTCTGCCAAATGCTAAAAAATGCTTTTCCGCCAGATTGCCGGGCTAGGTAGCAGAAAGCTGATCCCGAACAAACAGCGCCATAGACTCATGCTCCAACCAGCGCTGTTGCGTGATCAGCGGCGCCAATGCCAATTGCATGGCAGCTGAAAGTTCGGCAGGTATCCAAGCCGTCGATCCCGCCAGCGGTTGTCCATAACGACTGACCAGCTCTGGCAGACATGCGGGCAGCAGAAGACGTAACGGGCGTTCAATGAGTTCTGCGATTTTTTGCTGATGACGCAGTGCATGAGGGTGCAGATCCCCTAGGTGACCCCAGGTATAGTTTGGCGTCAATGTAGCCAAAAAATGGGCCGCCAGGTGGGGATGTTCAGGAGGAGTAAGCAACAACAGTTGCCCGGGCTGAGGCGTAATAGAGGCGAAGGCGGCGCGACTCTCGACGGTAATAACCTGTTGCGGCGGAGTCTGAGTCCACAGCACCTTATGCAACCGCTGTAATGCCGACTCAGGAATGACCAGCTCGCCAAGCAGCGTCAGCGTGGCATTGGCGTCTAACAAGCCACCGTGGGCGAAAAACAGCGTGAAGGGGACGGAACTGCGAATGCGTAACAAACCATCTTGCGTGGCTTGCGTCCCTTCGGCGGCCAGTGCCGCCAGCTCTCCATCTCGCCATCGATAACGACGCGAGCCGTGTAGCAGAGCGGCCAGTACCTGGCGATGGGCCTGAGCCGGCAGCTCCAGAGCCAATTGCTGGATATGCTGCTCACCATCTGGTGTTACCAATAGCTGCTGCTCGAGCAAGGCATGACGCAATTGCCGGCAGCCCGTTGGTGTAAGACAGTACTGCCCTGCCCCCACCAAGGGCTGAACCAGGCCTCGCTCATGCCAGAGGCTCAGTTGCAGCAGAGCCCACCGTTTCCGAGCCTGTATCTGCTCTTGTGACAGCAGAGCCTCGGCCAACTTTCGTGTGGCCGGGTCCAGCAGTTCCTGATGTAGCACCCTCATATCCTTCTGCGGGCCTTTGTGTACTAGCGGTTACGGTAAATATCCGTGGTCTCACCATCCGGTCGAGTACGGAAATATTTCAAAAACCACATGTACTGCTCTCGGCGTGGATCCAGAAGCTGCTCTATCTCTGCATTCATCTGCCGGGTATCGGCTAATAAATCGTTCGTCGGATAGGGCGCCAGCGCCGGTCGATAGATCAGCTCATAACGCGCAGACGTCGGATCGTAGGCACTGAACATCGGAATCACGATGGCATCCGCCAATTTTACCAGTTTGGGTAATGCAGGCAGCGTTGCCTTGAGTTGACCGAAGAACGGCACAAACAGGCTGAGCTCGGCACCATGATCCTGATCCGGCAAATAGAAGAAATGAAAGCCGTCGCGCATTGATTTGATGGCGGGTTTAATGCCGACGCTGCGTTCATACACCTTGCCACCAAACCGAGCCCGTTGACGGTTGATAAACCAGTCGTATACCGGATTCTTGGCGCTGTGCATCATGGTACACATCGGCAAACCCAGTGCCGTCATATACAGACCCGCCAGATCAATCGCCCAGGAGTGCGGGATCATGAAGATGATGGGTTTTCCGGTTGTTAGAGCTTGCTCGACGTGTTCCCACCCCTGCAACTTGAAACGTCGCATAAACCAAGACTTTGGCAGACTGGTCGCTTCAGCAAAGGCGAAGAAGGTTTGCAGTCCGATTTCGATGGAGTGTTTGAGCAACGCTTCCTGAGCTGCAGCATCCAGCTCCGGAAAGCAGAGTTGAAAATTGGTTCGAGCGACATTGCACTGTCGCTTGGAAAAACGGATCAGCACAGGGGCAAAGCTGCGAGCCAGTACATCCCGCATCCGGACTGGAAACCAGGCCAGTACCAGCAACAACGCCAAGCTTAACCAGGTCAACCAATGGCGGGGATGCAGAAAACTTGCACAAAAACGGGTATCAAATACCGGATCACGAGGCGTCGACATGGGTCACTCATCCATAACCAGAAAACCGCGACATCATAAAGAAAAGCGCAATTGAGATCATCAACGGCGCCTTAAATAGAGCGGGACTATACATATTCCAGAATGCGTTGCTGGAGCCGAGTCTTTTGTTTGTCATCGAGCCAACAGGCTTCGACTGCGTTAAGGGCCAGTTGGCGCAGTTGTTCTTTCGATGCCTGCAGATGATCGACTAACGCCTGATAATTGGCGCCGATATAGCCACCAAAATAGGCAGGGTCATCCGAATTGATCGTGACGCAGAGTCCTTGATCCAAAAGAGCCAGAACATTGTGCTCAGACATCTGGTCAAACACGCGCAACCGGATATTGGACAGAGGGCAAACCGTCAAGGGAACTCGCTCCGCTGCGAGTCGAGCCATCAACAGACGATCGTCATTCGCCCGTACGCCGTGGTCGATGCGATCGACCCCTAACAGATCGAGGGCATCCCAGACATAGCTGGCGGGCCCCTCCTCCCCGGCATGGGCGACCAGGCGCCATCCCTCGCTTTTGGCCCGAGCGAAGACGCGAGAAAATTTTGCCGGAGGGTTTCCAAGCTCAGAGGAGTCAAGACCCACACCGTGGATCAACTCTTTATAGGGTAATGCCTGCTCAAGAGTCGCAAATGCAGAGTCTTCGCTCAGATGGCGCAAGAAGCAGAGGATCAATCGAGAGGTGATGCCGAACTCCTTTTTTGCCTGTTCCAGCGCAGCGTGGATACCGCTGATTACAGTATCAAATGCAATACCGCGCGCGGTGTGGGTCTGTGGGTCGAAAAAAATCTCGGTATGTACGACATTCTCGTCATGACAGCGCTGCAGATAGGCCCAGGTGAGATCGAAAAAGTCCTGCTGCGTTTGCAGCACGGCAGCGCCCTGATAGTAGAGATCCAGGAAAGATTGCAAATTGTTGAATTGATAGGCCGCACGCAGGCTCTCGACATCTGGATATGGCAGATTCACATTGTTGCGTTCAGCCAGCATGAACAGTAATTCAGGCTCCAGGGTGCCCTCTATGTGCAGATGCAATTCCACCTTGGGTAAGCCGATGACAAAACGGTTCATGACGCGGATGCTCCTGGGATTGGAAAGTTATTAACTGGCTAATTTTACTCAGAGAACACAGTGAAAACCACGACTTGCGATGGGTTTACTCTTCATTGGCCGAGTTTTATCACCCCATAGCCAGTGCAAGCCGCGCAAAAATAGTGCGGCGCTTGCAAATGCCAGCGCATCCAGATACAACCGAAGCCTTCAGGACTGCCACCCAAGGAGAAAGGCTTGAGCAATAAACGAAAGAGTGTGATCTGCGATATCGACGGCGTCATCCTGCATAACAATCAACTGATTCCGGGCGCCGATAGTTTTGTGCATCGACTGATTGAGCAAGAAACCCCTTTGCTTTTTGTCACCAATTACCCAGGCCAGACAGCCAAAGACTTGCAGCACAGATTCCAAGCCGCTGGTGTCAATGTTCCCGAGAGTTGTTTTTACACGTCAGCCATGGCAACGGCCGCATTTTTGACCCGGCAAGAGGGACGCAAAGTCTATGTGGTTGGCGAAGGCGCCTTAACTCATGAGCTCTACATGGCCGGCTTCAGCATCACAGACATAGATCCGGACTTCGTTGTGATCGGAGAGACTCGAAATTACAACTGGAACATGATCCAGCAGGCTGCCCAGTTCGTTGATCAGGGAGCTCGCTTCATCGCGACCAATCCAGATACTCATGGCCCACACATGTACCCTGCCTGTGGTGCGCTATGCGCGCCGATAGAGCGCATGACCGGCAAACAGCCTTTCTATGTGGGAAAACCCAGTGCCTGGATCATCCGTGCCGCACTCAACAAGATGCAGGCGCATTCAGAAAATACCTTGATCATCGGTGACAATCTGCGCACTGACATTCTGGCTGGTTTCCAGGCTGGCCTGGAAACTGTTCTGGTTCTTTCCGGGGTCAGCCGCATGAGTGATATCGACAAGGTCCCCTTTCGACCCAACCATATTTTTGAATCGGTTGCCGACATCGACTTGATTTAGTCGGCTATTTTCCGCGCAGTTGCCCCATTCTTGACACTGAATGCCCTGAAACTGACATTTCTGCTTGCAGAGGGTTGGCGCCCTCTGGCAGATTGGCGGGTGAGGAATGAAAAGGACAAGTGGGCCAACGTGGGGCCCTACTATTCGAGGATAAAGGAAGCATGTGTTCTATCTTTGGTATTTTGGATATCA
>RRZT011500765.1_pt1 | contig 10476 bp, 13 predicted proteins | sample 2165551 | NCBI WGS metagenome assembly RRZT01 (sample SAMN10456910, study PRJNA506462) | wastewater metagenome | biome: wastewater; feature: sludge; material: wastewater sludge; isolation source: wastewater sludge with Escherichia coli K12::gfp cells carrying plasmid... | place: USA: Moscow, Idaho...
CTTAAAACTTCAAGAATTTGAGAAGTATTATGTAATTGCAACAGCAGTTTCAGATAACTCTAAAGTAAGCTTCAAGACAAAAAACAATGTCATTAAATTGCATAAGCTCTTGAAAGATGGTGATATTGCTCCAGAAGTATTCCTATCATTAACACATTTGTTTGTTGAAGCTAACAAAAAAGCTAAAAAAAGTAATGCCGCATCAATTCTTAGCGCTAAATGGATGACTAGTGAAGAAACAGACATCCAACCACTATTACGTGACGCAATAGTGGTTGCTAACTTAGTTAAAGCTAGTCGTTAATAATTGATTTTAAAAAAGGATAATTTAATTATTCTTTTTTTTATTTTGTGCTATAATATATATAGAAATTCAAAATGGAGGATGTAATATTTATGAAAAAACGCACCGTAATCGTTTCGGCTGTATCTACAGCTATTATTGTTATAGCAGGGATAACTTCATTTTCTTTGAATAAGCCAGATGTAAAAATGGCTCCAATTGAAAAAAATACTCAAGTTATTTCTAAACAAGGTCAAATTAAGTCGAACGGACAGAGCAACAAATCCGAAAGCTCTTCAACTCAAAAAGATTCAGAAAAATCTGACAATTCAAAAAATACAAGTGGAACTAGTTCAAAAACAGAGAACTCATCTACTAGTAAAACTAAAACGAGTGGTTCTACAGCTACGGACACTAACTCTGGTGATAAGTCTTCAAATGCAACAGTGGAAAACTCTAGCTCAACTAGAATTAATGCAAAATCATCCTCTGATGTTGAGAAAGAGTCAAAAGCCGCTGGTACATTTGTTGATGGAAACAACGATGCTTCAGTACAACAAGAATTACAGAAAAGACAAGAAGAAGCTAAAAAAGCAACAGTTCAAAGTGAAACTAAAACTGAAGAAGGTTCTGTTGAAATTTACGCAAACGGCAATAAAATATAAAATACATCGTTCTTATAGGAGAAAAATATGAAAACTAACAAAGTTATTACAACACTAGCAATGATGGCAGCACTTGGTGGCTCATCTCTCACAACAGTTTCTGCATTTGCTGATACAACACCAGATGCTGATACAAACGCACTAACTACAGATTCTAGTTCTACAACTGATTCTAGTACAGCTGCTAGTACAGATTCTAGTACAACAGCAAGCACTACAGATAGTTCTACTGCAACAACAGATGCAACAACAGACACTTCACCTGCTGCTGATGTAAAAGAGACACCTGCTGCTGATGTAAAAGAAGCACCCGCTGATGTTAAAACGCCAGCTACGCCAGCAACACCTCAAGAACTCCCACAAGCAGGAGATAACACAACTGCATTTGCAATGGGAATGGCTACTTTTGCTGCATTAATTTCAGTAGCAATGGTTTCTATGAAGAAAAAAATGGGATTCTCTAAATAATTTAGTCAATTGTGACGTTATCCTAAAAATAAAAAAGACTTAAATATTTAAGTCTTTTTGTTATATTATTTTGATTTTAGTTTAATTCCCCGTTCTTCTAGATATTCAGAGAGATATGTTGGTTCGTTAAGAATTAACGTGTAATCTTCTTCACTATGCGTTTTATAGAGATTCCCTACATATGTTATTGAGTTTTGAACCTAAATATCACTATTACCACGTGAAGAAAGTCTCTTTTTCAATTCGAGAATCATTTCTTCTTTTTTAGGATTGAAGATAATAACGTTAAAGTCAATGTTGTTTTCCTTTAACATATCAATTAATTCTTCATTAACAAGGTTTGATATTACGTCATATTTCTCTGATTGGATAGGTTTCAGCATATCTTTTTTATATTTAGAAAAAAAGTTTATCTTTTCAACTCGATTGGGTAATCCTTTGAACTCCTCATCACTAAGATGTTCAAATCCTTTTCTTTGACCCGTAAAGCACCTTGCACCTCTATTTCAAGAAAGACATCCTTTCCTTCGTCAAGTGTGTTTTTGTCAAAATCATAGACATTTGCGAAGTTTGTATCAAGAAATTTGTTATTATAGCTAAATTATGTTATAATTAATTAATAGGAGAAGTATATGAAAAAAAAGATTTACTATATAATTTCATTTTTACTATCACTAACGGTATTAATCTGCTCACTGGTAGTTATTTTTGGTTATAAAATAGAAGGATATTTAATATCCAGTAATAAGCCTGAAGTTAGTAAAGTTGCAATGCTTAACAACCAATTGAAAGCTAAAAATGCCAACTATGACTGGTCTAATTTAAGTGATACAAATTTAGTAGACCAATTAAAAACCAAAACTTCAACTAGTTTAGACAATGTAGTTGGTCTAATTACACAACCTGATGCAAAAGTAGCTGCTACAATTGTAGCGGGTGTTTCACCTGAAGATTTAAACTTTAGTGCTGGAACATTAAGAGCAGATAGCCAAATGGGTTCTGATAACTATGTTCTTGCTGCTCATCACGTACCAAAGTCAGACTGGGCTTTATTTAGTGGTATGTTCTATTACGGTGATATTGGACAGTATATTTATATAACTGATTTAAATAAAGTTTATCAGTATAAAATAACAGAGACACGATTTGTTTCCCCGTCTGATACATATATAGCACAAAAAGACCGTTATAAAGAAAACGTGGATGGTATAGTCCCAGGAAAACCTATGATTACAACTATAACTTGTGATAGTACAGGAGCGAAACGTTTCATTGAGTTTGGAACACTAACTAATACTTGGGATATAAAAGATAAGAAAATACCGTCTGAAGCAATAACAGGGTTTAAAAAGGCAGCTAACTTTAATTGGAGTAGATAAATATGTTCAATATGATAAAAAAGATTTATTTAACTATTATTGCACTGATATTTGTCCTAGCAATGTACGTAATGATAACAGGTAATAATCCTTTATATAAAATAGATGATATGACAAGAGATTATCCTGCTAATAAAATAACAGACGGTGCCGTATTATTCTCTAAAGACGACCAAACGTTAATAACACCTGATGGAAAGATTAGGATAATTTCCACAGAGAAAATAACAAACTGGGCATTTGATTCTGATTATAATAGAGGAAACTTGGTGATTAGTTATGAGATAACACCAAAACATAATGTTAAACCCAATACGGTATTTAATAAATATGTTTCTGTTAAACAAGGAGCTGGTATTTTGTCGGACGGGGGGATTTCTCCTGATGTTGGTACAGAAGCTTGGCAACCAATTGTAGATAAATCAGCTATACGTACAACTGATGCTGAAAATGGTAAAGCTATAATTGTAGGTAAAGTAATTAATTACGATTCAACTCAAGGTGCACCGACAATTGATATATATCTGAATAATAAATTAGTAAAACAAGATTCAGTTTAATATTTGGTAAATTACAAATTGTGCTATAATTAAATTAGACACGAATATCTATAGGGGGATAATATGAGTATTTCTATAAATAAAACAGACATAAAATCATTAACTAGTTTAGAAAAGGTACTTGGTAAAAGTGTATCTAAAGATTCATTGGTCTATTTCTCATCAAGTAAGGGAAATGGTAGTGTATTATTTATAGTTTCCAGTCCTAAAAACAATATTAACATTCGATTTGAAGTCCAGGCTTCAGTTGAAACAGATGTATCTGGTCAAACTGAGTTCTTGGATATTGTTGATATAATCAATTCTTTTGAAGATGAAGATGTTGTTATTTCTAAAGATGACAAAGGATTATTACTTATAAATGACTTCCCTATTGAAAATTTAGGGGATTTTAGAGATATAAACGTATTAATTCAGGCTGGTGAATTTGAACTTACTAATAAACAGGCTAAGGCAATGTTACGTAAGCTCAAAGGGGTGGCAAAACAATTAAAGAAAAGTATATTTGTGGAGTCGACATATTGTCTTTGTTCTGTAAATAAGAATAGGATTGATTTTAATTCTATTTCAGATACAGATAAAATAGAAGATTCCTTTGAAGACGAGTTCACACATACAGCCCCTTTTGAGTTTTATTTAGATAAGAAAATCATTTCACTTTTAGGCAAATTAGTTAAATCCAATCCTATAACAATGACCAGCTTTGGTGATTATAACGTGTTGTTGGAGATTGGTGAATACCAATTGATAATTAAAGAAATTAATCTTAACTATAAGATATTCAGACCAATATATAAGGAGAAAGTTAAATGAGCAAACAATTAGATTATGATGGCGTAGACATTGATGAGTACAACCCAGACGAAGAGGGTCTCAATATTAATTCTGATTTAACAGAAGATTTTGCAGAAGACGGAAATGGAGACTACGCTGGAAATAGTAAAATGAATGTCATTAAAATTGGTATTATTGCGTTAGTATCTTTATCTATTTTAGGAGGTGTTGGATTTGGTGTTAATTCACTTATCCACCGTCCTTCTAATAAAACAGTTCAGACATCTAATACAAATGCAAATAAATTGTGCAAGGAGTCTATTTCTTTTGCAGTTAAAGCCGATAAGGAACGACACAACATTAATCGACTATTTAGAAACATCACTGTAGAATATGGTAAAACTAACGATTCAGCTAAATTTAAAAAAGATTTACTTGCATTAAATGATGAACGTACATCCGTTGTTGAGTCTATCCCTACTGGAGAAAAAGACGCAACAGAACTAAATGTACTGGTTAAAGATGGATTGACAAACGTGCATAAGTTTATGAATCAGGCTTATAATGCTAAAGATTCAGAAAGTGCTATTGATATTTATAACTCTTTCAATCAATCAGACCAAGTTTATGACGGTGATTATATTGATAAACTTACAAAGCTTTTGAAGAAAAATGATATTTCTTACAAAACTCAGAAGTCTGATGACGGTACTATTACAATAGTTTACTAATATTACATTTCTTTATGAAATTAAGACAAAATAAAAACAGCCTATACGGTTGTTTTTTTTGTTATTCCCAATCTTTAGTTATCAACAGTCTCATCTTTTTTGCAAATGTTTCTAGCTTTCTGTAATTATCTTTTTCAATAGAATGACATAAGTTTTCCACAACTATGAGATAGTCGATTACAATTGCTCTTATAAAAACAGACAGATGAGTATTTATTGCTGCTGATGTTTGGTTATCTATAACTTTCTGAGTTATCCCTGAATAATGTATAATTGATGACGCATCTTCATATACTGATATATTATTTTTCCACATTGAATCCGTAACACCACTTTTAAACACTAAATCTCTAAAAGACGGAGAATATGACGTATTCAGTCTTTTTAATTCACGCTCACTAAAAAAAGGTTTAGCCCAATCATAACTTTTATACATTGTTTTATCACGCGGAGTTCCTCTGTCCCTATATTTGAGCTTTAAATCATAGAATTCTGCACCTTTATTCAGATTATAAAGGTCATATTCTTCCATTATTGCAGAATCAGAAATCCTGTGCCCTAATTCTCTGAAAAGACTCAAATCGTCTTCTGTACTTTCAGATAAAATACGGATTAAAACTCCAATTTCATAAAGTGAACGTAATAATTGCATAGAAGAGCCAATGTGTGATGTGTGTATTTCGTATATACTGTATGATATATCACACGCACGCTTAAACATATTTAATAACACAGTCTCTTCTATCGTCTTGTTTTCTATATCAGAATTAGATGCTGTTATATTATTCAGAAATCTAATTTTACTTGTGATTGTATTTTCTTTATTAATAACAGTTGTCAATGATTCTATGTCGTTGTTTTTATACATTTCACCTATATTATCTCCAACAGGTATAAATAACATACACTCTTCCTCCTCTAGATTAATTCTATATAAATTTTAGCATAAAAAAACCAATCTTGTAATCTTGAATTATTCCTAATATTAAAAAAAGTTTATATAATTAAAGTGTAAAAAAAAAATTAAACAAAAGAAAGAAGAATTAAAATGGATATTTATGAAGTAATTGACTTAAAAGAAGTCTTAGACAAACACAGCGAAGGCATCGACGACTTGAACACAGTAAATTGGAGTCCAGAAGCTATTAGCGAAATCACACGTGCAACTAGGTCTGTATTAAGTGCAGCAACTCTTGTACTACAAAACGACCAACCATTTGTTGGTACATTTAAAAGTCGTGTACGTACAAATGTGTCTTTGAAATTACAAGCACCAATGGCAATTAATATTACATCATCTGGTCTTTCAAGTACACAGAATTTATATGCAAACCCAGCTTGGATTGTATATAAGTGTGGTGTTAAATCTGAAGGTGAGCTGCTTGTTAATTATCAAGATGTAGCGGCAGTTATCCTGCACGAAATGTTCCATTTGTTATACAATCACTATGAGCAGTATTCACATACCTTTTCTAAACAAGGTTATCATCGTGAAGTTAACATTGGCACGGACACACAAATAAGCCAAAATCCGTATATCGCCAAAAACAAACATTTGACTGATTATGGAATCACTTTGGAAAGTACAGCTGAAATGGTTGGAAATCCCAATCTTGCAGCAAATGAATCATCTCTTTATTATATTAAGACTTTGATTGCTGCTAAACCAAAACAACAATGTCCTCAATGTCAACAACAGCAACAAGGGCAAGGTAGTAATGGTCAAAGTCAAGGTAGCGGTCAAGGCGGTCAACAAGATAGTGGTCAAGGGCAAGGTCAAAACCAAGGTCAGCAACAAGATAGTCAACAAGGCAACCAACAAGGCAACCAACAAGGACAACACAGTCCTGGATGCCCTAATGGTGATGCTATGGGTGCTGATGCTTCACACGAAGTATGGAGCAAAACCCCTTCTGACTGTCAAGCTGACAATCCAGATGAGTCTGTTGCAACTCCAGAAGTTGCCGCTCGCTCAATTGTTGATGCTGTTAAGAGTGCTATGGCTCAAGACTCTAAATTCACTCCTGAATATCTTAAAGAACGAGGTCTCGTTGCTGGTGGTATTCTAGATGAAATTATGACTGGTAAAGTTACAAAAGGTAAATTGCCAATTAAGAGCGTAATTCAACGTGGTGGTTCTCGTTTGAAATGGGGAGAACGTAAAACTTTCTCTCGTATTAATAAACATCAAGCAAATAACATCAAAATTAAACGTGGAAAGAAAGTTGTAAACAACAGAAACATTCATTGTTATGTTGATACATCTGGTTCTATGTCAAAAAGTGAAATTGAGTGGGCATTGAAAGAAATTGCTGCTGTTTCTAAACAGTTAAAAACAAACCTTTCTGTTCTACCTTTCGATTTTTGTGTTTATAAAGACAACCCAATGAAAACTAACAAAAACGGAAGCTATGAAGTTTCTATTGTTGGTCGAGGTGGAACTGCATTTCAACCCGTATTTGACCATCTACAAGAATTATCAGCAAACAATCTTAATGATTTGGCTATTATCTTAACAGATGGTGGTGGTGAAACAAATGTTGATTTCCACGGTTTCCGAAATGTAATTTGGATTCTAATTGAAGAAGGTACAAATGTGCTTTCTGTAAGAAATCCAGTTGGTAACGTTGCTTGGTTAGACCAAGATGACAAGTATGTCCTTCATAAATTGGAAAACAGTTAATTTAACTAAAAGGAAAATTTAAAAGTTTTCCTTTTTTTATTTAAGATTATATAATTAATATGTAAATTAAAATTATACTATAGAAAGAAGGAATACTTTATGATTAAAGTAAGCTTTGATGATTTGAAGAAAAATGGTAGTGCTAAATTAATGGAACTTGTTTCTGCACTTATAAAAGGTCCGACACATTTCACGTATACAATGAAAAATGGTGAAATTCGTGAAGCCAACGGTACAATTAACATTGCTTCTGTATTAACAGAAGATTCTGACAACTATGATTACCTCGCAAAATTATTTGATTTAGATGAATCCATTGCCGTGTTTAACGAAAATGATACGGATATGAAATATTTCATTTATTACGACACTGACAAGAAAGACATCCGACAATTTAATATTCACAATATTGAATCTATTGGATAATTAAAAAAGGCACTTAATTGTGCTTTTTTGTTTTACTTTTAACGGATGTTATGCTATAATTAATATAGAAAGATTTATGGAGGGTTTATATGGAAAAAGTAGAAATGACGTGCAAAGCGTGCGGATGTTCACAACTTGTTTCTAAAGAAGATTTTGCTGATAATGACGAGCTCTTCTGTGTGAAATGTGATGAATATATGTAACTTATAAGAACAACTTGATGTATTATAGGAGGAAGTTATATGAACTTTAACAGAGACCGACCGTAGTCGAAAAAGGGAAACACCACGTGGAAATCACAATAATATAAGCCATATTGTTGGCTTTTTTTATTTTTAAGCTATAATATATATAGAAGGAAAATATCCTGGATATATTTGCGAGGTAAAAATAATGAAAAAATTAAAACAAATAGGAGCAACTACTGCAATCCTTCTAGGGTTGGCAGTTCCAACAATGACTACATTTGCAGACACAGCCACTGTTAGCCCATCACAAAATATTAGTGTTGACCAACAATTAAAACAACAATCAGATAGTACGGGTAGTGCTGCTGCAAATAATGCAGTTTCAGATTCAACCAATTCAGCTAATACGGCTGCAAGTAAAGCAATTGAAGCAAAACACGCAGCTGAAAAAAATACAGCTAATACTGCAGGAAGTGCAGCAGCAAACATCACAGACCAAGTGGTTAACGGTGCGAACGGTACAGCTGGTTCACCAAAAGACTATACAGGTCAGGACTTAGCTGGTATTGCCAATAGATTTGGTAAATTATCAGATACAGTTGGTTCTGGTGCAATTGCAGTTCTAATCAAAATATTCTACTACGGTTCATTCATTGGTATTATCACATCTGGAATTGGAGTATTATTAAGTCTATTCTTCAAAAAGATGAAAACAATGAAATGGCTTCTTGCTGGTGTTGGTAGTTCTGTTATATTCGCATTCATCAGTCATTTCTCTGGATTAACTTTAGCAGACAACCCTATTGTGGGAATCTTAACATACCTATTTACTGGTCACGCTTAGTTAGGTAAAATGAAAAGCATATTGATATATGCTTTTTTTATTTCAGAATAAACTACGTTATTAATCAGATTTATTTTTCTAATTTATTAATTATAGACAAAATTAATTAGTTTTTTGTGCTAGAATTAAATAAGAAAGAAAATAATTTTGCGAGGTACGTTATTGTGGTAAACGATAGTGATAAAATAAAAGTATTTTCTGAGTTAAGAGAGAAATATATCAAAATGTTTGAAAAAGAGATTATCAAACCTAAGTTTGTTAAAAATAATAGAGATATGGATGGTCTGGAAGAAAGTATTTTTTCTGGATATGAAGACTTTGAAACATACGAAAACTTTGACTATGATAATCTATCGGTTGAGACTTATAAAAATAAAGTTGACTGGTATATGCGCAGAAGTACGTATCTTTATGTACACGAGGCAATTATGTATAGTGTAATCCGTCGTTTTAACAATATTGGTCTATCTGAAGATGATAAAGTTTCAGCAGGTCGAGTTGGGTTTATGTTAGCTCTGAATACATTTGATGAAAGTAAAGGATATAAGTTTTCTACATACGCTTGGAGAGTAATTCAAAATGAGATTATAGCAGCAGATAAGAAAAGAAAAAAAGCTGTTACTGTTAAACAAAAAGCAAGAGAGATAAGAGCTCTTGATGATTTAGATGTTATTAGTATAACTGAATCAATTGGCGCACGTAAGATTGTAGAGAAAGGTGAACGTATGTTCTTGCAGAACATCACAACACTTGATATTTATGGCAGCCGAAAAGATTATGAGTTTATATATCATATTCCAGATTATGTATTTCCAGGGGCACATATTAAGAAAGGAACTATTATGGGCACTATTGCTGGAGTAGAAACAGAGGTTGCTAGTCTCGACGTGTTTGTTGATGATGAAGAAAATAGAATTCCTACATTTAAAAACCCTATGTCTAATAAAGACGAGGGGGCTGAACACCCTGACTATAAATTAAATAGCAAAGAAACACTTGATGTTCTTGCCGAATCCTTGAAGACACTGACAAAAATGGAGCAGATAGTTATTACTAAAAGGTTCTTGTCAGCTAAAAAGCAAAACCGTTCTTCATTAAGTAAAGAATTAGGATTGAGTGATTATAACACCAGTAAGATTGAAACCTCTGCTCTAGAAAAGCTAAAGAAATTTCTTGAGGAAAATGGCGTTGATAGAATGGATGTATTTTCTATCTAATAAAATAGGAGGTAAAGACGTTGAAACCAAAAGCATTAGAAACTACTAAAAATATGAAAGACATTGATTTCATCTTACTCAGTTATCTATACTTATATAGAGCTTTAGAGATGAACCAAATCTTTAAATATGTTTATAAATTAGACGTTACAGCTAGTGATTTTGAAATTAAATCCAAAGCTATTAGAAAAAGATTAATTCATCTTAATTTAATCAAGATAAGTGTTTATGGTATGAATAACAAAGAAGCTGCACAAA
>RRZT012082600.1_pt1 | contig 10476 bp, 12 predicted proteins | sample 2165551 | NCBI WGS metagenome assembly RRZT01 (sample SAMN10456910, study PRJNA506462) | wastewater metagenome | biome: wastewater; feature: sludge; material: wastewater sludge; isolation source: wastewater sludge with Escherichia coli K12::gfp cells carrying plasmid... | place: USA: Moscow, Idaho...
ACGCTGCCAAGGCAGTCCTTGCAGCAGAGCAGCCAGCTGCTCATCGTCCAACTGCAGCTGCTTGCCGCGCCACGTTTCACCCCAATGAAACTTGCCTTTATTCAGTCGACGAGCACAGAGCCAAATACCTAAGCCGTCATGAATCAACACTTTCATTCGGTTACCACGCTTATTGGCAAACAGATAAGCGCAATGCGGCCGAGCTGAGCCAAACACCTGGACGACACGGGCCAATGCTGTGTCTGGACCAGCCCGCATATCCAGTGGTTCTGTTGCCAGCCAGACTTCATCAATCCTAATCATTGCAGCAACGTGCGCAGAAATAGTGCGCATTGATTGACCTGCTCCGCAGGCCACTCCACCACAATCGGACCGCTAGGCTGAGGAATTTCAATGCGTACGCAGTTGCTGTTTTTCACTGCTGGAGCAACTTCCGCTGGCAAATTAATCGGCACAAAAGCTGGCGATAACTGTTGATCTGCTTGTTTTGACTCAGTGATCCAGCGCCGAAGTAAGTTGGCGTTGAGGTCATTATCCAAAGCAATGCGTGCAACAGATGCGCCAGGACTTTGGCTTTCAGCCACCAGTTGGGCTTTGAATTCAGGGGTATATTGGCGACGCTTACGATAAGGTCGAGTTACTCTTACGTTACTCATAGATAGTGTCCACTAAGGAATAAGTGGACACTATCTTGACGGCTACGCCGCCAGGCTCAAGATGGCTTTACCGGACGCTTACGAAACAAGGGAGCTAAAACCTTTAGCTTCTACATCGATGATGTTGTAGTTAAAGATTTTGAAGAAAAGCTAGTGCAAGTTGAGCTATCGCAAATAGATCCTGCGATGCTTAGACTAATGCTTTACCTTGAATACGTTAAAGGCGATATGAGTAAGGTTGTCTCTATCGAGCTTGACCGTGAGAGTGAGCTTAAAGTCATTCGTACTTTTTGGATGCATTTAACTGAGTTTTTTAAAAGATAAAGTTGACGATTTATTGAAAGGCCAAAAGAGATCAGGACTTGGATAAGATGTTTGAAAGGATAGGCTAGATTAATGTACGAGCTGTGCTATCTCTGCTTAAAAAATGGCAAGTGAAGTCGCTGCACAACAGTTATGCTAATTTACAAACCTTCAGCTGGTTAGGAACCCCCAACATGAAACTCGCATCGATTGAGCTTAAAAACTTTCGAGGTATGGAAAATATTCGTTTGCCCTTAGCAGAGGGGCAGGTGACGCTGATTGCTGGAGTCAATGGCGCTGGTAAGTCGACAGTGGTGGATGCAGCTGCTCTTATGTTGAGTTGGGTGGTGGCGCGCATACGTCACGCTGGGACTTCAGGGCGTGCAATATCGGAAGAAGATATCAATAACCAAGCTAACGAAGCGCAGATTCGAGTTACCACTACAAGCGGTCATAGTTGGTCGCTCAGTAAAACTCGCAAAGGTCATGTCAGGCAGATTGAGCCAAGTGATCTCAAGTTCGTTTCAAGTTATGCCCTTGAGTTGCAAGAACAGATATCGAGCCAGAAGGAACAATGCTCTATTCCTGTTTTTGCCTACTATCCAGTTAACCGCACAGTGCTGGATATACCTGTACGTATTCGTCAAAAACATGAGTTTGCTTTACTAGAAGCCTATGATGATGCCCTAACCAGTGCAGCCAATTTCCGTCGTTTTTTTGAGTGGTTTAGAAACCGTGAAGACTTAGAGAACGAGCGTTTCCGTGAGTTAGCTAATACTAAGCAAAGCCCACTGGATGACCAGTTGCAAGCAGTGCGCTCTGCACTAGAAAGCTTTATGCCGCAGTTTAAAAACATACGTATTCAGCGTAACCCTTTAGCCATGATTGTTGAGAAAGATGGCGAGCGCATGAGGGTTGAGCAGCTATCTGACGGTGAGAAGTGCATGATGGCTATGGTTGGAGATTTAGCTCGGCGCTTAGCCATTGCTAACCCAACACAGGACAATCCGCTTAAAGGTGAGGGGACAGTCTTGATTGATGAGTTGGACTTGCACTTACATCCACAATGGCAGCGCTTAGTCATTCATCAGCTCACCAGTGTATTCCCAAATTGCCAATTTATTATTACCACGCACTCACCGCAGATTATGGGTGAGGTCCAGGCCAGTGCTTTACGCATTTTAAAGCGTGATGTTGACGGCAAAACGCAGATTGAAATTCCAGAGCAATCCCTTGGTTTGACCTCGGCTGAAATCCTTGAGGAGTTGCTGCAAACACCTCGTCGCAATACAGATATAACCAAAGCCCTTGATGCTATTTTTGTACAGATTGATGATGAGGATTTTGAGTCTGCGCGTGCCGCTATAGCAACTTTAAAAGACAAGCTCACAGGCTCCATACCTGAGTTGATAAGGGCAGAAAGCTTGCTAAACATGCTGGAGGATTAGGTGTGATTGCGATTAAAAAACAATCCGAGCCAGCAGCGTTACTTGCTTATAGAAAACAGCCGGATTCTTGTTACGACGGAGCACACTTCACGAGCGTTAAAGATGCCGTTCGATCTTCTTTGCTAGAGGAACAAGGCTATCTGTGTGCGTATTGCATGGTCAGCCTTGAAGATGATCGGCAGAAAGTAAAAATAGAACACTGGCAAAGCCAAAGTGATTATCCAGAGCGGCAGCTGGATTACAAAAATATGCTGGTAGTGTGTAAAGGTAATGAAGGTTGCGGGATAGCTAGCCAACATTGTGATACACGCAAAGGTAATCAAAAATTAAGCATTAACCCTGCCGAGCCATCACACTCTGTCGAAGAAAAAATAAAGCACCTAGGTAATGGCCGACTGACTGTAGACGAGCCCACCTTGGATGATGAGCTCAATCAGGTACTGAATCTTAACTACCACCGTTTGCAAGAGAACCGCAAAGAAGTGATTCGAGCAGTACAGCAAGTACTCAGCAAAGGGCGTGGTACTGTCACTACTGTACAGTTGCAAAAACTGCTTCAGGCTTGGCAGACAACAGACGCTAATGGTAAGAAGAAATCCTTTTGTGGAACTGCAACTTACTATTTGAATAAGAAGCTTAAGCGCCTGTGAAATCAGGCTATGTGGACTGACTATTCTAATTTACAGAAGATGATTTTTTACCGCGTATTTTACTAATAAGGGTAACAATAGCCACGACGATAACCCCTACGATTAAACCTACTAAAGCATTTAAGAGCATGGTGGTTATGTCTTCAAACACTCCTGTCAGGTGCGCTAAGTCTTCAACTTCATGATGTAAAAAATCAATTCCATGCACTAAGATTCCGCCACCAACTAGAAACATCGCTAACGTCCCAGCAATAGATAAAAACTTCATCAGCTTTGGTGCCGAAGACAATAAAAACTCGCCTATTTTCTGCTTAGCATTACCCGTCTGCTTCATTAGGTATAAACCTAAATCATCCATTTTGACGATACCCGCTACCAAGCCATAAACGCCTACGGTGATAGCAATGGCAATAATGGACAGCACTAAGCTTTTTTCTAGAAGAGTCGCTCCAACTGCTGAGCTTAGTGCAATGACAATGATCTCTGCCGACAGGATAAAATCTGTACGCACCGCACCTTTGATTTTATCTTTTTCAAAGGCAACTAAATCTACTGTTTCATCAGCATTGGCGCGTAGGCGCGCGATTTGCTCTTCATCATGAGACAAAAGATGCGGCCAGAATTTATGAATTATTTTTTCAGCCCCCTCATAAGCCAAATAGAGACCGCCGCACATTAATAAGAAGGTGACTAAAGGGGAGTAAATGGCACTGATGAGCAGTGCTGATGGCACTAAAATAAGTTTATTAACGAATGACCCTTTAGCGACTGCCCAAACTACAGGCAGTTCACGGTCTGCTTTAACACCGGAAACTTGCTCAGCATTGAGCGCTAAATCATCACCCAATACTCCCGCAGTTTTTTTAGCGGCAACCTTAGTCATGAGTGAAACATCGTCTAATATCAGACTGATATCATCAAGCAAGGTTAGTAAACTGGCACCTGCCATGTGCGCTCCTTAGCGTCTATTTGCATAAATGTATTGATACGCGTGCTTAGCAAAGTTTTCAGTATGAGCTGACTTAAATGTTAAGTGATAATATTTTTAGCTTCTTGCTTACGGTGCTTAAGTGATGCGAGCAAAGCCCAGCCAATGAAAGCGATACCAATAAGACCAGTCACCAACTCTGGCACATGAAATCTCATCGATAACAGCATAATAATAGCTAATGCACCAATCGCGTAATGCGCACCGTGCTCAAGGTAGATGAACTCATCAAGCGTGCCTTTTTCCACCAAAAATATGGTCATAGAACGCACGAACATAGCACCAATCGCTAGTCCTAGCATGATAATGATGACGTCATTAGTGATTGCAAATGCACCAATCACACCATCAAAACTGAATGAAGCATCTAGCACTTCAAGATATAGGAAACCGGCGATACCACCTTTCAAAATGGCACTTCCTGCAGCTGTACCAGTGCCATTACTTTCAAGCATACCCGATACGATTTGCACGCCTAAGTAGATTAAGACACCCCAAATACCTGCAATCAATACCGCAGGAGCCTGTACATCAGTCACCCATGTTAGGGATAACATTAAGATTGCGAGCGCCACAAATACACTCATAGCGTTTACTTGACCGAGCTTTGCCAGGCGGCTTTCAAGCCAATCAAACCAATGCACTTCTTTTTCATCAAATAAGAAGTTTAAGAACACTAGCAGTAAGAACATACCACCGAAGGCTGAAATCTCAGCATGATGCTCTAAAAGTTTTGCCGAGTATTCTTTGGGATCATTTAATGCCAAGTTAACCACTTCCATCATGCCGAGGTCTGCGGTAACAGCAACAATAACAATTGGAAAGACTAAACGCATACCAAATACAGCGATTAAGATACCAACGGTTAAGAAGATCATTTTCCAGAACTTGTCCCAGTTCTTGAGCACTGAGGCGTTAACCACCGCGTTATCAAACGATAGCGAGATTTCCATGACGGCCAAAATAGCGGTAATTGATAGCGCAGATATCATCCCGCCCATACCACTGTGTGAATATCCCCACCACGCTGCCACCATTAAGGCGATAGCGGTGAAGATAAAATCTAAATAAAAATGTCTCATGGTTATCCTGTTTGGTTGCTCAAGGCTAATGTCGGTTTACTATAGGCGCACACCATAAAAGGGTGAGCCAGAGCAAAAATTATGCACGACGACGGATCACCAATCGCTCGTGCAGTCTGCGCAATAAAATATGCTAATCATCTACAGTTGCAGCTAAACCGCTCAGTTGCTTTTTGAGCGCTTAAATTTACGAGTCCCGCATCAAGGCTGATGCGCTATTGCTTGCGCTTCCAACTCCGCTTTTAGCGCCGGTGCGAGCTGCAGTTGAAGTGCAAGTTGGTCAAGGTAGACACGCTCCATATAACTTTCCTCATCAACTACAAGAATGCTGGCGAGGTACATCTCAGCTGCAATTTCCGGGGTTTTGGCTGCACAAGCGAGGTCTACTGGATCGAGAGGTTTACGCAACTCTTGCTGGAACCATAATTGTAGCTGCGGCTCGTTGGTGAGCTTGGCGACTGCATCATCAATCAGCTGCCGCTCGCGCTCATCAATATGGCCGTCAGCCTTGGCGGCACAAATAATTGCGCGAAGAATAGCCTGGCTATGCTCTTCCATGACTGCTGGTGACACACGATCCACTGTCTGCGGTTGAGGTTGTGTATAAGGTGCGTTGGACTGTACCTGACCCCGATTTTGATTGTTATTTTGCCAGTTGCTATAGGCTTTGTATGCTACGACACCTAACGCTGCTAAGCCGCCATAAGTAATAACATTGCCACCTACCTTGCGTGCTTTTTTACTGGACATCAGTAAGCTAATAATACCGCCCCCCAAAGCACCCCCGCCAAGACTACCAAGCAGACCATTCAGTGCTGCATTGGGCTCGTTTGGAGCGACCGGACTTGCCTGATGGGGTTGCGCTGTATTTTGCCCTTGTAGTAATTCTTTACCTGAGCTGAGAAGCTGATCGAGCAAGCTGCGAGTATTCATCTATGTCTCCATTGCAAATGATAGTTGATCCGAACTTATTGACAGGATAATAGTCGAATAATTCTGAATCACTGAAACTTTTTCAGTGATTCAGCTAGGTTTACCTGACCTTTACATTCGCGTTTGAGCTGGACTTTAAAGCATCAAATAACGTCTGTGAAAAGCTTTTAGCACAAGCTTAAATAATGCATATTTTTAAGCTTGAATTAAGGTTGCACCTGTAACCTTGGCATCGTAGACACACAATATCGTTGTGTTGCAGCTTCCAGACAAGGAAATAACCATGAAAACTTTAACTGCATTATGCGTTTCCGCTGCTTTAATGATGGGCGCAGGTTTAGCTCAAGCTGATGTCAGCCCAGCTAAAACAGTTGAACTCAGCACTTCAGGCGCGATTTTAGCCTTTGATAAGCTTGACCAAACAGCTTTAGCGCAACATCCAAAGGCCACCATAGTGGACACAGAGCTTGATGAGTCGTACGGCCGCTATATTTACCAAGTGGACCTGCGTGATGATAAAGGCCAGAAATGGGAAGTTGAAATGGATGCCGCTACTGGTGAGATTTTAAAAAACCGCCAGGATGATTAATCCTTAAAGAAACCTGCTGACAAAGCTGCCTAACTCCCCATGGTGAGAACTCTTTCTAAAGCCCCACCATGGGGAGGCTCGTTAACCATGAACAACTTGAAGCCATGCAGCGCGTGGCATTACGTATACAGTTTGTGAACAACCCTATTAAAATCAATACATTAGACTTACAGTATCGGCCTTCCAAATATAGAGTTTTGATTTTCAAACGCTAAAACATATTGATTGTGTCAGCATTCATTAATTCAAATACCCCCCTGCTACAACTAAACGAGATATTTATGTACTTAAAGGCTACAAAGCGTCCTGGACGTTCGATGCAAGCTCGTATCTGGATGTGGGCAATGCTGTGCTTGCTGGTGGTTGCTGCGTTCCAGGTGCATACGCAGCGTCTTGATTATCGCCTGTATTACTGGCTCAAAACTCACATGCACGCTGATGATTGGCAGGATCGTGCAGTATGGTTGCCTAACTATCGTGTTGAGATCGACGCTAAGCCTGTCATGGGTATCGACAACAATCTTTCCGGCCTGACCTATGACCGCGATCGAGGCATGCTCTGGACTGTTATCAATGGTCCTAACGAGTTGATTGCTTTAAGCCGAGACGGAGATGTGCTCGCACGTTATAGCCTTGAGGGGTTCAGTGACGTGGAGGCAGTGACTTACATTGGTAATGGCCAACTGGTCGTTGCGGAAGAACGCAAACAAAACCTAGTTATCATAGATATCCCAGTGAGTACTGATGGCACGCTAATTACCAGCGGATCTCTGAGTCAGGAAAAATATCCATCACTCAAACTTGCATTCTGGGATGAGGACAATAAAGGTCTAGAAAGTCTGACCTACGACCTTAAAAATGATCGTCTGTATGTGGCTAAAGAGCGTGACCCTATCCAATTGCTTGAGGTGAGCGGTCTGCGTGCAAGCTTAGATGAAGGACTTCCTGTAAGTGTGCGTAATCTATCAGACTGGATAAGAGATAACGTATTCGCAACCGATGTATCGTCGGCCACTTACGATGAAAAGAGCGGCCATTTAGTGTTGTTGAGTGATGAGTCGAAGCTACTGATCGAAATAACCACTGAAGGTAAAGTGATTAGTTTCAGATCCCTTGCTAGAGGGTTTGCCGGTTTACAAAAAGGCATTCCACAGGCAGAAGGCGTCAACATTGACGAAGATGGCTATTTGTACGTGGTCAGTGAACCCAACTTATTCTATCGTTTTACACGCGAGCGCGAGTGAACCGGTCAACCTGCATGCAGGTTTTCTGGGTGATTAGTGAGTCCACGATCATTCATTAGGTTTGAGCGTAAACGCTCATATCCAATCACCGTTGCCATTGTCAAAAGTAATCAAAAAATATTCGCCATTGGTTAAGCATTTTACTATCTCAAGCAATACGGCATAACTTATAATTTATCGTCATAGAAACCTCAAGAGACCTACATGCTGAAAAATATTGAACACACCTTAGAGAAGGTTATTTTTAACAGCCGCTGGATACTTGCTCCCTTTTATTTAGGCTTGGTTCTGGGCGTTTTTTTATTATTCATAAAATTCGCTCAGGAGCTATGGCACCTGGCAACCCATGTTGTTACTGCATCTGAAGCAGATGTGATCGTAGGGATACTTGCGTTGGTTGATATGTCCCTAGTGGGCAGCCTATTGCTAATGATTATATTCAGCGGCTACGAAATATTTATCTCAAAAATCGATACCGGCGATAATAAGGATCGACCTGACTGGATGGGAAAAGTTGATTTTTCAGGACTTAAACTAAAGGTCATAGGTGCGATTGTAGCAATTTCTGCGATTGATCTTTTAAAGTCGTTTATGGATATATCACTGACAATGAACGATGCAGACACCAACAGTTTAAAATGGAAAGTCATTATTCACATGGCATTCGTTGTATCCGGCGTACTATTTGCCATTATGGACAAAGTCGCCGGCGATACTAAAAAGCACTAGGGCTTATCACGTGGCACGAAAGCCCCCGTACTTTTAGCTCAGGAATGGATGGCGCTCGGCTGCAGTGATGACTCTGATACAGTCTGCAAAACTAAACGGATACGATCCGTATGCCTATCTGAAGGATATTCTGACGCGACTGCCAACACAGAAAAACAACGCCAATGATGAGCTGTTACCGCACAATTGTGCACCGGCGATCGTTAGCAAGGTGTGATGGCTGGACGCTTACAATTAATCAGCTTTTTTCAAGCAAAGTACCATTGCCAAAAGATGTTCGTTATCTGCTAGTCCAAACTCAGGACCTTTAAATACTTCCATTAAACCGCTGATCTTAACTGAATCACCTAGCTCTTCTTTCAAAGAGTTTATACGGTTTGCGATCAGTGTCTCGGCATCATGCGCGCGCGCGCTTTCTTTTACTCTGCGCACAGCTACTATATATCCAGTTTCGAGGCGTTTAGATAAGTGGCTTTCAGTGGCTAACGCTTTTAATCGTCTAGCTTCCTTTAATAGTTGCGGTGCTTTGAGGGTTCGTTTTACCTCGATAATATGTCGTAGGTTTTTGGATTTTTTGCTGATGATTGCTATGTCAAAATGCCCATTGGCACGCAATGCTTCAGGGTTTTGTGAGCTTTCCAACCCTAGCATTTTTAGTGCTTCTTTTACTGGCATTTCCAGTCGATAGCCAAGGGAGCTATGCGTTTCAGTCAGCTCTCTGACAATCGAAACATTAAGAAAGTACTCAGGCATTTTGCCTATATGGACACCACAATATTCATAAGCTTCTTTGCTTGCTTTGCCTATAGCGTCAAGGATTGTATTTTGAATATTTACTTTTGATGCGCGCATAAACTGTCCCTAGATAGGCTATGTAACGTTGATTAGTAATAAAAAAGAAAGGGCATGATACAGCCATCCAGCACATGCTGGATGGCTGTAATCAGTTAAAGTTCACATATTCCCATTCTCAACCAGCGAGCAACAACCGTCAGTCCCCACAATGATGTGGTCCAATACTCGTACGTCTACCAATGCTAATGCCTCCTTAAGTTTAGTGGTGAGAAGTATGTCTGCTTGGCTAGGCTGCGGATTACCTGATGGATGGTTGTGCGTCAGGATCATTGCTGCGGCGTTATGCTCCAGTGCAAGCTTTACCACTTCACGCGGATAGACAGACGCGGAATCAATCGACCCTCTGAACATCTCATGAAAGCCGATGATCTTGTGCTTGGTATCCAGTAGCAGTACCGCAAAAATCTCATGCTCGTATTCGTGGATCAGCTCACGCAGATGATCCTTAACTGCTGCAGGGCTTTCGAGTAAACGGCCTTTACTTAGACGCTTCTGTGAAAGCTGCTTAGCCATCATTAAAATATCTGCTTCCGTCACGATGGGTGATTCAACTGTGTATGTACCTGGTTCGGCTGCTGCTTTAAGTTTGTGATAACGCATGATGAGTTTCCTTTAGACGTAAAAAAGCCGCCTCGATGGGCAGCTTTAATAATTCAGTTTTATATGTTGGTTAAGCTGGCTTAGTTTGTGTTCGGGCTCGGCGTTCAAGCTTCTCTGCAAGCGGTAATACGGTTACTGTTTGATGATTGGCTTGTGCATCCGCTGCTGGATAAAACTCTTCAACGACTGCACTGATATCGTCTTCATCCTCTTCAAAGGTGCCGTTGAGCAGACCATCCTTAGCAATTGCATCGAGTGTGTTAATGGCCATTTAAACTGATCCACTATTGGCCATTAATTTTGACCCACTTCTTGTGGCTTAGGCCACGTTTTTATGTACCGTCACCCTATCAATTTTAAGCTGGGGGCGGTGCATTGAAGGAGTGGACAGTGATTCAT
>RRZT010727376.1_pt1 | contig 10474 bp, 9 predicted proteins | sample 2165551 | NCBI WGS metagenome assembly RRZT01 (sample SAMN10456910, study PRJNA506462) | wastewater metagenome | biome: wastewater; feature: sludge; material: wastewater sludge; isolation source: wastewater sludge with Escherichia coli K12::gfp cells carrying plasmid... | place: USA: Moscow, Idaho ...
ACGTTGACCGGAATGCCCAGCCCGGCCCAGACGTTGTTGTAGTTGATCCCCGCCGCCATGACGTAGACCAGCACCTCGTCGTCGGCGATGGCCGGCACGTCTACCACTTCCTGCTGGAACGCCTCGGTCGGCTTGCCGAAGCGCTCCGGGCGGATCAGCCAGGCGTGCATCTTGGGGGGCACTACGCCCAGTGGCGGCTGTTCGGCGAGGTTATACAGTTCTTTGGCCATTTTCTCGCTCTCTCGATTGTGTGTGGGTTTTCAGGTTGAATTCATAGCCCATCGCGCCCATCGCGCGGTGCGATGGGCGAAACTTGCGAAGTTCGATTTAGGCGGACCTCAATGCGGCGCGTAGCGCGAGCGCACGCCGGCTATCGCCAGGCCGATGACGTCGTCCAGTTCCGCGCCGTCCTTGATGGAAGCCTGGAGGTCTTGCAGGCGACCATCCGCCAGCCCATAGATCCAGCCGTGCAACATCAAGGGTTGTTTTCGCTTCCAGGCGTCGCCCACCAGGGTGGTGCGAGCGACGTTGCGCGCCTGTTCGATGACGTTCAGCTCGCACAGAGCTCGCCAGCGTGCGTCGTTGTCCGGCAGAGCGCCCAGCAGCTCCGCGTGCCGATCGCGCACGTCCTGGATGTGGCGCAACCAGTTGTCGATCAACCCCAGGGATGGCCCTTCCAGGGCCGCCTTGACGCCACCGCAGCCGTAGTGACCGCACACGATGATGTGCTGAACCTTGAGCACCTCGATGGCGAATTGCATCACCGACAGGCAATTGAGGTCCGTGTGCACCACCACGTTGGCCACGTTGCGATGGACGAACACCTCGCCCGGTTTCAGGCCGGTGATCTGGCTGGCGGGCACGCGGCTGTCCGAGCAGCCGATCCACAGATAGGCGGGAGTTTGGATCGCGGCCAGTCCGGCGAAAAACTGGGGATCGGCGGCGGTCATCTCCTCGGCCCAGCGAGCGTTGGCGGCGAACAGTTCCGGCAGGTATTTCATCGAGTTCCTCCAGTGGGCTCAGTGCAGGGACAAGCCGGTTGGATCAGTTGCCGCCGTCGGCACAGAACACAGGCGATAGTCGCGTTGTCGCTCCAGCCGACGCGCCACCGAGCGACCGGCCCGGTCGGCGGCCCGATCGATGGCGACGTACAGATCGGCTTCGGTGTCGTCGATCACGACGCTCGGGGCGCCGCGAAAGGTGATCTGGATTCGGCAGCGCTTGTCCTCGCCCCCGCGCGGGCCGTTCTCGTCGGACAGGCGGACCGAGACTTGGCGCAAGTGCTCATCGGCCCAGCCGAGCGCGAATTGCAGGCGCCGTTCGACGTGTTCGCGCAGGCTGTGGGTCAGCGCGAAACTCCGAGCCTGGATGTGGATGTTCATCAAGTCGTTCCTTTCGGCATTGAAAGCGACGAGCAGTTTAGAGGCTAGAAAAACATCCAACAATCCGATTAATATTGAATGACTATTCGATTTTTTCGATGTATCGGAGCCTCGTGGCCAGCCTCAATTTCAAGCACCTGCGCTATTTCTGGATGGTCGCCAAGTCGGGCAGCATCGCCGGCGCCAGCCAACACCTGCACCTGACGCCGCAATCGATCAGCGGCCAACTGGGCGAACTGGAAGACAATCTGGGCGTGGAGCTGTTTCGCCGGGTCGGGCGCGGGCTGGAGCTGACCGAGATGGGACGGCGCATCTTCAGCTACGCCGACGAGATTTTCGCGCTCGGCGACGAGCTGCTGGAGGTCGCTCTCGACCAGACAACGCGGAAGAGCTTGCCGTTTCGGGTCGGCATCGCCGATTCGGTGCCGAAATCGGTGGCCTATCGGGTGGTCGAGCCGGCGTTGCGCCTCGTCGAGCCGGTGCGGCTGGTCTGCCGCGAGGGCCGGCTAGCGCCGCTGCTGGCCGAAATGGCGGTCCATCGTCTCGATCTGGTGATCGCCGACCGGCCCATGCCCACCCACCTCAACGTCCGGGGTTACAGCCACTTTCTCGGCGAGAGCGATCTGACGGTGTTCGCCGCGCCGGAACTGGCGAAATCCTTGCCGGGAGCTTTTCCGGCGCTGCTGGACCGGGCGCCGTTTCTGCTGCCGGGGGAGGACGTCGCGCTGCGGCCCGACCTGATCCGCTGGTTCGAAGCGCAGCGCCTGTACCCCCACATCGTCGGCGAATTCGAGGACAGCGCCTTGCTCAAGGCCTTCGGTCAAGCGGGCGCCGGTCTGTTCGTGGCGCCCACCGCGATCGCCGATTACGTGAGCCGGCAATACGCGGTCCAGGCGGTCGGGCGCATCGAGTCGGTGACCGAGCAGCTCTACGCCATCACCACCGAGCGCCGCTTGCTGCATCCCGCCATCGTCGCCGTGGTCCAGTCCACCCAGCGCGACTTGTTCGGAAAACCGGAACGGGTTGAGGCCGACCGTCAGGGGGGATAGCGCGCTCGCCCGGTCAATCGATCATTCCGGCGGCTCTCAACCCGTGTTCCGCATCCCCGCCGCCAGCGCGTTGATGGAGCGCAATAGCGGTCGCAGCCACGTTTCCGCCTCGGCCGAATCCGCGCCGTGATCGCGCACCGCCTGGCGGTAGCGCGGCAGCAGGGCGGCCTGAATGTGGTTGAGCGGGTCCAGGTACGGGTTGCGCCGCTCCAGCGATTTGGCGAGGGTCGGGTTTTCCTCCAGCAACGCCGATATTTGCGCCACGGCCAGAATCTCGCGGCAGGTCTGCTCGTACTCCGCCCGAAACCGCTCGTAGATGCCGGTTTCGGTGTCGGCGCTCTCGCACAGCCGGGCGTATTCGCGGGCGATGCCGACATCCACCTTGCTCAGCGACATCTGGCTGTTGTCGAGCAGGGCGCGGAAGAAGGGCCAATCCCGGTAAAGCCTTTGCAAAGTCGCCAGCCGCTCGGGATCGTCGCCGCGCCAGGCGGCCAGCGCGGTGCCGATGCCGTACCAGCCGGGCAGGGTGTGCCGCGACAGGCCCCAGCCGAACATCCAGGGGATCGCCCGCACCGAGTATTTCGAGCGGTCACCCTGGGCGCGGTGCGAGGGGCGCGAACCGAGGTTCAGCAGCGCGATTTCGCCGAGCGGGGTCGCCTCGTAAAAGTAATCCATGAAGCCCGGCGTCCGCTCGGTCAGTTCCCGGTACGCCGCTTCGCCGTGCCGCGCCAGCTCGGCCATGACCGCCGCCGCTTCCGGCGGGTCGTCCGGGACCGTTTGCACCAAGTGGCGGCTGGCTTTCAGCAGGCCGGTGATGCCGAGGGTCAGCTCGTAGACGGCGGTTTCCAGGTTCTGGTACTTGAACGACAGCACCTCGCCCTGCTCGGTGATTTTGATCTGGCCTCGCACCGTGCCCGTCGGCTGGGACAGGATGGCGTCGTGGGTCGGGCCGCCGCCGCGCCCCACCGTGCCGCCGCGACCGTGGAACAGCCGGCAGCCGAAGCCGCGCGCCGCCGTCAGGGCCACCGCCCGCCGTTGCGCCTGGTACAACCCCCAGTTGGAGGCCAGGATGCCGCCGTCCTTGCAGGAATCCGAGTAGCCGACCATCACGTCCTGCACGCCGCCCGCCGCCGCCAACAGTTCCCGATAGGTCGGTTGATCGAGCAGCCGGGTCAGCAGGATTTCGACCCGGTTCAGGTCGGCGATGGTCTCGAACAGCGGCGCGACCCGAAGCTCGCAATGCCAGCTCCCGTCGGCGCGGCGACCGGCCAGCCCGGCGAAGCTGCCCAGAAACAGCACTTCCAGGACGTGACTGGCTTCGTGGGTCATGGAAATGACGTAGTTGTCGAAAGCGCGCGGACTGATTTCCTCGCGCATCCGCGCCATGACCCGAAACACCTCCAGGGTCTCGCGGGTGGCGGCGCTCAGCGAATCGCAATACAACAGCGGCGTGCCGGGCTTGGCCAGCAGGTCGCCGAGGACGGCCAGCCGCTCTTCCTCCGACAAGGCGGCATAGTCCGGCAGATTGGGCGCCACGGCGAAAATTTCCGCCACCGCCGCCGTGTGCCGGCCCGATTCCTGGCGCACGTCGAGCGCGGTCAGATAAAAGCCGAAGGTCTCCGCCAGCCGGATCAGGTCGGTCAGCTCGCCGTCGGCAACCGCGCGGTCGCCGTGCCCGATCAGGGAATCCCTGATCAGGTGGAGATCTTCGAGAAATTCCTGCTCGGACGCATAGCCCCAGAACGGAGCCGGCGACGCTTCGGGATGGCCCTCGGCCCGCGCCCGGTCGTGGTTGTGTCGCAGGCGGTGGTACATCAGGAACAGCTTGCGCCGATACGGTTCCTAGGCGTACTGGCGGGGCGCGTCGGCGAACAGGGCGCTCATCTGTCGGATGTCCGCCTCCAGACTGGCGGCAAACGCCGGGGATGGCGCGACCAGCGAGCTGGAATAGGTCAGGTGCCGGTTCAAATCCTCGACCCGGCGCAAATACTCGCGCAGGATTTCCTGGGCTTGCAGGCGCACCGCCAAGGCGGTGGTTTCCGGCGTGACGAACGGGTTGCCGTCGCGGTCGCCGCCGATCCACGAGCCGAACCGCAGCAGGCACGGGATGCGGATCGCCGCCTTGCCGCCCTCGTCGCCGTACACGGCGTTCAGCGCCCGCTCCAGGTTGCGGTAGAGCGTCGGCAGAGCTTGGAAAATGGACTCGCGGAAGTAGTACAGGCCGCTCTTGATCTCGTCGCGCACCTGCGGCTTGAAGCTGCGCACCTCGTCGGTTTTCCACAGGATTTGAATCTGGCTGCGCAACGCTTCGATCACTTCGGCCCGCTGGTATTGGTTCAGCGCCGGGTTGTCGAGCTGGCCGTTGGTCAGGAACACCCGCCGCTGCGCGCCCAGCAGCACCCGGCGCTTGGCCTCGGTGGGATGGGCGGTGAACACCGGCGTGAAGCAAAGCCTATCGAACAGGGTTTGCAGCCGGGCGGCATCGATGCCGTCGGCGCGCAGCGCGCGCAAGGTTTCGTCGAACGAGCCTCGCCACAGCGGTTTGCCGCGCCGCACCTGCTCGCGGCGCGACAAGCGCTGAAAATTCTCCTCGGCGATGTTGGCGAGATTGAAGTAGGCGTTGAAAGCGCGAACGACGTGGTTGAGCGTTTCCGGGTTCAGCGCGGCGATGAAGCGCAGCAGCCGGTCGCGCAGGTCCGGGGCGGGCTCGGATCGGCCGCGCAGCTCGATGAAACCTTGGCGGAGGGTTTCCACGGCCTCGAGGACCGCGCGGCCTTCCTGGTCGCACAGGGTGTCGCCCAGCAGTTGGCCCAGCAGCTTGACACGGTCGCGTAGCGGTTGGTCGGATGAGGTCGGCATGTGTGAACTCCGGCGGTTCGGGATGGAGAATTTCACTAATCCTTGACCACGACGGACGGTTTTGTTTCAAACGCACATCGCCAAGCCGGCACGCCGGCCGGGTCCGCCATCACGGCACTTCAACGGTGGCGGCGGGGTCGAACATCGCACCGGCCTACGCCCGGTCTACGCTTTTGCCAAATCGCAACCCATCGGGAAATCGTCATGTCCTGGGATAACCGGATTCTGCTCTTCGCGGCGGCGCACCGGTCGGAGGTGCTGGATCATTTCTTTCGCGGCATGACCTGGCTGGGATCGCTGTACGTGCTGGCGCCGCTCGCGCTCCTGGCCGCTGTCGTCCTGCTGCATTTTCAGAGACGGTCGGAATCTCTGTTGCTGGCGGTGGGCTTCGGCGGCGCGGCGCTGTTGGCTCATCTCGCCAAGGCCCTCCTGGCCCGGCCCCGGCCGGATCTGGTGGAGCCCGTGATCGCCCTGCCCGCCGACGGTTCGTTTCCCAGCGCCCACACCGCCCAGATCGTCGCTTTCGCGCTGTGCGCGGTTCTCGTCGTCCGCCGGACCTCGCCGGACTGGCAGTACGTCGCCGGGGTGGTCGCCGTGCTGCTGATCGCCGTCGTGGCCACCTCTCGCGTTTATTTGCAGGTCCACTATCCATCGGACGTGCTGGGCGGGATCGCGTTGGGTATCGGGTGGATCGTCCTGGCGCGAAAAATTCTGTAACGCGAAAATTGCTTCGGAGAGACGATGCGAAACAAATTCCTCGGCACCGGCGAACCCGGCTATCACCCGCTGCGCAAGATCAAAATCATCCTGTCGGGATTGCGGTTCGCGGTCCTGTACGATTTCAGCGTCGCCTACAAGATGGTGCTGTCCGCCGTCGTCCTCGCGCTGGCGCTGATCTTCCAGCAGTGGGTGGATTTCGAGCTGATCCTGCTCGCCACGGGGCTGGTGTTGATGGCGGAGCTATTCAACAGCGCCATCGAAGCCGTCTGCGATTTTCTGGAAACCGGCGAAAACGAGAAAATTCGGGCCATCAAGGACATCGCCGCCGCCGCCGTCGGCATCAGCATCGCGGTTTGGTTGACCGTCATCGTGTCCGACCTGGGACGCCTCGCCGTGTCGCTGCTGCAGAGATCGCCCGGCTGAATCCGGCGGGTTGCGAGCGGCCAGACGCAAGCAGACCGTCAGCTCGGACCGCTCATCGCGAATCGCGCCCGAAATCCCCTTGCGGGCGACCCTGCCGTAGTGCCGGTGGGCCGTCATCGCCAGCGCGTCGCCGCCACGCATCCCCCTTTACAACACCGACCATCAATCGGCTGTCAATCGCGCCCCAACAACAATCGCGCCCGAAAGACAGGGGGCGAGAGCGGATATTTTATTTTGCAATAGCTGTACAAACAGTTTGTGATCAACGAAAAAATCACTTGCAATTATACAATATTTATACAAAATGTTTCGGGTCTCTGATAATGGTGGGCAAAGCCCGTGCGGAGACTGTAGAGGTCAAGCCGAGTTCTTAAGCGCCCCTCGTGACGGAGGAACTAACGATGAATACGGTTCAAAGCCTTTTGGTCGGCGCCGCCGTCATTTTGGCAGTCCCGACCCCGGGTGTCGCCACCCCGATGGGGAAAGACGAAATGACCTTCGAGGTATCGCTCGACGGCCAATCCATCGGGACGCATCGCTTTCGGATTGACGACGGCAGCGCGACGCGCATCGTCGAAAGCGAGGCTGCATTCGACGTCAGAATCCTGGGCATACCCGTTTACCGGTACCGACACGGCAACACCGAGACGTGGCAAAACGGCTGCTTGAAACGGATCGAGTCCGAGACGGATGCCAATGGCACCCCCTACGCGGTGGACCTGAGCAAGACCGAAACAGGTTACCGGATTGTGACGCCGAACGAGACCCAGACCTATCAGGGCGACTGCCTGATGAGCTTTGCCTATTGGGATCAACGGTTTCTCCGGCAACAGCGCCTGCTCAACACCCAGACCGGCGAGTTGATCGCGGTCGAAATTCAATCGCTGGGCGAATCGGAACTGAAGATCGCCAATCGAACGGCGCCGGTCAAGGGATTTCGCGTGCTTGCGGCGCCTCAAGGAGTTGATATCAAGGTTTTTTACCACAGCGTGAACGGACGTTGGGTCGCGCTCGAATCGGTCATCGAGAACGGGCGGAAGTTGCGCTATGTGCTGGCGGCGGATGATCGGCTGACTGCGGCCGAGCGTGTTTCCGATCCTCCTACCCCCCGGATGTGACCATGCGGATACTGAAAACCCTTATCGGCTTGCTGCGCCTCGCGCTTCTTCGTTGCAGGAAAGTCGCGGGTAGAGGATATGGTTGATTCGACGATCCGCATCCCTGTTTGGGGGTGGCGAAACTCGAACAGCGGGCGCAAGGCCGACGGCCCAATCCGCTCGGGCGGAGGGACAACCAGCACGGCGCTGGCCGTTCAAGCGAACCGGGCGATGAAGGTCTCGATTTTCTCCTCCAGTTCGACGCCCGCCCACAGGCCGCGAATCCAGCGTTCGGGAATCGCTCGGTAGCCCAGCGCCGCGCCCACCGAGTGGGCGCACGGGATGAAGAAACCTGTCTGTCGCACTTGAATTCGATGGAGGCGTCATCGCATCCGCATGAAGCTCGAAGACGCGACCGGTTGAGTCGAGAGATTCGCGGGGGGTATCGGGATACGATATCCCCCGCCCGAAGAATCCATTCCGGCAAGGCCGGCAAGACGTTCTTCGCCCCGGCGCTTAGAGGCGTTTTTGTACTGCCTTTCGTGAGCTAACCCTCTAAAAAGAAACCCTCACCCCTGCCTCTCTCCCGCTTGCGGGCGAGGGGTTCTTGTACAGCCGCTCACTCCCCGATGATTTTGCGGACCACGTCGGTCATGGAGATGACGCCGGCCGGCTGCTCGTTCTCGGTGACCACCAGGCGGTGCATCCGCCGGCCGGTCATCAGGCTGACCGCGTCGCTCAGCAGCATCTGGGCGTCGCAGGTCGCGCAGCCGGGGGTCATGATGTCCTTGGCGAGCATCGACCGCGCCTCCTCCGAGGTCCGGCCCTGCCGCGCCAGCACCATGTCGGTCTGCGACACCACGCCGACCGCCCGGCCGCCCTCCATCACCACCACGGCGTGGATCTCGTTGTCCACCATGATCTTCGCGACTTGGCCAACGGTGTCGCCCGGCGCGCAGGCGATGATGCCACGGTGCATCAGGTCCTTGACTTTGGTGCCGTCGTCGCTGATCTGGATCGCCTCGGCCTCGGCGATGCCGGGCAGCGGCGCCGACAGCGGGTAGGGCGCCGGGGTGGTGTGCACATCGCCTTTGGGCAAGGTCGGATGCGCGGTCGCCACCGGCGGCTTGCCGCTGGCGCCCTGGCCGAAGGCGGTCGCGCCAACCAGCACCGCCATGTTGCCGTGCGGGTGCTTGTTGTCGTGCATCAGTTGGTGGGCGACCGGCAGTTCCGCGTAGGTGAACGCCCGCGACAGGCAGGGGTCCAGCAGGCCGCGCAGCGCCAGCTCGTTCATCTGATAGGACTGCTCGGCGTTGGCGAAATGCGAGCCTTGCAGGCGCTTCTGGCGCATCCACAGGTAGCGCAGATCGACCGTGGCGTTGTAGCCGGTGGTGCCGGCGCACACGACGACCATGCCGCCGGTGTCGCAGACGAAAATCGAGGTCGGGATGGTGGTCTCGCCGGGATGCTCGAACACGATGTTGGGCGAGCGTTTTTCGCCCAGCGCTTCCCAGATCGCCGCGCCGAAGCCCCGCACCCCTTTCAGCCATTTGGCGTAGCCGACGTTGTCCTTCCAGTGCGGCAACATGCCCCAGTGGTCGAACCGGTTGCGGTTGATGCAGCCTTTGGCGCCCAGCTTCAGGCAGTAGTCGAACTTGTCTTCGCCGGACACCATGGCGATGGGGGTCGCGCCCGCCGCCTTGACGATCTGGATCGCCATCGAGCCGAGACCGCCGGCCCCGCCCCAGATCAGCGCCACGTCGCCCTTCTTGACCGCGTTGGCGCCCCAGCCGTGCAGCATCCGCCAAGCCGTGGCGCCGACCAGCACGTAGGAGGCGGCTTCTTCCCAGTTCATGTGCTTGGGCTTGGGCATGCACTGCTGGCCCTGCACCTTGGTGAACTGGGCGAAACTGCCCCAGTTGGTCTCGTAGCCCCAGATGCGGAAGCTCGGCGAATACATCGGGTCGCCGCCGCCCTTGACCCAGGCGCAGTTGCGATCCCAGGTGCCGCAGTGGACCACCACCTCGTCGCCGACCTTGACGTGGGTGACGTCCTTGCCGATCTTGTAGACGATGCCGGAGGCGTCGCTGCCGCCGATGTGGAAGTCTTCCTTCTCGCCGGCTTTGTTGCGGGCGGCGATGACGTTGACCGGAATGCCCAGCCCGGCCCAGACGTTGTTGTAGTTGATCCCCGCCGCCATGACGTAGACCAGCACCTCGTCGTCGGCGATGGCCGGCACGCCCACCACTTCCTGCTGGAACGCTTCCGTCGGCTTGCCGAAGCGCTCCGGGCGGATCAGCCAGGCGTGCATCTTCTCGGGCACCTCGCCCAGCGGCGGCATCTCACCGAGGTTGTACAGTTCTTTAGCCATCGTTCATTCCTCTTGTTGGTCTGGGGTTGTTCTGGTAGCCAGTGATTCAGTGGTCCGTCGAAAAACGCCGGGACATCGCGATCACACCGTTCCGCCCTTCGCTTTCAGCCCTTCGCCTTCACTTCCCGGATCACGCGAGCGCGCAGGGCGTCGTATTCGGCGATGGGCGAACGGCGCGGCGTCGCGCCTAGCGTCGCGAGCAGCGCGGTTTCGCCGCCCAGCAGGCCGATGCCGAAGCGGCCGAATTCCTCCCGCAGGTGTTTGACCAGCCATTCCGCCTGACAGCGCTGGCGGCGGGCGGTGAACTGGCCGCGTTCCACCAGCCAGCGGCGGTGCGCGTCCAGCGCGTCCGCCAACGGCTCGATGCCGCTGCCAAGCGCGGCGCTGGCGGACAAGGCCGGCACTTGCCAAGCGTCGGGATCGACCTGCCGGCGCAGCGTGTTCCGCAGTTCGGACAAAGTCTTGCGCGCCGCCATGCCGATATCTTCCTTGTTGACGACGATGACGTGCGGAATCTCCATGATGCCGGCCTTGAGAAACTGGATGCTGTCGCCGGAGGCCGGCTGGGCGACG
>RRZT011919933.1_pt1 | contig 10474 bp, 10 predicted proteins | sample 2165551 | NCBI WGS metagenome assembly RRZT01 (sample SAMN10456910, study PRJNA506462) | wastewater metagenome | biome: wastewater; feature: sludge; material: wastewater sludge; isolation source: wastewater sludge with Escherichia coli K12::gfp cells carrying plasmid... | place: USA: Moscow, Idaho...
AAAATCACTTCCAACCCAACAAGCTTTCTGCTTGGTAGACCGTATCGCTTGCCCCCAACGAGAGTTATTTGCACCTTTGAGAGAGCCGCTAACTTCAGCAACGCTAGGCTCAACGATATATACACTCACATCCATAATGTTGCGAAAAAGAGGTTTATTCTTATTTAGGTTAGTTAGATAGAATGAACCTCCTTCACTCGGATTAAAACTACATTTGCCTTTAAATGTAGTTTTACCCTGTTCATCAATCTGACATGTCACTGTTTTAGGTGCTGCCATTAAATTTGTACTCAGGCTTAATACCCCAAAACCAACAAGTAAAGCTGCTATCGTTTTTTTCATGTGATTACACTCCTTTTAATAAAAGATATATCACATTTTCACTGAGTTAAGTTGACTTAGTATTTAATTAAAAGTTTAATTTCCATACAAACTAAAATCACATGAAAAGTCATTATGAAAAATTTAATCAATATTCTTGGGGTAGCATTACTAGGGGTTGGAGCAAGTTACTCGCATGCTGAAGGAATAGGAAATTTTATTAACCAAGACAATGCAACAGCTTCCTTCAATTGTGCGTACAAAAAAGTTATAGCTAGCAAGAAATGCACTGTCAGTATTTCCAACATAAAAGCATCTACTGCAAGAACAAAACAATTCTTTGGAACAAATGGCTCTCATCCTTTGTTAAAGATCAAATGGCCTGATAATGATATTAGCCAATATGCCATCTTAGACAGTAATGAACTTTGGAACTTAGAGGACAATAAAAGTTATAACTTTAAAACCCTTCCTCAAAATGAATTTGATTTAGACCTTAGAAAAGGATTAATAATCGAATCAAACAATAAAGAACATATTCGCCTTTGGTAACTCTTCAGTAAGCTATAGCCAAGAACTAAATTAAGAAAAAGGAATGATTAAAGAAATAAGCCTAATGAAGTAGCAGCAACCCAAAAAGTGACTGTTATCTGATTGTCGATAGTATGTTGCTCTACTAATACTCCTAGCTTCATAGATCGAGCTGAATCAGCTACAGCCCCACGCTTTGACTTTATATATTAAGCAAAAACTTTATGTCCCTTCTTAAAATGAGGAATAAGTGTTAGTGCAACAATAATTTCGGGTAAATACAGCATAGTAAGAAGAGATGGCGACAAGACCAAAAAAACTAAACTAAAAACTTTCCATTTAAAATCACGCTGTCTAAAAAACCAAGGAAAGAGACTAACCAAAGGTAAAACAAAATGGAGAAGAGTAGGAATCATAATGTTAAGATAAGCTATTAATTTTAATTAAAAAATAATACTTTTATTCATTAAAATTAACAAGATAAAGTTAAATAAATTAAAGTTAATAAAAACGTATGAAATATAAAAAAAGTGAGATTCTAACAAACTTACAAAAAGGCTGTTATCTGATAAGGCTATTGTCCCACCCCTGAAAGCCAACGTGTAATCGTCTTCCTATCAACTTCCAATTGTTTTGCAATCTGGGTGTTGTTCATACCCTTGGCCTTCATTTTAAGTGTTTGCTCTCGCTTAGCAGCGTACGCTTGACCTTTAGCTTTACCGCCCTTAGCACCACGCTTGGCTTGAATCTCACTGAAATCTCCATAGCTAAATCGTTGCCAAACCCACTTAGCAATGCTCTTAGCTGTGGCTTTCACTTCGCTATACGGTAAAGGTTGCTCAAAACTGTTGTTAATCGCTTCAATTTGCGCTTTAACAGCTCGTTCCCACTCATGGCTAGAGTAATGGTGCATATAGTCTCTAATCGCCGTATACGCCCAATGACGGCCTTTCTCAAACATTGTGACATTGCGCCCCAGACCTACAACTTCTAATTTTTTAGGAATCTTCTTCGGTAGGTCTACAAAGTCAGCAAGGTAATCGAGCGAATATGCACGATCAACCCAGAAGGTTGTCCGCCATTGAGGGTGTAGAGGGTTTTTAGTAATTAACTGCGAGTAGCTAAGATCTGCACCTAACTTGAGTGCATAAGCGTAATAAACTGACTGTGCGTACTTAATCGCTTTGATACTTGCAAATTCGCTTGTACAGAGTGGTATTTCAAGTTTGTAGCAGTGGTGACAGTGACCATTCTTAAAATTCTGAGTAGTCCATAACGGCGCAGGCAAGTTTGCATCAAACCACGATAAAGCAGAATCTTCCTTGTCATCAGCAAAGATAGTAAATTCAAATTTTCATAAAATTAGCCTAAGCAAATATGTAAATGTAAAACCGTGGAACATATTTAAGATTGACCTAAATGACGCACAAAGGCGCTAAGATCTGATTTAGGCTCACTTGGTACACTTCATTTATCCTCTTTTAACCATTTGCTTACTGAGGTTTTACTCACTTTCAAAGTTTCAGCAATCTTTCTAATACTTAAGCCTTCTTCCTTTAACTTCTTTGCTTCCTTTCTCAATGGCTCAAACTGGGAAGAACGTACAGCTCCACCTTTCTTACCACCTAAACTACCTTTTCGAGTCTGACGATCAATAAACTCTTGATAACAGTAAGAGTCCTTTTTCCAACAATAACGGCTAATGCTCTTCGCAATATTTTTTATTTCGTTGTAGTCCAGTGGCTCAGTTAAACCCTCGTTAATACTTAAGCAATGATCAATCATCGTGTTTTGCCACTGTGCGTAGGTTTTCCCTCTAAATTTACGGACTTCAAGATAGGCAAACTCGCAAGCGGTATAGAAAACATAGCAATTTCTGCCAGCTTCTTTTGCTTCTTCCTTCGAAAATTTTACTAATTCTTTTCTAGGATCTTCCCTTTTGGGAGGAATTTTTAATATTTGGGCTAACTCATAAAGGGTGTACGGTTCATCACGAAGGTGTGTTGTTCTCCAATTGGGAGAAACGGGGTTTTTAGAAAGTAACCCTGCATAACCTCGGTCTGCATCAAAGGCTTCTGTGAGTTCGATCTTTATATGGTTATAAAAATTTAATGATTTCTGAGGCTTATCATTTGCAGAACTTTTCCTACCATACTTGACTTCGTACCGTTCTTGGCTTCCTTCTGGTAAGCCACGGGTGTCAATAATCGGGTACTTTAGCTTGAAATAGGCGTGAGCCTTACCGTTGTCAAAATTAGCTACAACGAAGTTTGGAAGCGGTAAACCAATCCGACAATAGACTATTTCCGTTAAGGCATTTTCATAATCCAAATCTAGAATGATGAAGGTTTTACGGAAATGTGTATTGAATTGAATATAAGGGTAGTGCAAAGCTTTCTGTCTAACACTCATAGTTAGACGGCTGCCCTTTTCTTTTACACAATATGGTTTAAAGGGCAATACGCCCAATATTTGTTCTTCAAAAGAACTTTTACATTTTTCGGTCAATGTTTTATCCAATTTGCATTGTTTTTTACCAAAGCAATAGATAAAATGACCAAAGATTCTAGGGGCGGTCATTCTAATGCTCTGTCCTGAAGAAAAAGCCCTACTCGCCAAAGTTCTGGGCTTTTTTTTCGTCTTTTAAAAACTGTTAATTATTTCAAATGATAAGTTAATAAAAATTATTTCGAAATCTATCAATACGGATTACCCTACGTCAATTCCTTCTCACATACTTTAATGGCTAGTCCTGATTTTTACTTTCAGATATATCTAAAAAATGTTTGCGCTTTACTTGTGCAACAATAGGTTGAGGGTCAATCCCATTAACTTTTAGTTCTGCAAGCAAAGTTATAACTATCGCTAAATTTAAGGGTAGAACTTCTTTACTTTTGTAATTCGTAACTGTATTAGGGTGCATTCCTATTAGAGATGCAAAGTCCTTAATACTTAAACCAATTTTAATAAGCTCTATCTGAAACTCACTGTAAGTCATAACAATTAATATCTATGTTAATTTCAACAAATATAGCATTAAAAAATGTGGAAACAAATAAATAATGTGCTTAATGAGGTCCTAAAAAGCGATCTCCGTTAAAATGAATCATGTGTTCAGGCTCATTTGCTAGCCACACCTCAGTTTCCCATGCGACTTCTGCTGAATATTTTCTAAACGTAGCTCTGTCGGGGAATGCTGTGACATACACACAGCCTAAATTCGTACTCGCCAACATAGCCTGTAGTTCTTGCCATCTTTTTTCTGAAATTGGACCATGTGAAGTAACGGCTTCTATTAGATATAGCCACTTTTTTTCAGGATCATAAGCCACAATGTCAGGCAGTTTATCTTTGGCAAGTTCAGGAATTCCTAATTTTCCGAACCAAATTGAGTTCAAGTATGCAAATTTTCCCCCTGTCCCGTCGATACTTGCAGTGTCCCCAACATAAAGAAGTCGTGTGTCGTCTCCTGCAAATTGAGGTAAAAATCTATGGATAATATCGGCTTGTAATTGGTTATGAGCACCTGCCGAAAGACGAAGTGGCTCTGCCATGTATGGCAGATTAACTAATACTTGTGTCTTAGCAACTCGTTTTTTATGTGCTTTAAGCAATGACTTAGCCTTAACTGCATGAGCTTCCGCATCAATTTGCCAATCACCATCAGGAATTTTTTTCAAAATTTCTATTACTTCATCATTCAGACTGTAGTTAGTTTGACCGCTATTCGTTGGTCTAAATAAATCATCTCTATTTTTCGTTACAAGTCCATGTTGCATGAATTGATGTAGTGTCTGGCGTCTGATAGTTTCACGAGTATTTGGCTTATATTCCTTTCCATAACACTCAGCCATAAACGTCATTAAATCTACAGTACGATATAACTTATTCGTAACACTATCCCAATCATCTAAAGGTTTGAGATGTGCTAAAGCAAGTAAAGTAAGACATGCTCTTTCATTTTGTTGAGCTACAGGTAAGCCAAAAGCTTTTAATAACTTCTGTGCTTGATCAATTTTAGACTGCATATCTTGATTCATGTTTAATCCGTTCTTTTAAAAATTCATCCGTTTGGTCTTCTGTCATTCGACCTTTCAACCAATCAGAACCTAACTTTTCAATTACTTCTTTCGAGCAAAGTTTCAAAGTTTTTAGTTCTGTGGCATTAACTTGGGTGTTCCCTGAAATAGTTCTAAAGTAAGTATCAAAAAGGTTAGAACGTAATATCAAAGCTAAACCATAAGCTTCTTCAAGCGTCATATCTCGTTCTTTATGTCCAATAAAATTAATGTGGTTCTCTAAAGCCACAAAATCTTTTTCAAAATTAGAAGCTTCATACACAGAAGCACCTATTCTCTTTTTCTCATCTTTAGAACTAATTCTACGAATTAGGACATAGTTTTTATTAGGTACTAACCACTTAGTCGCACCCTCAATTAAATAAAATCTCTTATCCTTCTTATGAGATCCATCAAATACAACTTTTAAACCCTGTAAGTTATGCGCATTAATCAAAGGTAATGAATCAGTTTGAGTAGGTTCTAAAAACTCTTTTGAACGATATTCAACTACTGGACCTGTTGAAATAAAGTAGCCCATTTCCTCAAATGTATTTCCCCAACTTTCAACCAAAGATAAAACTTCTGCATCTTCTTGGCTTTCAGGAATACGAATAAAAGACTCACTAGACGTACTGTCTAAAAGTAGATCAGAGTCATAATTGTTAATCTCTGATTCATTGAGATCACCAACACCATTTGATGATGAAACACGGATATTAGATTGCTTTAAATCCTTCACAATTTTAAAGATGACATTTTCCTGAAGTACATCACTTTCCTTAAAAGCATCTCTTCTTGACTTAAAGATATGAATTGAATCCAAGTTATTGTTTTTGATTAAATATTTTCTAAATCCCTTAAAATATAGTCCATTAGTAAAACTACGAGGAGTAATAAAAATAAGCTCTCCTTTTGGAGCTAACAAGCTTAATGCTTTAGCAACGAACAAAGCATAAATATTTGGATCACCCTTAAATAAATGAGCCATTGATTTGGCATAAGGTGAAGTTTTCGCTGAATATTTAAAATATGGTGGATTAATACAACAGACATCGTAGCTCTGAGTATTATTTTCCAAAATAAAATCTTGGTTAAAAACCTCATAACTAAATGAGATTCCTTCATTTTCTTTAGAGAAAGTATCTAAATTCTCTTTTAATAATGGGATGACTAAATCATCTTTCTCATAGGCAGTTAAATGTAATTTTTTAAAACCCAATTCTTTTAATTTTAATAATGCGGAAATCCCCAAAATACCTGCACCTGCACCTGCATCTAAAACACTAATAGATTGGCTCTTGTCCTTATCAAGAGTAATCAAACTAGCCATGAATGTTGCTATTTCACTAGGTGTAAAGAACTGCCCTAACTCCTTTTTTTCAGTAGGAGCTTTCGTCTGTAGAAAATGGCTTTGGGTAATAGAGATGTTTGAGATCATAAGTAAATCTTAAATGGGACAGCGTAATTGTAGTGGATCGCATGAAATAAACAGTAAATAGTTAGCTAATAACGAGCCTTTACTCATTAAATACTGCACTGACAACCCGACTGAACAAGCCTATCCCCTTTGGTCTCTTTTTTTCTTCAATTAAGGGCTTCGGAATTGGTTGATCTTCTTCCTTTTTCTCAGGCTCAGGTATCCTAGAAGGAAATGGATCACTTTGTTGTTTCTCTACACTTTCTTGTACTGACGATTTAGGAGCTGTTAAAAGGGTTTGTAATAAATGAATACTACTATCCTTAGTTTTGATTTGTTCCTTCAAGAAATCTTCTGTTTCTTCGGCTTTTCTAAGCTGTTTTTGTAGCATTTCAACTTGTAACCTTAAGGTGTCTACTTCTGTCTGCTGTTGTACCTGAGTAGACTGTAACGTAGTTACATTTTTATTTCTTTCACTTGGTTCACCAAAGACTCTAATCGCTTCTGAAAAATCTATTTTTCCATCACTACCTTTGCTCAAATCCCCTTTATTTATGCGTTTGTAAATGCTTTGTCGGTTTAATCCATATAGCTTTGCAAGCTCCCCTACTGTCATTTTTTTCATGCGTTACACCTACAATCCCCTAATGTCTAGAATATACACTCAGGCGACAGAGGAGGGCTACATTTTTGGTCAATGTTTTAATATGAAGGAATATTTTTTTCTAAAATCAAACTCACTCTTGAACTCTGCCAGTTTTCAAGTCGTATTCTTTCTTATGGCCATACTCTCCCACATAATCGGCTTGTTTTTTGATGAAAGCCAACTCTCGCGCTTTTGCACGGGCAACAGCTTGTGCATCATCTTCCTCTTGGTTTGACTTGAAGTTGAGCAGCAGCATGCCACTCAGGGCGACAAGGAAAAAGGCTAGATGTTTTTGAGTATATTTATTCACCTCGAACTTCCCCAAAGTCTTCAAGATCTGCTTCAATCCAACCTAATTCTTGAATCTCTTGATCTTTTTTCAGCACATACGCACTGGAAGCTTTAGCAAAATCTGCTTCTGAGAGCTTGAAGAATTCACGTGGCAATTCATAACCTGCTGTCTCATAGAAGTCCCTTCTTCGCCAGTATTCATTAAAGGTAGTAGCATAGGTTTTGAATTGTTTTTCGGCATATAGCGTCATTTCAGGCAAGCATTCTTTAGTCCAGTTGGTTTTTCCGTTGGTCTTGGTTTTGAGTAGCTTCTTAGCTGTAGCAAGCTGTTGGCCTGCTTGTGTCCGTGCGCCACGATCCATCGCCCAAACTTCAAAATGGCGAAGCATCTTTTTAATGTCTGCTATAGCCACTTCCTTTTTCGTGTCCGAAATGTATTTATTTATGGACTTCTTAAGCTCTTCTTGAATTTTTCCCATATCCTGAGTGGAGTAACGCCAAGTCCATCCAAAGTTCTTCTTCGGTACTTTAAAATTTTTGTTTTTTTCACTGATAGAGCGAATTTTGTGATTAAACCGCACCAATTCCATTGTGTAATGCGTGATTTTGACTTGGATGTGAGGCTGTCTAAGAATGAATTTGAAGTCTTGTTTATCTTGGAAGTATTTATAAATCAGATCTAATTCCTGATTTAGTTCTTCTTGAGTCCATGATAAGCCTTGTTGAACGCCAGTTTTTGTTGGAATACCAACTAAACGATGGTGCTCTCTTGTTCTTGGCGTTTTCACTAGCAGGTAAAAATGCCAAAGCCCTGATTCAAATAGATCGTGGTAAACAATCAAAGTGGCTACTGGCTTCCCTGAATTTAGGCGATCTGTGCGGATCTTCGTACTTAATTCTAGATCGTAGATTTTTTTTAATTCTTCAACCTTATTCTCGGCTCTGTCCAATCCCTTGATCTGAAAATTTGTCCAGAAATAAGCACCACGGGAAACGTGATACTTAATTTTTTGCATCGTGAACTTGGTGGTTGGGCTGAATGAAATCATGCGTTATTAACACTTCCACGTAATATGACAATACAGAAAAACCGTAATATGACAATACGGAATCTGCTCAAATATGACTCCATTATGCCTAAGTAATATGACAATAGAAATTCTTTTATTTAAGGCTTCTAGCCTTAATAACTGCCTAATAGTTTTGCGAAGCAAAACTCCAAAAAACTTCGTTTTTTGGTAAAAATCGGCACATGACGTAATGTGACAATTAAGCAATTCCTAGACGGTATTTGACATGCCGATTTTTCCACCGTAATCTGCTCCTAGCATTAATTCATTTTGGGAATGACCATCCTGTTTCTCTGTATTCATGATGGTCACCACCCATCATGAAAAGGCTTCAATTTTACTTAAAACACTAAGCCGTGCCCTTCGGGGATACTTACGGTGTCGGTTGAACAAGTAGCTTTTGTTCAACACTGAATATGATGTTTTTTATTCAGATGACTTAATTTGGTGGCTGGAGTAGCGGACCGCATACGAAAGTATGCTCAGTACGCTGCAACGGGGGCGGGGGCAATGAAAAAACCCTCTCTATCCTCAATCCTTCCTGTATGGGATTTTAAGTAATTGGGCGACAAGGAAACGGGAGCCTATAAGGTCAGAAATGGCTGAAATGGTGTGAGGTTGGGAACGGCCTTGCTAGATGAATTTCCGAAGAGGAAATTTTTCGAAACCCTCCACAAACGAAGACTGCGAGCACTGACAGGAGGTCGGCCTAGCGGAAGGCTAGGGTGCGTTAAAAGCAGCATGTGTCTGTGAGATTGCACAACATTTAAGTCGGTATTTATATTGGCTTTAAGATTGAGTGTTCTCAATCTTATGTTGGTCGGATTAATCCGAATCACAGGCTCATTGTCACACACGAGGGCTTCAATGTTCATCAGGAGGTGAACTGTCAAAACGTCCAACAGGGCGAGTTTGGTGGCACTATCGAGTCAAGTCTGAAAAGATGGCAGCTTGGTAGGTCGATGGATAGCTTAACCGTGTAAAGGCCTAACGAAAGTTTGATTACCTGCAAAGGGGGCTGTGTGGAAAGGCTTAACTGCTTTACCCATGTTGATCACGTTTATGCCAATATCCCGATGGATTCTTAAGGAGTTGCAGTTGGGGGAAAAAAGGAGGTAGTTAAACGTGCTAGTGGATAAGCGAAGTGAGTCATTAGTAGTGAAGTGGTAACTTGGGAAGGGACTTAATCAGATAACGTGCAAACTGGTAAAGCACGGGTGACAAGAGTACAGGTGACAGATGTACTAATGTGAGAGTCCTGAGAGCGAAGTTGAGTAGCGCATATAAGGCGGTTTTTTACCGTCGAAGTTGTGGTCAAAGAGTTCTTTTGAACACTTTGGCTAAGGAGAAGTTTAACCGCATCGAGCCTGAATCGGTGGTAAGGGTACGCTTGTTTTGCATAGCACGTAAGTGGTTTGCAATAACCTTTAAGGATTTCCTCACAAGAGTTCTTTAAGTCTTCTGCCAAAAATGGATCTGGCAAATCAAGAGGTTGATTTTTTAAGTTAAAAAATTGAAATGTGGTGTGAGAAACATTGGTAGTGTTTGACTTTGCTGTGGTGGCTTAGTCTGAACAAGTTAATGCTAGTGATCTACAATGGGTTTGGTCACCCTTTGAGTTATAGATCACGTCTTACCAGTTGGATAAATAATTGGTTAATGATCACACGGTCATGAAAAATAATAGTGCTGCACTCGTTTCCATAAGGTGCAGAAAAGACTTGTCTATATGCAGGTCAAAATCAGGGGAAACAACAAGGAATGAACCTTGTAAAAAAATGCTCTAATGTTAAGACCACACTTGCACCTTTGCAGTGTGGTCTTACTTTTCTTCAATGTCTGAACATTTGATTAGCTCTAAAAGCTCACTATTTGCGTTTTAAGGTCGTTTTCGCCATGAACAAGGAAATATAAAGAAAGGTAAGAAAAATTGAAAATAACGCAAACCATGAACTAGACTTAAATTAATCATACGAATTGAAATCTTCAAAACCTGCGGAATTAAAAGATTTTCAGATATATATTATCTAAGAAAAGCTACTTCCATTAAGTCCTAAGATCAATCAAATGATCCGTCTACCATGCACAGACTTTAAAATCACTTCCAACCCAACAAGCTTTCTGCTTGGTAGACCGT
>RRZT010406344.1_pt1 | contig 10473 bp, 8 predicted proteins | sample 2165551 | NCBI WGS metagenome assembly RRZT01 (sample SAMN10456910, study PRJNA506462) | wastewater metagenome | biome: wastewater; feature: sludge; material: wastewater sludge; isolation source: wastewater sludge with Escherichia coli K12::gfp cells carrying plasmid... | place: USA: Moscow, Idaho ...
GTGCCGTCGCATCAGGGCACGAATACGCGCCGAGAGTTCGTCGAGGTCGAACGGTTTGACCAGATAGTCGTCGGCCCCGGCGTCCAGCCCCTTGACGCGATCAGCGACCGAGTCGCGCGCCGTGATGACCAGCACCGGCACTGCCATGCCCTTGCGCCGCATGCCGGCCAAGAGATCAAGGCCGCCCTTTTTCGGCAACCCGAGGTCGAGCAGTACGAGTTCGTGAACGCCGCTCGCCAGCGCCAATTCGGCCGCTGCACCATCGCGCACCCAATCCACGGAATGCCCCTCCTGGCGCAGGCCGTTCTGCACACTGGCGCCGATCATCGGATCATCCTCGACGAGCAACAAACGCATCTACCCTCCCTTATTTACCGTTCCGACAAGCCCAAACGAAGAGGCTGCCGAGCGTTTCGCATGGTATAGCGATTCGCCATCGGCCGGCAGTCGACCGGTTTTTTACAGCGCTTTTATACCGCATTCGTTAGCATCCTTTACATGACCTCCCAATCCCACCACCATCGCCCGCCGGGGTGTTCGATATTCAGCTCTCCGGCCTGAAATACGCGCATACCGGCATTGCAGCCTACGTCATTGCCTCGTTGCTGCTCCTCGTCGTCACCCTATTGATTGCGCCGTTCCGCGCTTTCATCGACCTCTCGAACGTCGCCCTGCTCTACGTCTTGGCTGTCGTTCTGGCCGGCACCCGCTACGGACGGAGCAGCGCGATCTTCGCCGCCGTGCTCGGGTCGCTGTTGTTCGCCTACGTTTTCGTCCCGCCGCACTTCTCGCTGGCCATCACCGACATTCAGTACTTGCTATCGGCCCTGATCATGCTTGGCGTCGCGCTGCTTGTCGGCCACCTCACCGCCGACCTGCGCGCGCATGCCGAGACGGTTGAGGCACAGGCGGCGCAAACCAAGTCGCTCTATGAGTTCGCTAAGCAATTATCGGGTACGCGTTCGAGCGAGGCGGTGATCGATGCCGGCCTGCGTTTCCTCGCGCAGACTGTCGGCGCGCAACAGGCGCGCTTCATCGCGCCCGCCGACATGCACACAGCACCGGAAGAGCCTACTGACGCCGCGTTGGTCGCCAGTGCCTTTGACTGCCAGCACCTGGTGACGCAGCCACTCGTTGCATCGGACGGCGTAAACGCCGTCGTACCACTGAACACGCTTGGCGAACAACAAGGGGCAATTCGATTCGTCGTCCCGAGCGAACAGATTGCCGGCGCGTCGCAGCGTGGTTTCATCGAAACCATCGGCTCGCTGATGGCGGTGGCGCTGGAGCGTACGCATTATTTGGAAATAGCACGGGACATTGAGGTACGGCACGCCGCCGAGAGCCTGCGCAACACCATCCTGTCGTCGCTGTCGCACGACATCCGCACGCCGCTGACGGCGCTCGTCGGCACCGCCGATACGCTGATGCTGACGCACAACCTGCCGCCCGAACGGCAACAGTCCTTGCTGCGCGGGCTGCGCGAACAGGCGCAGTCGATCCATCAACTCGTCAATAACCTGCTTGAGATGGCCCGACTGCAATCGGGCAAGGTGGAAACCAACCTCGCCTGGCAGCCGATCGAGGAAGTCGTCGGCGCGGCGCTCCAGCAGATCCGCAACGTCACCGGGGATCGTGCCATCGAATTGAATATCGCGCCGGATCTACCGCCGCTCAAGATCGACGCAACGCTGATGGAGCGCGCGCTCTGGAACCTCCTGGAAAACGCCGTCAAGTACTCGCCGCACAACACGCCGATCGAACTGAACATCCGCCGGACCGGCGAGATGCTGGAGATCGTCGTCTGCGACCGCGGCACCGGCCTGCCTGAAAACGGCGCCGAAGCGCTGTTCGGCCTCTTCCAGCGCGGCCGCGCCGAGTCGAACGTACCTGGCGCCGGTATCGGGCTGGCGATTGTCAAGAGCATCGCCGACCTGCACCGTGGTCAGCTTTACGCCGAAGCGCGTGACGGCGGCGGCAGTTGCTTCCGGCTGACATTACCGATCGACCGGCCACCGAAGATCAACTTTGGGGACGAAAATTGAGCGACCACCATGAGTGAAAGCCAGCGCATACTGCTGATCGAAGACGACAAACGCATCCGCGAATTCGTCACCTCGGCGCTTGAAGCTGAGGGCTACGAGGTAGCCGAAGCCGGCGCGGCGACCTGGGGCATGAGCGAAGCCGCTCGCCTGAAGCCGAATCTGATCATGCTCGACCTCGGCCTGCCCGACCGCGACGGCGTCGAGTTCATCCGCGACTACCGCGGCTGGTCAGCAACGCCGATCCTGATCATCTCGGCGCGCACCGAGGAAAAGGGCAAGGTCGAGGCGCTCGACGCCGGCGCCGACGATTACCTGACCAAACCGTTCGGCGTCGCTGAACTGCTCGCCCGCGTGCGTGCTCTGCTGCGCCGCGCGCCGGGCAAGGACGGGAAGGACGACCAAGGCGAACCGGTGATCACCTTCGGCGACTATCGCATCGACTGCATCGCCCGCACGCTGACGCGCAACGGCGAGCCGATCAAGCTTTCACAAATCGAATACCGTCTGCTACTGGCGATGGCCGGCAACCCCGACCGCGTTCTCACGCACCGCCAGCTGCTGGTGCAGGTGTGGGGCGGCCAGGCAGCCGACAACAACGAGTATCTGCGCGTCTACGTCGGCCACCTGCGCCAGAAGATCGAAGCCAATCCGGCGCAGCCGCGCCATATTCAGACCGAGATCGGCGTTGGTTACCGCTTTCAGCCCTAACTCCAGCCCTGACCGGAATCCAATTCACCCAGCCACTTTTTCCATCCACCACTCATCTCCATCGACAGCCATGCACATCGTCGTCTGTATCAAGCAGGTACCCGACAGCACGCATATCCGCGTGCATCCGGTGACCAACACCATCATGCGCCAGGGCGTACCGGCGATCATCAACCCCTACGACCTTTTCGCCATCGAAGAGGCGCTGCGGCTCAAGGACAAACACGGCGGTCGCGTCACCGTGATCACGATGGGACCGCCACAGGCCGAACCGGCGCTGCGCAAGGCGCTGTCCTTCGGCTGCGATGACGCCGTGCTGATCACCGACAAGATCTTCTCGGGCGCCGACACGCTGGCCACGTCGTACGTGCTGGCATCGGCGATCCGCATGCTCGACCAGGAAAATCCGGTCAACCTCGTGTTCACAGGCAAGCAAACGATCGACGGCGACACGGCGCAGGTCGGCCCCGGCATCGCCAAACGCATGAACCTCGAGCTCCTGACCTACGTCTCGCGCATCAACGACTTCGACCTCGCCAAGGAGCGCATCGTCGTCGAACGCCGCGCAGAGGGTGGCGTGCAGGTGCTGGAAACGCGCCTGCCGGCGCTGATCACCATGCTCGAAGGCAGCAACGAGATGCGCTTCGGCACCACGCCGAACATGTTCCGGGCCGCGCGTGCGACGGTCCGTCACTGGGACCGTACCTCGGCCGGCATCGAGGACATCAAGTTCGTCGGCCTGAAGGGCAGCCCGACCATCGTCAGCCGCGTCTTCGGCCCGACGCCACGCGCCGAGAAGGCCGTGCAGATCGCCTTCGACCCGTCCAACCCGGACGCCGCCGGCGCCGCGCTGCTGGAGAAGATCCTGGCGGAATCGCCGCGCGCCGCGAAGGAACTCGCCAAGCGCCAGCCCGGCTATCACGAAGACGAATGAAGATTGAGCGGAGAACGAGATGAGTGAAGTTAAAACAGCAAAGCCGATCAAGAAGCGCAAGATCAAGCTCGACGAGGCCCTGCTCGCCTACCGCGGCGTCTGGGTTTTCATCGAAAGCGAACGCGGCCACGTCCATCCCGTATCCTGGGAACTGATGGGCCAGGGCCGGCAGCTCGCCGACCAGCTCGGCGTCGAACTGTGCGGCGTCGTCATGGGCGCGCCCGGCCACGAACTCGACGCACACTGCAACTCGACCTTCCATTTCGGCGCCGATCGCTGCTACCGCATCGCCAGCCCGGTGCTGGCCGACTACCGCAACGTACCCTACACCAAGGCGCTGACCGATCTGGTCAACACGCACAAGCCGGAAATCCTGCTGCTCGGCGCGACGACGCTCGGCCGCGACCTGGCCGGCTCGGTGGCGACAACGCTGAAGACCGGCCTCACCGCCGACTGCACTGAACTCGCGATCGACCCCGAAGACCGCTGCCTGCTGTCCACGCGGCCGACCTTCGGCGGCAGCCTGCTATGCACCATCGTCACGCTCAACTACCGGCCGCAGATGGCGACCGTCCGCCACCGCGTGATGCCGATGCCCGAGCCGCAACCCGTGCGTACCGGCCTGGTCGTCGACTTCGACCCGGCACTGATCGAAACGGACATCGTCACCAAGATTCTCGAATTCATCCCCGATGAAATGACCAACAAGCAGCACCTGCCGTACGCCGAAGTGATCGTCTCCGGCGGCAAGGGGCTGGGCAAGGCCGAGAACTTCAAGCTGGTGTGGGATCTGGCGCACGTGCTCGGCGCCGAGGTTGCCGCTTCGCGCGCGGCCATTCACGCCGGCTGGATCGGCGCCGACCGGCAGGTCGGGCAGACCGGCAAGACGGTGCGTCCGGCGCTCTACATCGCCGCCGGCATCTCGGGCGCCATCCAGCACCGCGTCGGCATGGAAGGCGCGGACTGCATCATCGCGCTGAACAACGATCCGAACGCACCGATCTTCGACTTCGCCCACTACGCCGTGGTGGGCGATTGCAACCAGATTCTGCCGGCGCTGACGCGCGCCTTCAGCCAGTATTTGGGCAAAAATCCGGGCAAAACCGAAACCCCGCAGGAGATTGCAGCATGAGTGAGAAATTCGACGTCATCGTCGTCGGCGCCGGACCGGCCGGCAACGCCGCCGCCTACACGCTAACCAAGTCCGGCCTGAACGTGCTGCAGCTGGAGCGCGGCGAGTACCCGGGCTCGAAGAACGTACAGGGCGCCATCCTCTACGCCAATTCGCTGGAGCGCATCATCCCCGACTTCCGCGACTCGGCGCCGCTCGAACGCCACATCATCGAACAGAGGATGTGGATGATGGACGAGAAATCATTCATCGGCACGCACTACCGCTCCGACGAATTCAACAGCGAGCCGTACAACCGCTACACGATCATCCGCGCCCGCTTCGACAAGTGGTTCTCCGAAAAGGTGCAGGCCGCCGGCGCGCTGGTGATCTGCGAAATGACGGTCAAGGCGCTGCTGCGCAACGATGCCGGGCGCGTCATCGGCGTCGAGGTCGAGCGCGAAGACGGCAAGATCTACGCCGACGCGGTGATCCTCGCCGACGGCGTCAATTCCCTGGTCGCCACCAACGCCGGCCTGCGCAAGGACATCCAGGCCGAGAACATGGCCCTGGCAGTCAAGGAGATGATTTTCCTGCCGCGCGAGACGGTCGAGGCGCGCTTCAACCTTTCCGGCCAGGCCGGCGTCGTCATCGAAATGCTCGGCAGCATCACCGAAGGCATGGTCGGTACCGGCTTCCTGTGTACGAATAAGGATTCTCTGGCGATCGGCGTCGGCGGCATGCTGGGCGACATGAAGGCGCAGCGAACAACGCCGGTTGCGCTGTTGGAAAAGATGAAGGCGCACCCGGCGATCGCGCCGTTGATCGCCGGCGGCGAAACGCGCGAATACGCGGCGCACCTGATCCCGGAAGGCGGCTACAAGGCTTTGCCGCAGCTCTACGGCGACGGCTGGCTGATGGTCGGCGACTCGGCTGGCTTCGTCAATTCGGTACACCGCGAAGGTTCCAACCTGGCGATGGAAACCGGCCGCCTGGCCGCCGAGACGCTGGTCGAGCTGTTCAAGGCCGGTAAAGCGCCGAGCGCCGCCAACTTGTCGCGCTACCGCGCCAAGCTCGACGACAGCTTTGTCATGAAGGACATGAAGAAGTACCAGAAGATCCCGGAAACGCTGCACAACCAGCGGCAGTTCATCAACGACTACCCGCCACTGCTCAACGGTGCCGCGCACCAGTTCTTCACCGTCGACGGCCGCGACAAGCGCACCAAGGAGAAGGAAATCGTCGCCGCGTTCATGCAGCGCCGCTCGCTGTTCGGCCTGCTCGGCGACGCCTTCAAGCTGTGGCGCGCCACGCGCTGAACATGGCACAGAAAAGGAATCCATCATGATTAAAGTTGAAGAAAAACTCTTCCAGAACCGCTACCGCGTCGATGCCGACCTGCCGCACATCCGCATCAAGGACGCATCGGTATGCAACACGAGCTGCGCTGCCCAGCAATGCACCGTCTGCTGCCCGGCCGGCTGCTGGACCCTCGAAGACGGCAAGATCAGCCTGATGACCGACGGCTGCCTCGAATGCGGCACTTGTCGCGTCGTCTGCGACGAGCACAAGAACGTCGACTGGAGCTACCCGCGCGGCGGCTACGGCATATTGTTCAAGTTCGGCTGACACACCGGATCCCGCGCCTGACGCGCGGGCGTACATTTTTTTTACAAAAGGACTCACCACCAGCCATAACAGTCGCTCTGCGCGGTGCATGCACCCGCATTGCGGGCCCTCAACACCTTTTGCGCAGACTCACCGCATCCTGAGCATGGGCATCCCGTTATTCTGCGGATGGATGCCGACCGCGCTGCGCGCCTTTCGTCGCTAACCGGTGATACCCGCCTTCTTTAGTCGCGCAGTAAACCAGAACCTACTCCCTTGGCCCGGGCGGCTTTCACAGCCGGCGTCACCGCCCATCAGCTTCGCCAGATTCTTGGTGATTGCCAAACCAAGACCGGTGCCACCGTACTGACGCGTGGTGCTGGCGTCCGCCTGCTCAAAGGCGTGGAAGAGTTTGTCGGTGGCATCCGGCGCGATGCCAATCCCCGTATCCTCGACTTCGAATCGGATCCTGGCATCGTTCGGCGTCTCTTCTTCAACGAGGGTTCTCAGCGTCACCTTGCCTGCCGGGGTGAATTTGATGGCATTGCTTGCATAGTTGAGCAAGGCCTGCCGAAGTCGTGTTGAATCGCCGATGAGCTTCAAAGATTGCGGTGCGTTCTCGACGCTCAATTGAAGCTTCTTGATCTCGGCGGACGGTGTCAATATGGAAACAATCTCCCCGGTGATGCTACTCAGGCAGACCTCGCCTTCTTCCAACGTCAGCTTGCCGGCCTCGATCTTGGAGACATCCAGAATGGCATTGATGACTCCAACCAGATGCGTTCCCGCGGCATGCAGTTTGTCCAATTGCTCGGCCTGCTTTGGTGTGACGCCACCACGGCGGATGAGATGCGCCATGCCGAGGACACCGTTCATGGGCGTACGCAACTCGTGACTCATGTTTGCAAGAAACGTGCTTTTTGCGCGATTGGCTGCTTCGGCCTCTTCCTTGGCTTGCTCCAACGCCTGGGTGCGCTCTTTCACCTGTCGATCAAGCGTGGCCTGAATCTCCTTCTGTTCGGAGATGTCGTAATTGACGCCGATCATCCGCAACGGCTTGCCCTGTTCGTCAAAAGTGGTGTGGGACATCGCCTTGATGTGGTGCACCGATCCGTCTGGCCAGACGACCCTGAACTCCGGCGCATACTCACGCTCCCCCAGTAGCGCCGCCTGTATCTCGCCTTCGGCATAGGCTTTGTCTTCCGGGTGAATGGCGCTGGCCCAGGCTTCATAGGCTTCTCCAAAATCTCCCTCCTTTCGGCCATAAAGGCGATACATCACTTCGTCCCAGACCAGCCGGTTCTTCACGATATCCCAATCCCATACGCCGACGATGCCGGCGGATGCTGCGGCTTTTAGTCTTTCCTGCTTCTCGCGAATCTGGGCCTCGGAGGCGCGTAAGCGGTTGACCAACTCAGCCATGCGCTCCGCGCTCCGGGTAGCTTGCTTGCGACGATTGGACAGCGAGCGGATGACCGCGAACAGGAGGATATCGATACCGACGCCAACCCAGCCGATGATCAAAGGCTGGTAGTTCTGCATGTCGCGTTCGAGTTGTTCGCTGCTGGAAAAACGTACCGCCCATAGGCGTCCGGGCAACTGGATACGCTCTTCCGACTCGAATCGGGGTGCGCTATTTTCGACCCGATGTAAAGAGGGCGAGGCGTAAAGAAGATTCCCCTCCGAGCGGCTGTCTTCGTCAAAGATCTTGAAGTCGATCAAGGGCGTGCGGCCGCCCAGAATCCCCTGCATCAGATCCGTTGCCCGGAATGGGCTATAGACAAAACCCAAGAGCGCCGCTCGCCGTTGTGCCTCATCCCCGAGCGGAAGCCCTTCGCGATAATGGGGCAGATACATGAGGAAACCGGCCTGGACATCCTTATCCGTTTCTTGAACCAACGTCACTTTGCCGGAGACCGCAGGTTTGCCGCTGTCGCGCGCCTGGATCATGGCGGCTTGACGCGTCGGCTCGGAGAACATGTCATAGCCAAGGGCCCGTTTGTTACGCCAATCCAGAGGTTCCAGATAGACGATGCTGCTGTAGGTGTCGCGAACACCTTCCGGCTTGATAGTGAAATCCGGAAAACCCTCCCGACGGATGCGCTGAACCAATGCATCGCGCTGCGCGGCGGGGATCATGGTGGAATAACCGATACCCTGAATCCCGGGCCAGTAGGTGTCAATCTCCAGATTGGCGACGTAGCGGTGCCACGCCTCGCGGGAAAGACCTTCGTGCCCCCGGAACAGCCCCACGCCCCCGCGCAGGACCTGCTCGTACTCCTGCATGCGTTTGATGACGGCTTCCCGCGCCTGGCTGACTTCGAATTCGAAGCGATCCTTCGCGCGCCCATCGACGTAGTTGCTGGCGAACCACCAACTGAACACGGTGATCAGCGACGAAATTGCCAGGACAACCCACGCGGTTGCCTCGGTGTGGAACCGTTCCGCCAAGGCCGGTGACTTGTCCTCCTTGTCCTTAAGGGAAAGGGAGTCGGCGGAGCCCGTATCCGCTGTGATTCCTTCCAAGGCCATCTGCGTCCCTCCGTTGGCCGAGAACGTCTGGCGTGCACTGGAACAACATTTTCAGTCTATAACCAACTTCGACAGAGTCCCAAGGTTTTCACGCCAGTGATGTTGTAACAACTTGAAGGAGATGACTTTTTCCTTGTTTGCAGCGGGTCTTGATTCTTCCGAGGGTCAAAGGGGTGAGCCATTTGCCATCGGTCAGAGGCAGATCTCAAGATGACAAAACGAGCTTTAGTACTCGTACTGTTTTCCGCGCCTGACGCACGGGCATTCTTTCTTTTGGTTTGCCTGTCGCCAAAAGAAAGAAGCCAAAGAAAAGGTGACGCCCGCGCGTCAGGCGCGGAACACAGCAGTCGATCACCAAGCAAACCAGAAGAGTCATCCCAGTACCGCACGAATGGATATTGATCCGGCCCGTTGATGTTTGAATTCGTCACCCCGGCGAACGCCGGGGTCCAGTCGGCGATTGCGCTCCGACACTGGATACCGGCTTTCGCCGGTATGACAGGAACTTTATACTTCATCGGGCCGGAGCAATAGTTCGTTCCGGATTCTTCGCCGCGGACCTCCAGACTCAAACCGCAAGATTCGGGTGGAACACGGCGCGCTGCGCGGCGACAATGACGACTCGTCCCGACAAGACTGCGCTTTCCATGGATCTCAAGCACCTCATCCAATTGCTCACCCTCGCCGCCATCTGGGGAAGCTCGTTCCTCTTCATGCGTATCGGTGTCCCGGTGTTCGGCCCGGCATTTCTCATTGGACTGCGCGTATTCATCGCGGCGGTCATTCTCGGTGTGGTCGGATTGTGGCTGAGGAAACCACTTGAAATGCGCCGTCACTGGCGCCACTACCTGATCATCGGCTTCCTCAATTCTGCGCTACCTTTCCTGCTCTTTGCCTACGCGGCGCAGTCGCTGTCGGCCTCGCTGCTCTCGATTCTGAACGCCACGTCGGCGCTCTGGGGCGCGCTCATCGCCGCCGTCTGGCTGCGCGTGCCGATCACGCGCTCGATGGGCCTCGGGCTGGGCTGCGGCTTGTTGGGCGTCGTCCTGCTCGTCGGCAACGGCGTCGCCTTGAGCGGCGATGCGGGTTGGCTACGAGTGGCCGCCGGGCTGATCGCGCCCGTCTGCTATGCGATCGCCAGCACCTACACCAAGGCTTTCCCGAGCACGACGACGCCGTTTGCCAACACGCAGGGCAGCATGTGGATGGCCGGCCTCGTCTGCCTGCCGGTGCTCTTCTTCGTGCCGATCCGGCACGCGCCGCAACTCGGCGACTGGGCGGCGCTGGCCGCGCTCGGTGTGTTCTGCACCGGCATCGCCTACCTGATGTATTTCCGTCTGATCCAGGACGTCGGCCCGACCAAGGCACTATCGGTCACCTTCCTGATCCCGGTGTTCGGCGTGCTGTGGGGCGCGCTATTCCTGAACGAGAGCATCGGCTGGGACAAGCTGAGCGGCGGCGTACTCGTCCTTGCCGGCATTTCGTTGACGACCGGGATCGTCAAACTACCGTCACGGAAGTCCGCATGAACACCA
>RRZT010456719.1_pt1 | contig 10473 bp, 8 predicted proteins | sample 2165551 | NCBI WGS metagenome assembly RRZT01 (sample SAMN10456910, study PRJNA506462) | wastewater metagenome | biome: wastewater; feature: sludge; material: wastewater sludge; isolation source: wastewater sludge with Escherichia coli K12::gfp cells carrying plasmid... | place: USA: Moscow, Idaho ...
GCTGCGAAATCGTTGAGCGAACCTTCGAATGCGGCCGAGGTTGTGTTGTAGTCGAATTTGGCAGCCGTGGCCGGTGCCGTGCCGCCGGTTTTGACAGGCAGGATGCCCAGGGCGTCGCCGGCTTCCCATTCGGCCGTGAAGGCACTTTCGCCGACATGGATGTTGGCGCGGGTGCCGTCGTTTTCGGCGACATTGGCATAGACTTTAATAAGCGAACCGTTGCTGGTTTCCGGAGTGGCATTCGCCTCGTCGAACTTGTTGCAGCCGGCCAGCGATACGAGGGCGGCTGCACAGAAGAGCGGTTTAAGAATTTTTTTCATGGCGCTGCGGTGTTAGGCTTCGTCGGATTCGCTCATGAAGCTGTCGTCATAGGACATCGGACTAACAGGCCCGCTTGGATTTGATGTGGCAAACCCCTTTTCAGTCGTAATCTCGATTACTTCGATGGTAGGGACAGAGTACTTCCCCCCCCCTTGTTTGGCTAATTCAATTCCCATGATATGCAATAGTTTAAAGTTACGTAACAAAAGTAGATTCGCGTAGCCGTAAATGAAAATAAATTCAATGAACCGGAGGATTTTTCCAATGAATCAGCCGATTTGAGGGATGGCGGCCGGATTGAAATGATAAGATGAAAAACGTAAAAGTATGTACGGTGGACAAAAAAGGCCATCCGGGAAATCCGGATGGCCTTGTGACGAGGGTGCCCCTGTCTGTTATTTCACGTATTTGTCGAGCCAGCCGAAGAATTCGCGGTTCCAGACGAGCGAGTTCTGGGGTCTGAAGACCTGGTGCGCCTCGTTTTCGAATTCCACCAGCCGCGCCGGGATGCCGCGCACGCGGGCTGCCGTGAAGGCTTCGAGCGACTGCGTGTAGGGGATGCGGAAATCGTACTCGCCCGTGAAGATCAGAATCGGCGTGTCCCATTTGCTGACGAATTTGTGCGGCGAATTGGCGTAGGAGCGCTGTGCGACCTGGTTCGACCGATCCCAGTAGGGGCCTCCGTAGTCGTTGTTGATGAAGAACAGTTCTTCGGTCTCACCGTACATCGACTCGAAGTTGAAGATGCCGCAGTGGGCGATGAACGCCTTGAAACGCTTTTCGTGGCAGCCGGCCAGGAAGAATACCGAGTAACCGCCGTACGATGCCCCGACGCAGCCCATGCGGGTTTCGTCGGCCCACGGCTCCCCGGCCACGTCGTCGATGGCCGAGAGGTAGTCGCGGATGTTCTGCCCCGCGTAGTCGCCCGATATCTGGTCGAGCCACTCCTGCCCGAACGAGGGCAGGCCGCGGCGGTTGGGCGCCACGACGACGTAGCCCTGTGCGGCCATCAGCTGGAAATTCCAGCGGTAGCTCCAGAACTGCGACACGACGCTTTGCGGGCCGCCCTGGCAGTAAAGCAGGGTGGGGTACTTCTTGGCCGGGTCGAAATCGGGCGGCAGGATCACCCACGTCAGCATCTGCTTGCCGTCGGTGGTCTTCACCCAGCGTTTCTGCACCTCGCCCATCCTGATGTTGTCGTAAACCGGTTTGTTGATGGCCGAAAGCTGCGTCAGCGTGCCGTCGGCGGGGTCGACGCCGAAGAACTCGGTGGCCATCGAGATCGTGCACATTTCGGCGACGATCCTATCGCCGGCCATCGAGAAGGCGTTGATGTCGTGGTCGCCGCGGGTTACCACCTCTACCTCGCCTACGGAGGGTGAGATGCGGCAGATCTGGTGTGTCGCCTCGATCGGTGCGATGAACCAGATGCGGTCGTTGCCCTCCCAGACGACGTTCATGGCGTTGTAGTCGAAATCCTCCGTCAGATCCTGCATCTCGCCCGTCCGGCAGTCGTAGAGGAACAGGCGTGCCTTGTCCGACTCGTTGCCTGCGCGGCGCTGTGAAAGGAAGGCGATTTTCGTGTCGTCGGGCGACCATACGGGGTATTTGTCGTAACCGGCCATGACGGCCTTGTCGCTTGCGACGGGCTCTCCGGTATTGACATTGACCGGCTTGCAGATGTTCTGCGTCACGCCGCTTTCGAGCACATAGACGAAGATGTCCGAGTCGGTCGAAACGGCGTATTCTGTGCCGGTGAGCGGCTTGCAGGTATAGGCCAGCATCGTTCCGGCGTTGTTCCAGGCGATTTCGGCCATGTCGAAATAGGGCGCCAGCGGGGCGTCCCACTGTGCATCGGGCATGATGTCCGTGCCTCCCGTCACGAGGCCCTTGCCCAGTTCGCCGATGAAGATATGGCGGTAGGAGCCTTCGTCCCAGTAGTCCCAGTGGCGGGCCATCAGGTCGTCGTAGATGCGGGCCTTCGACTTGTCCATGTCCTTGTATACGTCCGACGATTTGCGCCGCGCCGTCTGCACGGCCTGTACCCACCAGATGTGCTTTTCATCGGGGCTGACACCGAATCCTTCGACGTCGGGGACACCCTCGCCCCCGCCGCTGCCCGTAACCTGGGTCGCGTCGCCGCCAGCGGCGTTCATCCGCCACACCTGCATCGAGCCGCTGCGATCCGACAGGAAATAGATTTTCCGCCCGTCGGCACTCCACTTGGGATCGGCGTTGTTCGACGCCGTGTCGGTAAGGCGCGTCACGGCGCCCGATGCCATATCCTGCACCCAGATGGTCGTCACGCCGCGGTTTTGGGCCATGTTGTAGTCGGTTTGCGCATAGAGGAGCGTCTTGCCGTCGGGCGAGAGCGACGAGGAGCCTGCACGGCTCATTTTCCACATCACCTCGGGGGTGAGCCTGCCTGCGGCGATTTCGTCGGCCGTCAGGGCGTTGTCGATCGTAAGCGGTTGCGGGCGCCTGTCGTCGCATGCGCCCAGTCCCACAGCTGCAATAGCCATAAAAAGGAGTAATTTTTTCATTTTGGTCGGGGTTTCTTCTATATTATTCGTATTTTCGCGTTCAAATCGAGCCAGCATGGACTATACCGTATATTTTGCAGATAAAGCCGTGGTTTTCACTGCGAAGACCCCTGGCGAGGGATGGTATGCCGTGACGCCCGCACCGGACGGCGGCATATCACGAGCGAAGGTAACGAAAATTCTCGAATCGTACAACAAGGCGGCTGTCGTCACGCCCGATCCCGGGGCGGCGTTCGGGGCCTTTGCCGCGGAGTTCGCGCTTATAGAGGCGGCGGGCGGCGTGGTGGTCAACGATTGCGGCCAATGGCTGATGATCCGCCGCAACGGCCGCTGGGACTTGCCCAAGGGGCACCTCGAATGCGGCGAGCGGATCGAGGAGTGCGCGGCCCGCGAGATCGAGGAGGAGACGGGTGTCCGCGCCGGGGTGGTGCGACCCCTGTGCGATACGCTGCATGCCTATTATTTCCCCAAGACCGAACGCTGGGAGCTGAAACGCACCCACTGGTACGAGCTGCATACGGCATCCTGTGCCCGGCTTGTGCCTCAGGCCGAAGAGGGGATTGAGCAGGTGGTGTGGTGTACGCCCGCGGAGGTCACCCGCAACCTGCGGGATGCTTTCCCGACGATCCGCTGCGTGGTGGCGGCGATGGGAAAGTAGCGCGGCGGCGATCATAGGGGTTGGGGTGACGCCGGGTCGTTCCGGCCGTCTTTTCTGGCCGGCGTAACCGGTGTGTTTCCCCGCCCTCCCCCGTGGCTTTCTCTTCGGAGCCTTCCCCTGACCTTCCCCAGATCTTTTCCCTGATACTTATCCGGCGATGCCCGGCGGAGCCCGTACCGGTTCCCGTCAGGCGAACAGGTCGTTGAGCGATTCGCTCATGCTCGGATGGGTGTAGATCGAATTGCTCAGGTCGTGTGCCGTGACGCCGTGCTTCATGGCTGTGGCGACGGTGTTGATGACTTCGCCCGATTCGGCTCCGAAGAGCGTGCACCCCAGTATCTCGTCGGTCTTGGCGTCGATGACGGCTTTGAGCACACCCTCCGTCGAACCCAGTATCCGCGAACGCGGGAATGCCGCGACGGCGATCCTGTTGACGCGGATGTCGCGCCCGGCCTTGCGTGCCTCCTCTTCGTGCATGCCCACATGCGAGAGCGTCGGTTCGATGAAGACCGAATAGGGAACGGGGCCCCGGTTGGCCGTGGTGCGGGCTCCGTCGCCCAGCAGCACGTCGCGTATGATCCGGAAGTCGTCCAGCGAAACATAGGTGAATTGCAGCCCGCCCGTCACGTCGCCTGCGGCGAAGACACGGGGAGCCGTCGTGCGCAGGTGTGCGTCGACCCTGACGGCACCCCGGTCGTCGGTTTCGATCCCGGCGGCCTCGAGGTTCAGCCCTGCGGTGGCGGGGCGGCGTCCCGTGGCGAGCAGCACGGCGTCCCCGTCGATTTCGTATTTTCCGCCTGTCTGTGTGTCGGCCACGGCGACCCTGACGCCCCCGGCGGTGTCGCTCACCGATTCGACCCGTGCGCCCATGCGGAATTCGATGCCCTTTTTTTCCAGCGCCTCCCGTACGGCGGCCGCAATGTCGCGGTCTTCGCGCGGGATCAGCTCCGCGAACCCTTCGAGCACGGTGACTTTCGATCCGAATGAGGCGTACATCGAGGCGAATTCCAGCCCGATGTATCCGCCGCCCACGATTACCAGGTGCTGCGGCAGCTCTTCGAGCTCCATGATCGAGGTGCTGGTATAGACCCGCCTGCTCTGCGCGATGCCTTCGATGGGCGGGATTACCGTCTCGGCGCCGGTGTTGATGACGATGTATTTGCCGCCGATCTGCTGCGTCCCTTGGGTGGTTTTCACGGCGACGGTTTCCGGGGAGGCGAAACTGCCTTCGCCCGTGTAGACGTCGATACGGGCGTTGTCGGCCAGCTTGTGGTAATTCTTGTCCCGCAACAGGTCGACCAGCGCCGTTTTCGAGGCGACGGACTCCCTGTAATAGTCCCGCCGCTGCCCGAAGGTCAGCGGGTGCCCTGCGGCTGCGAGCCCGGCACTGTGGATCAGGGCTTTGGTCGGTATGCAGCCGATGTTGATACAGGTTCCCCCGTACATTTTGTCCGAGCGTTCGACCATCGCGACGCTCCAATCGTGTGCGGCCAGTTCGGCGGCGAGGGTCTTACCCGCTTTGCCGAAGCCGATGATGACGGCATCATATTGTTTCATAACTTTCCCTGTTTTAAGTTTCCCGGTGGCATGTGGCCTTCTCCGGCTCATTGTTCCCGTAATGCAAATATCGGGGTTTTATGCCGTCGGGGAAATGGCCGCACTGCCGGATGTGTTGGCAATAATTCCCGTTTGCGGGTTGCGGGGCGTTATTCGCCCGCAGGGGACTCGAACCGCAGCCGTGCGGTGTCCTTGTATTTGCGGGAAATTTCGATTTCCTGTCCGCCGACGTTGACCCGGAGGGGTGGTATTCGCCGACGTTGCTGGCCGGCGGTTTCAAGGTGTTTTTTATCTCGGTCATGTACGGAATGCTGATTTACGGGGCGTCGCTGGTTATCCGGATGCTCCAGAAACCGAAAATCTGAAGCGGGAGCGCCGGCCCTTAGAGGCCGGCGCTCCCGCTTGTCGTTTGGCTGTCATTCCGGTTTTTTCAGCAGCCGTTCCTGCACCGCATAGGCTTCGGCGATCAGTTCGGGCGGCTAGTCGTACAGTTCCAGGATGCGGATTGCGTTGCGGGTCGTCAGCGGCCCCGTGTGCAGCTGGTAGTCGAAGACCAGCCGCCCGTCGACCACCTCTTCGCGGAAGTGGTGCAGTTCGTAGCCGTCGCTGTCGAGCAACTCCGCCAGCTCGATGTCGTGCGTCGATACCAGCACGATGTGCGGGCCACGGTTGAGGTGTGAGAGGACGGCTTTCCCGGCGGCGATGCGTTCGGTCGTGTTCGTCCCCTTGAACAATTCGTCGAGGGCGAACAGGCAGGGGGCGGAATCCTGTGCCGCTTCGAGGAAGCGTTTGACGGTCAGCACCTCCTGCAGGTAGTAGCTCGTGCCTTCGGCGATGTCGTCCGAAATGCGGATCGAGCTCAGCAGCCGCATGTACGGGGCCGTATAGGAGCCGGCGAAGCATATGTCGAGGGTCTCGGCCGTCAGGGCGTTGAGCACCAGCGTGCGGATGAAGGTCGTCTTGCCCGACATGTTGGAGCCGGTGAGCAGCAGCCCCGTGCCGTCGAGGACGAGCGTATTGGGCACGCAGCCGTCGATGAGCGGATGTACGACCTGCTCGGCCTTCAGGTATTTTCCGTCGACGAACTGCGGGCGGCAGGTCTGGGTTTCGCTGCGCAGGCGTGCGACGGAGATTGCGGCATCGGTCTCCCCGATGAAGCGGAACATGCCGTGGATCGCATCGCGCCGGGCCGTGATGCTGCCGATAAAGCGCTGGAAGAGGATCACCTCGATATTGAAGGCGACTTTGGCCAGCTCGATGAAAAGCCATGCGATGGCGGCCAGCTCGTTTGCGGAGTCGCCCTGCGTCCCGACCACGCGGCTGCGGCGTTCGACCTCGGCGACCTGCCGGATTTGTCCGGTGGCCTCCTCCGTGCCGGGCACCTCTTCGACAGCCAGTTCCCGGGCTGTGCGCAATGCCAGCGAAAGTTGTTTTACGGCCGAGCCGTAGAGCGAGACATTGAGCTTGTTGCTGTAATGGATATAGAGGTTCACGGCGAAGATAGCCATGAACAGCAGCAGCGACAGCGGGTAGAACGGGGCGGCGAGCAGCGTCGCCACGGCGAGCAGGGTGAGCGGGTATACCCAGGCGAAATAACGGACTTTGGCCGGCGTGTCGAAAATCAGGCTTTGCAGCCCGTAGGCATCCTCGTCGGTGAGCCGGGAGAGGGATTCGGTGCAGCTGGCCGCAAGTTCCCCGTTGCGGGAGAAACAGTCCGTGCTGCGGCCGAAAGCCTCGGCATCCTCCTGTCCCCGGAGCGTGCGTATGCGGGCATAAAGGCATTGCTGCCCGACTTTCGAGGTCGTGCGGTCGATGCGCTCGAATACGGCGTTGAGGTCGAGGTCGGCCGTGGTTTCGGCGTCGATCGTATGGCTGGCGTCCTCCGCCGGGCAGTTGTAGAAATAGCGGCTGATCAGGTTGAAGTCGCACGGCGGGCGCTCTCCGGCGGGAAGCGCCGAAGGCCGGAAAAGGGCTGATAGATAGCTTGTCGGTTTCATAATCGCGTGCGTTTATAGGTTTTCGTGTGCGCGTTGCGCCGACGAATGCTTGCGTGATCCTTGCCTGAGCCTGCGGTACGGCGTCATACCGCCTTTGGCTGCGTGTTCCCAGGCCTGTGCCGCAAACATCCCTCCTCCGCCCGGAATCATCGCCCCGGGGCATCGTGTCTGCGGAGCCGTGCCCGATTTGCAGGGGCTGTGCCGGACTTTGTTTGCCGTCCGTTCAGACCTGCGGGGCGGCGTTCATCGCCCGGGCGATCCCCTCGGCGATCTGATCCAGCGCCCCCTGCAGCTTGTTGCCGATCATCATCTTCATCATCATGTTCAGGTCGATGCGCAGCACCAGCCGCAGGCGGGTGTCCGCGGCGGAGACTTCCTGCAACTGGATCCAGAATGCGAAATCCATCGGTACGCCCCCGTCGTCGCCGACGACCTTGACGTATTTGCCCGGCTCGCGCTCCTCCATGCGGAGTTTCACGGTGAAGCCTTTGGCCTTGAACGAACAACTGTCCTCGGTCGCCTGCCACTCTTCGACCTTGTCGGCAAGGGCGGGCGTGAGGTTGTCGAAACGGCTGATGACCGCGTAAATCTGTTCCGCGGGACGCAAAACCTGTTGTTGCTTGGAGATATATTCTTGCATTGCGTGTGTAAAACTTGTATGAAATGTGTTTCAGAAATCGGATGCGGTTTCGGGCGCTGCAAAGATAGCGTTTTTTTGCATGACGCGCAAAACCGGCGCTATTCCGGCCGGGGAAAGAAGGCCGCCCGGTAGCGGGCGATGTCCAGGTCGTCGGCGATCTTGCGGGCGAAGAGGTACGGAACTTCCGCCGCCGTGTCCCGTGCCTGCAGCAGCCGGGGCAGGTCGTTGGTGCCGAATGTTTCCGGATGGGGCGCCCCTTCTCCGACCCATCGGGTGAAGACGAGGGGACGGCGCGTATTCGCACCGGCGAATTCGGAAATGCCCATCAGGGTCTGGAAAAAGATCTCGTCGCCGCAGTGCGAGTGTCTGAATGCGCGGATATAATCGGGGTGGGTGCGCAGATAATCGAACACAAAATCCCGGAAGCGGTCGGTGACGACGATCCAGTTGGAACCCTTTTCGAGCGGCGGCAATGTCCTGAAATAGGGGTTGTCCCCGGGGCGCAGCCGTTTGTAGAGCCTTTTGCGGAAATAGCCCGGCAGGTGCCCGATCCAATCGTTCCTGTCGGGGTAGTGGCACCACTGCATCTTCTGCGTCAGCTCGGTGATGTGCAGTTCGGGCTGCATGTCCGCGAACTGCCGCGGGTAGCACGCTTCGAGGAAATCGTGTATCTGCCCGCAGGGGCGTAACGGCAGGGTGTCGCCCGAGAGAATGGCGATGTAGCGGTAGTCGCCGTTACAGGTGGCCCGGAGCAGTTTGAGCATGCAGTCGATCTGGCCGTACTCGCCCCAGTACACCTTGCTGCGCGGGTGGATGAAACGTGCCAGGGGACGCAGCGGCGCAAAATCCCCGATGTCGGATTTCGCATCGACATGGATGAAAATATCCGCTTCGGGGTGCTGCAACTGCCGGCACAACTCCTGCAGGACAGGGGTGTATTTATGGCATTCGATGCAGAATGCGATGCGGAAACCGTCTGCCATGGTCGTAGTGTCGCGGGGCGTTGGCCGGGCTTCAGTCGATTTCGAACGTGCGTGCCGTGTCGCTGTCGACGGTGATGCGCACCGTCATCACGTTCTCGGGCAGGAGCTGCTCGATCTTTTCGGGCCATTCGACCAGGCAGAGGTCGCCCGAGAAGAAATACTCTTCGTAACCGAAATCATAGGCTTCGCGGATGTCGTTGATCCGGTAGAAATCGAAATGATGGATACGGCGGTTGCCCTTGCCCTTGTACTGGTTCACGATGGCGAACGTAGGACTGGTTACGGTGTCCGTGGCGCCCAGTTGGGCTGCGTTCTCGTGGATCATTGTGGTTTTGCCCGCGCCCATTTCTCCGCGCAGTGCGACTACCGTGCGGCGGCCGAGTGCTTCGATGACCGCCTCGGCGACGTCCGGCAGTTCGTCCTGCGAGGTGATGTGGATCGTTTTCATATTACTGCTTGGGTTTTAAGACGATATAAGGTACGATCATTTCTTCCATCGAGATGCCGCCGTGCTGGAACGTGTTGCGGTAATAGCGGATGTGGCGGTTCGCATCGTTGTTGTAGACCAGGAAATCCGAATTGTAGGCGAAGATATAGCTCGACGTGAGGTTGCTCGACGGCAGCTGTACGTCCTCGGGTTTCAGGATCTCGTAGACGTCGCGCGAGTTGTAGGCCAGGTTGCGCCCCGTCTTGTAGCGCAGGTTGGCCGAGGTCTCGCGGTCGCCCGTCACCTTGACGGGGTTGTCCACGCGGATGGTGCCGTGGTCGGAGGTGATCACGACCGTGTGCCCCCGCTCCGAGAGGAGCTTGAGGATGGTGTAGAGGTCGGAGTGCTCGAACCACGAGCGCGTCAGCGACCGGAATGCCGCGTCGTCCTCGGTCAGCTCGCGGATGATGTCGGTCTCGGTACGGGCGTGCGAGAGGATGTCGAGGAAGTTGTAGATGATCACCGAGAAATCGGCGTCGTACACTTTTTGTATATTGTCGACCAGCCTGCGGCCCTGTTCGGGGCGCACGAGCTTGTCGAACGAGAATTTCCAGTTCTTCCCGTTCTGGGCCATCAGCCGTTTGAGGAACTCCTCCTCGTACTGGTTCTTGCCGCCTTCCTCGTTGTCGTTGAGCCATTTGTTGGGCATCAGCTTGTCGATGGCCAGCGGCATCAGGCCGGCGAAGATGGCATTGCGGGCGTATTGCGTTGCCGTGGGGAGGATGGCGCAGTAGAAATCGTCGAGCGCCACGTCGTAGTAGCCCCGCAGCAGCGAGGAGATCGACCGCCACTGGTCGTAGCGGAAGTTGTCGATCAGCAGCAGCGTGGTCTTCGGGTTCTCGTCCGCCACCGGGAAGATGTTGGTGCGCATGAGCGTGTGTGACATCACGGGGGTGTCGTCCGAGCGCTTGTTGATCCAGTTGTAGTAGTTGCGGCGTACGAACTTGCAGAATTCCTGGTTCGCCTCGGTCTTCTGGTAGGTGAGCACCTCCTTGATGCCCTGGTCGGTGGATTCCGAAAGCTCGACCTCCCAGTTGGTGAGCTTGCGGTAGAGCGAGCACCAGTCCGAAAAGGTCTCGGCCATCTGCAGCGACGAGGAGATACGCCCGAATTCCGACCGGTAGTCGGCCGTGGTCTGCTCGGTGACGAGCTGCTGCTGGTGCACGTTCTTCTTGATCGAGAGCAGCACCTGATTGGGGTTGACGGGTTTGATGAGGTAGTCGGCGATCTTCGAGCCGACGGCCTTGTCCATGATGTTCTCCTCCTCGCTCTTGGTCACCATGATGA
>RRZT010760160.1_pt1 | contig 10471 bp, 14 predicted proteins | sample 2165551 | NCBI WGS metagenome assembly RRZT01 (sample SAMN10456910, study PRJNA506462) | wastewater metagenome | biome: wastewater; feature: sludge; material: wastewater sludge; isolation source: wastewater sludge with Escherichia coli K12::gfp cells carrying plasmid... | place: USA: Moscow, Idaho...
TACCGGCAAGGTGTTGATGTCGGCAAGCCGAATACATGTTGCCAGAAGGCTGGTGTCAAAAGTCTGGGCGAGACCATCCAATTCACGAAAGCTGCGATTGCCCAATGCTTTCACCGCAGGCTGGAACAGTGGAGCAGGCATCAACAAATGGGCAGCGAAAGCATCTGCTTCTTTTTCATGCACCTTGTTGGAAGACAAATTCTCGTCAGGGTCGTCCATCCGGCAACGGAACGATTTCCCTCGATGCAAACTCCAGTGCCCGAGTTCATGTGCAATGGAAAAACGTTCTCGGCCACGAACGGTTGAAGGCTTAATGGTCGCAATTGCATAGTCACCAAGGCCGACCAAAGTTGCCTCACAGCCAGTGAGAGTCTCGTATTCGATTTCTACTCCGGCATCGAGTGCAATTGCCTCAACGTCCAAGTCACGAGGATCGCTAATACAGAACTCGGCGATAAGTGCTTCAGCATGCTCGCCTGGTGTCATGGCTCATTGCCGGAGGGCGTTTTTTTTCCCGCCTGTTCCAGTCGCTTGATTTGTCGGCACAGACGAAGAGCGTCTTCATCAGACATTTCATCTAATCCGCGAGCAGCTAATGTAAATCGTGGATCGTTGGAAGCATTATGCAGAAATGCACGGGCATCCTGTACGGATATCGGTATTTCGAGCACCGTGCCCGATGTGGGTTTGCGGCTAGCCAGTTTTTCCCTGGCAGCCATCAGACGGCGGCGGCCACATTCTGCTTTAGCGGCATTAAGTATCTCTTGCCCTTGTGCTTTCAGCGTGGCGGGATCATCACTATCAAGTACCTCATCGTCCGACATGGCCATCAACTCCGCAAGATAGGAGTCAAGAAGCGCATCAAACTCGTCTTGCTTCTCGGTAGGTGATGTCATGATTGTTTCCTCAGCGCGACTGCTGGGGCCAGCCGTGTGTCCAACCGTTTGCGGGCAGCCTCATATCGTTTCATTTCAAATCCCAGTTCCTGAGCGGCTTCTTTGCCGCGCAATCCAAGTGACCATGCAGTCAGGACGCTTTCGACATCCTGGTCACCGGCGACGAGGTTCAATATGTACTCCAGTTGGTTACGTGCATCGACGATACTTTCCGGAGTTCGATGATCCTCCGGTTGGACGCTTGGCAGTGCATCCTCATCTGTTGCCCCGGCACCAACTTCCACGGTCGAATGCTGATCTATCGGCCCATTTTCGGCCTTTTTCCGCTGGTTACTGGCAATGCTACGCATCGCCAGCTTTAGCGTGACCAGCGCATGCACTCCACGTCGCCATACGCGTTCACCGGATTGCAGCTTCACCAGGGCTTCTGCGAGCAGATTTTCTGGAGTCCAGTCGGCTAGCCCCGCCGCACAGAGCCGCGCAAGACTCATGGCTCGCTTCCAATCAGCTCCAGATAGAGCATGAAATTCTGCTTCTACCTCAGTGGGACTTAGTAGGTTATCGGGCATTTCCATTGATGACATGGCCTGGACTCTGTTCTGTAGGACTCCTGAAGTAAGGATCACGGATACGAATAAAAAAATTTATCTGTGGCATCCACAACTGTCATCTCAGGAGTCCTACTACTTATGCCCCTAATTTCAAAAGGGCCTATATGAAAACACCATGCAAGTAGAACGCAATACTGGCAACAACACAATCCGTTTTGTTGGTGAAGGCAGAGCCAAGAAAAGACATGAGATGGGCCATACCGAAATCGCGTGTGACGGCGACAGCCATTGAATGGCCATCTTGTTCTAAAGAGCCAGACTAGGACGTATTCATGAACGAAAACACAAAAAATTTGTTGGAAGAAGTCGGTCGACAGCTCGATCAGAACACATTTCCAGTAGTAAAAAACGGTGGATTTGTTTTGCCCAGGAAATCCACCGCTTCTCTCAATCGACTGGGCAAGGAGTTGAATCATGAATCAGAAAGACAGGGAAGACCCCCAGCCGAACCATGGGCAGGGGCCGTCGGACAACAAGGGTCGTCCGGTGGACCACGGCACACCGGAGGATCACGGCAGGCCGGTGAAACCTCATCGTTCGTCGACGCAAACGAAGGCAGCGTATACCGAACGTCGTTAAGCTCGGTGTGTGAGGCCTACCCTGGCACGCGGGTATGGGAACAGGAAGATGGTTTTTGGTTGCTGTCTGAAAGCCATCTTCTTCCTGGGCTCGGACGAAAAGTTGCTCTCCTTATAGGCGTTTCAACCGTCAAGCGTACCGTCAGAGGCTGGGCATTTTGGTATAGCGAGATGGCGGGTGCTTCTTGGATCGGCCCTCGCCATACAAACTTCCCAGACGGCTCTATCTGCGCCTATGAACCTCTTGATGGCACATGGGTTTTTGGTGACTCACTTGTCGAGCTTCTCGACCTTTACTCAGTTTGGGCACTACGACATCTCCATTTTGAGGTGTTTGGGCACTGGCCTGGACCACAAGCGGTTGCCCAGCCATACGAACGGATATTAGAACTTGGCGACGATGAGCAGTGTGGCTGCGGCAGGTCAGGTAAGCGTTATACCGATTGTTGCAAGGAACCCGATCTGAAAAAAAATCGAATTGCCGAGGCAATAAATTTTGGATTTTTCTCGGCCTGGGCCCTGCGCTTTCCACCTAAAGCATTGCTGGAATTTATGAAACTCCGAGGTCAGCCACCTTTAGTCGCCGAGTTAATTTAGAAACTTTGGCTACAATTTCCACAAACGGATGAATCGCCACGTCTTTGGTAGACACTTCGCGGCCAATTGAATGGCTGATCACCATATTGCCGCCTGACACCGACCAATGAGCCAATGAGCCAATGACAGGATTGGCCGAGGAGTTGCCTGTGGCGACCGAAACAGGCCAACTTCGGAGTCATCCGTCTGGATTTCGGCCAAAACCGACTTTCAGCCATTACGCGGAAAGGGGCAGCTATGCCCCGGTTACCTGCCACTCAGCAAGGAAGAGCCTTCAACGGGAGGTTTCTCGTTCGACGAATAGGTGCTCCCGACCCAGAAGAGAGCCTTACCTTCTGAGTGGTGCGCTGGAGGCTTTCACAATCAAGCTGTCGTACCGCCGGGCATTGACCGAAAGCCACTCGGCCACTGCGTGCCTTGCCCGCCTGAAACTTATGATTAGAGTCGTGCAGACAGGTAAGGGGGGCTGAGTCGTTTCGTGTCGTTGTGCTGCTCCGCCAGCGCGGCAGTTAACCCGGATCGGGTCATCCTTGATTTTTACTTTAGCCCTTCATGGTCGGTGCATGGCGGCAGCAGATGCTTGGACCTGAGTGAAAGCTATTTGCTCGGAAAGCTGCCGCTCGTAGCCAGCATCGAATTCCAGAATTGCCGCACGTTCATCAAATGCCTCCTGAAATCTGGACTCATGGAACACCACTGGTAACGGACGTTCAGGCAGGGGAATGATCGATTCCTTCGCTACCGCATGTTGCTTGGATGGATTCGAGCCCCAGAAGGAACCCACTAGTCGCTGCTGAGCCTTCTCACATACCAACACTGGGTTGCTTAGCAGGAATGTCGGTCTGCGACCACAACGACCAGTGGCGAAGATCGTCACCCGTTACGGCCCCCCGCTTGCTGTGATTGCGAAGGATTTGCTTGCCGCTGGCGCCGGACAAGCTTACGAGCAACTTCCCGAGATCCTCGTCCAAATGTTCAAACGCTTGCTCCTCGGTATTACCCAGCGCACGCCAATAGATAGCGGCGCCTCCGCCAGATAGTCCCCGGCGCACCTCGTATTCGTCGCCGTGAGCGGTAAACCGCAGGCGGAATTCCTGGTAGCCCTGCGTTAAAGGAAACGTTCCGGGAAGATCGTCGCCACCAAGCATGTACCAGAGGCAGTCGTAGATATGAGACTTCCCGGTTTCGCTCGGTCCGCGAATCAGCCGCCGCTTGGGGTGGAATATGACCTCGGCGACCGCGCGGTCTGGCCCATGGACCGACAGAGACGTCAGAACTATGCCCATGCCCCTCCTCCATTCTGTGGAACTGACTCAAGCTCTGCCCCCCACAGGTGGCCGCTTGCGGCGAATTGAGCAGTGAGCTCCGTGGAGTCCGCTTGTCCATACTGCTCAGCTACCCATTCGCAGCGGTGCTCTAGCTCTCGCAGGTAACTTGAAGTCAGTGCCCCCGTCATGGCCCGCGCGACCTCTCCCGCGAAGTAGAAGATGCCATCAGCCCCCCAGGTAGCCGTCACCAAACCGCGCGTGCTCATGAGATAGAGCCCCTGCTCAATCAGCTCCCGCCGGCTCATGAGTTCTGCACCGCGGAACGGAATGGGTGTGTGGAGGCTGCTCGGTCCGTTCAGGTCAGCGGAGTAAACGATGGCGTAGTCCAGGAGTACCAGCTTCTGCAAGTCCGCCCCGTGCGGCGCAAGTGCCTGCAGCAGGTAGACCATGCGGATGCCGAGTTCGAACGGCGAATTGAATACAGGCAACGCCCGTTGATTTACTTGACCCACTTGAGCCTCTTCTGGTTCGCTAGGTGGTGACAGGTGCCCGGGAGATCACCCGGCCGCAGTTTGGGAGCAAGCACGCTGTCGTTGACGACGAGTTGCTCAGCACCGCTGGTACCAGCCTCGAGCCGGTCCAGCCCGGTCTTGTGCCGCGGGCTCTTGACCTTTGGTCCGACGCCAGTCAGAACCATGTCCAGCAGCGCATCGACTTCCGCTTCTCCATGGGTGTCCCGACTGAATAACTTGAGCCCCTCTGCGCAGTAGAAAAGCGTGCGCTGACTTTGAAAGTGCTCGCCACAGGAGTCCGATGCCATTAGCTCGTCTAGCGTCAAGCTCTTGCCGGATACCTCAGCGTAGACCTTCAGCAGTTCCTCAACATACACCTGCTCGTGAGCCGCAGGCGCCGTCGGCGTTAAGGGATCTTCGCCGCGCTCACCCTCAATACCAAACAGATCGAAGTGCGCTTTCCGGTCCAGCGCGTGCCACTTCAGGATATCTCGCGTCTGGCATTCAATGATGTTCTTGAAATCGAACGCCATGACTAACTTTTCGAGGTCCGAGGTCAGTTCTGCAGCGCGCCCCTTGAGCCCGGTCTTCTCTGCTTTCCAGTCATTCAGGAAGCGCAGTTTGAATTCGTCGGGTTTGGTCATGAGTTCGTGCAAGTCGTTGCCCACCCCCCTTGGCGCACAAAGGTAGTAGTAACGAGGTTCCGGGTACGTCTTTGCCGCCAGATGCTTGAAGAATTTGACCAGTTCCTTGAACACGTCACTCGGCGTCAAGCCGTGGTCATAGTGCTTACCTTGGTACAGGTCCCACTGCCCCTTGAGCAGATTGGGGACCAAGCGCGCCTCAACGTCCCTCCCACCATCCCCAGCGCCACCCAACTGCTTAACGAAGGCGTACTTTGCGCCATTACCAAGTGGACGGTTCAGGCAGGCAGCCTCGACGAGCTTCTCCCACTGATCGGGGTGAAATAGCAGGACCTGGGACGACGGAGGAATGACGCCGCGCTTGACCGCAAAACGGTTCTTCCGCGCCGGTTTCTGATTAGGATTTGCTCCCATATCTTCGGGTGCCTCGCCCGTGGACGACAGCAGCACCGAAACCCCCATATATTTTTATGACACCCGCTGACCATAGCATCAGGCGAGCAGTCCTAGCAAGACCCGCTTGTCATGGCACGAGTCTCCAATGGTGGCAGTCAGTTGAATCCGTACCCGCAAGTCCAGCCTATCGAAGCCTGTACTGCCCCCTCTACTTTCTTCTCTGACAAACCAGTAACCGCATTCGCACAGCTCACCGCGACAGAAATGGACGCTCCGGCCACTGTGACAGCCGTGCAATCGCTGCAGCAAACTATTAGGACGGAGATGACCACGATAGACCGGATACTTTTTCCAATGAAATGCTCCTACTGCACTGGAACCGGGAATGGACCGGCATGCGGACTTTCTGTCCGACAAAACAAAAACGCCAACCTGCATGGGTTGGCGTTTTGCTTGAAGAATTCTTGGTGGTGTAGTCCCCTACTAGAGAGAACCTTCCTGCCTCACCGGCGAGGACACCGTAGGCATGATTATATACGAATACGGAAGCCCGGGTGGTGTTCGCGCTTCCCCGCGCATTCCCCTCCATCTTGAAGCCCGGATCGGCCCACCATCATCGGCAACCCGCCTCGCGGATGCCCCTCCGGCAGAGGCGTGCGCAACCGAGTTCTGCTTCGATGGCGCGGACAGACTTCCCTCTCTTTCTCGTCGGTCACATTGACATTTCCCTTTTTGGGAAATACAATGCAGGTCTGAACATGAACACATCGTCCCTACATGCGAATTCTGGGTTTGCCCATACTCGAGGCGTTCAAAAAAGATCATGCAGCCTCGCGTGGGCCACTGGATGCGTGGCAGACGGATGTCGAGCGTGAGAACTGGAAAACGTCACATGACATCAAGCGCAGATACAGGAGCGCGGATTTCTTGGCCGACAACAGAGTCATTTTCGACATCAAGGGCAATTCATATCGGCTTGTGATCAAGGTCCGATATCAGAACGGGCTGGTAGTGGTCGAGTGGGTGGGGACGCATGCCGAGTACGACAAGAAAAAGTTTTAGGCAGATGTGTGTAAGGCAAGTAAACGACTGGTGGAGATGGCGATGAATGTAAAGATCATCAAGAGTGCGGAAGACTACGAAGCAGCAATGGCTCGCCTGTCTGCTCTGATGTCGCTTGACCCCAAGGCCAACTCCAAGGAAGAAAACGAGCTGGAGCTGCTGGCTCTGGTCATACAGGACTTCGAACGGCAAACCGTTCCCCCGGTCAAGGCTGATCCGATTGAGTCGATTCTTTTCCGGATGGATCAGATGAAACTCTCCCGCAAGGATCTGATCCCCTACATCGGGTCGATCTCAAAGGTCTCGGAGGTACTGTCGCGCAAGCGTCCACTGTCCCTGCCAATGATTCGCCGACTCAACCAAGGTTTGGGCATCCCCGCTGACATCCTGATAGAAGACGTCGAAACAGACAGCACAGTCGTCGACCAGGAGCCAGAGATGGACTTCACCCGCTTCCCACTCAAAGAGATGCTGGAGCGGGGGTGCTTTGGGGATTTCGAAGGTAACGCGCAGCGCCTCAAAGAGTACGCCGAAGATTTGGTTCGAAAATTCATGCAAGACCTGCTACCCAAGCAAGTCAGCCCCGCGTTCCTGCGCGCCCCCATGCATCAACGCGGGGATCGACAAGCCGATGAGATGGCTCTGTTGGCTTGGCGCATGTGTGTCCTGCGGCAAGCACGAACATTAAACATTGCCAAAGAGTACAAGCACGGAACCATCACGCCAACCTGGCTGCGAGAGCTTGCCAAGCTCTCGACATTTGATGAAGGCCCAAAGCTCGCCCGGGAGTACCTCGCCCGTCACGGCATCACGCTTGTCATCGAAAAGCACTTCAAACGTACTTTTCTCGACGGCGCTGCGATGCTAGACAACGATCGACCAATTGTTGCTTTGACGTTGCGACATGACCGCTTCGACAACTTCTGGTTTGCTTTGCTCCATGAGTTGGCGCACGTTGCCAAACACCTGACCCCAGAGTCTCCCGTGTTCATCGACGACCTGGATCGCAGCAACCCCCAAGAGGTTGAAGCGGAAGCTGATGCTATGGCCCAGGAGGCGTTGATCCCTGAAAAGAGTTGGCGCACCGCCAAAGTGCGTCAAACACTACTCTCTGAGGATGCGATCTCTTTCGCAGATGAGATCAGCGTGCATCCCTCCATCGTGGCGGGACGCTTGCGCCATGAAGAGAAGAACTTCCGCTTGCTTTCGCATCTCATCGGCAAGACGGGGCAGGTCAGCCAGATCCTGAGTCAATGAACAAAAATCCCAAAAAGGGAAACAACCATTTGCGTTGATCCTTTTTCGGGATTATCATAGAATCTACTCACCAGTACGGAATCGAACTCCCGAACGAGCCAGTGGCCGTGCTGATAGAAGTCACGGTGTTGGCAGCTGGGTTTGTACCCAGTCGTCAACACCAAAGAAAAAGGCCCCGAAGTGCTACCAACACTTCAGAGCCTTTGGTGAGGTGAATAGGGGGCTACCAAACCACCCATGCACATCATGTCTTGAACGGACAGCGGATTTTACCAGTTCGCGGTGTGCTGGCAAGCCCAAACCCCCTCAACTTTCATGAGGAGTTGGCCATGGCCTACCACCGATGGAAGAGCGTCTTTGTGCGCGCATACACCCGGTTCCGGTTCGGACGCCGGGAGGCTGTGTGCCAGCACTGGCGATCTCATCCGGGTCAGATGCAATTGTTTGCCTGATCCATCCCTGACGGGACCCAGCAGGACCTGACTCCCGTCTCCCCTCTTTCCGCGAACTGATAAGGAAAATCCTATGTCCTCCAAGAAACCGACGAACGAACACACCTCCGCCCGCGTGGCATCGACCGCTGCCAAGCTGTTGAGCAACCCACGCACACCTGCATCCGTCAAATCCGTGGCGGCATCGGCACTGACCCAAAAGGCCAGTTCCAGCAAGGCAAAAGGCAAGTAATCGTTGTTGTCACCCGATTTCTGCTCAGCGCCGAAGTCGGGTGACGCAGCGATCAGCTGTGGCACTGACGACAGCAACACCAGGAGGTTCTCTTGTTCTTCAACACTCAACCCATCCGAATCATTTCTCGCCCCAAGCTGACTGGCCTGGGGGAACACTGGGGCGTTCAACTGCCCGACGGCAACGTCGCGCACCTGACCCCTGAAGGCGAACAAATTGTGAGCTTCACGGAGTTCGCACAAGGCCGCCCTATCAAGGAAGTCCGACGCGCTGCACCCGAGCAGCGGGCGCAAATCATGCAGCGGCTCTCCCTATCGCTGCAACACCGGGGCCCCTACCGGCTACTGGACCGCAATTGCGAAACCTACGCCACGTGGCTGCTGGGCGAAAAACCCCGGAGCCCTCAGGTGGAAGGCGTCATTTTCTTGGGCGTGATCGCAGCCCTCCTGCGCTTCGCGTGACCTTGTCCACAAACCTGCGCAGTCCTTCGTTCAGGAGCTACTGACACTGATCACGCTCCTTTCCGGGCGGGCTGTACAGAGATTGAGCAAACCACGCTGGTGAGCAGAGAAATCCAATCTGCTCGAGGGTTTCCATACGAATTTTGTATGGAGCCCACCGATGACAACCAAGTACTGCGCGCACTGCGGCCACCCCTTCGAACCCCGCCCACAGGTTCCCGACCAAGCCTTCTGCTCAGCCCCTGAATGCCAGCGTGCTCGCAAGCGCGAATGGCAGCGGGCAACCTTGTGCGCGGTCTGCAGCACGAGATTGACGAGGACCCTGCCGCTGCGCCGGTGCTGCAACCGCTGAAGGATCGCGCCGAACGTATCCTGAAGGATCTGGAAGAGCGCAAAACGACCGGCCTGGCTGCGATGGACCAGTTGGCGGCACTGGCTGCCGAGAAGGACGCGGCGATGAAGGCGGCGCGTGACAGCGGCCTGTCCGCTCGAGCCTTTGCCGTCGCCTGGGTGCTGCGTGAGGACGCGGCCGTCAAAGCGGCGGGCATCGACCCCATGACACTGGCCAAGGACGCTGAGGAGCTGCACGGGCGCTTCCCGAATGCCTCGGTCAACGCCGACGAGCAGCGACGGCTGCGTGCGTCGCTGTACAAGCCCTTGCTCGCTCTGGCACAGGATGAGCGGGCCCGCGTCGTTGATCTGGTGGTGCGGCTGCTGCTCGCGGAGGGCGGCGAATGAAATCGTCGCAGTACCCGGCGCAGGACTTGCGACGCCGCGCACTGGCCTGGGCGATCAAGCTGAAGGTCAATCCCCGCGTCGTTCGGGTGCAGGAGATGCGCAGGAAGTGGGGTTCCTGTTCATCGGCGGGAACCGTCACCTTGGCCACTGACTTGCTCGACCAGGATGAGCCCTTCCAGGACTACGTCATCGTTCATGAACTGCTTCACCTGCGTTACGCGAACCACGGGAGGATGTTCAAGGCGCTGATGAGCGCACATGTCCCAGGTTGGCGAACCATTGAGCAACGCCAGATAGGTGATGCCGATGGCGCATCCGTTGAGCGGCTCTCTCGCAAACCGAACGGCCATACCCGATGACGATGCAATAACAAAAGGATCTGCTGCAATGCGCTTCATCGCCGGCCCGCTTAACAAACAACTGCTCCAGAACCTGCTGGGCGAGGTGATTGAATCCTGCACGCGCGTTCGCGCCGCAGTCGCCTACGCCAGCCGCGACAACATGAAGTTGTTCGAGGCCTGCGCGCAGCACCTGAAGCCGCTGGAGTTTTTCGGCCGCTACGACCACACCGTGGCTGTCGATCCCGCTGTGTTGAAGTGGTTTCTCGACAAGGCCAGCCCGAACTACGACTGCAAGCTCGTTCCCGACATCCTGCACGCCAAGGTCATCTGGTGGGTGGATGCCGGCGCCTACATCGGGTCTGCCAATCTGTCTGATCGGGCCTGGATATCGAACATCGAAGCGGGCACCTTTCTGCCCCACGACGA
>RRZT010955364.1_pt1 | contig 10469 bp, 11 predicted proteins | sample 2165551 | NCBI WGS metagenome assembly RRZT01 (sample SAMN10456910, study PRJNA506462) | wastewater metagenome | biome: wastewater; feature: sludge; material: wastewater sludge; isolation source: wastewater sludge with Escherichia coli K12::gfp cells carrying plasmid... | place: USA: Moscow, Idaho...
AAGATCCCAAGCAGATCGTCAAGAAGATCAAGCGGGCGATTACCGACTCCGACGAGCCGGCCGTGGTGCGCTTCGATCCCGAGAACAAGCCGGGGGTCTCCAACCTGCTGACCCTGATGTCCGGTGTGACAGGTCGCTCCATCCCGGAGCTCGAGCAGCACTTCGAGGGCAAGATGTACGGCCACCTCAAGAGCGAGACGGCCGATGCCGTGGTCGCCCTGCTGGAGCCCATCCAGGCCCGCTTCCGCGAGTTGCGTCAGGATGAGACTCATCTGCAGGCAATTTTGGCGGCTGGCGCACAAAAGGCGCGGGAAAGGGCTGAAAAAACCCTGATCAGCGTATATGATGTCGTCGGCTTCGTTCCTCGAGCCTGACATACTGGGAAGGTGTAGTTGTAGAGAGCTGGGTATTTGCCTGGCTTTCTTTGTTTTACCCGACCCCTGGTTCGTCATCTCCTCTTCCAATGTCAAACGCGGGCGCTTGCCCCAAGAGAAAGCATGTCTGTCGAATCAAATACAGTGATTGAAGAACTGAGTGACAAGGGCCACTGGCTGCGCAAGTTCCGCAAGGCCAAGAACCTCAACACCCTGCAGCTGATGGTCTCCAATGCCATCGACAAGCACCACAAGACCCCCGCCATTGCCGCCGCCATCTATCTGGCCGAATGCCAGCGCGAGCGCGAGCTGGAGCAGGGGCGTTATCTGGATCGCTGAAGCCGGCTGCCGTGTTGCACTTGTCCGCATCCGTCGGTGAGCGTTGTTTGTATCTCCTGCCTGATTGAGCTTGGATGAGTCTTGTTCATAAGCCGCCCGGCAGCAAGCCCCGCCTGCCCGTTTTCCCTCCCATCGGCGCCGCCATGAAATAACCCCAGGTGTCTGGATCACCCGGGGCTGATTCGTTATCAGTTTTCTGTGCACATTCGCTGTCGCGTTTGGAGGGGCGGGATCAGTTGACCAGGCCCATCGCCTGGGGCAACGCCATCGAGATAGCCGGCACATAGGTGACCAGCAGCAGCACCAGGGCGATGACCGCAAAGAAGGGCAGCAGCGGCTTGATGACCCCCTCAATCTTGATCTCTCCTATCTTGCAGCCGGTGAACAGGATCGGCCCTACCGGCGGTGTGATGGTGCCGAGAGATAGGTTGAAGATCATCATGATGCCGAACTGCACCGGATCCATGCCGAACTGGGTGCAGATGGGCAGGAAGATGGGCGTGAAGATCAGCACCGCCGGTGTGGGATCCATGAAGGTGCCCACTAGCAACAGCACCAGGTTCATGATCAGAAGGATGAGCAGGAAGCTGTCGGTGAAGGAGAGTAGACCCGAGGCGATCAGGGCCGGGATTTTGGTGAACGCCATCACCCAGGACATGATGGAGGAGGCGGCCAGCATCAGGATCACGATGGCGGTCATCTTGGCGGTGGCCAGGAAGATCGCAGGCAGATCGGCAGCCTTGATGTTCCGGTAACAGACACCGAGGATCAGCGAATAGACCACGGCGATGGCGGAGGCTTCGGTCGCGGTGAAGATACCGCCCAGGATGCCGCCGATGACCACGACGATCATCATCAGGCTGGGAATCGCATCCAGCAGCAGCTTGAGGCGCAGCCCCTTGAGAGAGTCGTGCTCGGCCACATAACCACGGCGTTTGGCGATGAAACCGGCCACCAGCATGACCCCCAGCCCCCAAAGGATGCCGGGAACGTAGCCGCCCATGAACAGGGCAGTGATGGAGACGCTGCCCGCTACCGTGGCGTAGACGATCAGGGAATTGCTCGGCGGGATCAGCATACCGGTCGGGGCCGAGGCGATATTGACCGCGGCGCTGAAGGCGGGATCGTAATTGTCCTTCTTCTGGATGGGGGACATGATGCCGCCGATGGCCGCCGCCGAGGCGACGCCGGAGCCGCTGATGGAGCCAAACAACATGTTGGCCACCACGTTGGTCTGGGCCAGGGGGCCCGGCAGGAAGTTGCTGATGATCTTGGCGCAGTTGATCAGACGGATGGCTATGCCACCATTGTTCATCAGGTTTCCGGCCAGGATGAAGAAGGGAATGGCCAGCAGGGCGAAGGAGTCCAGACCGACAAAGACCCGTTGGGCCGAGGTCAGGATGGCGCCATCAAACGGCAGGATCAGCGCCATGGCCAGGAAGGAGGAGAGCCCGATACTGATACTGATAGGGGTGCCGATAAACAGCAGGAAAAAGGCACAGATGAACATCACCAGTGCGACAACAATCGCAATATCCATGGTTATACCTTTTGCTTGAAGGAGAGTTGTCTGGCCAACCCGTACTGGTTGTACAGGCAATAGAAGACGGTCAGCACGCCACACAGGGGGATGGCGGCATAAATGACCCCGATGGGGATCTGCAGCGCCGAGTCGAGCTGCCCCATCTGACGGCTCATCCCGATGTAACCACCGACGGTCAACACCAGCAGAGCAAAGGTGGTGGTGGCCAGTTCGCCGAGCATCTCCATCATGATGCGCACATTGTGTGACATGCGATCGCGCATGAAGGTGATCGCCATGTGCTCGCGCAGACCAAAGACATAGGCACTACCGATCAACACCAGCCAGATGAAGAGGTAGCGGGAGAGCACCTCACTCACGGCACTCGGGCTGTTGAGCAGATAGCGGGTCGCCACCTGATAGGTGACCAACAGCGTCATCAAGGCGACGATGGCAATACATAAAAATGAAACGGCGACATCCACTTTCTGCTTGAACCCGGTCAGGGAGGCATAGAGACCGCCCTGGATAGGGGGCTCGTGGTGAGCGGGGTGAGGCGCCAATTGTTGAACGGATTTCATGACGGATCCTTTTAAGAGGGGCCACCATGGCAGCCCCTGACAACCGCAGACCTTAGTTGGCCAATGCACGGATCTTGGTGAAGATCTCTCTCTGCTCCGGGGTGACCAGCAGAGTCTCTTGCAGCGGCTTGCAGCGCGCCTGGAAGGGGGTGATATCCACTTCGGTGAAGGTGGCTCCCTGGCTGGTGGCCGTCTGCTTGGCGGTTTCCAGCGCCTGGGAGAAGAGATCGAATTCGGTCGCCGTGCTCTCCTTGGCCAGTTTGCGGAAGGTCGCCTGATCGGCGGCATCCATCTTCTCTAGGAAGGACTCGTTGGCCACCAGCAAGTCGGCCACCATCACGTGGCGGGTGTAGGAGAAATGCGGCGCCACTTCATACTGCTTCAGATCTGCGTAGGTGATCTCGTTGTTCTCGGCGCCATCAAGCACCCCTTGCTGGATGGCGGAGTAGACCTCTCCCTGGCCCATGGGCACGCCGGTTCCCCCCATGCAGGTCAGCATCTTGACCATGGTGTCGGACTGCATCACCCGGATCTTCTTCCCTTTCATGTCTTCCGGGGTTTTGATGGGTGCCCCCTTGACGTACATGCTGCGCGCCCCGGCGGTATAGGCGGTCAGCACCTCAAAGCCATTGCCCTTGGTGGAACTAAACAGGGCATCCAGGGTACCGCTGGTGAACACCTTGCGCTGGTGTTCCGGGTTGTCATAGATGTAGGGCATGGCCAGCACGGAGAAATTCTTGTTGAAATTCTCGACCAGGGGATTGGCAACCACGGCCAGCTGGATGGCGCCGGACTGCACCAGCTCCAGCGCCGCGCGCTGATCCCCGAGCAGCTCATTGGGGTGAATTTCCAGCTTGTACTTGCCGCCGGTGGCGGCTTCCAGCTTCTGGCTGAAGTCTTGCAGCGCCTTGAACTGGGGATTGTGCTCGGATTGATTGAACGCCGTCTTCAGGATCACGGGACCAGCAGCCTTGCTGTCTTCACCACATCCAGTCAGAAACAGACCAGCGACGACCACTGTGCCAATCAGAGACAGCTTGGGCAGAGGATTCATTGTACGCATGTGTCACCCCTCTATGGGTTTGGTTATTTTGATGATGCTCATGCTACGCGAATCCGGTGGCTTTTCAGTGATCAAACTCAAGTTAATGAAATGGCGTTCCGTATTTGTGGGAATCAAAAATCAAATTTTATGAAGGCGGTTTGTTGTACTGTGCCGATGGCGATGAAATAGGGCTTAGAACGGGTTCTTCCGGTGGAAAAAATGGGAGCTGAGCTCCCAAACGGCCACGAGAACAGCAGTAAAAAACGGGGGGCTATGAACATATGCTCTCTCGCCTCCGGACGGATGCGGTGAGAGGGAAGCCGGAAGGGGCCCTTACTGAGCAGCCAACCAGTTCTTGCAGATCTTGAAGACGACTTTTTTGATCCGGGCGGGGGTGCCGACCTGGCAGGTGGGTCTGTGCACCTCGCCGGGATAGAAGATGGCGAAGTCGCCGGTATTGAGCAACAGCCGGGTGGTGATCGTCGGGTTGTCCAGGAAGAGGAGGTCCGGCTTGCTCTCCTGATGATCATGAGGGGAAGAGACGGCTGCGCTGAGGGCGATCACCTCCTGCCCGGTCAACACTATCTGGATATCCAGGTAGCGGTCGTGAAATTCACTCTTGAGACTCGCTTCCTCTGCCGTGGTGGGGCAGGAGACGAGATAGAAGACGGTGTCATCGATAAGATCATGTCTTCCCTCTGCCTGTTGCTGCAGCCTGTGCAAAGAAAGTTCAGGCTGACTCAGCAGCCGCATCAGCGGAGCCGGCAGCAGGGCAATGTCGAGTTGCTGCAGATTGCCAACGATCATGGGTAGGTCCTTTGATTGCACCTGTGGTAGCGCTATGGCGCCCCGGTGGTGGTTGGATGAGGGCCCGAGTGACGGGCCCGTACTGACTTAGAGTGCGGCCATGGCCTCTTTGGCAAGGGCGCCGATCTTGTCCCACTCGCGGTTGTCGACGAGATTGGCAGGCACCATCCAGGTGCCGCCGCAGGCGAACACGGAGGGCAGGGCCAGGTAGTCCTTCACATTGCTCGGGCTGATGCCGCCGGTGGGCATGAAGGAGACCGGATAGACGGCGCTCATGGCCTTGAGCATCCCCAGGCCGCCTGACGGTTCGGCCGGGAAGAACTTGAGGGTCTTCAGACCCAGCTCCATGGCCTGCTCGACCAGACTGGGGTTGTTGACGCCGGGGATGATGGGAACACCGCGAGCCTGGCAGTATTGCACGATGCGAGGGTTGAGCCCGGGACTCACGATGAAGTCCGCACCGGCCTCGATGGCCTGATCGACCTGGGCCGTGGTCAGGACGGTACCGGCGCCAATGATCATCTCGGGGAAGGTGCTCCGCAGTTGGCGGATAGCCTCAGCCGCCGCCGGGGTGCGGAAGGTGATCTCGGCACTGGGCATGCCGTTTTCCATCAGGGTGCGGCCGAGGGCGACGGCATCGTCGGCATCTTTGATGACGATGACGGGGATGATCTTCAGGGCGCAGAGTCGTTCAAGCAATGCTGACATGGGAAGCCTCATTGTATGGGTGGTCAGGGGTGATGGGATCTGGCATGGCCGTCAGGGGGATGATGGCGCCACGGTGTTGAATGACGGTGCTCGCCAGCCGATGGGCATAGCGGGCCGAGTCGATGACGGATTGCCCCGCCAGCCGGGTGGCGAGGTAACCCGCGCTGAAGGAGTCACCCGCCGCCGTGGTGTCGACGATCTGCTCCCTGGCAAGGGCCACGGCCATCACCTCGCAGTGGTCATCGGGCTGCACGACGAGGCAGGGCCCGGCGCCGCGCTTGATGACGATCTCGCTCACGCCGAGGGCGCTGGTTCGGGCCAGGCACTGGGCCTCGTCGGCATCTCCCCAGAGGGCAACCTCGTCATCCAGGGTCAGGAAGGCGAGATCGGTCAGAGCCAGGATGGCTGCATAGGTCTGGCGGGCCGCCTCCTGACTCTCCCACAGGCGGGGGCGGTAGTTGTTGTCAAAGGCTATCCTGGCACCGGCTGCCCGGCATTCGGCCAGCAGTCGCAGCAGGGTCAACCTGTCATCCGCAGACAAGATGGCGAGGCTGATGCCGCTCAAATAGAGGCAGTCAAACTCCCGCAGCCGCTCGCCGATCCGGGCGGCCTCCGGGGTCTGCAACCAGTAACGGGCCGCCGCATCGCTACGCCAGTAGTGGAAGGTGCGTTCCCCCCGATGATCGGTCTCGATGAGGTAGAGGCCGGGCAGTTTGTGGTCGAGGCGTTGCACCAGCTCGGTGTGTACCCCCTCCTGCTGCCACTGCGACAGCATGGCCGCGCTCATGGGATCCGTGCCCAGGGCGCTCACGTAGTGCACCGAGACGTCCGGGTTGGCCCGCGTCAGGTAGACGGCGGTGTTGAGGGTGTCCCCTCCAAAGTGGCGCACTATGTTGGTCTGGTGCTCTGACAGCTCGATCATGCATTCGCCAATGACGGCGACCTTGATAGACATAACTCCTCCCGCGTCTTCCGCGTTGGTGATGACGCCATTCTATTTAATTAATGAAACAGAAAAAACTATTGAAACATCATTTCATTAAAAGTGTGACAATGGTCTTATCCTGATAAAGGAGGGTGGGGAGGCATGGGAAGCAGGCAAGTTGCAGAGGGATTATCAGGGCGTGCGTGGTCATTTTTCGGTGGCATTCGAGCCAATGCCTGCGTGAGCGAGGCCACATATCCATCTATTAGCGGATGATTTGACTGGAAAATTGTCTCTGTCACTATGATGGCTAGTTCATTTCAAATACAATGAAACAATCAATCATTTTTTTTGGAAGTGACGCATGTCGACGATAGACAACTCGCCAGAATCGGTGTCATCGGTACTCAAGGTGTTCGGCATACTGCAGGCGCTGGGGGAGCAGAAAGAGATCGGGGTGACCGAGCTGTCCCAGCGGATCATGATGTCCAAGAGCACAGTCTACCGCTTTCTGCAAACCATGAAGACGCTGGGTTATGTCTCCCAGGAGGGGGAAACCGACAAGTATGCCCTCAGTCTCAAGCTGTTTGAACTGGGCGCCAAGGCACTGGAGCATCAGGATCTGGTGCAGATCGCCGACGAACAGATGTATCGCCTCGGCAAGCAGACCAAGGAGACCCTGCACCTGGGGATGCTGGATGAAGACAGCATCGTCTACCTGCACAAGATCGATTCCGAATACAACCTGCGGATGTATTCCCGCATCGGTCGCCGCCGCCCGCTCTACAGCACAGGTCTTGGCAAGGTGATGATGGCCTGGCTGCCGGAGACCGAGGTGCGTGCCATGCTGGCCGGGGTGACCTTCGAGCGCTTTACTGAGCACACCCTGGCGGATGTCGATGCCCTGCTGGTGGAGCTGGCCCAGGTGCGCGAGCAAGGTTATGCGGAAGACAGAGAAGAGATGGAGCACGGCCTGCGCTGCTTCGCGGTGCCTATCTACAGCCGCATGGGGCGGATCATCGCAGGGCTCTCCCTGTCGCTCCCCCTGGTGCGCTTCCACGAGGAAGACAAGGCTTCTCTGGTGGCTCAGCTGCACGAGGCGGCGGCCAGGATCTCCGAGGGGCTCGGTTTCCACGACTATCCCTTCGGCAACCACGGATAAGACTGGCGCTATCCATCCAGTATCAAAAAGAGCAGGCCTTGGCCTGCTCTTTTGCATTGTGGTACCTGATGAATGGCCTGCCCCGATCTTTGGGCGCTCATTCCCGGATGTCTTGCGGGGCAGCCTTGTAGAGCCTGAAGATGGTGTGGCTGTTGAGAATGAAGAAGATACTCTCCTGCAAGATGCCACCAATGGAGCCTGCCCAGATATTGTGTGTCAGCCAGCAGATGGTACTGCTCAACATGCACAGACGCAGTGCAATGCCGTTGAGGCGAAACAGCGCAAAGGTGCTGAGGGTGGTGCCCAGCAGGGTCAGCAGTTGCACCGGGTGACTTACCTGGGGGATGACCAGCGACCAGGCCAGGACCAGGAACAGCAGCATGGCCCCTAGTCCGCGGTAGTAACCGGATACCCAGTTGCGTACCGCACACAACAGGCAATTGATGGCTGCAACCGAGGAGCCCAGCAGCAGGAAGTGCAGCCCCATCAGGGTACCATTGAGGGTGAGGTGGGCTCTGAGCTTGCTGTCCTGGCGCTGCATGAACGCCGTGGCACCCACGAGGCAGGCCAACAGGCCGATTGACTGGGCAAACCAGAGACTGTCGAGCAACATAGGGTCCTCGGGCAACGACAAAAGGCGCCTCGCAGCGCCTTCTCTTATCAGGACGGGATCAACGGGCCAGCCAGCCGCCATCGACGGCGATGGTGTAGCCATTGATGTAGTCCGAGGCGGGGGAGGCCAGGAACACCACAGGGCCCATCATGTCGTCCGGCACACCCCAACGACCCGCCGGGATCCGCTCAAGGATGGCGGCATTGCGGTCATCGTCGGCGCGCAGGGCTGCGGTGTTGTTGGTGGCCATATAACCGGGGGCGATGGCGTTCACGTTGATCCCCTTGCTGGCCCATTCGTTTGCCAGCAGGCGGGTGATGCCCATGACGCCGCTCTTGGAGGCGGTGTAGGAGGGCACCCGGATGCCGCCCTGGTAGGAGAGCATGGAGGCGATGTTGACTATCTTGCCACCCTCGCCCTGAGCGATAAACTGCCTGGCCACCGCCTGGGACATGAAGAAGACGCTCTTGATGTTGATGTTCATCACGTCATCCCAGTCTTTCTCGCTGAAGTTGATGGCGTCCTCCCGGCGGATGATGCCGGCGTTGTTCACCAGCACATCGACGCGGCCGAAGTGGGAGACTGCCTGATCCACCAGGGCCGGCAGGGTATCGACCTTGCTGACGTCGGCCTTGAGGCTCAGGAAGCGGCGGCCGATGGCTTCGACCTTGGTGATGGTCTCGGTCGGCTCGACTATGTTGATGCCGACGATGTCACAGCCCGCCTCGGCGAGCCCCAGCGCCATGCCCTGGCCCAGACCGGTATCGCAACCGGTGACGATGGCGACCTTACCTTTCAGATCAAATGCATTAAGAATCATATTATTACCTCTAAGCCCACGGGAAGGTGTGGTGTCACTTGTCACTGTTAAGCAGCCGCGCCGGCCGCTCGGAATGGGGTGGGCGGGTTAGCGCAGGTCCTGGACCGCAACATGGTCCATGTCGCCGAATACCTGGTTTTCGCCCACCATGCCCCAGATGAAGGTGTAGGCCTGGGTACCGACGCCGGAGTGAATGGACCAGCTCGGGGAGATGACGGCCTGCTCGTTGTGTACCAGCAGGTGACGGGTCTCGTCCGGCTTGCCCATCATGTGGAACACGGCGGCGTCTTCTTTCATGTTGAAGTAGAAGTAGACCTCCATGCGGCGCTCGTGGGTGTGGCAGGGCATGGTGTTCCACAGGCTGCCTTCTTCCAGCTGGGTCATGCCCATCACCAGCTGGCAGGTCGGCAGCACATCAGGTACCAGGTACTTGTAGATGGTGCGGCGGTTGCTGGTGGCGGCATCCCCCAGGGTCGCCGGTGAGGCTTGGGCCTGGGTGACTGTGCGGGTCGGGTAGCTGGTGTGGGCCGGGGCGCTGTTGTAGTAGAACTTGGCAGGCTGTGAGGCATCGAAACTGGCAAAGCTCAGAGTGCGGGCACCCTGGCCGACGTAGAGCGCCTCGGCCTTGCCTACTTCATAGGTAGTGCCATCCACCACCACCACGCCCGGGCCACCGATATTGATGAGGCCAAGCTCGCGCCGCTCCAGGAAATAGGTGACGCCAAAGGCCTTGCCGAGCTCATCGGAGAAAGCCAGCGGCCCATCCACCGGCATGATGCCGCCGAATACGATGCGGTCGATGTGGCTGTAAGTCATGGTCAGCCGGTTCGGGCTGAAGATCTCTTCCACCAGAAACTCACGGCGCAGGCCCTGGGTGTCGAGTTGTTTGGCGTGATCGCTGTGGATGCTTTGACGAGTTTGCATTGTGAACCTCAGTTCCGGGCCGCAGGCGGCATGGATGGCGATGTGTCGGGAAATCCTGTCGTTGAAGGCACGATAGCAAAATGAAAAACCTTGATCAAATTAAAATGAAACCGCGTTTTGTGTTTTGTGTGTCAGGCTGCATATTTTTATCATGGCGGGGCAGGGCGGACGCTGGTGAGGGGGTGATCGCGACGCGTCTGAAGGAGCGGCTTCAACCGTTATGGCCGGGAGATAGGGTCAAAGATGATCTGATTTCGGTGCAATCTGGTGGACATAATAAAGAGGGGAAGGTCAGTCGTGGTCTATGGCACCGGACTGGCACTCCTGCGGTACTCGGGTGCGGTTTGTGTGGGTGAACGCGCATCTCATCCCTAATTGAGGCATAACCCGGCCACTGGCATTGGGTCGAAAGCGTTTATTAACCCGGGCAGACATGCCAGAATGCGCGGCCTCTTTGTCGGCCAACAGGCGAGTCTTTGTCGCCCCGATCTCAATCCGTAGGTTTCTGCATGCTGCTACTCATCGACAACTACGACTCCTTTACCTGGAACCTGGTGCAATATTTTGGCGCCCTGGGTCAGGAGGTGCAGGTCAGGCGCAACGACGAGCTCAGCCTGGACGAGATAATCAGGCTTGCCCCCCGCCATCT
>RRZT012731260.1_pt1 | contig 10468 bp, 6 predicted proteins | sample 2165551 | NCBI WGS metagenome assembly RRZT01 (sample SAMN10456910, study PRJNA506462) | wastewater metagenome | biome: wastewater; feature: sludge; material: wastewater sludge; isolation source: wastewater sludge with Escherichia coli K12::gfp cells carrying plasmid... | place: USA: Moscow, Idaho ...
TGGTGGTATTTCTATTGTTCTTTCTATTTCTTCTTCTGTCAATCCAGTATCTAACTCATTTAAAATATTAACTACTTCATTTTTAAAATTTATCATATAATCCTCCTTATTTCTTTCCAACTAATAATAAATGATTGCTAACTCCTAAAAATTCTGGCTTTTTAGAAATATAATAATGATAATTTAAATATGCATTATATTCTTCATCACTCATAGCATTTATTTTTTCCTTTAATAATTCACTAAATCCATCTACTGCAACTTCAGATATTATTTTTATATCTTCATTTTTTAATAATTCTCTTGCACTATCAATTGTATGAAATACAAAAGGTATATCTGCAACTTTAAATGTATCATGGTCATAGTTATTGCTTAAAAGATAATCTTCTGTATATAAGAATATTTCTGTTACTATTACCATATCATTTGATATAAATGCAAAAAATAATATCCCATCATCTTTTGATATCCTCTTTATCTCTTCTATAACTTTTATCTTATCTTCTATTTTTTCAAGATGATAAAGTGGACCAAAACATAGAACTATATCAAAGGAATTATCTTCAAACCTACTTAAATCAAGAGCATTCCCTTGGAATACTTCTATATTCATATTATCACTTACTTTAGATTTTATTTCATCAACATGCTTTTCAACTAATTCTAGTGAAGTAACATCATAACCCTTTTCTGCAAAATAAATACTATATTCTCCTGTACCTGCCCCTAAGTCTAGAATTTTCATACCATCTTTTAAATATTCTTCAATTTCTTTTATAGTTGTATAATATTCAACTCTAGATCCTTTTGAACTCAATCTTGTACTTTCATTATAGTAATCATAGATTTCATTTACCTTTTTTTCATCTGAATGCATATAGTCTTTTGGCATTTTATCCCTACTCTCTATAAAAAAATAAACTCCCATCTCCATAAGAGACGAGAGTTAATCCCGTGGTACCACTCTTGTTGACCTAAGTCCACTTTAGTTTTATTCTCAAAAGTTCTTTTCAACTATATTATTCTACTGGCTTACACCATCCCAGCTCGCTATTAGAAATCCTATAATCTACTCTTCTTTATCACCGAATCTATTTAGTTCATTATTAATATATAATATATTAATTAAATTTTCAAGATATTATTTCAATTCTATTATAGTAACTCCATCTCCACCTTCACTAAAGCCACCAACTCTTTGTGTTTTCACATGTTTATGTCCTTTTAAATATGATCTAACACCATCTTTTAAAACTCCTGTGCCTTTTCCGTGAATTATTTCAGAAGATTTAACCCCTGCTATATAAGCATCGTCAATATATTTATCCAGATACATTAACGCCTCATCTAAATTATATCCTCTTAAATCTATTTCATTTTTTATATTTTGTTTAGATCTAATTATTTTCTTTGTACTTACAGAAGTTTTCTTCTTCTCTTCTTCTGCATTTCGTAAATTTGATAGATTTACATTAACTTTCATAATACCAACTTGTACTGTTAAATTTCCATTTTCATCCGGCATATCAAGGACTGTTCCTTTTTGCCCTAAATTTAAAACTTCAACTGTCTGTCCAACTTTAACTTTTTTAAGTGGTTTATTTGTCTTTACTTCAAAAATATCACTTGATAAACTACCATCTAATTCAGATATATTATCTCTAAGCCTATCTTGTCCTCTATGAAGTTTTCTTCTATCTTCTTTGTCAACTAATGAGGAGATATCTTTTAATTCTCTTATTATCTCATCAGCTTCATCTTTTGATTTTTTTAATAATTCTCTAGCTTCTATCTTAGCTTTTTCTAGTATTTTATCCCTAGATAATTTAGTCTTTTCTTTTTCTCTTTCAAGTTCTTCTCTTAGTTTAGCTACCTCTTGTTTTAATTGTTCAGCTTCATATTTATCTGATTCAATTCTTCTTCTATCTTCATCAATTGCAGTTAATACATCTTCAAATTCTATATTTTCTTCAGAAACTAAACTCCTTGCTTCATCTATTATATAATCTTGTAATCCAAGTCTTTTTGAAATTTCAAATGCATTTGATTTACCTGGAACACCAATTAATAATTTATATGTTGGACTTAATGTTTCTACATTAAATTCTACCGATGCATTTCGCACACCTTTATTTGATAATGCATATATTTTTAATTGGCTGTAATGGGTAGTAGCTATAGTTCTAATATTTCTATTTAATAAATAGTCTAAGATTGACATAGCAAGTGCTGCACCTTCAGTGGGGTCAGTTCCTGCTCCAAGTTCATCAAATAGTACTAGACTATTCATATCAACTTCTTCTAATATATCAACAATATTTGTCATATGGGATGAGAATGTACTTAAGCTTTGTTCTATACTCTGCTCATCACCAATATCTGCATATATATTATCAAATACTGCAATTTCAGAATTAAAATCTGCTGGGATATGAAGTCCAGTTTGAGCTATTAATGTAATAAGCCCTACAGTTTTTAATGTAACTGTTTTACCACCAGTATTTGGTCCTGTTATAACTAAAGTATTAAATTCATCTCCAAGATATATATCTATAGGTACAACATTTTTATCCTTTAATAATGGATGCCTACCTTTTTTAATATTTATATATCCATCTATATTTAACATTGGTCTTGTACCGTTCATCTCAACAGCTAATTTTCCTTTAGCAAATATAAAATCTAATTTTTGTAGGGATTCTTGATTATTAGAAATACCATATCCATTTTCTGCAACTAATTGGGATAATTCCAATAATATTCTCTCTATCTCTTCTTTCTCATCTATTTCCAATGCCTTCAATTCATTATTTAATTCTACAATTGCCATTGGCTCTACAAATAATGTTGCACCACTTGAAGATTGATCATGAACTAACCCAGGGAAGAATCTTTTATTCTCTTGTTTAATAGGTACTACATATCTTCCACCTCTCATAGTTACCAGATTATCTTGAAGATATTTCTCATATTTTGGAGAATTGACAATTGAGTTTAATTTTGATTTTATAGAGTCATTTTTAACTGTCATAGATCTTCTAATGCTACTTAATTTTGAACTAGCATTATCAGATAATTCTTCCTCAGATATTATACATCTATTTATTTCTTCTTCTAATATTTTTGATGACTCTAAACTTTCTATTAGTCCATATATTATTTCAATCTTTAAACTTTTATCTTCTTCAATATCTTTTGAAAAAGTTTTTAATGCTCTAACAACTCTTAAGCTGTCAGATATCTTTAATAAATCACTCGGAAAAAGCATACCACCTTTTTCTGCTCTCTTTACATAATTCTTAACATTATTAATACCAAATAATGGTGGATTTCCTTTTTTTATAATAATATTAAATGCTTCCTCTGTCTCTCTTTGAAAATATTCTATTTCATCTATTTCCGTACTTGGAGCAATTATATCTATTAATTCTTTTCCTAGAGATGATTCTGCTTTTTCTTTTAATCTATCAATTATTTTGTAATATTCTAAGACTCTTAATGTTCTTTCTTTCATTATTTCACCTCTTTACATAACTCCTCTAAAATAATGTCCCTTTGTTATGTTATTTTTAAGTCTATACTCTTCTAAAAATCTATTCATTATATTTTTATCTATATTATCATTTAAATAATCATAATATATTTCTTGTATCTCTCTTATTCTTTCTTCTTCAAATCTAAAATCAAGTCTTAAATAAGAAACTCCTGCATTTTCAATATCTTTAATATTATTTAAAACCATTATAGGAACTGCATTGTATATTATGGTATTTTTATTTTTCCTTTCAGTATAAAATTCCATTCCCTTTCTATCTAAGAGAGAATGCCCATTACTGTATATGCAATTATCACATTCACTATCATCTTTACAATTTTTTATAATTGACATTGGACATGATTTATTTACCATAACTGGAGTATATCCATATACCTGTGTTTCATATATATTATTTCTATTTTTACAAATATCTTTTATTTGATTTAATCTAAGTTCATAAGATAATGATACAGATTCAACATTTTGATCTTTATAAAATTCTGATGTAAATGTATTAAATATATTTAATCCTTCTCCACCATGGATTTTAAAATCATAATTCTCTTTTAAAAACTCAACTGTACCAGAATTATCTGCTACAACTCCTGTTACTAAATCTTTATATCTATCCAGTTTTTCTTTTAAAATACTTAAATCATTATTATATAATATCTTTTCTGTATCTAAATATATCTCTATATCCCTATTATTTAATATTTTCAATGCTCTATCTAATTTTATATCAAAATTCAAATATATTCTATCTACTTTACCTAAGTTCAATTGTTCTAGTTGATATAAATTGCTAACTCTTATAGATAGCTTCTTTCTAGGTATATTGTCTATTTTATTCTTATATTGATTTTTATCTATTATAATTTCCTTTGATAAATCTCTATTATTATAATTTGATTTAATAGTATTTAATTCTTCAACTAACACTCTTCTTATTTCATTTACTTCACTAATAGGTAAGAATATATTCTCATCTTTATCAATTGAAAAATCATTAAGATAATATACTGTATCATTTAATTTTTCCATCTGTTCTAATATTCTTTCAAAAGTCATAGGCGCTTTTTTTGCCTCTTCTATTATATAATCAGTATTTATCTTTAGTTCTATATCATCCAATTTTACAAAAGCTATTGGATTTTCATTTATATTTAATCTTAATTTTATATCTATTGGATATTTAATATTTTCTACACTATAACTATTAACTGCATTTTTTAATAGTTTAGCACTTGAATTTCTATAAACCTTTGCTCCTTCAGGTATATCTCTAACATTATGCACTTCAACTATTTCATCAATATAGGAATCTTCATTCCAATGAATTAGAAAATTATCATTTTTATTACTTTCAATTTCCAATCCATCTCCAATATTTATACTATGATGTAGTTTTATCTTTATCTTATTGTTTTTATTGTCAATAACCTCTCCTACTAATACACCTCTATTATTTGGTTTTTTATAGGATATAAAATCTTTTCCGAAATCTCCAAATGTATTACCCTTAGTAAATTCTCTATTAAATATCTGTTTTATTTCTATCTTATCATTGTCATCTATGTTTTTATTATCTATTGCTTTTCTATATTTATCTATAATAGTAGCTACATATTCTGGTCTTTTCATTCTGCCTTCAATTTTAAATGAAATTATACCAGCATCTAGTAAGCTATCTATTTCATCAATATTATTTAAATCTTTTGAACTTAGAAAATATTTTTTCCCTGTATTTCCTATTTTATTCTTTGTCTTAGCATTTATTATCTCATATTCCATTCTGCAAGGCTGAGCGCAACTACCTCTATTTCCACTTCTGCCACCTATCATACTACTCATCAAACATTGTCCTGAATAGGATACACATAATGCACCGTGAACAAAATGCTCAAGTTCTATATTAGAATTTCTATTTATATATGCTATTTCTTCTAATGGAGTTTCTCTCGCCAAGATAACTCTTTTAAAATTATTTTTTTCCAAAAAAATAGCCCCATGTAGATTGTTTATGGTCATTTGTGTACTTCCGTGAATGACAAAATCAGGGAATATTTTTGACACAAGATATGCTAGACCAAAATCTTGAATTATAATTGCATCTACATCTATTTTATATAAATACAATATATATTCTAGTATTTCATCTATTTCTTCATTGTCTATTAGAGTGTTTACAGTTACATATACCTTTACATTTCTTAAATGGGCATATAAAACTGCAGACTTCAACTCTTCATAATCAAAGTTATTTGCATATTTTCTTGCACTAAAAACTTTTCCCCCTAAGTACACTGCATCTGCACCGTTTTGCACAGCTGCAAATAATGATTCCATACTTCCTACAGGAGCTAATAATTCAATATTATGCACTTATTCTTTTTTCCTCCTTAAACTAATTACCGTTTTTGTTTTCTGATGATTTTAGTTCTTTCTTTATCTCTTTTAATTCTATTTGTGATTGAAAAAGTCTATCTTGTAATCTTTTAACTGTTTCTTCGTTATTTATTAATTCTTTCTCTTTTAGTTCTAAAACCTTTTCATTGTTATTTACCATTGTTTCCATCTTTTCTTTTTCCGATTCTAGTATAACAATCTTTGTCTTGCATTCATCTAGTTCTTGACTTAATTTAGATAAATTAGACTTATATTCTTCTATATCAGTTAATAGTTTTTCATATTCTTCCATTGGCTCTTTTGAATCTTGCTCTAATTTACCAAGCTCCTCTTTAGCTTTAAAGCATTCATCTGTTATATTTATTGCTGCTAAAGTTGCAGCCATGGAAGCACTTAGTTTATCGTTTTTTCTAGTAACTTCTTTTATCTTTTCATCAACATAGGACGCTACATTCATAACATATTCTTTAGGTTCTTTTCCAATAATAGTGAAGTTGCGGCCGTCTATAAGTACTTCGACTTTTCTTTTTTCATCCATTTGAAACAACCCCTTTGTTAAAGAAGTTAAAGGGCAAACCTTTAACTTCTTAATTTTCCACCTGTTTTCTCTTCTATTTCATCTATGATTTTATTATGAACTTCATTTACTTCTTCATCTTTTAATGTTCCTTCTGATGATCTATAAACTATTGAAAAAGCAATACTCTTTTTATTATCTTCTATTTGATCTCCTGAATAAATATCAAATAATTTTACTTCTTCAATAATTCCATTATTGTTATCCCAAATAATATTTTCTATTTCTCCAAATAATATATCTTCATCTACTACCATTGATATATCTCTTGAAGTTGATGGATATTTTGGTAATGCTGTATATTTAATTTCTAAACTTGCCTTTTTAAATATCTCTTCTAAATCTATCTCGGCAATATAAACTCTTTCTTTAAATCCAAATTTCTCACTTACTTCATAGCTAATCTCACCAACTGTTCCAATATAACTATTATCTAAATTTATATTAGCAGTTCTATTAGGATGGAAAGTTGGATTATTATTTTCTACAGTATATGTGATATTTGAAATACCCAGTCTTCTAAATACTATATTTATAGCTTCTTTTATAAAATAAAAATCTAGTTCAGTATTTCCATACATTCCCATTACTAATTTCTTTGATTCCTTTGGTAATTCTTGATTTTCAACTGGTGTAAATATATTTCCTATTTCAAACACCAATGATTCTTCAATACCTCTATTATGATCTCTACTTAGTAAGTCTAATATATTTGACATTAATGTAGTTCTCATAACTGAATAATCTTCACCCAATGGATTTATTAATTTTATATAATTTCTTAATTTACTATTTTCAGGTATTAATAGTTTATCATAGGATTTTGGACCTAAGAATGAATAAGTCATCACTTCATTATATCCAATTCCAGTTAATACATTTCCTATTTTCTTTTGAATAATTTGATTATAAGGTCTTACTCCTCTTATAATCTGTCCTTTTAATGGTTCCATTTTTATTTTTTCAAAGCTGTATAATCTACCAACTTCTTCTATTAAATCTACTTCTACTTTTAAATCATTTCTAAAAGTAGGAACTGTTACTTTTAATATTTCATTATTCTCTACTATCAAGCCTAATCTCTCTAGATAATGAATTATTTCTTCTCTCGTAAATTCTGTCCCTAATAAACTATTTACCCTCTCAGGTCTTAATGATATTAAAGTTTCACTATCTACTATATTTCCTTCATCTACAAAACCTGCAACTATCTTTCCAGCACCTATTTCTTCTGCTAATTGACATACTCTATTAGCAACTGTTTCTGCTAAATTTGTATCTATCCATTTTTCAAATCTTGCCGATGCATCTGATCTAAGATTTAATTCTCTTGCTGTTCTTCTAATACTTGCATTATTAAAGTTTGCAGATTCAATAAATACAGTCTTAGTATCATTTGTTATTTCAGAATTTAATCCCCCCATAACTCCTGCAATACCAATTGATTTTACACTATCTGCTATTAATAAATTGTCTGGATTTAACTTTCTTTCTTTATTGTCTAATGTTATTAAAGTTTCGTTTTCATCAGCTCTTCTAACTATTATAGTTTCACCTTCAATTGAATCCACATCAAAAGCATGGATTGGCTGACCTAATTCTAACATTACATAATTTGTTATATCTACAATATTATTAATTGGTCTTACTCCAGCTTCCATAAGTCTATTTTGTAACCATTGTGGCGAATCTTCAATAATTACATCTTTTATTATCTTTCCATAATATCTATTACATAATTCACTATCAATCTCAACTGATTTTATATAATTACTTATATCATCTACTTCGTTTTTAATTTCTATTTTAGGAAGAATTAAATCCACATCAAAAGTTGCAGCTGTTTCTCTTGCCATACCAACTATACTTTGACAATCTGGTCTATTAGGAGTTATTTCAAATTCCATAACTTCCCCATGTAGTTCTAATACTTCCCTCATGTCTTTTCCTAATGTCTTCTCATCTTTTAACAGATATATACCATCTCTATAAGCTGTTGGTATAATCCCATCTCTATAACCTAATTCTTCTAGGGAACAAAGCATTCCGTAAGAATCCACTCCCCTAAAATCTGTTACCTCTATTTCCATACCATTTGCTAATACTGCTCCAACTTTAGCTACAGGTACATAGTCACCTTCACTAACATTTTTTGCACCAGTAACAATTATTATTTCTTCATTACCTACATCTATTGTAGTTATAACTAATTTATTAGCATTTGGATGTGCTTCTATTTTAATTATCTTCCCAACAACTACATTTTTAACATCTATTTCTAATGAATCTATAGACTCAACATGAGATCCCGAGTCTGTTAATCTATCTGATATTTCTCTTGTGTCTACATCAATATTCACATATTCTTTAAGCCATTTAATTGGTAATAACATCTCTGACCTCCTTTAAAATTGTTTTAAGAATCTATTATCATTTTCAAATAATAATCTTATATTATCTATTTTATGCTTAACCATTGAAATTCTATCTATACCAAATCCAAATGCAAAACCTGTATATTTTTCTGAGTCAATACCACAGTTCTCTAGTACATTTGGATGTACCATTCCTGCTCCTAATAGTTCCATATCCCATCCTGTACCATTACATGAAGGACAACCCTTACCTCTACAGTCAAAACATGAAATATCTACTTCTATACTAGGTTCTGTAAACGGAAAATTATGAGGTCTAAATCTTGTTTTCATATCTTCTCCAAAGATTTCCTTTATAAAAATATCTATTGTCTTCATAAGATTGCCCATTGTAATATTTTCATCCACAACTAATCCTTCTAATTGATGGAACATTGGTGAATGTGTATCATCTACATCATCAAATCTAAATGTTCTACCTGTTGATATTATTCTAATAGGTAAATCCATTTGTTGCATAGCTCTTATTTGAACAGGAGAAGTATGAGTTCTAAGTAATAGTTCTTCTGATATATAAAATGTATCTGAATATTCTCTAGCAGGATGATCCTTTGGAGAATTTAATAAATCAAAATTATTTCTTACAGTTTCTATTTCTGGTCCTTCTAATACTGTGAAACCCATGCTCATAAATAAGTTTTCTAATTCTTCCATTGTTTGTAATAATGGATTTCTATGTCCTGGCTCTCTTATAGATTTATTTATTGTAATATCTATTTTTTCTTTTTCTAATCTAATTTTCTTTTCAGCTTCTAATAATAAATTTTTCTTCTCTTCTATTTCATTTTCTATTTTCTCTCTAATATCATTAGCTAGCTCACCCATTATAGGTCTTTCTTCTTTAGAAAGTCCACCCATTCCTTTAAGTACTTTTGTCAATTCACCTTTTTTACCCATATATTTTACTCTAATTTTCTCTAGAGCATCTAAATCTTCTATAGCTTTTAAACTATTTATAGCTTCAATCTTTATATTATTTAATTGATCCTTCATAAATACAATCCTCCTTACATACATTGTATAACAATATATTTCATAAATTATAGCATTAATACAGTATTTATACAAGAACTAGCCTATTCTATTTACCATTGATTCATACATAATAATGGAGCTTGCTACAGCTACATTTAAAGATTCCACTTTACCAATCATTGGAATTTTTACTAAATCTGTTGATAATTCTTCATAGGGCTTCGAAACCCCTTTAGATTCATTTCCCAATATAAACATAGACCCTCTATATTCTATATTTTCTAAATTTTTTTCTCCCTTTAATGAAGTTGAATAAACTTTTATATTATTATCAACGATCTGTTTTTTTAAGGATTTTAACTCCATAACATTATATATAGGCATTCTATATATAGAACCCATAGTTGCTCTAACAACTTTTGAATTATATATATCAACTGAACCTTCACCAATAAGAATTCCAGATACTCCAAAGGCATCAGCAGTCCTTATAATGGTACCAATATTCCCTGGATCTTGAATTCCATCTAA
>RRZT013043061.1_pt1 | contig 10468 bp, 19 predicted proteins | sample 2165551 | NCBI WGS metagenome assembly RRZT01 (sample SAMN10456910, study PRJNA506462) | wastewater metagenome | biome: wastewater; feature: sludge; material: wastewater sludge; isolation source: wastewater sludge with Escherichia coli K12::gfp cells carrying plasmid... | place: USA: Moscow, Idaho...
CCGCAAACCAAGATGCTGCACGAGAAGCATTGACAGCCCATACCTATGCACTGCGCGAGCTTCAATTTTGTGCAAGGCGCTTGGTCAAGTCGGCGGACGATCAAGCCAATGTGCTTGAGCGCATTTATGCCATCTCGCTGTACGCCGTCGACCAAATGCGGTTCTTGGCTGCAGGCATGCAGGTTCCTGCCAACGATGACTTCGGCTGCCTAGAAGAACTCGCACAAATTCAAGAGCTGATCGAACCCATCTTTCCGGGTGAGCCTGCCTTAGGAGCATGACATGTCATCGCAAACCCTATCTCCAGACCTTTTGCAAGAACTGTTGGCATTGAGCCAGCAGTTACGCACTTCGGCATGGGGCACTCAGGGCAAGCTCATCGAGGCTTTCGCACAGGCTCGGCATGTCTCTTACAACACCGCCTATACCTGGCTGAAGAAGTACGCCGGCTACCAATCCGGCCGTAAAAAACGCGCCGACGCCGGCACTACCCGCCTGCCGGAGGAAACCCTGAACTTCATCGCCGCCAGCGTCAATGAAAGCGTGCGCAACAACGGCATATCCACCAAACCCATTTGTGTCGCCATGAATATTGCCCACGAGAACGGTTTCACGGTCAACGTCTCCGAAGGCCGAATTTCCGCCCTGATGCGGGCCAAGCGGCTGGATGTATCCGCCCAAGCCAGAGCCCGCAATCACCAGAAGATGCGCAGCCTCTATCCCAACCATGTGCATCAGATCGACCCGTCGCTGTGCTTGATCTACTACATGGGCGGCCAGCAGCACATGATGCGGGAGCAGCAGTTCAACAAGAACAAGCCCGTCTCGATGGAGAAGGTCAAGCTGAAGGTCTGGCGCTATGTCCGTTATGACCACGCCAGCGGCGCTATTGACGTGCGCTACTTCGAGGCGGCAGGTGAAAACCAGCACAGCCTGTTCGAGTTTCTGCAGCACACCTGGGGCAAGCACGAACAACGGCTTTCCCACGGCGTGCCGGAAATCCTCTTGTGGGACAAAGGCAGCGCCAACACCAGCACCGGCGTCAAACGGCTGCTGGATGCTCTCGGCGTGCAGCACGAAACCCACGCCACTCACCACGCCTGGGTAAAGGGCGGGGTCGAGTCCGGCAACTGGATTGTCGAGCGACATTTCGAGAGCCGTCTCAAGGATGAGCCGGTTACCAGCATCGAGCAACTCAACGCCAGCGCGGCTAAATGGGTGCGCGACTACAACGCCAACTGCATCACGCATGTGGACTGCCGGATCAAGCGCGACGATGGCAATTTCTACGTGCGCGACGATCTGTGGCATTTGATCGCTCACCATCCTGGCGTCCTTCGCGAAATGCCTGCCCGAGAGGTGTGTGGCTATTTCATGCGCGGCAAGGAAGAGACCCGCGTCATCCGGGACGGGCACATCAGCTTTGTGCATCCGCTCTCCGGCAAGAGCCAGATTTACAACCTGCAATCCTGGGCCAAGGACTTTGCCAATGGCGAGAAAGTCAGGGTCAGCCCCATGCTGCTTGGCGAGTGCGTGGTGCGGGTCGAGATCGACCGCTTCGGCCAGGAGCCTCTGGTGATCGATGTTGAAGCCGTGCATGAGTTCGATAAATTCGGCAGACCCTTGGCAGCCACCGTCTGGGGGGAAGAGTACCGCCAAGCTCCTCACACCGCTGCAATAGACGCCAGCAAGGTGCTTGCCCAGGCCGCCTACGGTGCCGGCACATCGCTGGAAGATGCGGAAGCCGCTCGCAACAAGAATGCCCGGCCATTCCAGCACCTCAACAACGGCCGGGGCGTGGTCGCCCATTCCCATCTTGGCAAGGCGGATGTCCCCCTGCGCCTGCTGCCTACTGCCCAGGAACTCAACACCCCGGCCGTGGCGGCAGCACGCGGTGCGCGTGTCGAGCTGGCCCTCCTCTCCCACGTCGAGGCCGCCAAGGTCATCAAGCAGAAGGTCGAGTCGGCGGGCGGCGAATGGCAGCCCGAGTACTTCCGCTGGCTTGCCCAGCGGTTCCCCGAGGGCGTTCCCCAAGACCAGGTCGACAACATTGCCGCCGAGCTTTCCGGCTCGAATGCCGGCATGAAACGGCCGCTCAGGGTAGTTGCAGGAGGTGATGCGTGCTGAAGCTGAAGGATGTCCTGGCGGGTCTGCGCTTGCAGCAGAAGGCCCTGGCCAAGGCGCTTGATCTCTCGACGGCGAGCGTGGCGCAACTGGTGAACCACAACCAGTGGCCCAAGAGCCTGTCCGCCGATTCGATCAAGGAGAAGGTGCAGGGATTCCTGCGAGAACACGGTGCAAGCCAACAGGCCATCGACACCGCTTTTGAGATTGCGGAACCGGCGCGTTGCACCGCGTCGGCCCCGCTGGGTGATTTCCAATCAATGGAGGAAGCTATGTTACTACGCCGCCAGGGGCTGTTTCCAGCCGCCAAGAAGCATTTCAGTCTGTTCCGCGATCCGTTCGCCGATGATGTCCAGTCCCACGAGGATGTCTTCGTCAGCCCGGACATCCGCTACGTCCGCGAGGCGATGTTCCAGACCGCCAAGCATGGCGGATTCATGGCTGTTGCCGGCGAATCCGGGGCAGGCAAAAGCACGCTGCGCCGCGATCTGATCGACCGCATCAGCCGCGAGTCTCAGCCCATCATCGTGATCGAACCCTACGTGCTCGGCATGGAGGATAACGACCAGAAGGGCAAGACCCTCAAGGCTGCCCACATCGCCGAGGCGATCCTCAACACGGTCGCGCCGCTGGAGAACGTCAAGCGCAGCCCCGAGGCCCGCTTCCGCCAATTGCACCGCGTGCTACGCGATTCCCGCCGGGCCGGCAACAGCCATGTGCTGATCATCGAAGAGGCCCACGGCCTGTCGATCCCGACCATCAAGCACCTCAAGCGCTTCTTCGAGCTGGAGGATGGCTTCAAGAAGCTGCTCTCGATCATCCTGATCGGCCAGACCGAACTGAAGCTCAAGCTCTCGGAAACGAACCACGAAGTGCGCGAGGTGGTACAGCGCTGCGAGGTGGTCGAACTGGCACCGCTCGACAGCCGCCTGGAGGAATACCTCAAGTTCAAGCTGGGACGGCTCGGTAAGCCGCTGTCCGAAGTGATCGACGCCAGCGGGGTCGAGGCGCTGCGGGCCAAGCTGACGATTTCCACTAACCGCCGTGACCGTCGCGACACGGTCTCCCTGCTCTACCCCCTGGCGGTAGGCAACCTGCTGACCGCCTGCATGAACCTGGCCGCCGATATCGGCGTGCCCACGGTGAATGCCGATGTGGTGCGGGAGGTGTGACATGGGCCTGCAAAACGAAATCGACGCGCTGCACAGGATGGCCCATGCCGAGGTTTCCTTCGGTGGCCACATGCCAGCAGGGGTGTGGGAGTTCGACCGCTTCTTCACCATCGAGATCGACGACGACGCCCTCTATGCCGAGGTGGATTTCTACAGCCAGCGCATCGCCGCCGATGGACCGCCTTTCGACTCCGACACCCGGGAGCGGGAGAAGCTCCGTCTTCGCGTAACCCCGAAGAACCGCGAGGGCTTCTACCTGACCCACGCCCTGGTCCGGGGTCTGCTGTCTGGCCGCAGCGCGGCCTTTGCAGACGGCGTGATCCTCGACCGCGACAGCTACCTGGAGCAGGTCAAGTCGGCCGGTACCGACCTAACCATCCTGACCCTTCAACTCAGCGCAGGAGAGTGACATGCCAGCCATTCTGCATCTTGTTAGCCCCATGCCTGCCGCCCATCCGGCCTTCATGCAGGCGCCGCATGAATCGCGGGTCTTCACGGCCTCTTTCCTGGAGCGACTGGCGCTGCTCAACCACGCCGAGCGGGAACTGCGCCGCCTGGGCCTGCATGTGGTCTGGAGCCGCCTGGCGGGACCGAAACCGCAAGCCCATATCCAGCGGGACGAAACCAAGTCCCTCGCGCCCCTGTTGAACCGGATGGGGCCGCGCTCTTTCCGCGACGAGGCTGGCTGCAAGCTGGTTTCCGGTGAGTTCGAGGGCGTCATCGTGAGCTGGGTGGAGCCGTCATGAGCAACCCGACCATCACCATGTGCCCGACGATGGCCAACCCGGAAGCCTTCAGCACCGTGCCGGAGTTGCGCGAGGAGCTGCACCGCGCCAACGAGAGCATCTTCGGCCTTGCGGATCGCCTGCACCGGATGAACGGCCTCGCCAACTACCTCAGCGACCGGCTGATCAAGCTGGTACAGGCACACCTCGCCGGGGATCAGGACACCATCCAGGCCGAGCTGGCGGAACTCGCCGAGCACTACCAGCGTGAGCAGCAGGCCAAGCAGGGGAGGCCGCACTGATGCGAACCCGCTGCCCGGCCTGCGGCGCGACCCTGTCGCTCGATGCCCTGGTCGCCCATGATGGCGCTCGGGAGGCGCTGGCCACCACCTTCAAGCTTTCCGGCCCGCTCGGGTCGGCGGTGGTGCGCTACCTGGCGCTGTTCCGCCCCGAGACGCGTGAGCTGACGATGGACCGTGTCGCCCGCCTGCTGGGGGAAATCCTGCCCGACATCCAGGCGCAGCGGATTAGCCGCGACGGGCAGGTCTTCGACGCCCCGGTGGATGCCTGGGTATGGGGCATCGAGCAAACCCTGGCCGCCCGTGATTCCGGCCGGCTCAAGATGCCGCTCAAGAGCCACGGCTGGCTGTACGAGGTCATTAGCAGCTATCGGCCGACCGGCAACCAGGTGGTTGTCGACGGCACGCCGCGCCTGACGGCCGGCAAGCAGGCATCCCGGACACTCTCTGGCATCGCCGCCCTGGAGGAGTTCAAGCGTGGTAGCTGACTGGCTTCGCGTCGAGGTCGCTTCCGGGCTGCAGAAGCTGCTTGCCCTGCGCCTGCCTGGCACGCCGCCGGAGGACGCCATCATCGGCACCGCCGAGGTGTGGCTGGAGGCGATTGACGACGTGAGCATCCAATGGACCGAACACCTGGATCGCCACCGGGTGCAACGGGCCTTCAAGACGCTGTTCCGCACCTGTGACCGCTGGCCAGCACCCAAGGCGTTCCTGGATCACCTGGGCAACCGCGACCCTCCCCCTGCCCTTCCCCCTCCCCGCCTGACGCGGGAGGAAATGGAACGAAACAAGGCCAGGCTACGCGAACTGATGGCGGACCTGGTCAAGAGCAAGACGATGTCAAACCAAGGAGCAACACATGACCGCAATCCCTGAAGGTTTCTGGAAAGACGCCAAGGGCTGCCTGGTGCCGGAGAGCATGATCAAGCCGATTGATCGCACCCGCGACGAGTTGGCCCATGACCTCGGCCAGCGGGCCAAGACGATGAGCGCATCCCTGCGCGACTTCAAGACCACGGTGTTCAACGAGATCAACGCCTTCGTCGATCTGTCCGCCGAGCAGTACGACGTCAAGCTGGGTGGGAAGAAGGGCAACCTCACCCTGTACAGCTTCGACGGCGCGATCAAGATTCAGGTGGCCATCGCCGAGCACATGGTGTTCGACGAGCGCCTGCAGGCGGCGAAGCATCTGATCGACGAGTGCATCATCGACTGGAGCCAGGGCAGCCGCGACGAGATCAAGGTGCTGGTGCAGTCCGCCTTCCAGACCGACAAGGAGGGGAAGATCAACACCGGCCGCGTGCTGGCGCTGCGCCGCCTCGATATCCGCGACGAGAAGTGGCAGAAGGCCATGCAGGCGATCAGCGAAAGCCTGCAGGTGGTCGGCAGCAAGGAATACATCCGCTTCTATGAGCGGGTCGGCGACTCCGATCAGTACCAGCCGATCAGCCTCGACCTGGCGGCGGTGTGACATGGCCAAGACCACCGGCACCGTGACCGTGAAGCGCAGCCGCAATGGCACCACGATCCGCGCCACCGGATCAGCCGCCCAGGCGCTCTTCGACGCGATGGTCAAGTCCGTCAGCGAAAGCACCGGGAAGCCGGGGCCTGCGGCGACCGACGCCACCACCGTGAAACCCGTTTCTCAACCCACCACCCAGCAATGAAAGGCAAGACCATGAACAAGCAACAACTGATCAAGCACCTCGCGGACCACGCTGAAGTCACCAACAAGCAGGCCGAATCCCTGCTCAACGCGCTGACCACCACCGTGCTCGACACGGTGCGGGCCGGCGGCGAGCTGGTGATCACCGACCTCGGCAAGTTCGGTACCGCCCAGCGTGCCGCCAAGACCGGGCGCAACCCGAAGACCGGCGAGGCGATTCAGATCGCCGCCAAACGGGTGCCGACCTTCACGGCGGCCAAGAAGCTGAAGGACTACGCAGCGAACTAAACCACCGCTTCAAGCCGCTCGCCTGGCGGGCGGCTTCGAGAGTTGGTTTTTCGGAGAGGATGATGAGCGACCGCGACAAGATTCTGGACAAGATCAAGAAGTGCCTGGCCCTGTCCGCCAGCAGCAACGAGCACGAGGCCGAGGCGGCGCTGCGCCAGGCCCGCAAGATGATGGAAGCCCACGGCATCACTGACCTGGACATCCAGGCAGCCGAAGCCGAGGAGCGCCGGGCGAAGTCCGGGGCCAAGTCCCAGCCCGCCAATTGGGAGACGATGCTGGCCTCGAAGATTGCTGATGCCTTCGCCTGCCAGGTGATCTTTTCCGGCGGCTTCTGGAACCGCCTGGGCGAGTGGTGCTTCATCGGCTGCGGCGCTGCCCCCGAGGTCGCCCACTACGCCTTCACGGTCCTGCACCGTCAAGCCAAGCGGGCACGGGACGAGCACATCAAGGCTCGGCTGAAGCGGTGCAAGGTCGCCACCAAGACCCGCCGGGCTGACCTGTTCAGCGAGGGCTGGGTGCGTTCCGTCGCCGGGACCATCGCCGCCTTCGCCGGCACCGAGCAGCAGGCCGCCGCCATCGACGCCTACATGGTCAAGCACTATCCGGCGCTGCGCAGCCTGAAGTCCCGCGACCGCAACGATGGCCGCAAGCTGCGCGACCACGAGCACGACGACTACTCCGCCGGCCATCGCTCAGGCAAGGACGCCCAGCTCAACCGTGGCGTCGGTGGCGCGGAGCAGCCGCTCGCCCTGGAGGGACGTTGATCATGAACGCACTGTTCCTCTTCGCCGCCACCTACTTCCTGGTGCTGTTCCTCGGCCTCCAGTCGCTCAACGTCAACGGCGGCCACCGCTTCCTGTCGGCGCTGACCAGCTTCGGTATTGGCACGGCCAACATCACCATCCTCAAGATCATGCCCGGCCCGACCGGCATGCTGGAGGTCGCTGCGTACCTGCTGGGCGGACCGCTCGGCATCCTACCCTCAATGGCCATTCATCCTTGGATGGCGCGGAAATTCGGGAGGAAGTCATGAGAGCAGACCGCCAGGGGCTGATCCGCTTGATCCACGTGGCCAAGCGCGACTTGCAACTCGACGACGACACGTACCGCGCCATCCTGCAGCGGGTCGCGGGGAAGGAATCGTCGTCCGACCTGAACGTTTCCGAACTGGAGAAGGTTTTGGAACACATGAAGCGCAGCGGCTTCAAGGTGCGTTCCAAGGGCAAGGCACCGCGCACCGCAAAGCAGGCGAAGGCCAAGCCGTCCCGGCCGCTGGCCCAGGATGCCGAGAGCAGGAAGGTCCGTGCCCTCTGGCTGTTCCTGCACCAGCTGGACGTGGTTAAGAATCCCTCCGAGGAGGCACTAGCCGCCTACGTCAAGCGGATCGCCGGGGTGGATGCGCTCCAGTGGATCAACGGCGAGCAGGCCGAGAGGCTGATCGAGACCATGAAGAAGTGGGCGATGCGCTTCCTTCCTGCACGGGTTAAGGCCCTGGCCGAGAGGGCTGCGAAGGAGATCAACGCCGGTCGGATCGTCCTGACGCCGGAGGAGTTGGCGGGGCTGCAAGGCTGCATCGGCACTGCACAGGAACGGCAGACCTACGACCCGATGTATTGGGCCTGGGAGAGCCTGACAGAGGTTCTGAATAAAGGGGGGATCGAGGCATGAGCGAACAATGTAGAAGCAAAGGACCGGAGTTGCTGCACGACCTGTGGCAGCACGTTTCCGTGGCGCTGCAGGAATTGATCGAGCTGGACAAGGAGCGGGCCAATCACGTCGCGAACGAGATCGCCAACCGGATGGCCGCACATTGGGGCGGCCAGCTCATCTATTTCCCCATCGGAACGGCCATCAAGCTGTCGGCCCGCGACCTGGCAATCTGGAACGACTTCAACGGCAAGAACCACAGCGATCTGGCCCGCAAGTACGGGGTGTCGCTCCAGTGGATTTACAAGATCGTGAAAGCCATGCGCCAGGAAGACCTGGCGCGTCGCCAAGGCGCCCTCTTCCCGGAGCAGGCCGATATTTAAACCGCTTTAAAAGACCCACCTGGGGCCGCTGCATAGCATGGCGGCATGTCCTACCAGGAGGGTCTCATGTTCAAATTCTTTCGCGCCCGCATGTCGGGCTGGCTGCTGGTCACTTTGCTGCTGGTAGCCGCCATCGCCGTCACGGCACCCCAGCTACTTCCCGTCTCGCTCTACAAGCTGTCGCTCATCACCAGCGCTGCCTGGGTGGCGTACTGGATCGACCGCTCCCTCTTCCCCTACGCCCGGCCCGATTGCTACCTCTCCGAGTTCGGTGAGCCCATCCCCGAGCACCGGGTCGTCTTCGCCGCCGCACAGGTCCGCCGCGCCATCATCATTGCCGCCGCCATGATCGGCGTTGCGCTGGGGGCCTGATATGCGTGCCGCCTTCTTGGCGCTCGCCCTGGCATCAGCCGTGGCGAGTGCAGCCGACGTACCACGCGATGCGCTTCGCCACCGCCAGGAGCTGACCCGCGAGGCGAGACAAGCATGGGGGCTGACAGCCCCCGTCGCTACTTTCGCAGCCCAAATCCACCAGGAAAGCCGGTGGCGCTCCGACGCGGTCAGCCGGGTCGGCGCCCAGGGCATGACGCAGTTCATGCCGGCAACCACACGCTGGATCGCCGGGGCTTATCCCCGCGAGCTGGGCGCGGCCGAACCGTTCAACCCCACCTGGGCGATGCGTGCGCTTGTCGTCTATGACCGCCACCTATGGGAGCGCGTCCAGGCTTCCACGGCATGCGACCGCATGGCGATGGCCCTGTCTGGCTACAACGGTGGCCTCGGCTGGGTGTGGCGCGATCAGAAGCTGGCCGCCTCGAAAGGGGCGGATGCCTCCCGCTGGTTTGACCAGGTCGAACGCTTCAACGCCGGACGACACGCCGCAGCATTCCAGGAGAACCGTGGCTATCCGCGCTTGATCCTGCGCTCCCACGAACCGCGTTACATCGCCGCCGGCTGGGGGCTGGGGAGCTGCGCATGATCGGCTACCTGCTCTCGCTGCTCGGCTTCATGCCGCGCCTTTCCCTTCCCATCCACCTCGCTCCGGCGCCGCTGATCCGTCATGGCCGCGTCTCCGGCATCCGGGCAGCCAAGCGCCTGGCGCAAAAGCGTCGCAACCGCCGGAGGGCTCGCCATGCTTGACACGCCTTTGATCACAACCCGCCTGAATGCCTTGTTGGCAGCCCTCGTCCTGGCTGGTGTCACCGGCCTGGTGGCAGGTGGTGCCGGGTATGCGCTCGGCCACCGGGTGGCCAAGGCTGACGGCGACGCTGCCCTGGCCACGCTGCGGAAGGACAACGCCGACGCCGCCGCCAAGGCTGCCGACGATGCCCGTCTGCGCCTGATCGCCGAGGTGGAACGCAACAACCGCCTGGCGCAAGAGCTGGCCGACGAGAAGGCCGCCCATGCCCAGGAGAAGCAATCCCTTCTCAGGAGAATCGCCAATGTCACCACCGTCTATGTGCCGGCCCCTGGCCTGGCGCCTCAGCCTTTGCCTCGCGCTGTGTTCACTGCTGGCTTCGTGCGCGAGTACAACACCGCCATCGGTCTGCCCGCCGCAGGAACCGGCACCGCTGCCGCCGGAGCTGGCGGAACGCCCGAAGCCGCCCAAGCCCCTGATGCCTGGCTACGCGACTCCGGCCTCAGCCAATCCGACATCCTCGCCCACGTCGCCGATTACGGCGAGCGATGCCGAAACCTCGAAGCCCAAGTGAATCGCCTGCTCGACCGCAACAAGGAGGCCACCGATGGACATCGCTGACAAAGCCAGCGACCGCGAGATGGCCGACCGTGAATTCGCACTCGCCGCACAGCGGGCTTGCCGGCCTGCTGGCCGCTCGGCATCGCACTGCAATGACTGCGGAGAGCCGATTCCAGAAGCCCGCCAGCAAGCCGTTCCCGGCGTCACGCTCTGCGTGGATTGCCAGACCTTACAAGAACATCAAGGGAGAAAACACGCATGACCGTGCAACTCGATTTCTGGCAGCTCGTGACGCTGCTCCTCGCCTTTTTCGCCTTCGTGGCTGGAGGGGCAAAGGTGCTTTTCGGTCAGATCGACCGGCGCCTGGACGAGCGTTTCGACGCGCTGGAATCCGCCCGCAAGGCGGCCGACACCGCCATGCAAGACACGATCCGCCGCCACACCGATGAAGAGGGAAAGACGGCG
>RRZT010238013.1_pt1 | contig 10466 bp, 1 predicted proteins | sample 2165551 | NCBI WGS metagenome assembly RRZT01 (sample SAMN10456910, study PRJNA506462) | wastewater metagenome | biome: wastewater; feature: sludge; material: wastewater sludge; isolation source: wastewater sludge with Escherichia coli K12::gfp cells carrying plasmid... | place: USA: Moscow, Idaho ...
GGTCCAGCCAGTGGGCGGCGTCGGGCCGCGCGACGAGGCGCACCGTCGTCCCGACCTCGACGTCCGCGCCGGGTTCCTCAGCGACGTCGAAGGTGCCGTCCGCGCGGCCAAGCCACAGGATCGGCGCCGCGCCGGGCGCCGCCGACCGCGAGCGCACCTCGATCCGTTCGGCGACCATGAAGGCCGCGAGCAGCCCGATCCCGAACTGGCCGATGAACTCCGCCCGGCCAAGACCCAGGGATGGGTCGCGCTTCGAGGAGCGGCCGATGGTGGCGAGCAGCTCGGCCGCCTCGGCAGCCGTCAGACCCAGCCCGGTGTCGCTCACCTCCAGCATCGGCAGGCCCGCGTCGTCGCCGCAGCGCAGCCTGATCCGCGACGGCGCCGCCGGGTCCCGCTCCGTGCGCGCGGTCACGGCGTCGACGGCGTTCTGCAGGAGCTCGCGCAGGTAGACCTGCGGCCCCGAGTAGAGGTGCCGGGAGAGGAGGTCGACCATGCCAGACAGGTCGACCTGGAAGCGTTCCGCCATGCCGCCCTACTCGTCCGCCGTCGCCAACTCCCAGGCGCGCTCCGGCGGCGCCAGCAGCGCAATCCGCAAGCCGTTCTTTGCCGCTTTACTGGCGATCGCCGCATATTCAGCAATCGTGTCCGGCTTCCAGCCGGTCGGCCTGACGGCCGCGATCTTGTTGCCGTGGCGAACATACCCCGGTCTGCGCATGCGCGAGATCAGGTCGGAGATAGCACGGGGACCTCCGTTGGGCATTACCTCGAAAGAGCCGTCCTGCAGCGTCCAAACATCACGTTCGTTGAGACTAACCATGTCCATGATGCCGCTCAAGTTGTTGCCCGACACCACCAGCACCTCGCTGTCCATGTAGCCCATATAGCGGGCAACCCACGCTACCGGCATCGGAAACACACATTGCGAACTTCCGTGGGTAATCGACGCACGCCGCTCACCATGATTACGGGCGGCATCGGGTGGCGCCTTCGCGATTTCCGCGATCAGCGTCGCTACACGCTCGGCGTCGCCCATCATCATTGCGATGTTGAAGTTGCGCAGCACGTAGCGGTTGCCGACGCGCTCGATCACGTTCAGCTTGCACATCTCGTCCAGCAAGGCCTCGTAGACCCCCGGCCCGGTGTTGTCGAAATGCCGCCCGCCCATCAATTCGCAGAAATCCGCGATCTCGCTCGAGGTCAGTCCTTCGTAGCTGCCCTCGGCCACATCGCTGTAGTAGATATCGGCCAGAATCAGAGCGATGATCTTGTACCGCTTGTCAAGATTCAGGTTGAGCTCGAACTTGTCACGCAAATCTGCCAGCAGGCTGCCGTGGTTCTCGACGGCATCCAAATCCCGCTCGGTGATGTAGATCGGCGGCTTGTTGTTCTGGCGCGCGTTCTGCAGCCATTCAACGAGACGCTTACAGTACATCTGGATAAAAGCAGGGTAATAGTTGCAAACCGACATGATGCGCAACGGCAAATCCTCGCTGCCCGGGCCGAACAGGTAGCCCATCGCCGCCAGCGGCTTAGTGATCAGTCGCAGCCCCCGGTGCATGTCATCCGGTGTGGAGTACGGTCGCAACGAGATCGGCTTGGACTTGCCAAAGGGCGAGTTCTCGTCGCTCGCCATCCGTGCCGTGTTGTGCAAACCGGCAAAGACCAGACGAACCTGGCAGGAGTTGGCGATGCTGTCCACCATTTGCGAAAGTCCGCGCACGAAACCGAGATCACCTTTTTTCAGATTGAGCTCGCACGCCATCAGCGTGTCCGCTTCGTCGATCAGCAGATATAGCGCCTTGAGGTCGGCAGACTTGACCAGTTCATTCTCCACCCAGTCGCGTATGGCCACCCACTGGCTGGGCATCTTGTCCATTGGCTGAATGAGCGAGTGGCTTACCAGCGCGCGGTACAGACTTTGCCAGGCCCCATAGACATAATTCTTGACGTCGACGCTATCCACGGAGAAGAACACGGCGTGACGTCCGGGGGTCGCATTTTCCTCCCGCTCGATCTGGCTCAGGAGCGAGGACTTTCCGAGTCGACGACCGCCAAACAACACGCCGAGACCCTTGTTGTCGCGCAGGTGGGTCAATTCCTCGTGCCGGCCAAAGAACATCTCGACAGGCACCGGGCGCAATCCGTAATCGTCGTAGGGGTTGGTCGCGAACGTCAGGATCGCCACCTTCATCATGGCCTGAAAGCGCTCGCTCGGATGCAAGGCCGCATAGACCAGCAACTCGTCATCGATCAGCAGTATCGGAGACGATCCCGCGATTCTGGCTCGCTTTTCCATGCTCAGACGGCTACGCGACAGGATGACGGTCGGCGTCGTCCCGACTTCCTGAATCAGGGCGCGCAATTCGTTTTCCGTGGGATTCCCGTAGATGATGAAACCCTGATTGCTGGTCGCCCACGAGCCCAAGACCGGGGGGATGAACAGCGGGTCGTCCGAGGTCGTCGGGAACATGAACGAACGTTCGTGAAACATCAGGCGAATGCGGTTCTGGCGCCCCGCCTCATTGATGACGAACGGCGGATTCGCCATGCCCATCTGGCGAAACAGATTCCGGACACGCTCGTCATCCACCTCCCGGCGCTGCGCAAATACGCCGTTCCATGCCTCGATCAACTTGAGGGCACTTTGCCGCTGTTCCGCATCAAGCGCCGCAAGCCACGGGGGGTCGCTCTCGGAAGGCTCGCCGGCCAAGGCACCGGAGACCCCCTCCACCAGCGCCTTGTTCGACGCAAGATCGCTGCGCAGCGTGACAATAAACTGGTCGTACTCCCCGGCGATATCCAGATTTGTCACCAGTTTTGCCGGAAGTTTCTTGTTCGTTTGCAGCATTCGCAGCGAATCGTGCGCGGTGCGCAAACTGGCCGCATTGTTCTCGTCCAGCATCTTCCGAATCCGTGCGATATCGGCGACGGACGCTTCCCCGCGCTCCTCCTCTTCGGACAATTCCTGCCGCAAACGCTCGGTTGCCTCACTCAAGCGGGTTTCAAGCGGCTGCAGAACATTGAAGCGCAATGCCGCTCGCGCATGGGGGAAATCTGGGTACGCAAAGGACTCGCAGTCAGGATGCCCAATCGGGCGATCCGACTTGGTCAGCGACAACAGTTCCTCAATCAGCCGCTGCATGCGACTCGCATCGTCCTGCTGCACCGCGTTCAAAGTCATGGCATGGGTGACGCGCTGGCGTGCCTGCTGAAGTTCGGCGATAAAATCGGCTTTCTCCCGGGCATAGGCTTGCTTGATGGTCTCGCCTCCGGAAACCGGGCCGCGCGGCACGATACTGTCGATCTTGAACACCGGGCGGAAACGCTTGGCGATCATGTGCTGCATCATAGCTTTCTGTAGCGCCGCATCGATGCTGTCATCCCCCTCCCCGCCCAGACTGAGCGGCTCTTCCAGAAGGCGGGTCGTCTCGTCCAGCACGTCTTCCGGCTCGCACAGCGCCGGCGTCGCGTCGTCGATCGGGTCCATGGACGGCATCAGATCCTGCGAAAGAGGAAGTTGTACCAACAGCCGCTGCTTCTCGTTCGGGATGCAGGCAAGCAAGGTGCCGTCGCTGTAAAGACGCAGCGCGCACTCCATCGCCGTGATCGCCGTATACTGGTAAAGCTTCTCCAGCGGCGTCCGAACCGCCATGCCGCGCGCTTCTGCGATCGCCGCCTCGAGCTTGTCGTAGAGATTGCCGAGAAAATGCTGCAGGTCGCGCGGCAAGTCCTCTACGTCATGGCTCACCGGACGATTGACGTGCTCGACGTAATGCTCGATGAAACGGTACGTCCGCTCGATATTTTCAATGACCTGGGAGCGGTACAGACCGGTCGGGCGACTGCGCTCGCGCAACCGTTTGGCGGTTTCATCAAGGAGGTAAGCAGGTTTCTCCAGCTTGCGCATGAGATCGCTGAAGCTCGCGATGACTTTGGCCGAATTGCCGGTGGCGATATACGCCAGCGTCTGCCCGATCTGACTCGAGGCGCCAAACAGTTCTTCGTGGATTGCCAGGAAGCCGCGATGGTTGAAGTTGGTGTGAAGCTCCGTGGAAGTTTTCCACCCGCTGGCGCGTCGTGAAAACCGCTGCAACTCCCGCTGCAGCGCCTGCTTGTCATTGACCCGGGAACGCACAAACAGATCGCGCGTCAGGATGTAGCCGCGCTTACGCATCTCGTCGATATGCTCGACCAGGCCGGACAGCGCATCGGTGCCGCTCAGCCGAGCGCTGACCGCGTTGCCGATACTCCATTGGACATCGGTGGAGTCGAACAGCAGGTTGCCCATGCCCGCCGACAGAATCCCGAGCGCCATCGGTGCCGGCGTGCAAAGGTCGTCCGTGGGAAGCTTTGCGGCGGCCAGCAGGTTCTGCAACCGGCTGTTGAACTTCGTTTCGAACGAGAACTCGCAATCCATCGCGTCCAGGGCTTCAACCAGGGCGCTGAGAATGATGTAGTGCGCGTCTGCCGTTGCATCGTCGTACTCGGTGAGCACCTTGCCCAACGCCGCCACATGCACACGAGCCAAGCCGTAGAGCCGGCGGTTAAGCAAGGACTCGAGCGACACGATGTGCGCGTCGACATCAATGTGATGGACAGGCTCATCAACCGGCAACTCGGCTGGAACCGTTGCATCGGCCGCCGTCATCTCATCCGCAATCGCCGATATCGGAGAAAAGGCGGCGCGTGACACTTCCCCGCCCTCCACTGGCACCGGTTCTGCCGTAACCGGCTCTGCCTTCGCCTCAACCGCCGCGGGAACTTCGACAGCCACCACAGGTGGCTCCGTCGCGACCGTAGTTTGCACGGCTGGCGCACACGCGACCGGCACAGGCTCTATCTCCGCGACGACAGGCGCCGCACCCTCCGCAACACCCGCTTCAGCAACTGTAGTCTCGGCACCATGGTCGACCGCAGTCTCAACGGTCTGCACCTCCACGGCTGTCAACTCCCCTCCATCCGGACCATACGGTGTCGGCGGCGGATTCGGTTGATCCGGCCGATAAAAGCAGGGACTGCTCTCGAGTTGAGCCCTCAAACTCGCCACGCATCCGTCCAGAGACTCCAGCGCTTTGGTTTCCTGGGCATTCATCCGTCTGCGCTCTTCAATCAATGTCGGGCGCGGCAAGTTGCTCAACTCGGTCAACTGCGCATGCCAGGCCGCAACGTCCTTGACCAATTCATGCACCGCAGTCATGTGCTCGCTTGAGGACTCAATCAGCTCATCGCTGATGTCGCGCAACCGGTAGCCCCCGAAATTCAACTCGGCGGGTAATGTTGCTACTGCCGACAGAACGTCGTTAAACCCCTTGATGATAAGCTCGCGCAAGCGCGCCGCTTCCTGCTTCAGTTGCTGCAGCTTCATGTTGGACTCATGCAGGGCCTTGAGCTTGTCCAGCGTCTCAATCAGCAAAGCGAACTTCTCGGCGAACGACTCTGCATCAGCATCCAGATCGACGACGTGCTGAATAATCGCCATCTTTAACCTACCGGCTACACTGGAGTCATCAAAATTGAAGGTCATGCCGCCCGGGCGTGCAGCAGTCTTACGAACCATATTGGCAGCGCTCGGCTTGAGCGCCAGGCTGCGCTTCACGGTCTCACTGATCTGGTGGGCATCAACCGGCGAATTGATCGCCAACTGCTTGCCGGGATCGAATGCGTCCAACATCGAAGCCACGCTCTTGCGCACTACAAGTTGTGGCGTTTGTTCGCCCGCAGAAGCTGCCGCAATCACCTCCTGCGCTTCCACCCGGGAACCCATCACCACAGGGGCCGCCGCAAAGACCGGCTCTTGCATCGCTTCAACGACTGCCGGAGCTGCAGCGATGGACGGCGCATACGGCTCGACGACCACCCCCTCCGGCTTGGGTCGGGCCTTTTTGATGACTGGCGTAAAGCGACTCGTAGGGAGCTTTCGCTGCGCAACCGCTTCGTTGATGGCCGCTGCGCTGTCAATGAAATACTTGATGGCCTCCTCGGTTCTCGGGCCGGGGATCGCGGGGATATTTTGCATCACCGCATTCACCCATCCCGGCGCCGGGAATTGTGCAACCGAAAACACCAGCCAACCGAGCAGGCGGTCATGCTCCGTTTTTGCCGCCCATTGCGTCAGTTTGGTCAGGCTTTCTGGCCGCAGCATGTACGGATTGACTTGTTCCCCTTCGTCCTGACTGGGGTTGAATTCGCACTCGATCAAGCGGGTCAGTTCGGAAAAATACAACCCACCCATGTCCTGGCAGACCGTCGCGAAACCAAAACAGGCCTGCGGACAACGCAACCGGGATGCCAGTTTTTCCATGTACTCACTGGAATCCGGCATGGGCATCGTGTTCTTGACGTACCCGAACTCACGCATCAGCCGCCAACTGCGCTTGATGTTCTTCTTCGAGTTGTCGCTTGGCTGCCGGAAGAGACCCTTGGACTCAATCCACCACGGCAGTGCAACGCTGACGCGCACGTCTTCTTTCAGCATTTTCTGATACAGCATGCGCAGGTTCAGCTCATTCGACCCGCCAAGACAAACAACCTCCGTCCGTTTTGCGACGGACAAAGGATCGTCCATCTGCTCATTGGTTGGCCCGTCATCGATGTCGTCGCCGAACAGTGGCGTGTTCGACATCGCCTCCGGCACCCCTTCGGCTTCTTCGACAACCAGATCGGAGATGCTCTTGAGCGGCAACTCCATCTGCGAATCCAGCGCGACTTCCCGTACCGGCGCGCTGACCTCTTCTTGCGCCGCCACAACATCATCGAGAACCGCTTCGGCGGAAGCAAACACCTGCTCGTCTTCCGGATAGCGAATGATGTAGTCCTCGACCTTGCGCCGGAAAAACAGCGGTGCCGGGAGACTCGTCCAGTCGTTGTAGTGCGCGAAGCCTAAACGCAAGCCCATGACCAGAATCGCGGCCACTGCGGGCGACATTTCCTCCGGACAATGCAACACGGTGATTTCCAGCGGCGCCGGCAGGGCCGCATCGATGTTCGCCGGCTCCAGCACCTTTTCCTCGTACTCGCCGTTGCTGCCCTTGACCCGCTTCAGCCGGGGCCTGCTGCGGTAGCAGGAGAACCCGCGCTCCGTCTGCACGGTATTGCGATAACCCATCGAAGCGATGAAATGCCCGCTCCGGCGATTGTCCAGCAAGCCGTCGTCTGCTAGTTCGATCAGGCGATTCGTAGTCGTAAAATAGGTATGCGGCCGATGCTCACCCGTCGCTACCCGCCCCGCATCACCGATCTCCCACCCTTCGAACGACCCCTTGACCGACCCCCTCAGGGCCAGCGTATTGGCGGTGCGCCGCAACCGGAGGAACGTCATCTGGCCGAACGCGCTTAAAGGGATGTTTCCCAGCCGCCCGGACTCGACGATTTGAGTCCCGTTGGCCGTCTTTACAAACAAATCCTCGTCGCGAATGCCCTGCCACAAGCTGGCAACGCTCGACCAGTCGATCATCACGATTGCACGCGGGTCATCGCCCTGGATCGATACCAAGCTATCCCTGACCAGTTCGACAAAGGAAGCCGACAGCCAGCGGCTATCCCCTTCATTCAGGCGCCGCTGTTTTCCTAGCCAGCTCAAGCCCTTCGACAACGGCATCCACTCGGTCCATGCATTGCCCTTCACCGCTTTGTAGCCGAACTTGACCTCGGTTATTCCCGATGACACGTCAAGCCGGGAAAACAGCACGAAACAGACGCCCGACTCGCCGCTATACGTCCGCGCCATGGAGCGCACAGCCTGAACCCCATAGATTGCCTTGGGAGCCGCCGCATCCGGCAGTACACGGGCTACAAACTCCTTCACCCCGAATACCACTCCGCTGTGCGCGAGCAAGACATCGAGCAGGGCGCTTTGCACCCTGTAGATGAAGTCTTGCTTGGCCTCATCGCTATCCACGGTTTCGCGCGGCAGCACGTGATGGACGTTGGCGCCGATCAACGACATGGCATGGATGCCTGCGTAGTAATTGACGCTGTCTTCCGCCTGCTTATTCACCCGGTCGGCGGCGCAAATCAAGGCAATGATAGGGCGGTCGCCACTAATCTCCACCATCCGGCGGGTTGCAGGCTCCCAGCGCTTGACGCGCTCATCGAACCTCGCCTTCGCCTTCCCGGTCGGCAGGTCGAGATCCGCCTTCAGGCCATGGGTCTTGGCAGGGAGTGGATTGGCGACGAAGGTCACCTTTTCGCCGAACAAAATCTCGGCGGTTTTTCGCACCAATTCCTGCTCATCGGCATTGCCACCGAACATCCAGAGCATCCGCGGCTTCCCGTCATGAGCGCGATCCAGGGCGGCGATATTCTGTTGACGGTAGAAACCAACCTTCTCTTTGCGCGACCCCCCGTTTCCTTCTTCTTCGATTTCGTCTTCCGCTTCCGTTTCGGTTACGCCACCCTCAATCTGCAACGCATCGCCGGCCATGCTGAAATCGGAGAGCTTGACCATTTCCTTCCGCGGCTTCGCCTGGAATCGCCCCAGATTAACATCGCGCAGGGAAATGGGTTTCTGGTTGATAACCCCCTCGAGCAAGCCGACGACCCGCTGCATCAGATCAATCTCATCGCTTTCGAACACCGTGCGCGGCGAGATGTGGCGATAGATGGTCGGCAGTTCCGGGAAGCCAGCCCACCAGCCGCTATTAACGTTGAATTCCCGCTGCCCGATGGCCTCTTCTAGCGTTCCCGGCAAGACCCCGCCACCGGATTCGCGCAACAACCAGGCATACTCATCGCCGAAGACCCAGCCATCCTTGTTGCGCAACACATCGACACGCATCACCGGATGGCCGAGAGCGATCACGTACCCCGTCGCCTTGGACGGCATACTCGGAAACGACTTCGGAGGCACTTTGGCCCATACCCGCTTCGCCGCCGAAACTGCTAAATAGAGTTCGGTGCTGTATGGAATGGTGCCCACCGTGAGCCGGGCCACCATCGAGAATACGTCGTCTCCCCGCTGGCCTCGTTTCGGCAGCGTCATCAGTTCGACCGTCTCCCCGCGATACTCCGGGCTGGCAATCAACTCGCAGGCCCCAAGCCCGTCGAACAGTTCCTCCCCGGCCAGCGTATCCCCTATCATTCGTGCAATCAGCGAAAAATCGGGACGCCCGTGGACGCCGATGTACGGATCTTCCACCGACTGCAATTCAAAACCATTGGCGTCGACCAGCGGGGCAAGCCGTGTAACCAGGTGTTCCATTGAATGCCGGACAGCCCACTCCTCAACGGTATCCATGATCCACCGCCGCAAGGTGTCTGCCAGCGTTTTCCGAACCTCGTTCAACTGGCTGTCCGCCGGCGCAAACATCTCGATAGCAAAGGGTATGGCCCCGTTGCGCCGCGGTAACAAACCCAGATCGCGATCAACTCGCACCACGTTGTCGAGGCAGTAAAGAAGGGAGGTGCGCAGGGTGACGATCGGCAGGTTCAGCTTGCCGTCCTTCGCCACACTCAACATGTCGAGCAGTGCCTGGCGCAGCGGCCCCACGACCGAGATCTTCAGCATGGGCACGCTGCCGCCAAGCCATTCGCGCGAAATCTTGCGTCCAACCAGTAACGGCTCGCGAACTTCCTTACCGGCGCGTGTCCAGATGGTCTTGCTTGTGGTGGTCATAGTTGTGCGGTCTCCGCAGTAATGAGGTTGGCGATTCCGTCGAGCGGCATTGAAAATGTCTGGTAGAGGTTCTGGTAGCACTGGCGCACCGCAAGATCGGGGTGTTGCAGACAGGCGCGCAATATGGTTTGCATCATGACCAGCATCGACGTGCGCTTGTCGTCCGCCAGTCCCTTTGCCGAATTCGGTGCCCATGCGGCATCGACGAAATAGACGAATGCCGGACAGTCGCCGCGCATGGCCCGACCGATAGTTTGCAGAATGATGATCATCTGGTCAGCCACAAAGGGTTCGGCATATTTCCCGAGCGCCTGGGCCACGAGGGGCATCCGCAAAAGGTATTCGACCATCCGCGAGGTATCCTTCCGCGCCTCGCGCAGAGCGGCCAGGGCCGCGTCCTTGTCATGGAACAAGCGCCTGTCAAACTCTTCCGATGCGCGCCCGATCAAGCCCTGGATTAACTGCAGGCTGTCGCCGCGCGGGTGCGGACGGGTAAGGAAAAACAGCGACCCGATCATAGCCCTGTTGGTGCGCGGCCCATACTGGAAGACGATATTGACGCCCCGGCCAATGGCACTCATCGGGAAAATCAGCAGATCCCAGTCACGCCGGCTCCCCAGCATCTCCACCTCGGCGACCGTCACGCTGTAGTCGTTCCGTGACCCATGGATAGTAGCGCGGGTCAGGTAGCGCACGCGTCCGCGCCAAGTCGGATGATTGGCTTGGATATGCTCGAAGATCAGCGCGCACTGGTCATAGGAATTCACCACAAACCCGTCCTTGCGCCGCACGCCCTCTTTGCCGTCATTGCCGTCCATGGCGGTAGCCCCATTCGAGACGTTGCCGCCGCGCA
>RRZT012498696.1_pt1 | contig 10465 bp, 9 predicted proteins | sample 2165551 | NCBI WGS metagenome assembly RRZT01 (sample SAMN10456910, study PRJNA506462) | wastewater metagenome | biome: wastewater; feature: sludge; material: wastewater sludge; isolation source: wastewater sludge with Escherichia coli K12::gfp cells carrying plasmid... | place: USA: Moscow, Idaho ...
GTGGCTGTCCATGAGGAAGGGCTTGATCGGCGTGCGCCGGCCGCGCGTGGCGGCGTAGAGCCAGTCTCCGTCGAAAGCGTCGGAGAGCGGTTCGATGCCCTGCACGGCGAGCAGTGGGTGGGCCTCGACGTCGGGGCCGGGTTGCCAGACCAGGGTGCCGAAGCGGCGTGGGTCGCGCAGGCGCAGGACGGTGTGGGCGAAGACGAGGTCCACGTGATCGTGCTTTTGCGCCGGGGTTCCGGGCGGGACGAGGCGCAGGCTGCCCGACATCCCGAGGTGCAAAATCAGCCAGCCGCCGCCGTGGCTGCTTTCGCAGTCGAACAGGAGGTATTTGCCGCGCCGTCGAACCGCGTCGATGCGCTTGCCGACAAGGCTGGCGGCCAGTTCCGGCGTGAGCGCGTGGCGCAGGCGCGGGGTGCGCAGAACGGCCTGGATGATGCATCGGCCGACGAGATTGGGCTCGACGCCGAGGCGACTGACTTCGACTTCTGGAAGTTCCGGCATTGCTGCACCCGAGAAAAGTTCATAACATGCACAAACCATTATGACGCAAACGACTCAAAGCCTGATCCAGGTCAGGATCGACAGGTAATCCATGAAGCTTCTCCCCCGTCTCTTCGTCGCCGGCGCCCTGGCTTTGTCCGTCGGCCTGCCGGCCGCCGCTGCCGATGCGCCCACCGGTCCTGCAGCGACTCCCGCCAAGAAGCGTCCCGTGCCCAAGCGCGAAGCCAAGCGAGCGCAGCCGCCTTCGGCGCAGCCCGAATCGCCTGAAGACCTGCTGGCACGGACCGTCTTTCAGGTCCTGCTCGGCGAAATTGCCTTGCGCCGCGGCGAGGTCGAGCTGGCAAGCAGCGCCTACGCCGATCTGGCGCTGCGCACGCGCGACGTCCAGGTGCTCGAGCGGACGATCGAAGTGAGCGGCTTTGCCCGGCGCTACGATCTGGCGACCGAAGCGGCACGGATGTGGCTCGAGATTGAGCCGGAATCGAAGCGTGCCCTGCAGATGCTGGTCGGTGTCATGCTGCTCTCCGGCCAGCTCGACGCGGCCGCGCCGTATTTCGTGCGCCTGCTCGAGTCCGATCCCGCTGCGCTGGGTGACAACCTGCTCAGCCTGAACCGCACGCTCGCCCGTCAGAATGACCGCATGGCGGTCTTCCGGCTGGTCGAGCAGGTCTGCCTGCCCTATGCCGCCTACGCCGAGGCGCACTACACGCTGGCCGTCGCTGCCGCTGGCGCCGGTTTGAGCGAGCGCGCCCGGGCCGAGACCCGGCGGGCTTTGGAAATCCGACCGGAGTGGGAAGCGGCGGCCGTGCTCAAGGCCCAGTTGATCCTGCGCGAATCGCAGGAGGACGCGGTGCGCTTCATGGAGGGTTACCTCAAGCAGCACCCCAAGGCCTGGGACGTTCAGCTGACGCTGGCGCGCGCCCTCGTCGGGCTCAAGCGCTACACCGAGGCGCGCCAGCGCTTCGAGGCCCTGTACGCGGTCTATCCCGACAATCCCGACGTGGTGCTGCCGGCCGCGGTCCTGGCCTTGCAGGAAAACGACATCCCCCAAGCCGAGTTGCGTTTCCGTCGTTTGCTGCAGCTCGACCTCAAGGACAAGGGGCTGGTCTATTACTACCTCGGCCAGATTGCCGAGGACGCCAAGCGTTATGAAGAGGCGCTGGCCTACTACGCCGCCGTCGGCGAAGGGGAGCGCTACCTGCCGGCGCAGATGCGCCGGGCGCAGGTGCTGGCGGCGCGCGGCGACCTCGAGGCGGCGCGCCAAGTCTTGTCCGGCGCCAAGGCGGCCACTCCCGAGGAGCAGGTGCGCCTGGTCATCGCCGAAGCCGGTGTGTTGCGCGAAGCCAAGGCCTACAAAGCGGCCTTCGTGCTGCTTGAGAGCAAGCTGGCCGAGCATCCCGACGATCCCGACCTGCTCTACGACTCCGCCTTGCTGGCCGAACGCCTGCAGGACTATGCGCTGATGGAGAAGCGCCTGCGTCGCCTGATGGTGCTGCAGCCCGAGAGCGCGCAGGCCTACAACGCCCTCGGCTATTCGTATGCCGAGCGCAATCTCAAACTCGACGAGGCCCGGACCCTGATCGAGCGGGCGTTGTCGATCGCGCCGAACGATTACTACATCGTCGATAGCCTGGGTTGGGTGCTCTATCGCCAGGGCGATCTCGCGGGGGCGCTGGCCCAGCTCGAGCGCGCGTACGCCGCGCGCCCCGATCCCGAAGTCGCGGCCCACCTCGGCGAAGTGCTCTCCGCCCTGGGGAGGGCGGACGAGGCGCGACGCGTCCTGCGCGAAGCGCAGCAGAAATTCCCGGACAGTGACGTGCTGGCCGAGGCGTTGCGCAAGTTCGCGCCCTGATGGCTACGTTTTTCAAGCTTCCGCGGCGCGCAACGGGCACGCTGCGCGCCGCCCTGCTGGCGACGATGCTGCTGCTCACCGGTTGCGCCAGCCTGTCCGGGCCGGAGCTGCCGCCGCCTGCCCGCGAGCGTCTGGCGGCCTTCGCGCTCGAAGGCCGCTTTTCCTTGCGCCAGGGCGAGCAGTCCTATGCCGGCCGGCTCACCTGGCAGCATGCCGGCGCGGAGAACGTGGTGCTGCTCGCGTCGCCGTTCGGGCAGGGCTTGGCCGAGATCGTCACCGACGCGCGTGGTGCGCGCCTGACGGCGAGCGATGGCAAGGTTTACGCCGCCGCCGACAGTGCCGCGCTGACCACTCAAGTGCTGGTCTACCCCTTGCCGATCCCTCGCCTGGTCGACTGCCTGCGCGCCCGCGAAGCCAGTGCGGGCGCGGTCGAGCGCGATGCTTTGGGTCGTCCCGTGCGCTTGCGCGAAGACGGGTGGGACATCGTCTACGATTATCCCGAGCGCGGTGCCGATCCCGTTGCTGACGCCGCTGTGGCGCCACAGCGTCTGATTGCGACCGGCGCGGCCAGCGAAGCGCCTATCGAACTGCGTTTGCGCATCGACCGCTGGACGGTCCTGCCGCCCGAAACCCGTCTGTCTCCTGCAACTCTGGGAACCCCGCCTTGAACCCTGACTCCGCCTGGGGCTGGTCGAGCGCCTACCCGGCGCCGGCCAAGCTCAACCTGTTTCTCCACGTCGTCGGCCGTCGGTCGGACGGTTACCATCTGCTGCAAACCCTGTTCCGCTTCGTCGATCACGGCGACACGCTGCATTTTTCGCCGCGCGCCGATGGCCGTGTCGAATTGCTCACGCCCTTGCCCGGTGTCGCGCCCGACGACGATCTGACGGTGCGCGCCGCGCGCCTCCTGCAGCGCGAGACGGGCTGCACTCAGGGGGCCGACATTCGGCTCGAGAAGCGCCTGCCGCTCGGCGGCGGCCTCGGCGGCGGGAGTTCCGACGCGGCCACCGTGTTGCTTGCGCTCAACCACCTGTGGGGGCTGGGGCTGCCGCGTGCGCGCCTGCAAGCACTGGGGCTGACGCTCGGCGCCGACGTGCCGGTCTTCGTTTTCGGGCGCAACGCATTTGCCGAAGGGGTGGGCGAGGCCTTGCAGTCTATCGAGTTGCCGCCGGCTTGGTACGTCGTTCTCGAACCGCCGGTGGGCGTGCCGACGGCGGCGATCTTCAGTGCGCCGGAGCTTAGGCGCGATACTCCGGAGATGCGGGCCGTCGACTGGCGCCCGGGCGGCGGGCACAACGACCTGGAGCCGGTGGCCTGTGCCCGCTTCCCGGCGGTTGCCGAACATCTGGCCTGGTTGAACGCGCAGGTGTCGGGCCGGGCGCGGATGAGCGGATCGGGGGCGTGCGTGTTTGCCGAGCTGTCCGATCGGGCGGCGGCCGATGCCGTGGTCGCGCGTTTGCCCGCCGGTTGGCGCGGCTGGGCCGCGCCGGGGCTGGCGGCGCATCCCTTGTTCAATCTGGCGACCTGAACGCGGAATGATTGGCGTGACGCGGGGGGGCTGAAGTAAACGCAGCGGGATGCAGGCTTTCGAATCCATTTCGAGGGGAGGGCGAGATGAACTACCGGCGGCTCGGCAACAGCAATTTGCAGGTTTCGGCGCTGTGTCTGGGGACGATGATGTTCGGCGACCAGACCGAAGCGGTCGAAGCGCAGCGCATCGTCGCCTCGGCGCGTGAGCGCGGCGTCAATTTCATCGACACCGCCGACGTCTATACCAAAGGCGCTTCGGAGCGGATCGTCGGCCAATGTCTGGACGGTAATCGCCACGACTGGGTGCTGGCGAGCAAGCACGGCAACGCCATGGGCGAGGCGCCGAACATGAGTGGCTATTCGCGCACCTGGATCATGCGCGCGGTCGACGACAGCTTGCGTCGCCTCGGCACCGACTACCTCGACCTCTATTACCTGCACCGCGATTACGAGGGCATGAACCTGGAAGAGCCGCTACGCGCGATGGGCGACCTCATCCGCGCCGGCAAGATCCGCTACTTCGGTCTCTCCAATTTTCGCGGTTGGCGCATCGCCGAGGCCGTGGCCTTGTGCCGCGAGCTGGGCGTTCCTACGCCGGCGGTCTGTCAGCCGTACTACAACCTGCTCAACCGCGCGCCGGAGGTTGAAATCCTGCCTGTCTGCGGACACTTCGGGCTCGGCGTCGTGCCCTACAGCCCGGTCGCGCGCGGGGTGCTGACCGGAAAGTACGCGCCGGGCGGCGCCATGCCGGAAGGGAGTCGTGGCGCGCGTCACGACCGTCGCTTCATGCAGGTCGAGTTTCGTCCCGAATCCTTGCAGATCGCCGCGCGCCTCAAGGCGCGGGCCGACGAATTGGGTGTGACGCTGGGGCAGTACGCGACGGCCTGGGTGCTGCGCAACCGCTTCGTCAGCGCCGTGATCGCCGGGCCGCGCACCCTGGCCCAGTGGGAGGAGTATTTCGGGGCGATCGACGTGCCCTGGTCGGCGGAAGACGAGGCGCTCGTCGATGGCCTGGTGGCGCCGGGGCATCCGTCGACCCCCGGTTATTCCGATCCGTCCTACCCGTTCTACGGGCGTCCGGTGGGCGTTTGAGCGGAGTGTGCGGGCAGGAGGCCACGCTTTTTTTGCGCGGGGAGTGTTCTTTTCGGGAAAATTCTGTATAATTCGCGCCTCTCTCGTTGCGTCGCGACGAGGCCCGCTGGGGAGTCGCCAAGTTGGTCAAGGCACCGGATTTTGATTCCGGCATTCGAAGGTTCGAATCCTTCTTCCCCAGCCACACGAATTTCACGCAGTCGGACAGGTAGATTTACCTGTCCGATTTCTTCTTAGCGGTGCCGCCCGGCACACAAGGTGCGCAACATGGCCTTCGACAGCCTGATGGTTTTCTCCGGTAATGCCAATCCCAAACTGGCTGCCGATGTCGTCAGACACCTGAACATTTCGCTGAGCCGGGCCGACGTCGGCCGTTTCTCGGACGGCGAAGTCTCCGTCGAGATTCATGATCACGTGCGCGGCAAGGACGTCTTCATCGTCCAGCCGACCTGTGCGCCGGCCAATGAAAACCTGATCGAGCTGCTGGTCATGGTCGACGCCCTGAAGCGCGCCTCGGCTTCCAGAATCACCGCGGTCATTCCTTATTTCGGCTACTCGCGCCAGGACCGTCGCGGCCGCTCGGCGCGCGTTTCGATCGCCGCCAAGCTGATGGCCGATCTGCTCACCGCCGCCGGTGTGCACCGCGTCCTGACCATGGACCTGCACGCCGAACAGATTCAGGGTTTCTTCAACATTCCGGTCGACAACATCTACTCGTTGCCGATCATGCTGGCCGACGTTTGGAAGAAGCACTACAAGAACCTGATGGTCGTTTCGCCCGACGTGGGCGGCGTGGTGCGCGCCCGTGCGCTTGCCAAGCGCCTTGAGTGCGACCTGGCGATCATCGACAAGCGTCGTCCCAAGGCCAACGTTTCCGAAGTGATGAACATCATCGGCGACGTCGAGGGCCGTAACTGCGTTCTGATGGACGACATGGTCGATACCGCCGGGACGCTCTGTAAAGCCGCGCAGGCGCTGAAGGATCATGGTGCAAAGCGGGTGCTTGCCTATTGTGTGCACCCGGTGCTCTCGGGGAGTGCGATCGAGCGCATCAACAATTCGGTGATCGACGAACTGGTGGTCACCGACACGATCCCGCTGACGCCCGAAGCGCAGCTCTCGCCGCGCATCCGTCAGCTGTCGGTGGCCGACGTGCTGGCCGAGACGATCCGCCGGATCAACAACGACGATTCGGTTTCGTCGCTGTTCATCGAGTAAGTTTTTTTCACCCCTCGTCTGGTCGCGGACGAGGATGTTTCTCTCAACAGGAGCTGACATGCAATTTGAACTCAACGCGCAATCGCGCACCGTGCAGGGGTCCGGAGCGAGCCGCCGCCTGCGTCGTGCCGGCAAGGTCCCGGGTGTCGTCTATGGTGGTGCTGCCGCCGCCGTGGCGATCGAAGTCGACCACAACGAACTGATCCTGGCCCTGCGCAAGGAAGCCTTCCACGCCTCGGTGATCAGCCTCAAGCTCGACGGCAAGGCCGAAACCGTGGTCCTGCGCGATGCGCAGATGCACCCCTACAAGGCGCTCGTCCTGCACGCTGACTTCCAGCGCGTCGACACCACGCACGCCATTCACCAAAAGGTGCCGCTGCACTTCGTGAACGGTGACCAGGCCCCCGGCGTCAAGCTCGGTGGCGGTAAAGTGACCGTGACCATGAACGAAGTCGACGTGACCTGCCTGCCGCAGGATCTGCCGGCTTTCATCGAAGTCGACCTGAAGGACCTCCAGGCCGGCGCGACCATCCACGTTTCGCAGCTCGTGCTGCCCAAGGGCGTCAAGCCGGTGGTGCACGGCAGCGACGACCCGGTCGTCGTGTCGATCCCCGCCAAGAAGGCTGCCGCGGGTGGTGAAGAAGAGGCGCCCGCCGCCTAATCGTCGCCGACAGCGCTTTCGAGCCGCCGCGCAGGTGCAAACCGGCGGCGGCTTTTCTCATTCCGGATCTCCAGCATGATTCCTCCGCGCCTCATCGTCGGCCTTGGTAACCCGGGCGGCGAGTACGAAGACACGCGCCACAACCTCGGCTTCTGGTTCGTCGAGCGGCTTGCGCGCGAGCTCAAGGTGAACTGCGTGCCGCAGGGCAAGTTTTTCGGCCATGTCGGACGCGACGGCGAGACCTGGCTGCTGATGCCGACGACGTTCATGAACCGCTCCGGCCAGGCGGTGGCGGCGCTCGCCCGCTTCTACAAGATCGCGCCGGCGGAAATCCTTGTCGTGCATGACGAACTCGACCTTCCGCCGGGCGGCATCCGCCTCAAGCAGGGGGGCGGCAACGGCGGCCACAATGGGCTCAAGGACATCCAGGCCCAGCTCGGCTCGCCCGATTTCTGGCGCCTGCGCCTGGGCATCGGCCATCCCGGCGAGCGCAACGAGGTCGTCAATTACGTCCTCAAACCGCCGCGCCGCGAAGAACAGGCCGAAATCGACGCGGCGCTCGACCGCAGCTTGCTGGCTTGGCCGAAGCTGGCGGCCGGCGACTACGCAGCGGCACAGCGACAATTGCACGGCAAGGTTTAGCGCCGATTGGGGCGCTGCGAGCGCCCTTCCCGGTTGTTGCGCCGGGTCTTGTCGTCTAGAATGGTAGGCTTTCCGTCTGGTTTTGCCATGAATGTCAGCAAAAAGGTGTGGTTGTTGGTGGGGTTGGCCCTGCTGACCTGCGCTCTGGTTTCCGGGTTTGGTGCGTTGGGTTTGCGCCATCTGAACAGCAGCCTCATCGACGTGACCCAGCGTTCGGTGCCCAACCTGCTGCTGGTGAGTGAAATGCGGACGCTCTACCTGGGCATGATTCCCAAGGTGTATGCACGGGCCACGGCGCTCGACGACGCTCAAGGTCGGGCGCTCGATACCGCCATTCAGCAAGACACCGAGGGACTGATCGCCAAAATCCAGGCCTATTCCCAGCGCGTGACCGACGAGGACGACAAGAAGTCGCTCGACGAGGCCAAGATGGGGTTGGTGAATTTCCTGGGCAAGATGCGCCAGATCGGCGCGCTGGCCGGGATGGGCGAGGCGCAGATGGCGCTGGACGTGATTCAGCGCGAAGTGGGCCCCCTGCATCAGCGCCTGAGCGCCGATTTCGACCGCCTGGTGGCGCATACCACCGAAGACGTGGATGTGCATACGCGGGAAGGTGAGGCGACTTACGCCCAAACCTTGTGGGCGACATTGCTTGGCGCCCTGGTCGGCGTGGCGGTGGTTGGCGGTTGCGGCGCGTTGCTCGGGCGTTCGATCACGCATCCGCTGGCTGAAATGCAGAACGCAATTGCCCGGACCGCAGGCGAGCTCGATTTCACCCGCTCGGTGCCGGTGAGCGCGCAGGACGAGATCGGCCGCGCGCTCAGCGCCTACAACGGCTTGCTCGAGCGCCTGCGCGCCAGCTTCGCTGAAATCCAGGGCGCCGCGCAGCGTTTGGCGGGGGCGGTGCAGGAAGTCGATGTGGCGGCGCAGGAGATCGCCGCCAACTCGGCGAGCCAGAACGATGCCGCCACCGAAATGGCGTCTGCGATCGAAGAACTGACCGTGAGCATCGGTCTGGTTGCCACTCAGGCGCACGAGGCGAGCCTCGGCACCCAGCGAGCGCAGGCAGAAGCCGAGCAGGGTGCGGACGTCGTGCTCGCCACGGTGGACGGCATCCAGACCATCGCCGATTCGGTTCGTCTTGCCGCGCAGCGCATCGAAGCCGTCAATCAGGACAGCGAGAACATCCTCTCGGTGGCTGCGATCATTCGCGAGATTGCCGAACAGACCAACCTGCTGGCGCTTAATGCGGCCATCGAGGCTGCACGCGCGGGCGAACAGGGGCGCGGCTTCGCGGTGGTCGCCGACGAGGTGCGCAAGCTCGCCGAGCGCACGGCGCAATCGACGCAGGAAATCTCGGCCATCCTCGGCCAGATGCAGGGCAGTGCACGCCAAGCGGTCGAGGGCATGGCCGGGGCCGTGCGCGAAGTCGAAACCGAGGTCGAACGGGCGCAACGCGTCGGGGCCAGCATCGCCAAAATCCGCCAAGGCGCAGGCGAAATGGTCGGCACCATGGAAGACATCTCCAATGCCGTGCGCGAGCAGAGTGCGGCCAGTACGGCGATCGCGCAGCGCATCGAGCAAATTGCACAGATGATCGAGCGCAACAGCGGTGCCGCGCGCAGCTCGGCCGAGAACGTGACGCGGATGTCGGAGATGGGGCGCGAAATCGCGGACACCGTCGGCGTCTATCGCGTTTAATCGGCGCGCGCCGTCAGTGGCAGGGGCGGGCCGCAGCCGGTACAATTCGCCCTTTGCTGCGGTTGCCTCCTCGTTCCGGCGCCCTTCCGTGTCCTTTTAGTTGGTGCGCTGAAATTCAGTCCCGGAACAGGCCGCGACCGCCTCCTTCATGTCTAGCGAAAGTCCCCCATGTCCCTCAAATGCGGAATCGTCGGCCTGCCCAACGTCGGCAAGTCCACCCTCTTCAATGCCCTGACCAAGGCTGGCGTCGCGGCCGAGAACTATCCCTTCTGCACCATCGACCCCTCCGTCGGCGTCGTCGAAGTCCCGGACAAGCGTCTGACGCAGCTCTCGGCCATTGTCAAACCGCAGCGCGTCGTGCCTGCGGTCACCGAGTTCGTCGATATTGCCGGCCTCGTGGCCGGCGCCTCGAAGGGTGAAGGGCTGGGCAACCAGTTCCTGGCCAACATCCGCGAAACCGATGCCGTACTGCACGTGGTGCGCTGCTTTGCTAACGACAACGTCATTCACGTTTCGGGTGGCGTCGATCCGATCCGCGACATCGAAGTCATCGACACCGAGCTGGCGCTGGCCGACCTCGCCACCGTCGAGAAGGCGCTCAACCGCTACCGCAAGCCGGCGAGCGCCGGCGACAAAGAGGCCAAGCTGCTCGTCGCCGTGCTCGAGAAGTGCTACGCCCAACTCGACCAGGGCAAGCCGGTGCGCGCGCTCGACCTTTCGAAGGAAGGATGGGCCAACCTGAAGCCCTTCTGTCTGATCACCGCCAAGCCGGTGCTTTACGCCGCCAACGTCGATGAAAAGGGTTTCACCAACAATCCTTACCTCGACGCCGTGCTGGCCCACGCCGCCGCCGAAAAGGCCGAAGTGGTCGCCGTCTGCGCCGCCATCGAGGCCGAGATCGTCGAACTCGACGACGAGGAAAAACAACTCTTCCTCGCCGACCTGGGCCTCGAAGAGCCGGGTCTCGACCGCCTGATCCACGCCGCCTACCACCTGCTCGGCCTGCAGACCTACTTCACTGCCGGGGTCAAGGAAGTGCGCGCCTGGACGATCCACAAGGGCGACACCGCGCCGCAGGCCGCCGGCGTCATCCACACCGACTTCGAACGTGGTTTCATCCGCGCCCAGACCATCGGTTTCGACGACTTCGTCGCCTGCAACGGCGAACAAGGCGCCAAGGAAGCCGGCAAGATGCGCGCCGAAGGCAAGGAATACGTGGTCAAGGATGGCGACGTGCTGAATTTCCTGTTCAACGTCTAGCCTGA
>RRZT011929939.1_pt1 | contig 10464 bp, 8 predicted proteins | sample 2165551 | NCBI WGS metagenome assembly RRZT01 (sample SAMN10456910, study PRJNA506462) | wastewater metagenome | biome: wastewater; feature: sludge; material: wastewater sludge; isolation source: wastewater sludge with Escherichia coli K12::gfp cells carrying plasmid... | place: USA: Moscow, Idaho ...
AAGTTCCCGAAGGAGGTGTGGAAGAAGATCTGGTCGAACAACCCGAACGAACGCCTCAACAAGGAGATCCGGAGACGCACCGACGTCGTCGGCATCTTCCCCAGCCGAGTCGCGGTGATCAGACTCGTCGGCGCGGTGCTGGCCGAGCAGCACGACGAATGGACCGAATCACGGCGCTACATGAGCCTGGAATTGCTGACCGCGACCGACACGATGCTCGCCGAAGCAGCCGCGAAAGCCGCGGCTGAACAAGCCGCCCTACAGGTCAGCGACACCATGACCGACGACCCCGGCCACGCGGCACTGGCCGCCTGACAACCCACCCGACCACGAGGAACCCAACAAAGCCTCGATACACCACTCAAAAGGACTTGACCTCCTGATGGCCGCAGCGTTGTCCCCGTCTGAGATCGCTGGGTTGCGGTCTGACACGCCGGGGGTGTTGTCTCGGGTGCATCTGAACAGTGCCGGGGCCGCACTCATGCCGGCCCCCGTGGTGGACGCGGTGGTCGAGCACCTGCAGCGGGAAGCCCAGATCGGCGGGTACGAGGCGCACGCAGAACAATCCGCCCGCATCGACCGAGTACACGACGCGGTTGCCGAACTCATCGGAGCAGGCCGCGACGAGGTCGCTCTTGCCGACAGTGCGACGCTGGCGTGGCAGCGGGTGTTCTACTCACTGCCGTTCTCCCCGGGCGACCGGATCCTCACAACGAGTACCGAGTTCGCCGCGAACTACGTCGCCTACCTCCAAACCGCGCGCCGGACCGGGGCACGGGTGGAGGTGATCCCAGACGACGCGACCGGTGCGCTGGACCCTGCCGCTCTGGAGCGCATGATCGATGACCGGGTGAAGCTGATCAGCATCACCTGGGTGCCCTCCAAAGCCCGATCGGCGTCGACGCCATCGAATCCGCGGTAGGTCGAGGACGGATCTGCTCCGCTCGCCGTGCCCCGGTCATGGTGCTGCTCCCGCGGCGGCGAGGACGGCGTCGAGCCGGGGCTGGATCGACTCGGCCATCATCGTGATCTCCTGCGCGCGGACGCTGTTCCTGCGGGCGGCGTCGCGCCATCCAGTCAGCGCCGAAGTGACCCTCTGCATCCTCTCGCGGGCCCGTGGGGCCTCCAGGCTGCAGTCCTCCGCGAGAGCCAGCAGAGCTTCTGCTTCGTCGGGTTGCGCGTCGGCCCCCATGATCGAGGTCGACCGCGCTCGCCACGGGTCCGGGCTCGGGTTCACGTCGAAGGCGGGGCTGAGGGTCCAGGAGCCGCGGTCGGCGAGGAAGCCGTGGTTGCGCAGGTGGTCGTCTGTGTTGCCGAGGGCGACGCTCGCGACCACGCGGTCGAAGAGCTCGTGGTGGTCCGCCCTGGGGGAGAGGGACAGGTCGCGGATCGCCTCGGCGATGTCGGCGTAGTCGCGGTGCTCGCCGTCGGCCCCGCCCAGCGCCGTCATGGCGCTGATGTACCCGATCCTGTGTCCCAGCTCCGTGCGGTCGAACCGGCGCAGGATCAGCACGCTGCGCCCGCCGACGCGGGTGAGTCTCCTGCGGGGCGTCCTGATGCCCGCGCTCTCCATGAGGTCGAGCGCCGTGGCTTCCCAGGCCATGACGTCCCACTGGTCGCTGCCGTGCGGGAACTTCGCGATCGCCAGCGATCCGTCCTCGAGGCGCACGGACGCCTTGGGGCGCGCGCCGCCGAGGCCTGTCGTGCCCGTGTCCAGGAGCTGTTTGATCGCCCGGGCGGGATCGTCGTCGGAGGCGACCTCGTCGGCCGCGCGCAGCAGCTCGGGCAGCGACACTAGCTGGGGCACGCTCGAGGGCTTCCCGAGGAACGCTCCCTCCCCGGGGACCCTGAAGCGCAGCGCGCCTTGGCGCGTGTCGTCGCTGACCCCGAGCAGGAAGTCGAGGTCGTCCAGCCGGCGCGGTGTCCTGCCTTCCTCGCGGGCACGTGCGCGCTCGGCCTTCTCGATGAGGTTCCGACCCCACCGGTCCGGGGCGCTGTCGGCGAACGCCCGCACGAGCCCTGCCTGGTGCTGGGAACCCGACACGAGGGGGAGCGCAGGATCAATGCCCATGCCACCACCCGCGAGATAGCCGGCGTCGTACAGGAACGTGGTGGAGATCTGTCCCCGCGTCCGGGTGAAGTGCGCCTGACCGACCAGCCTGGCACCGTCCCCCTCGAGTACCTCGACAGTGGTCATCGGGCCCTCTTCTTCGCGAGGCTCCCGGCCCGCAGCCGCCCGATGTCACTGTTCAGTGGATCGATCGCGTCGACGGCCTGATCGAGCGCGCCGAGGGCGCGCAGGACCTGCATCACGCTGCCGAAGCGCACTCCGGTATCCCCTGTCTCGATCTTGCGCAGGGTGTCGCGCGTGATGCCCGCCCGCTCGGCAACCTGCTGAGCGGTCAGGCCCAGCACCATGCGCCAGCCATGCACGTGCTCGCCGAACGCGCTGAGCTGGTCGTCGATCCTGTACCCGGCCATCGCGGCTCCTCTCGCCTATGACCAGGATACACGACCTACTGGGCACGTCTGGCGACAGATGTCGCCATTGGGTACTCGGCCCACAAGACTGCTGCCGTCGGGTGCGACGGGGTCAGATATCCGTGTCGATCCGTCCATAGGCCCGGGGGCAGCGCTGAAGGAGCGACTGAACTCGGAGCACTGCTCCGACCATCACAGATTCCGCGCTGCTGGATTCTGCGCGGTGACAGAAGCTGAACGTACCCACAAGGCCAACACACACGTCGCAGCCAAGGCGTTCCAAGAGGGAGAGCGCGTCACGATCGCCGCGGCGCTCTCCGGGAGATTCTGGTCGATGCGAACGGCGTCGAACCTTGCAGAATGGCGACGATGGTGTCGCGATCAGGGAGCGAAGCTGCGGGACAGTTCGGTTGACGTCCGCTCGCTGTTTCGCGACATGATCATCCCTGTCGACGTCAAGGAGCGGCCCCCGTACCCGTTCCTCGCGGTCGAGTGGCCATGGGAGCTCTATGTCGGCGCTGGAACGTCCTCACGCGTTGTCTTCAGCGCCAACTGCGTTCCGCTGACTGATGCCGGATTGAGGATCGACGATTACGGAGTCGACGGCCCACTTCGTTTCTCCGTCGTCACACCTACGTGGGAGCTTCCGTACGAGGGGCGGTTCGGTTCGACCGGTGTTCACTACCGTGTACTGGACGACGATGCCACGGTCGAGGGAGGGCGCGGATCGACCACGCCCCTGTCGACCTGGTTGAACAACCACAAGCCCACGCTCCTCCTCACAGGCGACCGACTGATCACCGGCGATGACCGACTGCTCGCGCCACGAACCGAACTTCCTCCATACCCCCGCGACAACCTGCGTTCTCTCGACTGGGCCACAGGAGGAGTGAACATCGCCGTCGAATCACAAGGTCCCGATCGCAGAGCCGACTCGATCCAGGCTTTTATGGCGCGCTACCTCGGTGACAACCAGACCCTTGACGTCCTCATCGACGACGACAGGTCAGGCGAGGCGGCCGACCTCGTCGGCGTCCGAGTCGACGGAAGGGATCTGCATTTCACGCTCGTGCACTGCAAGTACTCCTCGAAACCGGATGCAGGATCCCGCCTCAAGGACCTCTACGAAGTGTGCGGCCAAGCGATGCGCGGCGCACGATGGCGCGACAACGCAGCGCTCCCACTCCTCGAACACCTCGACCGCCGCGCCGTCGGATACACGCGCCGCTTCGGAGGAACGGCGTTCGAAATCGGGAATCGCGAGATCCTCTTCCGGATCCGGCAGCAAGCCTCTCTGCTGTTCCCGCGGTTCACGACAATCATTGCCCAACCAGGCCTGAGCATCGGTTCAGCGAGCGACGAGCAACTACGGCTCATCGCCGGTGCCGCCTCATACGTGCAGACCGTAACCAAAGGCGGGTTTGAGGTCTACGGATCGGCCTGAGTGGCAATAGGCGACGCGATTTTCGGCGAAATAAACATCGACGCCCACCTCGTCTGTTGGGGCTACTGAACGAGTGCGTTGGACAGGTCTCGGAAGTAGTTGTGCCGCGCCCAGAAGGAGCGGTCGCCGATAACGTAAAGACGGCGCTTCGCGCGGCTGGCGGCTACGTTGACCAGGTTCGGGGTCCGTGCCCAGTTGGCGGGTGCTCCCGGTTTGCCGGGGTCACCACCGAGGACGAGGATCACGACGTCGGCCTCGCGTCCTTGCGCTGTGTGAATGGTTCCAGCTTGGAGGCCCTGATATTTCGGGATGAGGCTGCGGAGGCGATCTGCGACGGCTCGGAACGGGGAGATGGCGATGACCTCCGACGGCGGGATGCCGTGGTCGTTCAAGTAGGCGAGGGCCTTCTCGAACCGCTCGATCTGGCTTGGTTGGAGATGGCTGCCTGGGCTGTTGGCCGGCTCGTCGGCCCAGTAGCTGGGGGCGATGAGTGGTCCGGTTGGGCTGTCGAAGCGCTCATCGGGGTCGTCGAGATCACGGTGGACGCCGTTGACCATGAGGTTGTTGTAGGCGATCTGGTTGCACAGAGTGAACATCGGGTTGTCGCAGCGTCGGTGCACCAGGAGTGGCGCGCTGACCCAGACCTTGTCCTCGCCCTGATCGAGCTGGGTCCCGAACGGCGTGACGCGGTCGACCAGGGTCTGGACGGAGGCGCGTGGCGGGATCCAGGTCGTGCTGAGGTCGTAGTTGCTGGCGATGTTGCGTTGTGCCTTCTCGGGGAGTGTGACGACGGGCTCGAGCTGGAGCGGGTCGCCCACTGCGACGATGCGTTGCGCGCGCCAGATCGCGCCGGCGGCGTACTGGGGTGAGGCTTGCCCGGCTTCGTCGATGAGGAGCCAGCCGATCGCCTCGGAGCCGATGCCGCTGAACATCCGGCTGGCCGAGGCGAAGGTTGTGGATATCAACGGGACGACGAGGAAGAACAGTTGCCAGGCAGCCCGGATCTTCTCGGGCTCGAGGTCGCGGGGGTAGTTCCCAGCGACGACCTCACCGGCGGCGCGCAGCCCGTTCAGCATGTCTCGTGCGGTGTTGGCGAGGAAGTCTTGGTGTAGTTGGAGTGCCGCGACGAACAGATCCGAGCGGGCGGTGTCAAGCTCCTCGTCGAGCCAGGGCGCGTGTAGCTCACGCTGATCACCCTGCCACGCCGGGCCAGGATAGGCCGCACCGAACCGTTCTTCGTCCTGCGCACACTGATCCTGAAGTCTGGCCCGTTGATCTCGGAGGCCGTTCAGGTCGTGTTGAGCTGATGACAGCCGTGCTTGGGCATGCCGCACGGCGTCGTGGAGCCGTTGCCCACGGTCGCATACGTCTCGGTAGTGTTGCTCGGCGTTGTCCAGTGCTCGCGCGAGGTCGGCGAGGCGGGTGCGCCATGCTCGGACGGCTCGTCCAAAGGAGAAGATCGCCTCCAACACGCCGGGCTTAGTAGCGAGGTGCCGGCCGTGGCTGGCGGCAGCTTGCGTGCGGGCTGCGTCTGCCTGCTGCTGAACCGGCTGATGCTGAGACAGATCGTGTTGGGCCCGGTTCAGACCTCGGAGCTCCTGTTCGATCGCTGCTTCCAGACCGCGTTCACGTTCGGCCAGTTCTGGGACTCGCCGGAGCCGGTCTTGGGCCTGAGCGCGTTGCCGGATGAGTGCGTCGACGCGCTGTTCGGTAGCGTGGAACGCCTCGCGTGCTTGTGCCCAGGGCGTGTAGGGAACCTCGCCGTCGCGCCACTGCACCAGCCTTGTCTGCATCCTTGGAACGCCGTTCTCGACAGGCTTCTTGGTCTTGGGGTCCTTTTCATCGAACCAGAATGCTGAGTGGAAGGCCGAACGGTTCCTCTTTCTGCCGAGTCGAGCGGCGACGAGACCCCATGCTGTTGGCGGTGTCGCGTCGATGGTGGAGTCGCTGCCAGTCACGTCTTGGAGGATCTCGGTCGCGATATCACCGAAGTAGTCGATGTGGCCGCGCCACGGCGCTTCGATTGCGTCCTCGTCGGGGATCTCGGTGGTGACGTTCTCGACGGCCGCGTTGTTCGCCGACGCGACGACCATCTCGAACCCTGTCAGCTCGGGTTTGAGTTGGCGAACGATCCGGTCGTGGCCTTCGCCATCGGACCATCGATGGGTGACCTCAGTGAAGACATGCGATGGCCGAGACAGAGCCGCGAGTCGTCGGGCTCGCTCGACGACGTTCCCGGCGAGGATATCGCGCAGCATGGTCGTCTTGCCCGTGCCCGGCGGACCGTTGACGCCCATCAGACCACTGCTGTGCCCGAGGTCGTTCAGCGCTCGGTTGACGGCGAACTGCTGGCTCAGGGCCAGTGAGTGGTCCGGGTTGGCCGGCCATCGCCCCTTGGGGAGGTGCTCGATCCCGGTTCCTGCGTCGACCGCGCCCGGGTGTGTGACGACATCGACCCGATCGGACACAGGCAGTGTCTGGTCGCCGGTGAGATATGTGGCGAGGCCGGCGCCGAGATCTCCGCGTGCGACATGGTCGCGTACGACCGCGAGGTCGTCGAGGTAGAAGCTGTTCAAGAAGTCGGTGTCCGTGCCGTCCTCGGCTCGTCGTGCCGACACCGCCACGCTCTCGATGACCACGCGATCGTCCGCAAGGTCATCGAAGCCGTCGACTCCGGCAGCGACATGGGACAGCTTCAGCAACTCGTTCAGCGAGTCCGAGTCGTAAGGCGGGGGCTGCTCTCCGCCATCGGCATCACGGCGGGCGCCTTCAAAAGCGTCAATCGAGTCGACGAACTCTTCCGTGGCCTCGTCGAACCCGTCCATCCAGCGCGGATTGCTCGGTCCTGGATCTCGCGTACGACCGGCAGCCCAGAGCGCCGAGGACAGCACCGCCGAATCGGTGACGAGACGACCGTCGTGATCGATCAGGAGACCGGCACAGGCGCTCTCACCCTCAGGCCGCTTGTCGTAGGCATCGGGATCCTCGCCGAACACACGGCCCAACGCCTCGTAGGTCGCTTCAAGCTTGTAGACGCCCAGATATACCGTGTGACGCCAGACCCTTCGGGTCCCGTTGAACGGCTCGGGCGGAGCCAATGTCTCCCAGGGGAGAGGGTCTCCCGATTGCCACGCGATCACCTGACGATCCGACGGGCGGGTGGCTCGACGCATCAACGCTGGTACCCGCTGCGGGCTGAATAACTCCAACATCCACCAGAACGTCAGTATCCGCAGACGCTCATCGCTGCCCCGATCCACTCCCATGCCCCTCATCTTGCCCGATCGGGTTGAGTTAAGTCCCTCATAGTGGATGCTCCTATTGCTGTCAAGCGGCCAGTGGCGGGCTGATCTGCTCCAGGATGGCGGTCGCTCGGGCCTCGAGTTCAGGGTCGGCGCGAGTGCCGATCTCGAGTCGTCGGAGCCGCTGGTAGGGGACGCCGAGAGTGGCGGCGAGAACGCTGATCGGGATGCCTTTCGCTTGTCGGCGTGCTCGGAGTTCGCGCCCGACGGGATTGTCGGTGGCGGGATTGAGCAGAGCGGCATAGATCTCGTTCGCGACGTGTCGTTTGAGGCAGCGCATGATGTCACGGTCGGTGAGTTGCTCCGAACGACGCCTCTCGAAGTAGGCCATCGTCCGAGGCTCGCGATGCCGCATGCGCAACAGCACAATCCGGTGCAGCGCGGCGTTCGCGTGCCGGTTCCCGCCGCGAGAGAGTCGATGCCGTGTGTGTTGTCCGGAGGAGGCGGGGATCGGGGCGACACCGGCGAGAGCGGCGAAGCTGGCGCGGGTTCCGAGCCGCTCGGGGTTGTCGCCCGCGGCGACCAGGAGCGTCGCTGCGGTGACAGGACCGACTCCGCTCAGGGACAGCAGCGTGGGGTTGACCTGCCGGACGAGCATCTCCAACTGTTGTTCTATCAGGTCGATCTCGGCTTGCATCGTGAGGTGTCGGACCGCGAACCGTCGCAGTGTCTGCCGGGCGACGACCGCGGGATCGGGGGACGTGATTGTTCCGGGCCGAGTCTTGGCGAGCGTGTTCACCAGACGCTGCCCGCTGAGAGCGCGGAACGCCTGTCGCACGAGCTCGGGTGCGGTGATCAGCAGCGCGTGGATCTGGTTCATCACTTGCGCTCTGGCCTTGGCCGCCGAGCGCCGCTCTGCGAGGAGGATCCGCATCGACTCGACCGCGCCATCACCAGACTTTGGGATCGCGGTGTCCGTTCCTGAGAGGACAGCGACCGCTGCCTGGTGGGCGTCGAGGGGGTCGGACTTGCCGCGACGACGGCGGGCTTGCCGGTCCTGTCGCGCGACTTCGATGACGGTCAGCCCCGCCGTGGTCAGCGCGCGTGCGAGGCCAGCCCCGTACGACCCCGTTCCCTCCACCCCGATACGGACGACATCACCGTGCGCGTGGAGGAACGCGACGATCTGCGCGTAACCGCGACCGTCGGCACGGAACTCTCGGTCCGCGACAGGTCGGCCCACGAGATCGAGGATCGCGACGTGATGCGTGTTCTTGTGCGTGTCGACCCCGGCGACCAACTCGGAGCCTGGTGGCAACGGGTTGGTCAGCGGCGGGTCGAGTGTCATGCTCGTCATTGACGGGATTCCCTTCCAATGGTGATGAACGTCACCGCGGGTCGGGTGAGTGCAGACAGCACAAAGGTGAGACGACTTTCCGGTCAGGCTCCTATCAAGTCATGTGCCCGCCCGGCCCGCAGCGACCCCGGCGTCGACGGACAGATCCACAAAAAGACAGCCGCGAACGGCGTCCGTGTAATTTCGGGTCACGCCGGCGCCGGAGCCGAATCCATCATCTCTGTGTACGAATCCCGCAGCACGTTGACTCCGGTTGGCGTGTCGACCGCGAAGTAGAAGCGGTCACCGCGGGAGGCTTTCGAGGAAACTCTCACATCCCACTCGAAAGGGACACCCGCGATGACCGCTCCCCACGATATCGACCCCCAGGCGTTTCTGTCCGATCTGCTCACCCAGGCCTCGCCGGACTTGATGCGTCAGATGCTCACCACCTTCATCAATGCCCTGCTGTCGGCCGAGGCTGACAGCGTGTGCGGCGCCGCCTACGGCGCCCGCTCGGATGAGCGCACCAACCGGCGTAACGGCTACCGGCACCCGGACCTGGACACCCGCGCCGGCACCATCGACGTCGCGATCCCGAAACTGCGCGAAGGCACCTACTTTCCCGACTGGCTCCTGGAGCGGCGCCGCCGCGCCGAGGCAGCGCTGACCACTGTGGTCGCCACCTGCTACCTGCTCGGCGTCTCCACCCGCCGGATGGACAAACTGGTGCAGACTCTCGGCATCACGGGCCTGTCGAAATCGCAGGTCTCAGAGATGAGTAAAGACCTGGATGCGCAGGTCGAAGCGTTCCGCACCCGGCCGCTCGATGCTGGGCCGTATCGGTTTGTCGCCGCCGACGCGCTCGTGCTCAAAGTGCGTGAACACGGCCGGGTCGTCAAGGTCGCCGCCATGGTCGCCACCGGCATCAACAACGACGGCTACCGCGAGATCCTCGGCCTGCAACTGGGCACCGCGGAGACCAAGGAGGGGTGGCTCGGGTTCTTCCGCGATCTGGCTGCCCGCGGCCTATCGGGGGTGGAGCTGATCACCTCCGATGCCCATGCCGGGCTGGTCGAAGCGGCCGGGGCGGTGTTCGGGACGGCGCAGTGGCAGCGCTGCCGCACCCACTACGCGGCGAACCTGATGGCGGTGTGCCCGAAGTCACAGTGGCCCGCGGTGAAAGCGCTGCTGCACAGCGTCTACACCCAGCCCGACGTCGAGGCGGTGATCGCCCAGTACGAGCACATGATCGACACCCTGGCCACCCATCTGCCGGCCGCTGCCGAGCACCTCGAGGGCGCCCGCGATGAGATGCTCACGTTCACGAAGTTCCCGAAGGAGGTGTGGAAGAAGATCTGGTCGAACAACCCGAACGAACGGCTCAACAAGGAGATCCGGAGACGCACCGACGTCGTCGGCATCTTCCCCAGCCGAGTCGCGGTGATCAGACTCGTCGGCGCGGTGCTGGCCGAGCAGCACGACGAATGGACCGAATCACGGCGCTACATGAGCCTGGAATCGCTGACCGCGACCGACACGATGCTCGCCGAAGCAGCCGCGAAAGCCGCGGCTGAACAAGCCGCCCTACAGGTCAGCGACACCATGACCGACGACCCCGGCCACGCGGCACTCGCCGCCTGACAACCCACCCGACCACGAGGAACCCGACAAAGCCTCGATACACCACTCAAAAGGACTTGACCCTCGCCTGGTTGCCTGCAAAGGCCAGAGAATAATGGGCTGATGACTGGATCGGCTTACGAGACCCACAGGATAGATGCACGCCAGACGGCCAAGGCTGGAGTTGGGCGACCTGTCGCCTGATGAGGACGAACGCCCGTACTACTAAGATCGGCTCAACAATCCCGGAACCAGCTGGGGAAACTCACCCTCTCCGCACAGGGCGATCTCCCCGATACGAACCACAAGCACTCAGACGCAGGAGTCCCTATGCATCC
>RRZT010604968.1_pt1 | contig 10461 bp, 8 predicted proteins | sample 2165551 | NCBI WGS metagenome assembly RRZT01 (sample SAMN10456910, study PRJNA506462) | wastewater metagenome | biome: wastewater; feature: sludge; material: wastewater sludge; isolation source: wastewater sludge with Escherichia coli K12::gfp cells carrying plasmid... | place: USA: Moscow, Idaho ...
TATTCTTTGAAACAGAAGATTATGTAGAATGCCAATTTGATGTAATTGCTGCAGAAGGGTACTATGAAAAAGATGATGTAACTCTTACAATGACAGAAAGAGACACAGGAAAAGTTTATAGTATTGGTGATGAACTTAAAGTTATGGTAACAAGAGCAGATTTGAGAGAGCTTATAGTAGAGGTAGTACCGGTGGAGGACAATTAACAGTGAAAAGTTAATAGTTAATAATTTTGGAAGGGCACATTGTATGTGCCCTATATTTTTATAATTCTCTTGAAAGATAGACTTATTTATGGTATATTAATGATTGACTTAATAAAAGGGTGATAAATATGGGTATAGCTAACAATAAAAAAGCCTTTCATGATTATTTTATAGAAGATAGATATGAAGCAGGAATTGAACTAATTGGTGCAGAAGTAAAATCTATTAAACTAGGAAAAGTAAGTATAAAAGAGTCTTTTGTAAGAATAATAAAAAATGAAATATTTATTATGGGTATGAATGTTACTCCCTATGAGCAAAGTGCACTTTTTATCCCTAAAGATGTAAGAGTAAGAAAATTGCTTTTGCATAGGTCAGAAATTAATAAGATTCATGAGAAAGTTAGAGAAAAAGGTTACACAATAGTTCCCTTAAGTATCTACGAAAAAAAAGGTCTTATAAAAGTAGAAATAGCTCTTGCAAAAGGTAAGAAAAACTACGATAAAAGAGATTCTGAAGCAGAAAAAGTTCAAAAACGTGATGCAGATAGAGCGAGAAAAGAGTTTAATAAACTGTAGTTTATTAAGTTAAAAATTAAGAATTAAAAGTTAATAGTTAAGGAAATTATCTTTTTGAGTAAGGAGTTTTTTTATGAAAAATGATTCTATTGTATACGAGAAATCATTTAAGTTTGCCAAAAGAATAATAAAACTTTATAAATTCTTAGTTTATGAAAAAAAAGAAAGAGTTATATCACATCAAATTATGAAATCTGGAACAAGTATAGGGGCTAACATTAGTGAGGCTACTTATGCACAAAGTAAAAAAGATTTTGTTAATAAAATGTCAGTGGCTTTGAAAGAAGCAAATGAAACAAAATATTGGATTGAGTTATTAGAAGGAGAATATATTTCTAAAAAAGAAGCAGATTCTTTATTAGGAAATGTTATAGAAATATTAAAAATGTTAGTATCAATAGTAAAGAGTTCAAAAGAAACAGAAAATTGTTAATTTTTAACTATTAATTATAAATTGAATATGGGAGTGCCAAGGTTTCGACAGGGTAATTGCGTTATAGGTAGCAGGCCAGGTTGGTGGCTGTGAAACACCAACACATCTATTTAGATGGAAACAACGAATACGCATTAGCAGCTTAATATAGTTGCTTGTCCCCCTTTTGCTATGCTAGTATGCGAATGGGATGGACATAACCTAATCCTAGCTAACCAAGAGTCTTGTTTTGGGACTTGAGGGACATTAACACAAAACTGGCATTAACTGGCCTCGCCTGATTGGCAGGTTGGTGCGAGATTAATAATTGGGATAAGCTTGTAGAAGCTTATGGCGGCAATTATCTTGGACACGGGTTCGATTCCCGTCACTTCCACCAGTAAACCCTCGCACTAAATATTATAGAAAAATATTTGGAGCGTTTTTATAAATGGAAGAAAATCATCTCTTAGGAAACTTTGAGGTGATTTTTTAGTTTTTGGAAAATTTGGGATATTGATTGGTACAGGATAAGATGCACTAGCATAAGAACCAATAGAGATTAAATATTGGATTTATTAACTTTAATTTGGATGAGGGATAAAAGAGTGCTTACAACATAAATAAGCAAATGAACCTATATTTTACTTCTAACTTCTAGGATGAGTTTAAGTTTATATAAAGTTTGCTAATATGACTTCTAACTTCAAAGATTAAATTGAATATAGACAAGAAAATTCATTGAAATGATATAGTGAAAAAAGGTATACTTATATTAATATTTAATTTTGGTGAGACTATTATGAAAATAAGAGGATGTTTATGAAAGAATATATCGAAAAACCATGTTGGTTAAAAGAAGTAAATTTAAGAGAAATAAGTGTAAATATTGATAGCTTTTACTCTAAATATAATATAAGAAATGATGAGAAAATAGACTTGAATTTATTAAGAGATTTTTTTAAAAATGAAAAAATAAATGGGTTAGTATTAATTCAAGAAATGTCATTAAGGGGCTTTAAATTTTATTCTGAAAAGGAAAATAAAATACTTCCAAAGTTGATAGATAATATTGAAGAATGTATTCTAGGAGAAACTTTTGGGACAAAAATCCTTTCATTTTCCTCTGAAGTTTTTAATATGAAAGAGCTTATTAAAAAGTTTAATATATTAAATGATTCTTTTTTTAATTATATTCCAATAAAAGGATTCGTTTATTTACATCCAAATATTGATATAGAATTTTTAAAGGAAGAATTTTTAAAAAATGGATTTGAATTTTCTTCATATGGAAATTCAAAAAATATTTATTTTAATAAAGAAAAAGTTGAAGTAATTAAAAATCAAAAAAAAATAAGAGATTATTTACCTGAGTTAAGCTTTACTTTATTTTTGAATTACTGTGAAAAAAACAATATAACTTACTTAGATGAACTAAAGAATTTTGATTTTTCTATTCTTAAAAATATTAAGGGATTTGGAGATAAAAGAATTGAAACTTTAAAAGTATATATAGAACATATTGAATATAATGAAACGGAATATTTAGAGAATATTCCTCAAGAAGAAAAAGTATTTTTGCTAGAAGAAATCAATGATTATTTTAAGGATATTAAACTTAATGTAGCTTTAAATCCATTAAATGCTTTGGATAAAACAATTTTAAAAGTGTGTGAAGAGAAAAAATTGAAGGATTTAATCGATTTGAAGACTATAAAAATATGTGAATTGAATGATTTGGATGGTTTTGGTAAAAAGAAAATGACTGACTTATTAAAGAGAATGGAAAGATTTTCTTATAACATTGACAAGTTTGCTAAGAATGAATTTATGGAAATTAAAAGCCAAATTAAATATATTTTTCATAGAGAAAAGATAATTAATAAACGTCTTACTCTTGAAGCAATAGGAGAAATAAATAAAATAACTAGAGAAAGGGTAAGACAAGAGATTGAAAAATCTAAAATTAATGTAAATTTTTTCTTGAATTTAATAGAAAAATTTATTGTTAAAAACAATAAGACTAATTTAATTTTAAACTTAGATTTTTTAAAAAAAATAAATGATTCTGAAGAAGTTTTTACTGATGAAGACTTAATAGTTTTAAGCAAATGTATTGAAGAGAACTTATTTAATTCCTTTGGGTATTTTAAGGAGATTGATAGAATAATTATCAACAGAAATCATGAAAAAGATAGAGAAGAATTAATGGAAATTTTAAAAGAATTACCAGGAATGTTTGAACTATATGATGTTTTAGATTTATTTTTAGATAAAAATATTCCTTATTTGGGAATAGAAGAAATTGAAATTTTTTTAAGAAATATGAAATTTAATTATATAAATAGTATATATACTAATGCTACTTTTACAAATGAAAAAGTAATGGATTATATTTTAGCAAGATATTTTCCAAATGGACTTAAAATAGATGATGAGGGTATTAAAAAATTGAAGGAGTTAGCTAAGTCAATATTTGATTTTGATTTTCCTAACAATAGAGCTCTTGAAGCTACTATTCAAAGGTCTAAAATACTCAGAGATAATAAAACTTATATTAGTTTTGACAGTATTTTGTTGGATACTGACTTGATAAATAAAATTATAGATTACATTAATTTAAAGTTATTAGAAGGAACTCCTGTATACTGTAAAAATTTATTTTTTGAATTTGAAAAAGAATTGATGGATAAAACAAGTGTTGATAATTATATATTTTTATATGGGATTTTAAATTGGTTATTTAAGGATGAATATGTCTTTAAAAAAAATTATATTTATAAGAATGAAAAAGAAAGAGTATCTAAGTTAAAAATTTTGGAGAACTACATATATGAAAAAGGAATAGTTTCTTTAAATGACCTAATTGAAAAATTTGGATGGCAAGAGTATACTATTCTTCAAACACTTACATTAAGTAAAGTCATATTATTATGGGCTCCAGTTGAATTTATTCATATAGAGAATTGTAAAATAGATATCACTGTAATTAAAAAAATTCGAGATGAAATAATTAATTCTTTTAATGATGATTACACTAACTCATCAACTTTATTTAGCAAAAATGAAATATATTATTTAGAAAATAACATTCCAAACGGGACAGCATTATTTTCTGTTATTGACAGATTTTTAGGAAATGATTTTTATTGTAAAAGACCACATATATTAAAATCTAGTCCAAAGGATAGAAGATTTAAAACAGAAGATATATTTGAAAAAGTTATTGATAATATATTACAAAAGTATGATACTTTTCTTGAAAGTGATATTGAAGAGTATTTATCAACTATTAAGCTAGGTATAAATAGTTTTTATACACCGTTTAGTAATGTAAAAAATAAGTACGTTCAAATTGATGCAAAAGAGTATTGCAGTCCTAAAGATTTTAATTTTGATAATTCATTTATAGAATTAGTTAATTATGAAATAGAGAAGGAACTTTCTGATAAAGAATATATAAATATAATGAATTTTAATTTTGATAAACTCCCTCGTTTTGAAAAAAATTTTTTAGATTGGAATCCTTACTTATTTAAGTCATTTGTTGAAAAAACATTAAATATAAAATATAAAATAATTAAAAATCATTTAGATAACGTAATTTTCCACAGATTTTGTTTAGTTAAAATAGATAGTAATATTAAAAATTACGTAGACGTATTGTTGTATATAATAAATAGTGAGCACAAGAAGGAGAATTTGATTGTTCCAGAGATAACGAAATTTCTAAACTATAAGAATATCTTAGTAAAAAATTTACCACAGGAATTTTTTGAACATCCATTAGTTGAATTTGATGATTATGGAAGACTTCTAATAAAGGAATGATAATATGAGTTTTAAAGATTTGGATTTAGATATAATATATAACACAGATTCAGGAGACGTTATTAAAACGTTGATAATTCCTTTATTAAAAAATAGTAAAAAGTATTATAGAGGAGTTGGATATTTTACATCTAATTGGATAAGGCTATGTTTAACGGGGATAGTACCCTTGATAGAAAATGATGGGAAAATTTATTTGTTGACGTCTCCTGAACTTTCTGAGGATGATTGGCGAGCAATAGAAAAAGCTGAAGAATTAAAAAAACAAGTTTTAGTAGAGGACAAGTTGTTAATTACCTTAAATAAAAATTTAGATATAAATTCTAAAGAAACCATTCTAAATTATTTTTCATGGTTACTTGCAGATGGCTTTATTGAAATGAAGATAGTAGTTTGCAAGGAACAATATGGAAATTATCATGATAAACTTGCAATATTTGAAGATTTTCAAGGTAATAAAGTATGTACACATGGTTCAATGAATGATTCTTTAAAAGCAACTTTTAATGGAGAAGGAATTTCTGTTTTCAAAAGTTGGGAAAGTACGATTGATTATGTGGAAAGACATCATTTTGAGTTCAATAAGATATGGAGTAATGAAAATACATATTATAAAGTGTATCCTGTCAGTAATTTTTTGAGAGAAGAGCTTTTCAAGTATAAAAAGTACGAAAGACCATATAAAATAAAAAAGGATAAATCATTAAATTTTCCTTATTATGTTGAAAAATTAAAAGAGTACCAGAAAATAGCAGTAGAAAATATTAAAATTAATAATTGGATAGGATTATTAGAAATGGCAACAGGAACAGGGAAGACGATAACAGGACTTTCTGCATCTAAAGAATACTATGAAAAATATGACAGAATTTTTTTAATAGTACTCGTCCCATATAAGCATTTGGTAACTCAATGGGAGAAAAATATAGTAGAATTTGGATACAAAAATATTGTTAAGTGTTTTGATTCAAAAGAGAAGTGGTTAGCAAAATTAAACGATACAATAAGGAGCTATAATTCTGGACTTAAATCCATAGCTTGCATTATTTCAACATATGATTCAGCAACTTCAAGTGAGTTTTTATCACTTACAAAAAAAATAAAAAACCATAGTTTTTTACTGGCTGATGAATGCCATAATTTAGGAAGTTCTAAAAATCAGATGATAACTTACAACGATTTTACAGCAAGAATTGGATTATCAGCAACACCACAAAGGTGGTTTGATGATAAAGGAACAGAAAAAATCAGGAAATATTTTATTAAAACGGTGTTTGAATACACTTTAGAAGATGCTATAAAGAATGGCTTTTTAGTTAATTACGAGTATTTTCCAACAATTATTAGATTAACAGATGAAGAAAATAATTATTATAATGAATTATCAGAAAAAATAGCAAAGATTATGAGAATAAAAGAATCAGAAAGACCTAAAACTATTTTGGAATCTTTAGTTAGGAAAAGAAGTCTTATAGTTAAAAATGCCCAAAATAAACTATCTGCTTTTCTAGAGTTAATCAAGAAACAAAAAGAAGAAGGTTTCATAAAAAATACTTTAGTTTATTGTTCTGCAGGAGATAATAATAGGATAACAAAAGCAATATCGGAATTAGGAATAAAAGTACATCAAATAACATATAATGAAACTTTAAGTGAACGTGAATCAATTTTAAAGAGATTTTCAAATGGGGAAATAGAGGTATTAGTAGCAATAAAATGTCTAGATGAAGGAGTTGACATTCCTTCTACAGAAATAGCATATTTTTTAGCAAGTACCTCTAATCCAAGAGAATTTGTCCAAAGAAGAGGAAGAGTACTAAGAACTTTTAAAGGTAAAAAATGCTCGTTAATCTATGATTTTATAGTATTTCCCTCTTTGAATATGAATCCTAAAATAAATTCTTTATATGAAAACAGTAAAAAAATTATATCTAAGGAAATGCCGAGGTTTGCAGAATTTTCATTATATTCAATTAATAGATTTTATTCTAGAGAAATTATTAGGAAATATTTACTAGAATACAATTTAGAATATCTAATGGATAAACTACCTTGGGATGTTTATAATGAAATGAAGGAGGAGTTTTTTGATGAAAAAAATTCATATTGATTTATTAAGTGAAATAAATAATATTTCTGATGAAAGTATGAAAGATTTAGCTCTTAAAATTTTTGATGAAATGGAAAGAAATACTAATGAAGATAGGGTAAAAAATAATTTAAAAAGAGAGATAGAGGCAATGAGTAAGAAGGGGATAAAATGAAAATTCATAGTATAGAATTAGAAAATTTTAGGCAGTATCAAAACAAACAACTAATAGAATTTTCTACAAATGAAAAGAATGTAACTGTAATACTTGGAGAAAATGGTAGAGGAAAAACAGGAATTTTTAGAGCACTAATATTTTGTCTATATGGAGATGTTTCCCTATCTCAAGATGCAAAAAAATCGAAAACAAATCAGAATGATATTTTACACCTTGTAAATATAAATAAATTAAATGAGAATATAGATGTAGCATGTACTGCAAAAGTTGAGGTAATTTTTACATATAATGGTGAAAAATTTATTTTAACTAGAACTATTAAAGAAATGAAAACAAAAAAAAATGAACTAAAAAAAGATACTCAAAGTAAGGCTATTTTACAAAGCTTTGATGAGTATGGAAATTATAAAGAAGTTATTGAAGATAATGATAGAATAGGTATTTTTATAAATCAAATTATTAATAATGAATTAAAAGAATTTTTCTTTTTTGATGGTCAACATTTGATAGAATTAACAGATGCTAGTAAAGATTCTAAAGAAAAAATTAAAGAGGGAATATTAAAGTTATTACAAATTGATAAATTGGAAAAAGCGATAAATATAGTGAAAGTATTAAAAAATGAACAGAAATTAAAAGCTAAATCAACAAATACTAGCTATAATGCACAAAAGGAAATATTGGAAAAATTACAAATAAAAAGAGAAACAAAAGGGTTTGAATTAGAACAACTAAAGATAAATTTGGAAAAAGCTAAAAATGAAAAAATTTTTATCGAAAAGGAACTCCAAGAAAATTTAGAGGTTAAAGAGTTATTTAATAAAAAAGACCAAGAAAATTATTTGTTGAATCAAGAAAAAAAACAATTAGACAATCTAAAGAAAAGTATGCAAAATTTTATAAAAGGAGTTTCTCAAGGAGAAGAAGTTGGTTTATTAGCAGACACTTCAATTATTAATTTAAAAAATTATTTGGAGCTAGATGATGTTAAAGATGCATATATTTCAAATATACCATTAAATTTGATTAAAGACATTTTAATTAATAAAAGATGTATATGTGGTTCAACTTTTGAGGTTGGAGATGATAAGTATAGAATAATTAGTGAAATAGAAAAAAAGATTAACAAAACATCTTTATCAGATTTTATACGTGAATTGAATCATCAAATAAAAGAGTATTATTATAATCGCCAGAAAAATATTGGCTCTATGGAAAATATGTTGAAAGAAAGAAATGAAATAATAGAAAATATAGATAATATAAAAGAAAGAATAAGTAATTTGGACTTTCAAATAAAAGCGACTTCTCAAAGTAAAGAAAATTTGAAAGAAAAAGACTTAATAAAAAATTCTATAGAGAAAAAGATTATAGACTTTGATGTAGAAATAAAAGTAATAACTAGAGATTTAGTAACTTTAAATGAAGATATAAAAGATTCACAAAAGAAAGTTTCTCAATTAGAAGAAGAGGAAGCTAAACAGAATTTAGAAATTTCAAAATTAAGAATCTTAGAAAAACTAGAAGATGAATTAAATAATATATATCAAAAGTATAGTAATAATATGAGAGAAAAATTATCAAGTGTTACTACAGAATTATTTAAAAAGCTTATAGATGAAAGCGATAAACAATTGTTAAAGGAAATTAAGATTAATGAGTCTTATGAAATAACTGCTGTAGGTTGGTCTGGAGATTCAATTTTATGGGATTTATCTGCAGGGCAAAAGCATATAGTATCTTTAGCTTTTGTAACAGCTTTAGCTAAAGTTGCTGCTGGAGAGGAAAGAATTATTGATTTACCTCTTTTTATAGATACTCCATTTGGAAATATTTCAGGAAACAATAGAGATAATTTATTAACAGCATTGCCGAAACTTACTTCACAGTTAATATTATTGGTTACAGATACTGAATTTACAAATTCTGAAATAAGTATTCTTAATTCAACAAGTAAATGGGATAAATTTTATAAAATAAACAAACTAGAACATGGTAGCTCGATTATAACTAAAATTGAAGATACTACAACGTATTTAGGAAGAGGTTAATTTATGAGATATGAATTAAATACTAATATTATATTTAGAAGAAATAATTTACATGAAAAGGTATATAAAATTTTAAAAAATAAGACTACTATGAGTGATTTTGAAATTTTTTCATATATTGTACTTGTAGGTCTATCTTTTGATGAAAAAAGGAGTTTTACAAATACCAATGTAGATGCTAGTAAAACTTTACAAACAAGGGGTCATGTAATTAAAAATAGAACATTACTAGGAATTTATGCATCATTATTAGAAAAAGATGAATTTAAATATAATATTGAAAAATTAGTCAATGAGGATTTTATTAAGGGAGAATTTGTAAAAATAATTGAGGAATATGCTGAAGGTGGAATGCAACTACTTTTAGAAGAATTTAGAGATGTTTGGAGATGGGACGGATATTCTATAAGTGAAGAATATGATGATTATGATGCAGACTTGCTAAGATTTATATATGATAGGGTAAATTCTATAGAGTTTTAATATGCTAATTTTGATTTTCTTAACCACTCAAATATATATTATTTTTATGATGGAAGTTGTACCTCATGGGTATGACTTCCTTTTTGTTTGAAAAAAAATATATAGGAGGTTTTGGAATGATTGAACTAGTTAATTTGGAGGACTTGGAAAAGGTAGAGTATTTGTCAGAAAAATTAAGAGATGTACTAGCAGATGATTTAGCAATATTTTCTGCTGAATATGGGTCAAAAAGAAATTATAAGGTAGAGGGAGGTTATATAGCAATAATTGAGAGTGTAGAGGATTATTTGAAGTTTATGGAACATAACTTGGACTTTGCGAATGAAGAGATTATAACAGAGTATGAAGATGAATTTGAGGGATATGTAGCAAGCTTGATACTGCTGAAGATACAGTGTTAAGTGCTATAAGAAAATAATTTGAATTATTAATTAATTATAGGTAATAGTATAAAAGTTGAAAGAGTTTTTTAAGACTCTTTCTTTTTAAATTAATTATTAAAAGGGAGATATATGAGTGAATATACAAGAAAATGAAAATATAAAAAAACAAGAGAAAAATAATGAATATGAGCAAAAAACTAGTGAAGAAAAAAATAATGAACGAAGCTCTAAAAGACTATATTTTAAAGAA
>RRZT012937948.1_pt1 | contig 10460 bp, 16 predicted proteins | sample 2165551 | NCBI WGS metagenome assembly RRZT01 (sample SAMN10456910, study PRJNA506462) | wastewater metagenome | biome: wastewater; feature: sludge; material: wastewater sludge; isolation source: wastewater sludge with Escherichia coli K12::gfp cells carrying plasmid... | place: USA: Moscow, Idaho...
AAAACATGAGTGATAAACAAAAGTTTATGATGATTGTTACAGCTATTTACAAGTTTTCATTGTTGACTAATCAACAAGATAAGTATAACTATTACAAAAGTAGAGCTATTAGTGCTATTAAACACCCTGCCCTACTTTCAAAGATTAAAAAAATAAGAGATGAAATAGGTTATATTCATTATCAAAATGACATGGATAATCTTGTAACACATCTATGCTCACTCTTTCCAATAGATGATTTAATCATGTTCGGAATTGTTAACGATGATAAGCATAAATTTGCTCATTCGTTCAAACATTTCTCTTTGGAAGGATTTTGTGTTATTCCTAGTTTTGATTTGTATTCAAATATGGTTACAGGTCTTAAATTAAGAAACACAAAATTAGCAGATTGGCAAGATGAAAACATGAAAGAACCTGAACTGTCTTTTAGAAGAATTGCTTCACCATTACCTTATGGTCTTACTCGTGATGCACTTTTAGATAACAATGCTGTACTTAGACTTTTTGAAGGCTCTGTTGATTCTTTTTCAATTCCATCTCTAAAAAATCATTATGAAGTTGCAATTGCAGGTGTTAATGGTTTAAGTAAAGAAGATTTTGGACTTTTTAGAAATAAAAAAGTTGAAATCTGGTTTGATCAAGATGAAGCAGGACAAAGAACTGCTTTTGGTACAAAAACAATTACATTTAATTTTCAAAATACTGAACTTTCAAATTGGAATTTTTATGTTAAATTTGAAAATTTTAGTGAAACAAATAAAAATATCACTTTCTCTAAAAAGGGAGATATTACTACAATTAAAATTGAAGTAATAAATAGTGATTTATATTTAAAAACTTTAGATATGTATTTAGAGTTAATTAAAGAAAAAGGTTTCGAATATAAAACCACTTGTAAAAAAGGTATGAAAGATTTAATACTTGATGCAGGTGCTTTAGAAGTAATAGTTAAAACTTGGAACATCGAACTTGGTTCAGATGTAAATGAAGTTTTAAAAAACAACAACATCGAAAACTTATAAAAACTAATTACCCAACCGTTCGGGTAATAAAAAAATAAAAAAATAAAAAAATAAAACATAGCATTTAGGTCATCTGTTTAACTACAGAGGATTCTTTATGCTTTAAAAAAGGAAAAAAATGAATGAAAAAATTCAGAAAAAGGTACTAAAGATTGCAAAAGCAATTGGTAAATATCAAAAGTTTTTTGAAAAAAATATTTGGAAAAATGAACTTAAGAAAAATAGTTTAAAAGATTCAGATATTGGTGTTCTAATTAATAACTTTGATATTGAAAGTTTTATGAATAAATTTACTGATGATATGAAAGAAAATGAGTTTACAGATTTACTCATTAAAGAGTATCAACCTAAAAATAAATTTAACATTGGTGACAAAGTTGATTTTATAAATGATTATGGTGTTGTTTTTAGTGAACAAACAATCACTAACTTCACACTATATGAGTTCGGTGGATATTTATATGATACTGATAAAAACTGTACTTCATGGTGTTGGTATAAAGAAAAAAATTTAAAACCTATTAATACATATAAAATCCAAAATTTTGACATGGAGTTAAATAATGGTTTAATTGCTAAATTTTTACATTTCAGTTATTGGGATAATAGGATGTATATAATAGAAAATAATCAAAGAATTTTTAATGCTGTTCTTGTAGATTCAGTATTATATTCTGTTACAGATGATGACGAACCAATAGAACCTCTTAATAATGAATATCAAGCTAAAAATAAGGACTTATTATGAAAAGTGTAATGAGTTTTCCAGAAAGAGGAAATTATGGCAATAGTAACTGGAGAGGGAATACATCTGGTTATGTAATTAAAGAATTAATTCAACACTTTAATCCAAAGCTGTTTGTTGATGCGTGTGAGGGTTCAGGTACAAGTAAAGATGTTTGTAGAGAAATGGGAATAGAGTATGTAGGACTTGATTTATATAAAGGTCAAGATTTTACAAAAGATTATATCTTAACTCAATTACCTAGACCTGCAGATATTTGTTTTACACATCCCCCATATCATGACATGATAGCTTATAGTGGAAGTGTTTATGGAAAAGAAATACTTGCGGGAGATACTTCACATTGTAGAAATGTAGAAGAATTTATCTCTAAATCGCAAGTAATGTTAATGAACCAAAGAGAAGCTACAAAAGAGGGTGGTATCTATACTACTCTTATTGGAGATCAAAGAGGTGGAACTTTAGGAAGTGGAAATTTTAGAAGCTATCAAGCTGATTTTATTTCTATGATGCCAAAAGATGAACTGTTAAGTGTTGCTATCAAATTACAACACAACTGTATGTCTGATACTCGTGTTTATAGTGGTAGTTTTATACCTATAATGCATGAGTATCTTTTAATTTGGAAGAAAAGAGCAAAATCACTTTTTGCAATATCGTTTGATATAGCAAGTGAACTTCAAAGTAGGGTGGCTACAACTTGGAGAAACGCAATTAGAATAGTAATGATGAAGCTACAAAAAGCTGATTTAAATACTATTTACAATGAAATTGAAAAAGTTGCTTCAAATTTAATAGCTAATAATCCAAACTATAAAGCAAAAATTAGACAAACACTACAAAAACATTATAACAATGTTGAACGTGGTGTGTGGTCTTTATAAGAAATACAATTATAAAAAGGAATTCAAGATGAATTTAAAAATTACAACAAAAAACTTCGATGACTTATATAAGTTAAAATGCAATCCGAAATATATAATGATGTTAGAGAATCTTATTTATTCTTTTGCAGCAAATAAATCATCTAACCAATACCAAAGTGGTTCTTGGAAAAGTGTTAGTATAGAGAATGAAGAAATTTCATTCTGGTATTTTGAATTAAAAAATACTTCAACATTTTCTTTTGTTAATGAAAATAAACAAAAAGATGAATTAGTAAGTTCAAAATGCTTTTCAATATTATGCTTAACATTTGCTTTAAATTATTTAATTAATTTAATCTATGAAGATGAAACTGCAACGGAGTTAACAACTGAATTAACTAGTTTATACTATTTAATTAATATGAATATTGAATTAATATTAGATGAAAATGAAGTAGAAATATTTCAGTCAATCATTGACTAATTAAACTAAAAATCAATTACCCAACCGATTGGGTAATAAAATAAAAAATTAAAACTGTTGCCTAAGAGGTACTATAAACACCTCTTAGGTGGATAGTACTCTCTTGGTTAATCTTAGCCTTTTGGCTTTTATAAAAAAGAAAGAAGAATATCATGTTATTAGAAAAAATAGAAAAAGAAATTTCAGCAAAAAATGCAGAAAAAGAATTAAGAATTAAGAAAGAGAATGAACTATTTCAAAAAGAAATTGACAAGTTGACACCATTATTAAAAGATTTGGAAATCTTAAAACAATATGGATTAAATCCAACATTGCATACAGATAAAAATCGTTGTCCTTGTCCTGCTATTCATATTAGAAATTTAGGTGATTACACAAGTTTTTATATTAGTAAAGACTCTCTAATAAGAGCTGATCATCACAACAGTCCAAAAGCTTTTGAAAATAAAGAACTATTCTTTGATTTTATTGCAAAAGAAGTAGCAAATAGAAAAGTTAAATAATTTAACTTAATTCAGAAATTAGAACTGTTGCCTAAGAGGGTATTTACTTACCCTCTGGGTAATAGTATTTACTCTCAAGGTTAATTAACTAGCAATTATGCTTTTAACAAAACAAAGAGAGAAACGAAAATGAAAAAAATTATAGATAACAAAAATCTAGGACATGTAAAAATCTTCAAAAGTGATTTCAAAAATACTGAAGATTATGAATCTTACAAAACTATGTTTAATGCTCATGTAGAAAGAGAAGATACTAATGATGAATATATTGTATTCCATACTATTAATTTATCAAAAGCACTTAACTACAAAAAACCATCAAAACCAAAACCTAAAAAAATCAAAACAGCACATAAAATTACTCAATTAAATCAATGGGGTGAATTTTGTTGTGATTTTGGAATATTTGAATCTAAAGAAGAAGCAGTTAAACAAATGTTTAAAGGCTTATCAAAAGAGTATAAAGGATTCAAAAAAGAGGTTTGGCTAGATGAAAATAGTGGGCAATATCATTGTGAAAAATATGATTTTATAATCGACATTGTTGAAATTGAATTTAATAAATTTGGAGAAATGTAAGATGTTTAAAGAATCAAAAGCGTGTTGTGCAAACTGCGGAACACTAGAACAATATTATGTGATGACTCAATGTCCTTCTTGTGGATATATTGGAGATAAATTACCTAGAATTGAAATAAAAGGTCATGAAGAGAAACTATTGTTTCTTGAATTTGCTAAATACGACACCAACAATACAACTTCTATATCTATTCAGATATTAGAAGAGTGTGGAGATGATGCATTTCTTGAACCATACAAAGACATTACTACAAATATAGAAGGTGCTGAAATATTACTTGGTGAAAATGAAATCATGGTAAAAACATGGTCTGAAAATGAATCATTTATTCAACCCCTTTTAGAAACTGGTTATTTTGAAGATACTGGAAAAAGAATAAGAGTTTCGCAATATTGTGAAGCTGCTATTTGGAAAGTACTTAATCTTCAAAAAGGTGAATAAGTATGGCAAAAATAGAAGTATCTTTTATAGAAAGTGATAGAAAAATAGTCATGAATGAAATCAATTCTTTAGGATATGGTTCTGATTATGATTATGCTCCATATAGTCACAATGTGATAATAATAGATGATATTGCACCAAATGATAAAGAAAAGTTCATTTGTTTTTTAGATGAACGTGAAATATCTTGGGGTAATTAAAAGTTAAGAAAAATATATTAAATAATAGTTGCTCATTTTAGAGCTAACCCAAGTAGGGGATACAATTTATCCCCTATAGGGATAGTTATGTCTTCTTTTTAAACCATTAGGAGAAAGAAAATGGGAACAAGTAATTTTTATAATAAAAATGCATCAAAAATATGGTGTGTAGAAACTTCATATTATGATGAAGAGATAGAAGAAGAAATAGAAGATGAATTTTTATGGGAAGATACAAGAAACAATGTATCTTCTAGTTTAGAAAAAATAGCTAAACAAAAAAGTAGAACTTACTATGAAAATAGCAACTTAAACGTTGATCAACTTCATTCCTTCCCTTCAACATCAATTGGTTCATATTCTAAATATTTTTATTTTTGTAATATAGAATTTGGAGTGATATTAATACCACATACAACTTCTGGATATTATGAAGGATTTAACCTTGATTTTGACATTAATTTGTCTGTTAGCGAAATATGTGGGAAATATGACAATATGAAAGATTTATTATCAGATGTAAAAGAGTCTTTATTGGAAGATAATAAAGCTCTTAGAATGAATTTAGGAAACCTTCATAGAAGACTTGAAACTCTTCTATCTGAAATGAAAAATGAAATTGAAAGTGTTTATGAGATGTATTCTACATCTTTAGAAGAGTTCGCTGTATTTAGCAATGGAGAAACTATATATAAATCTGTTGCCTAAATATTAGATAAATTAATAGTGCATCTATTAATTATTAGAACGATTTATAATAAATAAACATTTTAAAAAAATATATAAATAAAGTTGCTCATAAGAGCCAATCCACAAGGATACACGAAAGTCACTATCCTTGTAGGATAGGTGTATTCTTTAAATCTTTAAAGGAAATATTATGACAATAAAAGTGCCTTTTGCTTACAAAGCAAATATAATCAAACATAAATGTAGAAACCCTATAAAAGTATTAATACAAGATTCTATTAATATAAAAATTAAAGAATTCTCAAAAGATGAATTACCAGTTGCATTTAAAAACAAAAGTGAAGAGTTGTTATATGATGGAAAATCATTATGGACAATAAATTATGATAAAGATGCAGATAGTAAAGAACTTTATACGGTTAATTCACAAACAGTTGTTGGAAATACTGAAAATGGCGGAGAAAACTACAAATATTCAAGTTCATCACCTGAAGCACCTTTTTTAAATTTTTGGTGGGAAGCTAAATGTCGAATAAAAGATAAATTAGAAGTTCCTACTAAACATGAACAAGAGAAAGAATGTAGAAGTTGGGAGAACGACAATAGATTAGAAATAATAAAAAGGATAAAGGAAGTTGCTAATAACTTAATATTTGTTGACAATATACTTTATGCAAAATCAAAAGAGCCTATGTATGTAGTTCAATCTTTTGGTTGCGGTAGAAATTATAGTGTAGCATTATCTGTTACTTATTTTCTTAATCCTAATATTGATAAAAGAGCTTATTTCAATGTGTTAGATTTAGAATTGGCAAAAGAATTTGCTTTTAAAAAATCATCAACACCAAATATATATGCAGATATTGAGGTATTAATACCACAAGCTGCAAAATTTAAAAGAAGAAAATAGTTGCTCATTTAGAGCTAACCCATCAGGGATATAACTTATCCCTATGGGATAGTTCTGTTCCTTATAGTCATTAAGGAGAAATACAATGACAACTTTTACAAAAGAAGAATTAATAGCAATCTCAATTTTGGTTGTAGAAAACAAAAATTCTGCAAAGCTACAAAAATCATCAAGCCTATGTTATATGGAATCAATCAATTTAGGTAACAAAATCGATACTATGATTGATAATATGAAACAAGCTGAATGGCTTGAATCTCAAAAAAGAAATTATAATATTGAATTTGACTACGAAACTCAAGAAATGGTTATTCAAGATAATATAAATGACATTGAATACAGAATTGATAGTAATCTAGTTGATGATGGAAAAATAGCACCTTACTATATAGAAAACGCAGAAAATTATGCTGATGAACTTGAAAGAATTTTGATACCAGAAGCAAGAACTGAATCTGAAAAAGAATTGATGAGAGAAGATTTAGAAACTCTTAGAAATACAGATGAAGAATATGTTTTTGGAAATTATGGAACAAATGGATTCATCACAAAAGAAGAAGACATTGAAGAATTCAATAGAGTTTGTTTAGAAATCATTGACTCATATACTTCATATAAAAATGGAGAATCAAAATGAGAACACTAAATACTCAAGAAGTAATTAAAAATAAAAAGAGATTGATAGAAACTCATTGTCAAGGTATGGATTCAATTTCATTACATAACAAAAGTTCATTAGAGCAAGATATAAAAGTCTTACAGGCTTACAATCAAGAAACTTATGAATTAAATGATAATGAAGAGAATGTGTATTTATATCATAAACCACAATTTGCTCAATTTGCAAAGGATTTATAATGAGTGCTAATATCTATCAACAACTAAAAAAAGTAGTTCTTCCTGAACTGGAAAATTTTAAAACAGATTTAACAGTTTCAGATAAAGAATTTTTAAAAAAGTATAAAGGAAATTTCCTTTATGCATACAGAAACAATGGTACTAATATCTTTACATTAGATGTTAGTAATTTTGATTATACAAAGACAATAGAGCAGCTACAAGATAGATTAGCTAATTGTCTTTATTCTTTAAAAGGTAACAATAAAAATTTCCTATATTTTGATGGTATTAACATTCAAGAAATTGACTGGGAAAAACTTCACACAATTTTTGGTTCTTTTGCAAAAGAGGTTTATAGAAGAAAAGAGTACTTTGATTCATTACAAATAGACCTTATAGCATTAGACTTGTATTGTTTAATGAGAGATTATAAAACTAGATGGAGAAGTATTGCTATTGATAGTGATGTTGCTTGTCGTAGAAGATTTAGAAATCACTTTAACTATGAAAAAATTAAAATCCCAAAAGATTTAAAAAAAATTAGTGGTTATAAAAACATTGAAAGCAGTGAAGAATTAAAAAATATCAAAAATCAATTAATGGAGAATTTACTATGGAAAAAATAAGAAATTGGCTTGTAGATTTATATCTTGAATTAGAAATAAAAGGTTTACAAATTGATTCAGTAATGAGTGCAATAAAAGAAAAATATGAACAAATCAAACTATCAAAGCAATTTGGTAAAAGATTTGCAATAAGTAAAAATCTTTCTATTTTAGTTTATGAGAGTGGTACAGTAGAAATACATTGCACTATTAAAAATGTAGTTAGTACATTTGAATCATTTTCAATGGATAGATAGATGGATAGAATTGTTGCAAAACTTAACCCTGATGGTATTTTATTGTATTTTGATTTTATTCAAGAAGGTGGAAATGTAAAATTATCTACTCAAGATTTAATGGATTTTGTAGATACTGATATTCCATTTTATTATAACGATAAGAAAATGAATTTAAATGATTATTTAGGTGAAAGCAGATGCTTTGCAGCTAGACAGTCAGGTCATTCATTTTAAAGAATGACTTAATTAAAAAAGGAAAAACGATATGGAAAATATTACGAATAAATCAATGGATTCATGGATTTCATATTTAGAAGGTTCACTAATTACTTTTGATGAAGCAACAAAAACTGTATTTTGGTTTTCACAAAAAAATAAAAAATATTCTGTTGCAACTTTAGAAAAAGGTGCTGATTGGTTTATTGGAGAATTGGACACAAATGACTATCATTTAGAAAATGTAAAAGACTTTGATGATATTGATGCAGCAATGCTTACATATTTAAAAAGAAAAGGTATTAAACTTAATATTGATATTGATTTTTCTGAAGAAGATATTGAAGATTTAAAAAGTGGTGAGTCATTTAATTGGACTTATACTGATACAAAATATGAATCTTTAGAAATTAATGTACGAATTTATAATTCGGAGTCACAATGATTAAGACATTACAAGTATTTATAAACAATAAATGGGAATATGTTTTTTGTAGTAATGCAAAATTTAATTTTCCAATTATAACAAATAATCAAAAGTTCGCTATCAAAGGTGACGAAAAAGTATTAGAAGATTTTAAAAAATCTTTTGTAAATTTTACATTTAGGATTTCAGAGATAACTCTATAACTAATGTTAATTAGAATATTAATAGTTGCCTATTAAGGCTAACCCATCAGGGATATAACTTATCCCTATGGGATAGTTCTATTCCTTATAGTCATTAAGGAGAATACAATGGCACAAAAAATTACAAACAAAACTACAGATCTACAAATCGGAACAGTATTAAAAGTTATCAATATTAAAGAAAACACACCATTCATACTAAATAAGTTTTACAATATCACTGAGGGTGATGGAGTAGGGGCTTTATTTGTTGGTGGTTATTCAGATGTTGAATTAACTATGCATGAACTAGGAGATTACTTTGAACATGTAGCTAAACTTGAAGATATAGAAGATTTAGAGAAAAAAGCTCTTCTTATAAAACAAATCTTTAAACAATTTAGAGAATTATCAGATGATGCCGAAGAACAAATAAATATTAAAGCATTAATTAATGAAACAATAGCTTTCTTAGCACAAGATGAAATTTATCAATGTGATGAAATAGAGTTAAGATTTATCTGTGACAATATGGATATAACAATGGTAGAACAATGCAGTTGTTGTGGGAAATTTATTTCACCTGACAATGAGTGCTATGGAGATGATTTAAATGATGGTGCAGCTTTATGCGATCATTGTTCTGTATATGATGATGGTAGAAATATGTACATCAAATCAGTTCGTCAAGATGTTGTTGAAAAACTAACAGGATATAAATTTTCACCACATTTAGGCAATGTTGGTTCAAAAATTGAAGAGTTTAATCATTGGTTAAATAAACATAAACATAAGTTTGGATTTAATGAACCAAAATGCAAAGATATATTCTTTGACTTTATTGAAGAATATACGGAATGGAATATCTGCGATTGTTGTCTAATGATTGAAAAATCAGATGATTTAGCATGGACTGATGGACAATTCTTTGAAGATGAAGAAGTTGCAATTAATTTTGTAAATGCTTCATATAGCAATTTTGCTGCAATATGCCAGAACTGTTTAAATAAGTTTATTTCAAGAACTAAATTGTCATTACATGAAATTGTTCAAAGAATAAAAGAAAATAAAATGGTCTATAGAGTAGGGGATTTAGTAATCCTTAAAAATGTAGATTTAATATCAAACAATATGTTTGCTTATATTGAATCGTTAGATGAAGATACTCAAACTTATAAATTAAAAGGTTTTGAGAATGTAGTAATAAAAGAGGAAGATTTATTTGATGTGGCAAATGAAGCTTATATTATTGAATACAATATGTTTATTAAAAATAATCATGCTGAAAAAGTTGATGATTTAAGTGATTTTGCAAATGATAATAAAGAACATACAATTGATATGTTAGTTGAAAACTTTGGATATAAAGATGAATTCATTGAACACTTAAAAACTAATGACTTACCTTTTGAAAGGTTTGTAACTGGAAATAAAGTGACTATTGATGAGTTAGATGAAACTCTCATTGTTAAAAATGAATTACTAGAGTATATCTTTTGTCAAGATG
>RRZT011893585.1_pt1 | contig 10459 bp, 7 predicted proteins | sample 2165551 | NCBI WGS metagenome assembly RRZT01 (sample SAMN10456910, study PRJNA506462) | wastewater metagenome | biome: wastewater; feature: sludge; material: wastewater sludge; isolation source: wastewater sludge with Escherichia coli K12::gfp cells carrying plasmid... | place: USA: Moscow, Idaho ...
CGCCAAGATGGCCGGCGCGCACATCCCGCTCACCCCGGCGGTCCACCAGATGATCTCCGCGGGCCCCTACCCGGTCCTCGCCGAGCAGCCGGGTGAGATCAGCTTCCCGATCGTGCGCGACATGGACACGTTCTGCTACGAGCGTCAGCACGGCTCCGACATGGAGGTCGGCTCCTACGCGCACCGCGCGATCCTGCACGACCCGGAGGACATCCCCTCCAACGAGCAGGCCAAGCTCTCCCCGACCGAGATGCCCTTCACCGACGAGGACTTCGACCCGCAGCTGGAGCAGGCGCTCGAGCTCATGCCGGAGCTGCTCGGCGACGAGAACGCCGAGGTCCGCTACGCGATCAACGGCCTGCTCTCCCTCACCCCCGACGGCTTCCCGATCCTCGGCGAGACCCCCGAGGTCAAGGGCCTGTGGTCCGCCGCCGCGATCTGGATCAAGGAGGGCCCGGGCACGGCCAAGTGCGTCGCCGAGTGGATGACGCACGGCAACCCGAGCATCGACGTCGGCCACTCCGACATCAACCGCTTCTACCCCCACCAGCGCACCCGCAACCACGTCAAGACGCGCACGAGCGAGGCGTTCATCAAGACGTACGGCATCGTGCACCCGAGCGAGCAGTGGACCAACGGCCGCAACGTCCGCCTGTCGCCGATGCACGCCTCCGAGAAGGAGCTCGGCGCGGTCTTTTACGAGGCCGCCGGCTGGGAGCGCCCCCAGTGGTACGAGTCGAACGCGGGCCTGCTCGAGAAGTTCAGCGCCGAGCAGCTCATGCCGCGCGAGCACGAGTGGGACAGCCGCTGGTGGTCCCCGATCATCAACGCCGAGCACCTGCAGATGCGTGAGACGGCCGCGATCGTCGACCTCACGGCGTTCGCGATCTTCGACATCGTCGGCCCCGGCGCGCTGGCGGCCGTCCAGAAGATCTGCGTCGCGCAGATGGACGTCAAGGTCGGTCGCGTCGTCTACACGCCCGTCCTCGACGAGCGCGGCGGCTTCCGCTCCGACCTCACGGTGATGCGTCTGGCGCACGACGTCTTCCGCGTCGTCACCGGTGGCGCGCACGGCATGGTCGACAAGAAGTGGTTCTCCGACCACCTCACCGATGGCGCGACGCTCGTGGACCTCACGTCCTCGTGGTCGACGATCGGCCTGTGGGGCCCCAAGGCGCTGGAGATCCTCTCCTCGATCACCGACGCCGACGTCTCGCCCCAAGGCTTCCCCTTCGGCACGTGCAAGGAGATCGAGGTCGGCAACCTCTCCGTCCTCGCCTCGCGCATCTCCTACGTCGGTGAGTACGGCTGGGAGCTCTACGTGCCCTTCGAGACCGGCGCCGCCCTGTGGCAGCGCCTGCTCGAGGCCGGCAAGCCCCACGGGCTCATCCCCGCGGGCATCGGTGTCTACGCGACGACCGGCCGCATCGAGAAGGGCTACCGCGCCTACGGCGCCGAACTCGACGCCGAGCGTCGCCTCAACGAGGCCGGCATGGAGCGCAAGAAGCTCAAGGACGCCGACTTCATCGGCAAGTCCGCGCTCGTCGACGCCGGCGAGCCGCAGACGATCCTGGGCACCCTCACCGTCGACGACCACACGTCGGCCTCGGGCGTGAAGCGCTACATGCTCGGCGGCGAGCCGATCCGCACGCGTGACGGCGGCGAGCTCACCGACGGGCACGGCCACCACCCGTACGTGACGAGCGCGGGCTCGGCCCCGAGCGTCGGCAAGCACGTGCTCATGGCCTACCTGCCGGTCGACCAGGCCCGCGTCGGCAACGAGCTCGCGGTCTCCTACATGGAGGAGCTCTACCCGGTGACGGTCGCGTCCGCGGACGCGACGCCGATCTTCGACCCGGAGAACGACCGCATCAAGGGCAAGGCCTGACGGCCCGGCCGTCGACCGGGACGAAGGAAAGGAATCTGACGTGACCAACGTGTTGGTCTGTGTGAAGCGGGTGCCGGACTCGACGGGCGAGGTCGTCCTCACCGAGGACGGCTCGCGCGTTGACGGCCGCTACGGCGGCTACACGACGAGCGCCCACGAGGAGTGCGCGGTCGAGATCGCCTCGCAGGTGGCGGCCTCGGGCGACGGGGGTGGCACCGTCACCGTGCTCACCCTCGGCGGCGAGGACTCGGTCGAGCAGCTGCGGGCCGCGCTCGCGGTCGGTGCGACCGACGGCGTGCGGATCGAGGCGGACGCCGACGAGTTCGGCCCGGCCGACGTCGCCGCCGCGATCGCCGAGGTCGTCCAGGCCCGCGAGGCCGCGGGCACGACGTACGACCTCGTGCTCCTGGGCAACGACGCCGCGGACACGGGCGACTTCCAGGTCGGCATCCGGCTGTCCTACCTCCTGGGTCGCCCGGTCGTCGCCGGCGCCCAGACGATCGAGGTCGACGGGTCGGTCGCGACGATCAGCGCCGACACCGCCGAGGGCACCGAGGTCTACGAGGTCGCGCTGCCGGCGGTGGCGACGATCCTCGAGGGCGGGGTCTCGCCGAAGTACCCCTCGATCACCGGCAAGATCAAGGCGAAGAAGGCCCCGATCGAGACGGTCACCTCCGGCGTGCAGCCGAAGGGCAACGGGCGGCAGTCCCTGCGGGTGCCGCCCCCGCCGCCGAGCCAGGTCGAGGTGCTCGGTGAAGGGCCCACGGCCGCAGGCCGTTTGGCGCAGGTGCTCAGTGAGTTGGGAGTGGGCCGATGAGTGCGGTTGTCGTCCTGATCGAGACCGAGGGTGACGGCGTGGGCCTCGTGTCTCAGGAGGCGTTGACCTTCGCGCGTCGCCTCGGTGGCCCGGTCTACGCGCTCGTGCTGGGGCACGCGACCCCCGGCGTCGTCGCGGACTGCCAGACCCAGGGCGTCGCGGCGATCTTCGACTGCGAGAACGAGGAGCTCGGCGCCTACTCCGGCGCCGGGTGGGCCGTCGCGCTCGCCTCAGTCGTCGAGGCGGCCGGGGACGTCGCGGCGGTCGTCGCCGGCGGCACCCCGCGCGGCAACGAGGTGCTCGCTCACCTCGCCGCGCGACGGGACCTGCCGATGGCGGCCAACGTCGTCGCGGTCGCCTCGCAGCCGGGTGCTCCCCTGGAGGTGGAGCGTCAGGTCGTCGGCGGCTCCGCGATCGAGCGCGCCTCGCTCGGGGCGGGCACCGCGGTGCTCACGGTCGCCGGTCACGCCCTCGACCCAGAGCCCGCGGCGGCTCCCGGTGGCGCTGCGGTCCTGCCCTTCGCGGTCGACTTCGCGCCGGAGGACCTGCGGGCCGTCGTGGCGCGGATGCAGGCCCGCGAGGGCGGCGACGCCTCGGGACTGACCAGTGCGCGGATCGTCGTCGGCGCCGGTCGTGGCGCCGGTGGCCCCGACGGCTTCGGCCCGGTCGACGCTCTCGCGGAGCGCCTCGGCGGCGCGGTCGGCGTCTCCCGTGTCGTCACGAGCCTCGGCTGGCGTCCGCACCACGAGCAGGTCGGCCAGACCGGCTCGCGCATCAGCCCGGACGTCTACATCGCGTGCGGCATCTCCGGCGCGATCCAGCACTGGGCGGGCATGAGCTCGAGCAAGACGATCATCGCCATCAACACCGACGGCGACGCGCCGATGGTGACGAAGGCGAACTACGCCGTCGTCGGCGACATGCACGAGGTGCTCCCCGCGCTCCTGGAGGAGCTCGGCTCGCGCTGACCCCTCTCTCGGGGGATTCCTCGAGAACGTGCTTGAGAACGTGCCGACACGCTGGTGATCACCAGCGTGTCGGCACGTTCTCGCGTTCACGCTCGGGGTCGGCGCGCCGGTCAGGTGGGCTGCGCCTCCTGCCGCCGGCCCGACAATGACGACGTGAACCTCGATTGCATCCGTCAGGTCCTGGTGTGGCGCGACGGCGCGGTCGTCGGCCGTGCCGCGTCGCCCGGGGAGCTCGCTGCTCAGATCCACGACCCCGCGACACTCGTGTGGATCGACCTCGTCGCGCCGAGCCCCGACGATCTCGCCTCGCTCGCCGCGCAGCTGGGTCTGGGCGCCGCCTCGATCGAGGACGCGACGGCGCCCCACGAGCGGCCCAAGGTGATCCGACGCCCCGGCTACCTCTTCTTCCAGACGTACGCGACGGCCCTCGACCTGCCGCGGGCTGCCGATCCGGAGACCGGGCTCGAGGTGTCGCAGGTGCTCGGGCACGAAGGGCGGCTCACGCTCTCCCGCATCTCGGGATACGTCCTGCCCAAGGCGCTCGTCACGGTGCGCCTCGACGACGTCTTCGACATGTCGGAGGTCGAGCGGCGCTGGGAGGCGGACTACGACCTCGTGGCGCACGGGCCGGGAGCGCTGTTGCACGGTCTGCTCGACACCGTCGTCGACGGGCACTTCGACACGATCCAGCGCCTCGACGACGCGATCGAGGCCCTCGAGGACGTCCTCTTCGAGGACGGCGACCTCGGCGGGGAGTTCCTGCGCTCGGTCTACGGGCTGCGCAAGGACCTCGTCCGCCTGCGCCGGGTCGTCCTGCCGATGCGCGAGGTCGTCAACGGGCTGCTGCGGCACCGCCAGTCGGGCTCGGGCGTGCTCGACGCCGAGTACGACGACCTCTACGACCACGTGCTGCGCGCCGCGGAGTGGACCGAGTCCCTGCGCGACATGGTGACGAGCCTCTTCGAGACGAACCTGTCGCTGCAGGACGCGCGCCTCAACATCGTCATGCGCAAGCTTGCCGGGTGGGCGGCGATCATCGCGGTGCCGACGGCGGTCACGGGCTGGTTCGGGCAGAACATCCCCTACCCCGGCTTCAGCGAGCCGTGGGGACTGATGCAGAGCGTCCTTCTCATCGTCTTCCTCTCCGGGGGCCTCTACGTCGCATTCCGGCGCAAGGGCTGGCTATAGCGGCGCGACGTCGTGAGGGCTGCCGCGGCGCCGGCCTGCGCGTCGGCGCGAAGAACGTGCCTGAGAGCGGGCCGACACGCGGGCGATCACCGGCGTGTCGGCACGGTCTCGCGTTCGGGCTCGCGGGGATCGGATGTGCCGTCTGTCCGGTCCCGAGGGGCCAGGCGGTTCGGTGAGTCGGGCGCCGGTCCGCTCACGGCGTCACGTCTGCGGCGGCGGCGGGGTGCGCAGCGCCTTCTCCGCGCCGGCGATGGCTAGGACGATGGCCGCCATCCAGATCGCACCCCCCGGGGCCGAAGGGCGCGACAGCGAGCCCGGCGAGCAGAGGGAAGCCGACCTGCCCGACCCGGTTGCCCATGAGCCGGACCGCGAGCGCCTGTGAGCGCCACTGGGTCGGCACGGCGGTCGCGATGAGCGTCATCGTGAGCGGCTGACCGATGCCGAGGAAGAACCCGCCGACCGCGAGCAGCGTCCCGGCGACGACGAGCTGGTCGAGGACGAGCGGCGGCACGGCGAGCGTGATGCTCGCGACGAGCAGACAGGTGATGAGGAGCCGGCGCCGTGACCAGCGCCGTGACAGCCACGGTAGGAGGGCGCGCGAGAGGATGCCGGCGGCTCCGCGGATCGCGAGCAGAGCGCCGACGACGATCGGCGGTACCCCGGCGTCCTCCCCGACGAGCGGCAGGAAGGCGCTGAGGATGTCGACCATCGCGAGCAGCCCCATCGAGGCGAGCATGTTCGAGGCGACGCCCGGCGCACGCAGGACCTGCGGGATCGTCGCTCGGGAGCCCGGCTCTGACGGGGACGACGCCTGGGCCGCAGTCGGCAGGGACGCCGCCGGCGCTGTGGAGGGCGAGGATGCGGTGCCGGCGCCGTCGGCAGGCTCGGGCCGGGCGGGAGGTCGGTGCGGATTCGCTAGCAGCAGCGGGACGGCGAGCAGCGAGATCGCGGCACCGACCCAGAGCGCCCGGTCGACGTCGGCCAGCCGCTCGGGCGAGGCAGTGACGGCGCCGACCCCGACGATCGCCCCGCCGAGCAGCGGCCCGAGGGCCTGGCCGACCGAGTAGGAGGCGGTGAACCACCCGAAGCCGAGGTCGAGATCCGCATCGTCGGAGAAGCGGGCGATCGCGGCCTGGCCGCTGATCGTGAAGACGAGGTGGGCGAGCCCCAGGACGACCGATCCGAGCGCCAGCGCGGCGATCGACGGCGCGAGGGCCAGGCTGAGACCGCCGACGGCCATGAGGGCGGCCGCAGCCATGATGAGCCGGCGCAAGCGCGGGGTGCGGTCGGTGAGGCGCCCGAGGGAGAGGGCGATGTAGATCGGAAGGACGGCGTAGGCGGCCGTTACCAGACCGATCGTCGTGCCGCCCGCACCGAACGCGACGAGCTTGTACGTCGTGATCGGCCGGAGCAGGTTGAGCGCGGTCTGCACGAGAACCCCGGCGACGACGAGCGACCACAGCCATCCGCGCGAGAGGCGCGCCTGCGAGGCGTTCACGAGTCGAGCATGGCAGCGCTGCGCCAGGCGGGGACTGTCACGGCGACCTCCGGAGCTCGATGCCCGGATCATGCTATTCGTCCGACCGGAGTGCGGCGTCGAGGATCGTGGATGGGGTGGCGCGGCGAGGCGAGGGCGTCATCCCCTGGTCCCGGGGGTCCTGTCGAGGCCGGTCTCGTCGAGTCGAACGGAGCGGGAACGAACCGAGGCGGGTCGGGTCGGATCCGGTCGGGTTGGTGAGGCGTGTCGGTGGTGCGTGGCAGGGTGCCTGGTCATGAGGAAGGCGAGACGTCCATGGCTCGGAGGTGCTCGGACGCCGACGGGCCGAGGATCGCGAAGGAGCACGCCGTGAGTGAATCCGTCAGACAGTTGCTGGAGCGTCACGTGGCCGAGAAGGTGATCCCCGGGGCGGTCGCGCTCGTCGATCGACACGGCGAGCTGACGGTCGACGCCGTCGGGGCGATGGCGCTGCACGGGCCGCCGATGCACAGTGACGCCATCATGCGGATCCAGTCGATGACGAAGCCGATCACGACGGTCGCGACCCTGCGGCACGTCGAGGCGGGGCGGCTCGATCTCGACGACCCCGTCGAGCGCTGGCTTCCCGAACTCGCAGACCGCCGCGTCCTGCGGAGTTCAGACGCGCCCATCGACGACACGATCCCGGCGGATCGGTCGATCACCGTGCGCGATCTGCTGACGAACGCCTCCGGCTACGGGATCCTCTTCGGCGACAGCCCGCTCGCTGTCGCGATGCGCGAGGTGGGCGTCGAGGCGGGCTCCGATCCACCGGATCTCGACGCCTCGGAGTGGCTCACGCGACTGGCCGGCCTGCCGCTCGCGCATCAGCCGGGCGAGGGCTTCCGCTACCACCACTCGTTCGGCATCCTCGGGATCCTCCTCGCCCGCCTCAGCGGCCGGCGACTGGAGGAGCATCTGCGCGAGCTGGTGTTCGAGCCTCTCGGGATGGTCGACACCGGCTTCTGGGTGCCGACGCAACAGGTCGAGCGGCTGCCGGCCGCCTACCGCCATGAGGAGTCAGGTCTGGTGGAGACCGAGCCGCTCGCCGGCGGGTTCTATGCGGGCGAGCCGCCGTTCGACGTAGCGCACGGCGAGCTCGTCTCGACCGCGGCCGACCTGCACCGCTTCACCTCGATGCTCGTCGCGCGGGGTCGGCACGACGGGCAGGCGTTCCTCGGCCCCGCCCTCGTCGCGGCCATGGCTCGAGACCAGGTGCCGGAGCGGGTCAAGACACCCGACAGCTTCTACCCCGGCTTCTGGGAGGGGATGGGTTGGGGCTGGGGCGTCGCGATCCAGGTCGAGGGGCCGCACGAGGGGCGCTACGGCTGGTCCGGGGGTCAAGGCACCGACTTCTTCGTCGACCCCGACGGCACGATCGCGATCCTGCTCACCCAGGTCGAGCTCGGGATGCACATGTGGCCGCTCATCAGCGCCTTCCAGGAGGTGGTGTGACGCGACGTCCCATCGCCGCCGTCGCGCGGCTCGGCGGGGTCGTGGGCGTCAGTCGGCCCAGACCCCGGGGGTCAGCGAGACCGTGAAGGGGATCGTGGCCGTCCACGTCGCGCCGGGGCCGACGTGGGCGACCTCGTCGTAGCGGCCGTCGCGCAGCTCGCAGGCGAGCAGGCGGGGCCCGTCGGGGTCGACGATCCAGTAGGCGGGGGTGCCGGCGCGCTCGTAGCGTTCGCGCTTGAGCACCCGGTCGATCCGCCGACTGCTCGGTGAGAGCACCTCGACGGCCAGCTCCGGTGGGCCCGGCAGCCCACGGTCGTCGAACTGGTCGCGCCTCGCGACGAGCAGGTCGGGCTCGAGCACGGTGTCCTGAGCCAGGTCGATATCGAGCGGCGCCCCGAGGACGCGCAGGTGTGGCGGGCACACGGGGTACAGCTGGTTGTAGAGCCCGAAGACGACGATCTGGTGGATCGGCCGCGGTGCGGCGCTCACGATGAGCGCACCGTCGAGCAGCTCGTACCGGTGCCGCTCGTCGGGCAAGGCGTCCCGCTCATCGCGGGTCCACACCCGATCGTCGTGGATCGTCGTGGTCATGACCGTCATAGTGCCTCCTGCGGGCGGGGTGGTCCAGGGCCATGGCCTCAGCCTGCCCGATCGCGCGAATGCAGACGCCCGGTCATTCACAGGCTGTGGACAACCGGGCGTCGAGCAGAACGAGCGAGCACCGGAGCGTTTCGGCACACCCCCTCCACGAGCGTGTCGATGGAGGCGTGAGTGGCGCCTCAGCGGCGCACGAGCAGCTCCTCGGCGATCTGGACGGCGTTGAGGGCGGCACCCTTGCGCAGGTTGTCGCCGACGACGAACAGCGCGAGCCCGCGACCCTCCGGGGCGGCCTGGTCGGCCCGGACGCGCCCGACGAAGACGTCGTCGGCGCCGGTCGCTTGAAGCGGGTTCGGCACGTCGACGACCTTGACGCCCTTCGCGCCGCCGAGCAGCTCGAGCGCGCGCTCGGGGCTGATCTCGCGGTCGAACTCGGCGTGGATCGCGAGGCTGTGGCCGCTGAAGACGGGCACGCGCACGCACGTGCCGGAGACGCGCAGGCCGGGGATGTGCAGGATCTTGCGCGACTCGTTCCGCAGCTTCTGCTCCTCGTCCGTCTCGAGGCTGCCGTCGTCGACGATCGAGCCGGCGATCGGCACGACGCTGAAGCCGACGGGCGTGAGGTAGACCTGCGGCGCCGGGATCTTCACCGCGTCACCGGAGATCGCGAGCCCGGTCGGGTCGCCGGCCGCGTAGGCGCCGCGCAGCTGGGAGTCCAGCTCCTGCACGCCCTTGCCGCCGGAGCCGGAGACGGCCTGGTAGCTCGACACGCGCAAACCGACGAGGCCCGCCTCGTCGTGGAGCGGCTTGAGGACCGGCATCGCGGCCATCGTCGTGCAGTTGGGGTTGGCGACGATGCCGAGCGGGATGTCGTCGAGGTCGCCGGGGTTGACCTCGCTCACGACGAGCGGAACCTGCGGGTCCTTGCGCCAGCCGCTGGAGTTGTCGACGACGGTCGCGCCGGCGGCGGCTACGAGCGGGGCGTACTTCTTGCTCGCCGTCGCGCCGTTGGAGAAGAGCGCGATGTCGATGCCGGAGAAGTCGGCCGTGTCCGAGTCCTCAACCGTCACCTCGCCGTCGGCCCACGGCAGCGTCGTGCCCGCGGAGCGCGCGGACGCGAAGAAGCGGATGTCGTCGAGCGGGAACTTCCGCTCCGCGAGGAGACCCCGCATGACCTGACCGACCTGACCTGTGGCACCGAAGACAGCGATACGCATGCCGCCAGCCTAGAGAGAGCGCGGCCGAGCCGTCAGGAGCGTCTCGCCTTTTGCACGGCGTGACGCCCCGGACGAGTCGCGGACCGGCGCCGCACGGCCGGCGACACGGCCGCGACCTGATCTGATCGGCCCTACGCCTGTGCCTGGGTCAGAGCCCGCGCCCGCTCGGGGAGACGAGGATCTTCACGGCCGTCTCGTTGCGGTGGATCAGGGTGTCGAAGCCCTCGTCGAGCAGCCCGTCGAGCCCGATCCGCCCCGTGATGAACGGCGCGGGGTCGATCCGGCCGCTCTCGACGAGCTTGATCGTGTCGGGGTGGGAGTTGACATAGGCGATCGTGCCGCGCACGTCGAGCTCCTTGAGGACGATCTGCTGCATGTCGAAGGAGGCGCGCTGGCCCCAGATCGAGACGACGACGAGCACGCCGGTCGGGCGCAGGGCGTCGACGAGGGTGTCCATCGCCAGCTGCACACTCGTGCACTCGAAGGCGACGTCGGCGCCGTCACCGTTGGCAGACAGCTTGCGGACCTTCGCCGCGACGTCGACCTGTGTCGGGTCGAAGGCGTGGTCGGCGACGCCGCTCTCGAGCGCCTTCTGCCGGCGCAGCTCGCTCATCTCGCTGATGACGACGGTGATGCCCTCGGCCTTGAGGACGGCGGCGGTGAGCAGGCCGATCGGCCCGGCCCCGGCGATGAGTGCGAGGTCGCCGGCCTTGGCGCCCGAGCGCTGGTAGGCGTGGTAGCCGACCGACAGCGGCTCGATGAGCGCGGCCTGGTCCAGCGGCACCGAGTCGGCGATCGGGTGCACCCAGCGGC
>RRZT012005524.1_pt1 | contig 10459 bp, 6 predicted proteins | sample 2165551 | NCBI WGS metagenome assembly RRZT01 (sample SAMN10456910, study PRJNA506462) | wastewater metagenome | biome: wastewater; feature: sludge; material: wastewater sludge; isolation source: wastewater sludge with Escherichia coli K12::gfp cells carrying plasmid... | place: USA: Moscow, Idaho ...
ACCACCAGCGGTCACGTCAACCGCTGGGAAAACCGAAAATGGCGGAAGCGTGATTCCCGCCGGTACGACACCACCGTAGGCCACAACATGGCTAGCTTTCGCACCAGATTCCACAAGTGTGTCCGTCAACTCACCTGGACCAACGATCGCGCCCGTCTCAACCCGGCTGGAACCGTACAATGATGTGCCGGGGAGCACAGTGGAATCCGCTTCCAAGACAACGTCAACATCAATGTACGTGGCCACCGGATCAATGATCGACACGCCTGCACGCATCCACTTCTCGTTGATTCGGCGCTGCATCTCCGTACGGAGGGTGGCCAGCTGCGCGAGATCGTTACAGCCCTCGACAAGCCACGAATCGGCAAGCACGTAATCACCCACGCCCTGGCCCGAGTTCGACGCATCAGCGACAACATCGGTCAGGTACATCTCGCCCTGCGAGTTCTCAGTGCCGAGCCCGGCGAGGCTAGTGCGCAGGAACCCAGCATCAAAGGCGTAGGTGGAGGTGTTGATTTCGGTGATTTTGCGCTCCTCGGGGGTTGCGTCACGATGTTCGACCACACCGACGATCGCTCCGGACTCGCCACGCATGATACGTCCGTAGCCTGTGGCATCGGGGATGTTGGTGGTCAGGACAGTCACAGCATTGTCCCCGTGACGCGCCAGCATGTCGGCGAGCGATTCCGTATCGAGAAGGGGAACGTCTCCCGCCATCACGACGACGGCGCCCTCCAATCCCTCCGGAAGTACCTCCAGTCCACACCACACAGCGCGACCGGTGCCCTTAATATCGTCCTGATCGGCGATGATGACATCCGGATCACATTCGAGTGCGTGCGCTGCGACGGCGTCTCGTTCATGACGCACGACAACAACAAGATGCTCCGGATCCAGTCCGCGAGCAGCAGCGATTGCATGCCCGAGAAGGGAGCGTCCGCACATTTTGTGGAGGACCTTGGGGAGTGCCGATTTCATGCGGGTACCAGCGCCCGCGGCCAGAACTACAACTGCTGCCGGGCGAGTCACCTGCACGGTGGACCCCTCTCTCTTATTTGAGATACGCCTACACAACGTCCTGCTTCAACAAAGAAGCGGCCTGGCTCCGCCTCCAGGGCTCGAACCTGGACTAAAGGTTCCAAAGACCTCTGTGCTGCCATTACACCAAGGCGGATTGGTGAACGGAATGATTCTAACGGCGAATCGCCAACTGTCATAATGGGTCCATGAATGAAGACGCACCCCTTAATCACATGTCCGCGCCCAAGCGGGTGCGCATGACGCGCGCTCAGCGCCGTGAACAACTTATCGGAATTGCTCGGGAACTCTTTGGCGCCAAGGGCTACGACGCCGTCTCCATTGAGGAAATCGCATCCGCCGCGGAGGTCTCAAAACCCGTGGTATATGAGCATTTTGGGGGGAAAGAAGGGCTCTATCAGGTCATCGTTGACCGCGAAGTTACTGTCCTCTCGGAGATGCTTTCCTCGCAGATGCGGCCCGGCTTGCACCCGCGGGAGATGCTTGAGCACATTGTGCTGTCGCTTCTTGACTACATCGAGGCCAACGCGGATGGCTTTCGACTTCTGTCGCATCAATCACCCACCGCACTCTCCGGAGGGACGTTCACCACAATCATTGCGGATGTTGCAGAACAGGTAGCGGACCTCCTCGCCCCGGTGCTCAACGAGCAGGGTTTGGATCCGGAGGATGCTCCCATCTACGGGCAGCTTCTCGCTGGCGCCATCGGGCGCATCGGCCAGTGGTGGGTGGAGGTGCGCGTGCCACCCAAGGAAGAGACAGCCGCGCACGTTATTAACCTGCTATGGATGGGCCTACGGGGAATGGAGCGCGACCCTCGCCTCGTCACGCTCTCTCCCGACGACGCGTGACGAGATGTCAATAGGGGGCCGGGAAGCTGAATACCAGCTTCCCGGCCCCTTCCTTCATGGGATGACATATGGTCGACGACGGCGTCACGTCACCTACATCTGGACCTCACCTACAGCCGACACCAGATGACACCCGTCGCAACCGGGAGGAATCATCCCCACAGTAGGCAGACCTCAGACGATGTCAGCCGCCTGCATGCGAGCCTCGGAAGCCGCATCATCTGTCAGCTCTTCTTCGGCCGCCAACTCAGCAGCAATCCGAGCACGGTAGTTGTCCTTCTCGCGGGTAACACGCTTCTCATCCCAACCGAGTACCGAGGCGGCAATCTCTGCCACTTCATCCACAGCTGCACCACCACGATCGCGGGACTCAGAATTGAGGCGGACACGCGCCACAAAGATATCTTCCAGGTGCTGAGCACCCTCCACCGCGCAAGCACGATAAACCTCGGCGCGCAGGAACTGCGGCGCCGCCTTCAACGGGGTACCCAGGCTCGGATCCTCGTCAATTGTTGCCAGCAGATCGGTCACCTCAGCACCATAGCGTGACAGCAGATGCTTCATGCGGTCGGCATCGAAGCCGTACTTGGCTCCCAACTGGGCGGCACGGTTCGTCGTCGCCTCGTATCCGGCAGCCCCCATAAGCGGCAGACGGTGGGTAATCGAAGGCTTCTTCGCTGCCAGTTCCTTACCCAAGGCGAAGTCCACAGCGTCCTCAGCCATGACACGGTACGTGGTGAGCTTGCCGCCAGCGATCGCCACCATACCCGGAATTACCTCGGTGACGGTGTGCTCGCGCGACACCTTAGTGGACTTCGACTCGTCTAGCACCTTCGGCTGCAGCAGCGGGCGTAGGCCCGCGTAGGTGCCGATGATGTCGTCACGGGTCAGTGGCTTCTCCAGCACTTCGTTGGCGTGCTCGAGGACGTAGTCGATGTCCTTCGACGTCGGTACCGGATGCCTAAGCTGCTCATGCCACGCGGTATCCGTAGTGCCAATCACCCAGTAGTGCTGCCACGGAATGATAAACAGCACCGACTTCTCGGTACGCAGGAACATACCCGTCTGAGCCTTGAGACGCTCGCGCGGGATGACGATGTGGACACCCTTGGAAGCCAGCACCTTGAGTCCGCCGGTGCCGCCAGCCATGTCCTGGGTCTCTTCGGTCCAGATACCGGTAGCGTTGATAAGGCGCTTGGCCTTGACAGTGAACTCCTCGCCGGTCTCTAGGTCAACCGCCTTGACACCGGTAGCGCGCCCCTTCTCGTCCTTGAGGATTTCGGTCATACGCACACGGCTCGCCGCCTGCGCACCGTACTTCACTGCCGTCCGGATCAACGTGATGACAAGGCGCGCATCATCCACACGCGCATCATAAAACTCAATGGCTCCGGTGAGCGCCGACTTCTTCACCTCGGGGAAGCGCTTGAGAGCGCCCTTCTTCGTCAGGTGCTTCTGAATCGGCACCGTCTTGTGCCCGCCAGCACCGATCACCGCGAGCGCGTCATACATACCAACGCCCACAGCCGAGTAAGTGCGCTCGATGACGGGCATCTTGAGAGGCCACAGGAACGGCTGCGCCGATACCAGGTGCGGGGCGATGGTGGTGAGGAGACGCCCACGCTCTTTGAGGGCTTCGGCCACGAGTTTGAAATCAAGGTTGTACAGGTACCGCAGCCCACCGTGAACGAGGCGTGAAGAACGCGACGACGTTCCCGAAGCCCAGTCCTGCCCTTCAATAACGGCGGTGGACAAACCGCGCGAGGCGGCATCCAATGCGATACCCGCACCGGTGACGCCACCACCGATGACGAGGACGTCGAAGGTCGTATCACGCATCGCTTGGAGCGATGCGGTTCGTTGTGACGGAGACAGAACTGACATGAGTGGTCCTTTGCTGTAAGGCTGACACTCCCCCACGCGCGCCGGCACGACTCCCCTACCAAACGCCCGCGTATCCTTATTGCTTGACACAGTGAAATTCGTGAGAATTGACCCCAGCGTTGGGGCACAGTATTCCCTCGATCAACACGCTTTGAAGTATATAACGGCAGGTGGCACACCATGTCCAGATGAGCAATCTTGCGCTACGAATTCTGCGGAAAAGAAAACGTGCACGGCGACTCGTTCACCCACACACCCCATCATTTGGCGAGAACTCCCCGCGAGGTCAGCACAATTCGTCGTCGCACTGAACAACTCTTCTGATAAAGTGATATCACAATTTCACCGAACAAGGAGGAACCGATGCTGCGCATCGATGCACTCAACAAGTCATTCGGTAGTCTCAAAGCTCTCGATAACCTGAACTTCCATGTGAACCCCGGCGAGATCTTCGGATTCGTGGGTTCTAATGGTGCAGGCAAGACAACCGCTATGCGCATCATGCTGGGAGTCATGTCCGCCGATTCTGGCACCGTCACGTGGAACGGGACTCCCCTAAATTTCGAGACGCGCCGCGAGATCGGCTACATGCCATCCGAGCGCGGACTGTACCCGCGGATGCCCGTCGGCAAGCAGCTGGAGTACCTCGCACGCTTACACGGACTCGATAAAAAGAGCGCACATGACCGCATGGAATATTGGACGGAACGGCTCGGTCTCGGATGGCGCCGCGAGGACAATGTCCAGAAGCTCTCCCTCGGCAACCAGCAGCGCGTCCAGCTCGCGGCAGCCCTGGTGCATGACCCAAAGATGCTCGTCCTCGACGAACCATTCTCCGGGTTGGACCCAACCGCCGTGGACGTCATGAGCAAGGTGTTGCGCGAAGCTGCCAACACCGGCGCACCCGTCGTGTTCTCCTCGCATCAGCTCGAACTGGTGGAGAAGCTCAGCGACCGGGTCGGTATCATTTCCCAAGGTCACATGGTTGCCGAAGGTACCGTGGATGAACTCCGCTCCACCGAGCACCAGCAGTTCGCCATCGCCGTGGGCAGCGACCCGCAGTCGGTGCAGCAGGCGCTTCTCCCGCTCGGCATCACACTAGCCGCCGACCCGTTGGAGGGAACGGCCGAGGCACCTCGCCGCGAAGGCGTCACAAGGTTGGTGTTCACACAGCCGGTGGGCATCTCGGATCAAGACATTCTTCGCGCTGCAGTGACCGCAGGCGCAGTCCACGAGTTTGCGCCGCGCCGCCCACACCTGTCCGAGTTGTTCAACAACGTCGTCGTCACCCCCGAGGAAGAACCTGTGGATAAGCCCAAAAAGAAGGGCCTGTTCTCCTTCGGCAAGAAAGGAGTGAAGTGATGCTAGGTCTCGTCATTAAACGCGAGTTCACCACGTTGCTGGGCTCGAAAGCCATGAAGATCTCCACCATTGTGTTGGTGCTTCTGTTTCTAGTGGCCGGACTCGTTGGTCGCTTCCTACTAAACAACGACGACGACACGAGCTCGAGCGCCCCCGAGACCATGACAATCGGCGTCACCACCGACGCCGCTCCACTGGTGCCTTACATCGAAGACACCCCGCTAGTGAAGATCGAGGATATTGGTTCTGCTGACCCGCGCCAGGCATACAACGCCGACGGTGCGAATTTTGAGGCCATCATCTCCGGAGACCCGGCCAGCCCGGTCATCTCCTCCAGCAATCGGAACACTCCAGTACGGGAGATCGCAGTTCTGGCTGCCACAGAGTACTTAGTTGACCAGAATGGGGCGCTAACACCGGCGCTCTCGGAACAGCTGCACGCGGTGACCAGAATCCAAGTGGTGGACGTATCGCAAGATGCCATCACGAATAATCCGATCGGTTATGCCGTGGGTATGGCCTCGGTTGTCATCCTCATGATGATCACGATTATGGGAGTCTCCACACTCTCAGCGGGTGTGGTGGAAGAGAAATCAAGCCGCGTGGTGGAGATTCTCCTAACCACCGTACGTCCACGAACTCTGCTCCTCGGGAAGATCCTCGGTATCGGTTCAGGAATGCTCGTCATCTTCCTCATCTACATCGTCGGCATCTTTGGCGGACTGTGGATCTCCGGGCTACTTGACGGCGCGGGTGTGGTTCTCAAGGCGCTAGGAGCACTAGGCGTGTGGGGCTACGTTCCGATGGTTCTCATGTGGATCGTTCTCGGCTACTTCACCTTCGCGGCAATCACCGGTGGTCTCTCCGCAACTGTGTCGCGCCAGGAGGATCTCGGAGCGGTTCAGACCCCGATCGTCTTCATGCAGCTCATCCCCATGTACGTGGCGATGTACCTGGTCCCCTACCTCCCAGACGCGACCATCACCAAGGTCCTCTCCTACATCCCCGCTTTCTCGCCCTACCTCATGCCAATGCGTTCGGCAATCGGCGAGGTGGAACCGTGGGAGCAAGGATTGGCGATTGGTTTGTCACTCGTAGCTATTCCGCTACTTGGAGCCATCGCAGGGAAGATCTACGAACGCTCAATCCTCCACGTGGGCGAACGAGTCAAGCTCTCGAAGGTATTCTCCAAGTCCGCGTGAGTGGTGGATACGTGTGCAGGATGAGATACGGCAAGAGGTTCCGCCAGTAGGCCATGACCTATTGGCAGGATCTCTCAAACGAGGACTGAACAACCTGGCCATATAACCGCCTTGTAACCGTGCCATCACACTCAAAACAGGCAAACAACTTTTAAAGCGGCGCCCGCCGGTCGGAATTTACCGATCGGCGGGCGTTTCACTTTCCCAAGTTTCCTAAGTGGGCATCACAGCGATCCGTAGGCCTTCTACGGCACGAAGATCGCTGACGTGCCCACTTAGCGAGCCACAAGCCTGCGCGCTAACCAACGACATCCACGCAGGTCAGCTTTCCCGCTCGAAGTGGGAAAGGAGTTCACGCAAGCGGTCGGCCAGCTGGCGCTGTGACTCCCGATCCATGTCCTCAAGCTGGCGGCGCTCCACAGCGAGCAAATCCGCCATCGCAGCGTCCACGACGTCAAGCCCCTTGTGGGTAATCTGCACATGCACGACCCGTCGGTCAGAGATATCCGGAAGCCTGATAGCAAATCCGTGAGCAACCATTCGATCAATGCGATTTGTGACGGTGCCAGAGGACACCAGCGTCTCTTGCATAAGCCGCCCGGCTGTCAATTGATACGGAAACCCCTGACGCCGCAGCGCTGAGAGCATCTCAAACTCCCACGGTTCAATGTTGTGCCGAGCAAACGTTTGACGCCGCATCCGGTCAATATGCCGTTCCAGACGGAGAAGACGGGAGAACACCGCGAGCGGTTCCGGATCAAAGTCCAGCCGCTCACGCCCCCATGCCGCAACAATGCCATCAACCTCGTCGCGCAACCCGTCCGTAGTATTCATACGGCAAGATTACTCGACATCAAGATAGTTTCCGCAAGAAATTGCGGAATTTTGGTCAAATCCGTCGTCGTCGACGAAGTACATACGGCTCGAATTCGCTCACGTCACCCTTCCAGCTAAGATATCCGGGTACGGCCAGCTGTGCCGTCATCACCGATGTGAGGAGATTTGCGGTCGTGGCCAATTTGCCTGAACTACAAGGTTACGCCGACGGGTCATGGGCTACGGCGGGATCTCTTATAGTTCACGTTCGCGCACTTGACGCCGCGAGCACCGACCTCCTCACTCTCGCTCCCGAACCATCGGGGCTGCTCACATGGCTAGGCGCACAGCAGCAGGTCGTGGGATGGGGTGAGGCCGCGCGCATTGAAGTCCAAGGTGACCATGCCATCCGCGAGGCCTCCGCACAGTGGAACGCTCTGGTTGCGGGGGCACACGTCACCAACGATTCTCCCTACGAGTGGGCCAACCGCGCGCCTTTTGCGCTGGGTTCGTTCGGATTCGCCGCAGATACGCCCGGGTTTCTTATCACGCCAGCAGTTGCATTAGTTCGGCGGGGAGACGAGGCCGTCGTTGTGACGACGACGGCGTCCCGTAACGATTCCGCACCCGTCGCCACTTTCACGTCCACATCCCCTGTTCCCGTCAGCAAACCTGGCGCGATGTTTACCAAACCGGGGCGCATGACCCAGAGCCAATGGCGCACGGCTGTTAGTGAACTTATCGCTTCCCTGAACGAGGGCGCAGCATCGAAGGTGGTTCTCGCCCGAGACATCGTCGTCTCCTCAGACACCCCCATTGACGAGCGCTTCCTTGCGTCGCGACTGCGGCAGCTCTACCCCTCGACGTGGGTCTTCGCCGTCAACGGGCTTATCGGCGCCACACCCGAGATGCTCGCGGCATTGGATTTGGGCATTGTGACATCTCGAGTTCTCGCCGGAACCGCCGCCCCGACAGACGGAGCGGACCTTTTCTCCTCAATGAAGAATCGGACGGAACACCACTTTGCGGTCGAATCCGTAGCGCGGGCCCTCGCCCCGCTCGCCGAGAGCCTCGACGTTCCCACCGAACCTTTCCTACTCCAACTCCCGAATGTTGTTCATTTGGCAACCGAAGTAACCGCTCACGTACCGGGGGCGAACGTTCTCGACATCGTTGGCGCACTGCATCCCACCGCAGCCGTGTGTGGAACTCCAACTAAACTCGCCTTTGACCTGCTCGAACGTCTCGAAGGAACCGAACGCGGGCGATACACCGGCCCCGTGGGTTGGGTGGATCGAACCGGGGCCGGCGAGTTCGGCATCGCGTTGCGTTGCGGCCAACTTTCATCTGATCGCCGTGACATCCGCGTCTTCGCGGGCGGCGGGATCATGCCCGATTCCATCCCCGGCGTGGAACTCGCAGAGACCCATGCGAAGATGCGACCCGTGCTTGACGCCCTCGGCCTGGACAATTCCGACGATACTTCTCTAGAGGGTGCTGAGCTGTAGCCCCTTTATTCACAGACATACCGTTCGCTGTTTCGGTGGCTCACCGAGATCTCAACTATTCGGCGGGGGGCTCGCTAAGGCGATGCACGAGCCACACAGTGCAACTGACGATATATAGGGTGACGGCTATTCGTATATTTCAATAACGGTCACACATGGGCATCATGTGCCTCGACTCTTGCCAGAGAAGCGTCAGAAGGACTCGCCGAGGGTTTCTACAACCGCTGTCGTGGCCGCCGCGCGGGCCGCATTGAGCTGGGCCGATGGACGCGGGATCTTAAGATGCAGTAGCGAGCGGCCCGTGATGGGAGCAACGAGCGCTTCACGGAGTTCCGCAAGAGTCTCGATCTTTCGAGCCTCCCAACCGCAGGCACGAGCGGCAGCAACCGGATCCACGTGGGGTGGGGCGGCAAAGAACCTCTCGTAGACGGCAGGTTCGGCATCACGGTGCTCCAGCGAGGCGAAGATTGAGCCACCACCATCGTCGAGGACGATGACTTGAATATCGAGGGTGGTAGGGGAGGAATCGCCCGGCAGCTCCGGGCGCTGAGCCAGCGAGGAGAGATCGTAGGCGAAGGTCATATCGCCCATGACCGCGCGCACCGGACGCCCGCATGCCATCGCGAGACCAAGCGCCGACGCAACAGTTCCGTCGATACCTGCCAGCCCGCGGTTCGAATGGACATCGGTCCGCCCGGGACGATTTGCCGCGAGATCGAAGCCTCGCACGGTGTTTGAGGCGCCGAGCCACAGTAGTGCGGGGTCACTGTGACGCCACACGGCACGGCAGGCCGAGAGCAGGGTGAGGTCGTCAGCACCCTCCGCCGACTCACCCAGAATGTCATCAATGGCAGTTGCCGCCGCGCGCCAAACATCCAGCCACCGGTTCGGATCCTGCGCCCCCGAGCCGTCAACCAAACCGGCATCATCGGACAGCCCGGCCACCACAGTATCCGCTGTCTCGTGCACGTCCACCCACTCAGGATGCGTGGCCACCACGATCTTGCGAATTCGCGACCGGCCAAGAAGCTGGGTGATCGGACGGGAAAGCGTGGGACGCCCGGTCACCACAATCTGCTCAACATATTCTCCAAGCTGCGGCACAATCCATTGCTCGTAGGGGATCCAGGTCTCGGCGTCCGTCATGTTCGAGCTGGGTTCCGCAATGATCGGAATTCCTCTCCGGGCCGCCGCTGTCACAACAGCCCGATCAGCCCCGTCACCTGCAACAGCTAAAGTCCGCAAGCCCGCGTGCACAATCTCGTCCCACGCTGGATGGTTCACCCGCGACTGGATGACCAACGAGGGCTGCCCGTGCTTGTCGTCAACTCGCATTGCACCCGTCACCGGTACCAACGGCTCACGGAAAGCCACGTTGAGGTGCACCGGCCCGGCTTGCCCGAGGAATCCATGAGACGCGGCCACCATCCGACGTACGCGGCCACGGACTCGGTCGAGGGCGCCGTCGTCGTACGAAGTCTCAGCGGGCAACTCGTCACTTGCCACGACGCTGCGGCCGAAAATTCCGACCTGGTGAGTGGTTTGTGAGGCGCCAACGCCACGCAGTTCGTGCGGGCGATCGGCGGTCAGCGCGATGATCGGTAGGGACTGGAACCATGCTTCGTCGAGCGCCGGGTGAAGTTCGACGACGGCGGTGCCGGACGTGGTCACGATGGCCACTGGCTCACGGTATGCTTTCGCCGCTCCCACGGCCCAAAATCCGGCGCTGCGTTCGTCGCTGAAGACGGCGGCGCGGACGCGCCCGGCCCGCTCCAGGCTCGCGAGCGCGTAGCCGAAC
>RRZT010295240.1_pt1 | contig 10458 bp, 6 predicted proteins | sample 2165551 | NCBI WGS metagenome assembly RRZT01 (sample SAMN10456910, study PRJNA506462) | wastewater metagenome | biome: wastewater; feature: sludge; material: wastewater sludge; isolation source: wastewater sludge with Escherichia coli K12::gfp cells carrying plasmid... | place: USA: Moscow, Idaho ...
GACGACGGCATGCGGGCCCCCAGTCTGGGCGACATGTCCATTGAGGCGGCCATAATCATCATCTCCTCGTCCACCGAGACGGGCTCCGCAACCATGAAGTTCGGGCCCTTGGCCGTGCCCACGGTTCTCCTGGGAAGCACGTTGGCAGGTGACATCGCTTCGGTCGGAATCGATCAGACCAGCGGGACTCGGGAAGCCGTTCAGCACCTGGTGGATCTGGGCCACAGGACCGTTCACCACATCACGGGCCCCGAGCTGTCCATCCATGCACAGAGCCGTCAGCACTCCTGGCAGAGAACGCTGGAGGAGAATGGACGCGTGGTGCCCGAACCGGTCCATGGAGATTGGACGCCCACGTCCGGATATCTGGCCACACTGGAGCTGCTTCGCAAGGAAGCTCCCACGGCCATATTCGCAGCGAATGACCAGATGGCATTGGGTGCCTACCGAGCAATCCTTGAGGCGGGACTGCGAATCCCCCAGGACATCTCCATCATCGGATGCGACAACATCGACGAGGCCTGTCAATTCCCCACGCCATTGACCACCATCACCCAGCACTGGGATCGAGCCGGACACGAAACGCTGAGAATTGCGCTCGAAATGCTCGAAACCGGCACGCCGACCTCCGTCACCATCCCCACCGATCTCATCATCCGCGAGTCGACGGCGCCGCCGCGAGGGTGAGGCCCGCACGCAGGACCTCACGCCACACCGGCATCCTCCTCAGGCGCTCGCCTCACCCTTCGCGTCGGGTCACGGGAGGCGCACGTCATGCCGGGTCACGGTTGCGAGACACCCGCCAGCCAGTTCACGATCCCCGCGGTTGCCGCGCCGCGCGCCTTGCGGACCGCATCCTCGAATCGATTGACAACGTTGAGACGCGGGATCCCGGGAACGTTGAATCGGCCGAGTGCCTCGCTGAACGATTCCAGCGCCCGATGATTCGAGAGCATGAGGAGGCCGTCGCCGTCCAGGATCACATCGGACACTGCCGTGGCCCGGCCGATCATCGTCACGAACATTGCCAGATTTGCACCGTATTCGGCCAGTGCGCGGCGGGACGGCTCATCGCCGATGTCTGCGAGGTACATGAGGTCGGTGAGGTTGAACGGCCGGCGCTCGCTGTCTCCGATGAGAACACGGCCCGACCGGGCTCTGCCCAACACGGCCGAGTTGGAGAGGGCCCCGGTGGCACAACCGACGTGGCCGAACTGGCAAATGCCCACAGCTCCGGCGATGGCAAGATGGCTCGTAGCGGCGAGGCGCCGGGCCGCTGCGAGACGAGAACTGGGAGTCCGCTGCTGTCCGGCCACGCCGGGCAGCAGCGCGCTGGTTCCCGCAGCCGTGACGAATCGTGAACCCACGTGTTCACCAACTGTGACCATCGCGAAACTCTCCGCCTCAACTCCCGCGCCAAACCACTGTTCCAGGAGCAGGACGGCGTCCATCTCCTCCATGATGCGCGGCGTGATGGAAAGCCGGTCCCGCATGCTCGCGAGGATGGCTTCCTCCATGGTCCCCGGATCCAGCCCCTCCGCCCCGGGCGCCCCCGGAGCCGATACTCCGGTCGCGGCGCGGCCATGCTGCGTGTCCGGGAAAGCACGTTGCCGAGGATGACTGTTCAAGAGCTCGTCCGGCGCACAAATTGTGAGGCTCTGCAGCCGCCCCCGTGATGGCCGGACCCTTCGCTCGCCGGCAGGATCCGGACCGTTCGCCTCCACGAGCTCACCAACGAGCAGCACCATGGACTCGCCCACGTGGGCCGGGTCCCGTCGCGTGAGAGGACACGTCCGTTCCACCACGACCTGCGCGCGTGCATTTGTGAGAACTCCACTGAGAGCACCGTGTGCGATGCTGACGCCCGCGAAGAGATGCTCGTCAACTGCCACGTCCAACAGCTGGGTCGGCCGCCCCATACCCGAGCTCGAGACCCCCATGTGATCATCGCGCATCAGTCCATCGTCCATCAACGGGCGGACCAGTCGGCTCAGACTGGCCGGAGACAGCCCGAGCTCGCGCGCCAACTCCGCCCGTGAACTCGGCCCGTGCCGCAATACATGAGCCATGACCGCGATTGTCGAATCCGCATACATGCTGGCGATTGCTTCCTCTCCCCAAGGCTGTGTGCCGTGCCTCCCATCATCCCATCATTGCACCGGAGCGCAGCGGAACCGTGCGCGGCGGGGTTCGAGTCCTTTGCCTCCTCGAGGATCGAGCGTGATGGCCCGGCGGGCGAAACGCCGCCAGCCCGAAGCCGACGTCGCCACCCCGACCATCTCTCCGATTCACATCCCAGCTTCGCTCATTAGACTGTAGCCATGAAACTCTTCGTCCGTGCCCTCGTCAACGCCCTCGGGCTCTGGCTGTGCATCCAGATGGTTTCCGGCATCAGCGTCACCGGGACCAGCGAATACGTCTGGCTGTACTACGTCCTGGCTGGCGTCGTTCTGGCGCTCGTCAACATGCTCGTCCGCCCCGTCGTCATGATTCTCTCGCTGCCGTTCTACGTTCTGACGCTCGGTCTCTTCTTCGTGGTGGTCAACGCTGCGATGCTCGGGCTCACCTCGTGGATCACGGACATCTTCGCCGTGGGCTTCCACGTGGACGGCTTCTGGGCGGCGGTCTTCGGAGGAATCGTCATCGGCATCGTCAACGTCGTCGTCGACCTCTTCCTGCCCGCAAAATACCGCCGCCATTCCTGACTCAAGGAGGTCCACGTGCCAACGCCTTTCGTCAAGCATGGGACCGCTCGCGCGATTGCTGCCGAGGCAGCCGGTCTGCGCGAGCTCGGCCGCGCCGCCCAAGCTGGTGGTGCGGCCACGGTTCGTCTGCTGTCCGTTGGCACAACATCCTTGGAGACCGCACGGCTGGAACCGGCTCCACCCACGCCAGCCGCTGCGGAGGAGTTCGGACGGCGTTTGGCACTCACCCACGCCTTCTGCCCGGCGGGTGGGCGCATCTTCGGGCAGTCCCCCGCGGATCTGGCGAGTTCCGGGGGCCCCGCGGAGATCGGAGCCGAGACCAGCATCACCGCCGCCATGGGCGACGCACCACTGCACCTCGTGGCGCCCGGCTCGCCGCCACGAACCTGGGGCGAGTTCTACGCCACGGACCGCATCCTTCCCTACTTGAAGGCGGCGCGGAACAATGGGGCAATTCACCAATCCGGCGCACAGATCATCGAGAAGGTGTGCGAGCGCCTGCGCGACGGCGACTTCAACTCGCCCCAGCCCGCGCTCGTTCGCACCGATGCCGCACTGCTCCACGGCGACCTCTGGGCGGGGAACATCGTCTGGTACCGCGCGGGTGGCCGCGTCGACGAGCTCGTCCTCGCCAACTGGGTTTCCCCCGCGCTCCACCCGGGCACGCCGCCCGCCCCCGGCCATCCCGAAGCCACGAAGACCCTTGCCGTGCTCATTGACCCTGCGTGTCAGGGCGGCCACGCAGAATCCGACCTCGCGCAGCTCACCGTGTTCTCCACTCCCTTCGCCCAGCGAATCTACAACGCGTACAACGAGGTGTCGCCCCTGGCCGATCAGTGGCAACAACGCATCGGCCTGCACCAGCTCCATCTCCTCATCGTGCACGCGGCACTGTTCGGGGGAAGCTACGGCACGCAGACCATCAGCACCGCCCGCGGCTACATCTGACGAGCGCCTGCCGCCCGGTCCGCGCCGCGCTCGCACACGCCGCACCTCCCGACCAACACTTCCCGGTCCGCGGGACAACCTCTGCGATGCGCGGCACATGGCGCTGTTACCGAGATCGCTGACCACCGCCGGCGTCGCTCCCACCAGCCGTGGAACAATGGACCCATGAGCTCTGCACCATTCGCCGATTTCCGCCCGCTCGCCGATGTCTCGCCCGCCATCGCGCTCGGCCCGCTCGACGGCCGTTACCGCAGCGTGAGCGCACCGCTCGTGGACTTCCTCTCGGAGGCGGCACTCAACCGCGCCCGCGTGCACGTCGAAGTCGAATGGCTCATCCATCTGGTCCAGAACAACGTACTTGCCGGGGCACCCACTCTGACCGACGCCGACGTCGCCCACCTCCGCTCCATCCCGGCCACCTTCGGGGCTGCAGAGATCGCCGAGTTGGCCGAAATTGAGGCGGAAACCCGCCATGACGTCAAGGCTGTGGAGTACTTCCTCAAGCGCCGCCTCGATGCCGCAGAGCAGGCCGTCGGCGGGGCGACCGCACTGACATCCATGCACGAGATCGTCCACATCTTCTGCACCTCAGAGGACATCAACAACCTCTCCTACGCGTTGGTCATCAAAGGCGCGATCGAGCAGGTGTGGCTCCCAGCCGCCACTGCACTGGCGGATCAGCTCACGGATCTGGCCCACGCCGAGGCGAACCGTCCGATGCTCTCGCGGACCCACGGGCAGACTGCCTCCCCCACCACTCTCGGCAAGGAGATGGCCGTCTTCGCCGCGCGCCTGCGCCGCCAGCTGCGCCGCATCAACACCGCCGATTTCCTCGGCAAGATCAATGGCGCCACGGGAACGTTCGGCGCACACACAGTGTCCGTCCCGTCGGCCGATTGGCCCGCCATCTCCCGCTCCTTCGTCGAAGGCCTCGGCCTTGAATGGAATCCGTTGACCACGCAGATCGAGCCGCATGACTGGCAGGCGGACCTGTACGCCGACGTCGCCCACTTCAACCGCATCGCGCACAACATCGCCACTGATTTCTGGACCTACATATCCCTCGACTACTTCCATCAGAACTTGGCGGCGCAGGGATCCACCGGTTCCTCGACCATGCCGCACAAGGTCAATCCGATCCGCTTCGAGAACGCCGAGGCCAATCTGGAGATCTCCTGCGCCCTGCTCGAATCCCTCGCCGCAACGCTCGTGACCTCCCGCCTCCAGCGCGACCTCACGGACTCGACAACCCAGCGCAACGTGGGCGTGGCCCTCGGCCATTCGCTACTCGCGATTGACAACCTGCGCCGCGGCATCGCCGGGGTGGACTCCAACCCGGCCGTCCTCGACCGTGACCTCGGCGAGGCGTGGGAGGTTCTGGGCGAGCCGATTCAGCAGGCCATGCGGGCCGCGGAGATTGCTGGCGCGACCGGCATGGGCAACCCGTACGAGCGCCTCAAGGAGCTCACTCGCGGGCGCAAGGTCACCGCGCAGGACATGCACGAGTTCATCAAGGGGCTCGGCATTCCGGCTCAGGTGGAGCAGCGGCTGCTGCAGCTCACTCCGGCGAGCTACATTGGCATTGCTCCCCAGCTGGTCGATTTCCTCGATCAGTAGCCTTCGCGTCGCTCGACCGGTGGCACTTGGACTGCGAGATCAGCAGTTCGTACACGACATCCGGACCTACAACCCCGACATCGCGCACAATCGCCGACCTGGTCAGGTGTGACGAGCACATCGAAAAGATGCGCGCGGGTGTGCTTGGGTGCGCGGGTCAGCAGGATCCAACCCGAGCAGAATCTTCGCGGGGGTGAGGCCGCGCTATCCGACCATATGGGCAGATACTGACGCCTCACCCCCGTGTAAGTTCACCACCGCCGTGCGGGCAGGTTCGCTTGGTCGTGCAGGCAGGCTGACATCCGGTGCCCGGACCTCCCGGTTGACTTCCGCACACTTCACTGGGAATTCATGGCAACAGCTGAAAGACTGGTTTGAGAAGTGATGGCGGGACCGCTGAGCGCCGGGACCGATCCGCCATCCTTCGGCCATCCGAGAATCCGGGTGGCCCCTGCAACGCTACGGGAATCCTCGTGTAGCAAAGGAGAAGATCCTGCTTTCGACACCTCTTGATGCCGAATCCGCCCTCACCTCGCTCTTTGCAAGCGACGCCACCACAGTGGCCATTCAAGCCACATCCGACGGAATCCCCGAATTGGGGGGTATTGCCGGCTGGGCCATCAGCGTTATCGACACCCTCGGTGGCCCGGGTGCAGCGGCCCTCATCGCGTTGGAGAACCTCTTTCCGCCGCTGCCCTCGGAGATCATCCTTCCCCTCACCGGTTTCTCCGCCGGCGCGGGCGCGGGATTCACTCTGCTTGGCGCCATTGCGTGGTGCACGGCCGGGTCCTTGGTGGGAGCATTCACTCTCTACACGCTCGGTGCACTGCTCGGCCGCGAACGCACCCGCAAGATCCTCAACGCGTTGCCTCTCGTCAATCCCGCCGACGTCGTCAGGACCGAGACCTTCTTCGACAGGCACGGCTCGTGGACTGTCTTCTTCGGGCGCATGATTCCCATCTTTCGCTCCCTCATCTCGCTGCCCGCCGGAGTGACGCGCATGAATCTGGCGCGATTCACGCTCCTGACGGCGGCCGGATCGCTCATCTGGAACACAATCCTCATCTACGCGGGCTATGCGCTGGGCTCGAACTGGCACGTTGTCGAGGACTACGTGGGCATCCTCTCCAAGGTGGTCGCCGCAGCCGCCGTCACGGCTCTGGTGACGTGGATCGTGCTGCGTGTGCGGAAGAACCGCCGCGTGGCCTCGGACCCCGGCGCAGAGCATCTCTCGGAGTTGGGACTGGAGCCGCGTTCGGCGGGGGATGCCAATTTCGCGCCCCGAACCGCCGAGACCACACAAAGCGATGCGCTCTCAGAGGGCGATGCAACCGCAGATGACGATTCTCTCCCGGAAGGCGATTCGCCTGCACACGGGACTTCCCCGGATTCCGATCCCGCACGGGATTCCTGAGCGTTTCCGAGGCGCCACGACTCGGGAACCGCTTCCGGGCTGCCACCTCCACGTCACCACACGCACGTTCGCCCGACGCCTGATCAACGCACGTTCGCCCGGCATGGCGCAGAAACTGCATCACGATGTATCCCGGGCGCCAATGCCGTTAGGGTGGTAGATGCATTGTGCGGCATCCGGCAGGGTGCCGAACGATCCGTACTTTCGCCATCGAAAGGGCATTTGTGAGCGTCATTTACCAGTTGGCCATCTCCCCGGGTCAAGCCGATTCATACCTCGGGAACGGTCTCGATTTCTTTGGCGGCTTCGCCGTCGATGCCGATGAGGTCTCCGGGGTCACCGAGGTGGCTGACCTCGTCGCACTGCTCGGCATCGGTGGCAAGGGCTCGCCGTTCTCCGCGGACAAGCCGCTCGATGTCCTGCAAGTTCCCGCCAACCCGTTCATCCAGACCCGGCTGGCGGTGGGCCCCCTGCACGAGCAGGCGTTCATGGGTGGCATCGTCGAGCACCCGCCGTTCAACGGTTCGGGAGTCGCCAGGGCCGCCGGTACCGAGACCGCACTCGTGTGGGTCGAACCGACGCGCCTGACCGCCGGTACTCGGCTCTGGCGGTTCTTCCCGGGGAGCGCCGAACCCGAGCTGCGCGGGGTCTACCACGGCATCGCCTGGGGCTGGGAAATCGTCAAGACCGGCGCCTTCAAGGCCTGCGTACCCTCGATCTTCACCGGGCCAATCCTGCCGCGGGAATGGGGCATCCTCCCGGTCGAGGTCGAGTTGGACGAGGAGTCGGGCACGCCCATCGCCCTGACAATGATCTCTCCCGGCCAGCCGCGTGAGGAGGAGGGGTTCGAGGAGCTGCCCACGGGCCTGTGGGCCAAGCGCATTGCCCACCATGAGGATCTCAACATCTTCGAGCACCAGGATGTGGCCCGGTATCGCAACATTCCGGTACGCATCATTCGCGCCGTCAGGGGGGACGACGGCGAACTCAAGGCGCACGTGGTTTCTCTGGCACTCGACGCCCCGCTGACTCAGGCTGCGGGATTCTCGCGCTACGCGCAGGCCACGAGTACCGCGATCATCCCGTTCGATGCCTTGACCGACCGTGCCTCGCGTGAGGCCCGCCCCAACTCGTGGGATGTCTCGGCGCGGCCCGCCGTCACGCTCAAGGCTTCGCGCCCCCGCAACAACTCCGATGCGCAGGCGCTCATGGCGGACATCTTCGGTCTGCTCACCAACGTCGCTCCCACCGGATGGAGCAATCTGAAGCTCTACATCCAGCTCGTGGGCCAGATGGCACATTTCGCCGCGTCGGCCACCGTCCCCGAGAAGAACGACGCCGAGGCCGCAGCAACCGGTGCCGACGGCCCGGACGGAACCGGTGATGCCAACGTCGACGGCGAGGCCACACCTCCCGCCAATGCCGAGGGCATCCCGACGAAGGACGTCACCATCAATCTGCTGCCCACTGCGATCCTTCACTACGTGGGCCAACTCAAGAAGGTCCTCCATCGCGAGGGCACCGGCGCCCCCTTCGTGCTCGTCTTCGAGTTCGATCCCCGGGGCAAGGCGAACGTCACGATCAACCTCAATGAAGAACCCCGTTGGGCCCATCAGGTTCCCGCCGCGGTGTGGAGAGACGACTTGGCGGCGTTCCCACGGGCGGCGGAGAACATCCCGCAGTGGCTCACAGCCAAAATGGAGGACGTCAAGTCCGAGGAGGGGTAAGTTCAGCCCAACGCATGACAAAATCTGTCGGATCCACGCCGTAGACTGCTCAGAGTGAAGGAGGTCAGGATGCCGAACACGACGAACCAGTCGGGCCCGCGCCGCGAGGTCGTCCTCGTGGATGAAGTTGTACGGTGGGTGCGGCGCCCACGCGACCTCGTTTCGGCCATCACCTCCCTGATGGGCATCGCACTCGTCATGCTGTTGGCCGTGTACGGCTCGGCAACAACACTTGCCGTGACGCGCGACGTTCGCACCGCCACCTCCGGGATTCTCGAATCGATCCTCTTCATGCCGATCAACGTGCTGGAGGGCTTGCTGAGCTTCTTTCTACCGCTTGCCGTGATCATCGATCTGCTGTGGCACCGGCGCGTGCGGAGCCTGGTGACCGCGTTGGCGAGCGTGGTCTCGGCTGTGGCCATCTCCTACGGTCTTCTCTGGCTGTTCGAGCACTACTTCCCGTTGTCGCCGATCACGGGGCAGCTCTCGGATTCCCTGAGCGAGCAGTCAGTCATCAATCTGCTGCCCTACGTGTCCGTGATCTCCGCGCTTCTCACGGTGGCTGGCTCCGGGCGAGCTTCCAAGACGACCTCGTGGGGCTGGCCGCTGCTCTCCGTGGCGTTGGTGGTCTCCGTCCTGCAAGGCAATCAAACTCTTCCGGGTGCCGTGATCACCGTGTTCCTGGGCATGTTCTGTGGGCAGATGGCTCGCTACATCGCGGGCGACCTGGCGGACCGCAGCACGGAATTGGAGCTCATCCATTTGGTGCGCCGCGCGGGCATCGATGCCGTTCGCATCGTGCGCATTGACGAACTGCCTGAAGATGCCGAACTTGCCGCATGGGTCACCACAACCGAGGCACCACTCGGCTATGTGGATCGGTATGGGCTCTCCCAGATCCGCGCCATTCTGGACAATGCTGGCGCCACATTGAGTGGCAGAAATTCAAGGGAGGCGCGTTCGGAATCGGGCGGATCGGGTGATGCGGTTTCTCTGGACTCACCCACCGCGCTGGTATCCGCCGGTGATTCCGCCACTGGGGTCCACATCATTCAGGAAGGCGCCACCCAAGCTGCCGGCGAACAGCAGAACGCTGAACCCACCAGCGGTCGGCAAGGCGCCACCCAAGCCGCCGGCGAACAGCAGAACGCTGAACCAGCAGCTGGCGAACAGGAGAACGTCAGCAGTCTGACAATCGACCCAAGCATCGACCCGGAACTGCTGCGGGCCCAGCTCATTCGCGACCACCACCCGCCGCTGGGCTCTGACGCCTCCCGCAATTATCTTGCGATGGCCGAAGGCGGGCAGGTGCACCATCTATCTCTTCTGGACGCCGACCAGCACATCGTGGGCATGCTCTCCTCGATGTGGAACCGCATCACGCTGACCACCACCACACGCCGCTCGGAGAGGACCATCGGGGCCTCCTCGGAGCGCTGGGCACTCATGGAGCTCGCCGCCGCCAATGCCCATGTGTGTCCGGATCGCTCGTTGCGGATCTCCTCGTCCGACAAGTCGATGTTGGCGTCCTTCGAGCTCAACGGCACCACGGCACTGCAGGATCTTGACCCTGAGGAGGTCCCCGATTCGGTGCTCGACGAACTCTGGGATCTCCTGCAGGAGGCCCACGCCCGCGGGTTGTCACACGGTGACATCCACACCGGCACGGTCACGGTACTCAACGAACACGTCGAACTGCTTCATTGGCACAATGGCTCAATCGCATCGAACGAGGTGGCCCGGCGCATTGACATGGCGCAGGCCGTGGCGGCCCTCGCGGCGCACGTCGGTGTGGAGCGCGCGTTGGCCTCCGCGCAGCGCCGCTTGCCGCTGGACCAGCTCATCACCATGGCGCCGATCATCCAGAAGGCGATCCTTCCCCACGAGACCCTCCAGATCCTCTCGGACAGGAAGCAGCTGCAGGCCCTGCGCGATGCCCTTCTCGAGGTCATCCCCGAGGTCAGTGATGTCCAACCGATGCAACTGCGCCGGTTCTCGCCCAAGACGGTCATCACCGTGTCCATCGGTCTGGTGGCCGTGTACCTGC
>RRZT011280956.1_pt1 | contig 10456 bp, 10 predicted proteins | sample 2165551 | NCBI WGS metagenome assembly RRZT01 (sample SAMN10456910, study PRJNA506462) | wastewater metagenome | biome: wastewater; feature: sludge; material: wastewater sludge; isolation source: wastewater sludge with Escherichia coli K12::gfp cells carrying plasmid... | place: USA: Moscow, Idaho...
AATGTGATTACGCTCAATTTCTTTAGAAGCTTCGAAATTCGTTTCTAATAAAGCTTTAAATTCCGCTTCTTTTTGTTTAACGATTTCTTCACCAATTACACCTTCTTTTAATAATTTATCCTTGTAAATTTCACGAGGATTAGGGTGTTTAGCAATTAAGTTATATAATTTAGGTTGAGTGAATTTTGGTTCATCACCTTCGTTATGTCCATATTTACGGTATCCTAATAAATCGATAAATACATCAGAACCGAATTGTGCGCGGTAATCTGCTGCGAAACGGAAAGCGTGTACTACAGCTTCTACGTCGTCAGAGTTTACGTGCATTACTGGAGACAATGTTACTTTTGCAACATCTGTACAGTAAGTAGATGTACGTGCGTCTAAATAATTAGTTGTAAATCCAACTTGGTTATTTACCACAACGTGTACAGTACCTCCTGTTTTGTATCCATCCAATCCAGCCATTTGAACAACTTCGTAAACGATTCCTTGTCCAGCTACTGCTGCATCTCCGTGAATTAAGATCGGAATAATTTTAGAATAATCTTCGTTATAATCCTCTTCAGCTTTTGCACGAGTAATACCTTCTACAACTGCATCAACTGTCTCTAAGTGAGATGGATTTGGCGCTAAGTTGATTAAAATATCTTTCCCGTTAATTGCTTTGATTTGATTAGAAGATCCCATGTGATACTTAACATCACCTGCCATTAAATCTGTGTCAAATGCTTTTCCTTCAAATTCTGAGAAAATTTGAGAATAAGATTTTCCAAAGATGTTAGCTAATACGTTAAGACGTCCACGGTGAGCCATCCCCACAATAACCTCTTCTACTCCATGCTCTGCAGACTTGTTAATTAACGTGTCTAATGCAGGAATCAAAGATTCGTTTCCTTCAACAGAAAAACGTTTTTGTCCTACATACTTTGTGTGCATAAAGTTCTCGAAAGCTGTTGCTTCGTTTAACTTCTCTAAAACTCTTTCTTTTTCCTCTTTCGATAATTTTGGTTGATTCAAGTTTTGGTTTAACCAATTCTGAATCCAATTAATTCTTTGAGGTTCTCTTACATACATATACTCGATTCCGATAGACTCGCAGTACATGTTTTCTAAGTGGCCAATAATCTCACGTAATGTGATTGGACCACCAATTCCTAAAATTTCACCAGCGTTGAATGTTAAATTCAAATCCGCATCAGTCAAACCGAAGTTTTTGATATCCAATGAAGGTTCAAAAGTTCTACGTGCCCTAACTGGGTTAGTCTTAGTAAACAAGTGTCCACGTGTACGGTAAGCATCAATCAAATTGATCACTTTAAATTCTTTCTGTACATTTTCAGGAACTTGAGCTGCAACAGTTGGATTAACTACTGCTTGTACTGATTGACTAGCTCTTGCTGGAGCTGACTGAGCTGCTGGTGCAAATAATGGCTCTCCATCATATGTTGCATTCGCAAAATCATATCCTTGGAAAAAAGCTTTCCAACTTGGTTCAATACTATCCGGGTATTGGATGTATTGATCATATAAGTCGCCTATAAACTCTAAATGAGCGGCATTTAAAAACGAAAAACGATCCATAAATTTTACTCTCTATGAGATTTTAGCTACAAAAATAAACTATTTAAGGCTTTAAAAAAAATTACTTTCATCATATTTATTCTATCACGCCATAAAAATATATTATAATCAAATATTTGTTACATTTGATATAAATTTAAGAAAGATTTTACATTTAGATGAGAAATTTTCTAACAAAAAAAATAAATAATCGTTGGATTGGCTTCTTTATTATTTTCACCATTTTTATCCTAACAATTTGGTCAAGTAATAAAGTTGTACAAGAATTAAAACACGAAGAACATAAACGCATTGAAAATTACGCAAAAGCGTTAGAATTAGTTAGTTCATCAGAGTTTTTAGATTCGAAAACGCAAGATTTTTTGTTCAAATTAATCGAAGACAACAAAACAATTCCGGTTGCATTAGTCGATGAAAAAAATATGATTGTGGACACCAAAAATATTGACGAATCGATAACCAAAGACTCTGTTCAGTTAAACAAGTATGTTGCAAACATGAAACGCTCTGATCAAATCATCGAAATTGAGTTAATTGGAAGCAAAAATTACATTTATTTCAAAAATTCAAAACTTCTTAATCAATTACAATATTATCCTTTTATCATCATTTTACTTGTTATCGCCTTTTTTGGTTTTGCTTATTGGTATTTCAAAACAATTCGTGATACCGAAAAAAGTTATTTATGGGCTGGTATGGCAAAAGAAACGGCACACCAAATCGGAACGCCACTTTCGTCTTTGATGGGCTGGGTAGAATTATTGAAATTAGAAGAAATCGATCAAACCTCTGTAATAGAAATAGAGAAAGATGTTGATCGATTAAAACATATTGCCGAGCGTTTTTCTAAAATTGGCTCTATTTCAGAGTTAAAACAAACCGATATTATTTCTACTACTCAACAAACAGTCAATTATATTTCACAAAGAATTTCGAAAAGAATTGAAGTCAATTTCAAAACTGATGTCGAAGAGTTTAACATCAACCTCAACGCATCTTTATACAGTTGGGTAATCGAAAATTTGATGAAAAATGCCGCAGATGCAATGCAAAACAAAGGCGTTTTGGATATTGATATTAAAACGAAAGGTAAATTTGTTGAAATTTCTGTTGCTGATACCGGTTCTGGAGTTCCGACCAACTTGCAGAAAAAGATTTTTCAGCCAGGCTTTACAACTAAAAAACGCGGCTGGGGATTGGGATTATCTTTAGCTAAACGAATTATTGAAGAATACCACAAAGGAAAAATATTTGTTGCAAAATCTACCAAAGAAACAGGTACGGAATTCAAGATTATGTTGAGGAAATAATCAGAAATATCACATAAAATCTTGACAATCTATAAAGAATACTTTTTGTAACTTTGTTAGAACGACATCTGTTTTATAAAATCTATAAATATGAATGCAACTACTATTGAACAAGTGAATTTGAAACTAAAGCAACTTCCTGAATCACTTTTGGAAGAAGTTGAGCGTTATATTGATTTTTTGACTTATAAACATAATCAAGAAACTGAATTTGAGTTAAGTGACGAACAAAAAGAAATTTTGGATGATCAAGAAAATTTGCCTTTAACTCAATATCAAAATAATGCAGATTTTTTAGCAGAAGTTAAAAATGAATACGGATTATAATGTTAGTATTTCTCCTATTGCAAAAGCTAATATTAGAGAAGCAATAACTTATTACAAGGAAAATGCAACACTAAAAGTCGCGCAATTTTTTTTGAAAGATTATGAAATAAACGTAGAAAAAATTAGACAAAATCCATTTTACAACGTTTATTACAAAAAAATTAGAGGTAAACCAATGAAGAAGTTTCCTTATATTATTTTCTACACGTTCAGATGAACAGAAGAAAATAATTCTTATAAAAGCAATTTTTAATACGCACAGAAACCCTACAAAATATCCAAAATAAAATATGAGCTGAAAGTTATACTTTCAGCTCATATTATTAATACTATTTTCTTATATCTAAATTCTATCGTCTCAGTAATAATTACTATTCTTTCACTCCAATATAAATTTCAATTTCGGCATCAGCAGGATTTTGAGCTTTTTCTGTGTACAATTCGTAATCATAAATATAGGTACGATTTAGAATTTCATCGTCGTTCCATATTTCTGCCCAAGTTTTTCCTACAGCTTCGTGCAATTCACCTTTTGCAATATATTTTTTGAATATTTGAGGTTGAAATTCACGACCAATCATACCTTCCGGAATTTCATCTAATGTAGAAACTTCTAAACCAATAATTGTTGTGTACTTTCCTCTAAAATCACTTTCGTAATCTGTATAAACCGAATAAATATTTGAGCTAATTGCATTTGGAATTTTAACTATGATATTATCTCCGAAAAATTGCGCCCACAATTTACCCAAATCTTCAATCGCTTGCCCATCATTATTAGAAGTTTGAGTTGCTATTCCGATAATTTTTAAAGCTTTCATATTAAATAATTTTTAAAATCCTAAAATCATTTTTGCAATCGAAAAGTAAATCAATAATCCAAAGATATCATTACTTGTTGTGATAAATGGACCTGTTGCGATTGCAGGGTCAACACCATATTTATCTAAAATAATTGGAATTGATGTTCCGATTAAACTTGCTAAAATCATAACAATTACCAATGCCAAAACGATTGTTGAAGAAATTTCGTAACTCGTACTCATCAAAAAGTGAGTTGCTATCAATAAAATACCTGCTAAAAGTGTACTATTTAATAAGGCTAATAACATTTCTTTTCCTAATCTTTTCCAAATAGAACCTGAAATATTATTATTGGCTAAACCTTGTACAATAATCGCAGAAGATTGTACACCAACATTCCCCGCCATGGCAGCAACAAGAGGTGTAAAAAAGAATAATTGCGGATACAAATTCATCGCATTACTGAAACTTTGCGAAATATTAACTGCAACAAAACTACCAACCAAAGCCAATAAAAGCCAAGGTAAACGTGCTTTTGTTAATTTCCATATATTATCATCAGAGTCAACGTTTTGGGTAATACCGGCAGCTAATTGGTAGTTTTCTTCGGCTTCTTCACGAATTACATCAATCACATCATCCACCGTAATTACACCAACTAAGCGCATTAGTTCGTCCACAACCGGAACTTCGTACAAATCATATTTCTCCATTACTTTCGCAACTTCCATATCACTTGTATAGGTTTTTACATACTGAATTTTCTCGTTAAAAACATCGGCTACTTTTGTATTTGCAGATGTTGTTAACAAACGTTTCAAACTCAATGTTCCCAACAATTTATCGTCTTCATCAACCACATAAATTGAGAAAACTTCTTCAAAATCTTCGGCTTGTTTACGCATCTGTTTTACCGCAGTAATTACAGACCAATCTTTATTCACTTTTATCAGCTCTTTTCCCATCAAACCTCCCGCAGTATCTTCGTCGTAGCGTAAAAGATCTACAATTTCTCGGGCGTGTTCTTGGTCTTCTAATTGCGCAATTACTTCGTCTTTCTTCTCATCAGAAAGCTCATTGATAACGTCAACGGCATCATCGGTATCCATTTCGGTGATGACATCTTCGGCAATTTCTTTTGCTGTAAGTGTTTTTAGGAATTTGCGTCGATCGTCTTCTTCTAATTCAAGAAGGATATCGGCTGATATTTCGTTATCGAGTAAATCAATTACAAAAGATTGTTCTTTGGTCGAAAGTTCATCAAACAATTCGGCAATATCGGCGGGGTGCAAATCTTGCAACATTTCCTTAACCTCTTTTGCATTTTGTTCATTAATTCTCTCATGTAATAACTCAATAAAATCTTTTGTAATTTTCAACTCCATAATCTATTTCATTCTTTTCGTTAACTCAATAAAATCTTCGACAGATAATTGCTCAGCGCGCATGCTCATAAATTCGTGATTTGCTAAATCTTCTGGTATTCCAAGAGATTTTAGCGCATTACGAAGTGTTTTTCTTCTTTGTCCGAAACCAGCTTTTACCACTTGAAAAAATCTTTTTTGTGTGACTCCTTCAATTTCAGTTCGGTAACGTTTCATAATAATTACGCCCGATTTTACTTTTGGTGGTGGTGTAAAAACGTGTTCTGGAACTGTAAACAAATACTCACAATGATAGTAAGCCTGTGCTAACACAGAAAGTATACCATAATCTTTTGTTCCTTTTTTGGATGCGATGCGCTCTGCAACTTCTTTCTGAAACATTCCGCAAACTTCAGGAACTTTATAACGTTCTTCTAAAGCTTTAAAAATGATCTGTGAAGATATATTATACGGAAAATTTCCGAGAATTGCAATTTGTTCATCAAATTTTGACGAAAAATCCATTTTCAAGAAATCTTCAGAATGTATTTTAAATCCTGGATAAAATGGTTGATAATATTCTTTCAGATATTCAACAGACTCTGTATCAATCTCTACAACTTCGATATTTTTCTTTGCTTGTAAAATATATTTTGTCAACACTCCCATTCCAGGTCCAATCTCTAATACACGATCATATCCTTCCCAAGTTAAACCTTCGGCGATATCACGTGCAATATTTTCGTCATTCAAAAAATGTTGACCTAAATGTTTTTTAGCTGTTACTTTCAAAAATTCTAAATTTTAAGTTTTCTTTAACCAACTATTCGCAGAATATCTATCGTAATATGTGTCTTGCGAAATAAGTTTTTTTTATCTTAGCCCCAAAATTAACCCAAATGTCAAAAACGAACGATAAATTTGAGAAAAAAAGACTGCGATCTTCTAACATTACTGTTGTAATTAGTATTTCGCTTGTTTTATTTCTATTAGGTATTTTCGGCTTAATTGTCATTAATGCTCAAAGTTACGCAGAACATCTAAAAAGAGAATTAAAAATCGAGGCATATTTTAAAGATGTCGAAGATCCGAAATTAAAAGATAAGGAACTTGATTTGCAAAAATCTTATATCGATTCGTTAAAAGTAAAATATCCTTTTGTAGAGGCTACGCAGTATGTAAGCAAAGAAGATGCTGCTAAAATTGCTAAAAAAGATTTGGGTACGGACGGTAGCGATTTCTTCGAAGAAAGTATTTTCCCAGCTTCAGTTCAAATTACATTGAATCCTGCTTTGATACAATCTGTAGAACAAATTGATTCGATCAACAAAGTTTTAGCTAAAAATCCTATTGTAGACGAAGTAAAAAGTGATAAAGAAGCAATGGTAACAATTTATCATAGCATCAACAAAATTACTTTCTGGATTATGATTTTTGCTGTAATCTTCTTAATAATTGTAGTTGTATTAATCAACAACTCTATTCGTCTTAAGATTTATGCAAAACGTTTCAGCATCAAAACAATGCAATTAGTTGGTGCACGCCGCCGTTTTATTGTAAAACCATTCTTGATAGAAGCTGCAATTCTTGGTTTCTTCGCTGCATTTGTAGCGGTTATAGGACTAGGTTTCTTATGGTACATTTTAGCAACAAAAGTTGGTCTTGTAATGTGGAATCCTAACTTTACTCCTTTAATTCTTATATTAATCGGAATTGGAGTAATCATTGCTGTATTCAGTACATTATTTGCTGCTTGGCGTTATTTAAGATTAAAAACTGATCAACTTTATTAATGAAAACAAATTCTATCGATACAACAAAAAAATCAGCATCTACTAAAGATGCTGGTTTTACTTTTTTATTCGGAAAAAGAAATTACATCTTTATGGCAATTGGTGTTGCTCTAATTGGACTGGGATTTTTATTGATGACAGGACACGATGCCAACACAAGGCCAGACGGAACGTGGGATGCAAATTATTGGAACGAAGAAATCTATTCTTTTCGTAGAATAAGATTAGCTCCTTTCTTAGTTGTAGCTGGTTTTATCGTCGAGATTTATGCTATTTTAATCAATCCGAATAAAGAAAAATAATGAATACTTTACAAGCAATTATTATTGCTATTATTGAAGGATTGACAGAATATTTGCCAATCTCTTCTACAGCACACATGGGATTTACAGCCGCTTTGATGGGAATGCCAGAAAGTGAATTCTTAAAAATGTTTCAAGTTTCGATACAATTTGGAGCAATTTTATCAATCGTTGTTTTGTATTGGAAAAAATTCTTCAATTTTAAGAATTTCGATTTCAAATTTTACATCAAATTAATTTGTGCTGTTATACCAGCTTTAGTTTTAGGAAAATTATTTGACGATAAAATAGAAGCTGTTTTAGGAAATCAGATTGCTATTTCTGGAATGTTAGTTTTCGGTGGAGTTATTTTACTATTTGTAGACAAATGGTTCAAAAACCCAAAAATTGACGACGAGAAACAAATTACATTAAAGCAAGCCGTCATTATTGGTTTTTGGCAATGTTTAGCGATGATGCCAGGAACTTCTCGTTCTGCCGCATCTATTATTGGTGGTATGACACAAGGATTATCACGTAAAGCAGCCGCAGAATTTTCTTTCTTTTTAGCTGTTCCTACCATGTTAGCCGTTACAGTTTATTCAATTTTCGTAAAAACGTGGGGCGAAAATACGGCAACACCAATGAAAGGTTACGAAATGATTTTACAAGACAATCAACATATTATGTTATTTGTAATTGGTAACGTTGTGGCGTTTATTGTAGCATTGATTGCTGTCAAAACATTTATCGCTGTTTTAACAAAATATGGTTTCAAGTTTTGGGGTTGGTACAGAATTATCATCGGAGTTATTTTATTGATTTACTTTACATATAATCCCCCAAAAACTGAAAAAGACAACAATACTTCAGTAGAAACTACAATGATTCAGCACAAATAAGATGAACGTAGAAAAAATACAAGAAGGTCACGTTTTTTTGATTGACAAACCTATGGATTGGACATCGTTTGATGTGGTAAATAAAATCCGATGGAATATCAGAAAATCATACGATTTAAAGAAAATAAAAGTTGGGCATGCCGGAACTTTAGATCCAAAAGCAACAGGTCTATTATTGGTTTGTACTGGTAAATTAACAAAACGTATTGATGAATTTCAAGCGCAAGAAAAAACCTACACAGGCACAATCAAATTAGGTGTTACAACACCAACATATGATTTAGAATCGGAAGAAGATCAAACTTTTCCGACGGAACATTTGACCGAAGAAATTATCAACGAAGCAACAAAACAATTTATTGGAGAAATTGAACAATTTCCACCAATGCATTCTGCTATAAAAGTAGACGGAAAACGTTTGTATGAGTTGGCTCGCGAAGGACAAGAAATAGAACGAAAAGCACGTAAAATTACCATTCACGATTTTAAAATCACAAAAATAGATTTACCTTTTGTTGATTTCGAAGTAAATTGTAGCAAAGGAACTTACATTCGTTCGTTGGCTTTTGACTTTGGAAAAGCGGTCAATTCTGGTGGATATTTAACTGCATTAAGAAGAACAAAAATTGGAGATTTCGATATTATTAATTCTGAAAATTTAGCTTTAGAAAAAAGTTATTTTGAGAATAATAACACGACAAGCGAACTATAAACTTCCAATTATTTACATAAAAAGAAAGCCGAAAATATGTGTATTTTCGGCTTTTATTATTTTACAAAATCAATTAAACTCCCTCGCTCCTCGTCTTTTGTAATTTGCAAAGCTACCGGAATTCTATCCTTCAATTCGTCAACGTGAGAAATGATTCCGACAATTCGATTTTCTTTTTGCAAACTCATCAACGTTTCAAACACAATATTTACAGCGTCTGCATCTTGTGTTCCGAAACCTTCGTCAATAAAAAAGAAATTCTTCTCCGATTTTGCATTTGTTTGCACACTTTCTGCCAAAGCTAAAGCCAAACTCAAAGAAACCTGAAAAGATTGACCTCCAGAAAGCGTTTTCACACTACGTGAGCGACCTTCGTTCAAATAATCTATTATCTCAAAATCATTGTTGTCATTCATTTGTAAACTCAATTGATTTCTGGTCATTCGATGAAATCTTACATTTGCATTATCACATAATTGTTTTAAATAAATAGACGAAACATATTGCACAAAACCTGCTGAATTAAACAAATTTCGCATCGTTTGTAAATTTGAAGCTCGTTTTTGCAACTTCTCCAATTCAATTAACAAATCTTTCTTTTCGCCAAAAGATTTATTCAATCGCTCAATTTCAGTTGTTGTTTTAGTTATAATTTCGGTCGCTTCTTTCAACTGATTTGTTACAAAAAATAATTTTTCTTCTTGTGATTGATAAATCTCTTCATCAAAAGAAACTTCAGTTAATTTTTGCTCTAACTCTATTATCGAACTTTTCAACGTTTCGTATAAAACTCTAAAATCTTCTAATCCTTTTCTGATCACCGGAAGATCAAGTTGCTGATTTAATACTAATTGAACTTCACCAATATCTTCAATCTCATATTTTAGTAAAGCGTTTTCAATTTTATTTTGGTTAATTTTTAACTCATCTTTTAGCTCAATAATTTGGTTTTCAATTATTTCGATTGAAGTTTTCTGAGAAGCTAATTTTGGATTCAGAAGATTCAAATTTTCTGAGAATTGACTATAATTTTGTTCAATTTTTGTATTATTTAACTTTAAATCATTCAAATTTCGCAATACATTTTCTGTCGTTTCATTTTGAAAATCTTCAAATTTCAACACCTTCACATTGGCTTTGTTTTGGTTAATTTGAGAAGCTTTCTCTGTTTCTTCTAATCTAAATTTTACTAAAGCATTTTTATATTTTTCGACAGATTGACGTTCTTTTTCTAAAGTTTCACGAAAAATTTCAATCTCTTTATTTTTATCCGAAATTGTTTTATCCAAAGCAATAGCTGCTTTCTTTTTTTCTTCAAATAACTCAATATTTTTCGGATCAAAATCTTTCCAAACAAACAAATTCAAATGATTTTTTTG
>RRZT011348578.1_pt1 | contig 10456 bp, 5 predicted proteins | sample 2165551 | NCBI WGS metagenome assembly RRZT01 (sample SAMN10456910, study PRJNA506462) | wastewater metagenome | biome: wastewater; feature: sludge; material: wastewater sludge; isolation source: wastewater sludge with Escherichia coli K12::gfp cells carrying plasmid... | place: USA: Moscow, Idaho ...
AGGTGAGCATATAATGGCAAAAGGTTCAAATCAAAAATTGAAACTTCTCTATCTCTTGAAAATGCTTGAAGAGAAAACTGACGAAGAAAATACAATGTCAATTAATGAAATGATAGCCGAACTTGATAGATATAGCATTTCAGCAGAAAGAAAGTCAATATATTACGATCTTGAAGCTTTGAAGCATTATGGGCTCGATATTGCGTCTAGGAAGTCCAAGACCACAGAATATTTTGTAGCACGTAGATTATTTGAACTCCCGGAGCTAAAGCTGCTGGTAGATGCTGTTCAATGCTCTAAATTTGTAACGCATAAGAAGAGCGATCAACTCATTAAAAAGATTGAGAGTTTGGCAAGCAGAAACCAGGCCATGTCTTTACACCGACAGGTCTATGTATCAAATAGAGTTAAGACGATCAATGAAAGTATCTACTATAACGTGGACAGCCTTCATAGTGCCATCGCTGAGAATAAGCAGGTGACTTTTAAATATTTTGATTATGACATAAAGAAAGAAAAAGTATATAGAAAAAATGGTGATAGATACACCGTAAGTCCTTATGGATTGTCTTGGGATGATGAAAACTATTATTTGGTGACTTTTTCTCATAAGTACAAGGACTTTACTCATTACAGAGTTGACAGGATGTCTGATATTGAGCTTTGTGATTCTGCGAGAGATCCTTTGCCAGATAATGAGCAATTTAACATTGCCGATTATTCTAAGAAAGTCTTCAACATGTTTGGTGGTGAAGAAGTTACTGTGAAATTAAAATTTGATAATTCACTGGTTAATGCAGTTGTTGATAGATTTGGGAAAGAAATAATGATTGGAAAGCTCGATGAGGATAGTTTTTCTATTTGGATCAAAGTGGCGGTTAGCTCTACCTTTTTTGCTTGGCTATCTCAATTCGGAAGCAAAGTTAAGGTTCTTTCACCGGACACTGTAATTGATCAATATAAGGGCCATCTGAGTGAGATTCTCAATCAATATAAACTAGATGAAGAATAGAAATGCTTTAAAGTGAGCTATTGGAGGTGATAGGATGATAGATTTTCTGAAAAAATATAATAAAAAAACTATAGACGTTTATGAGCTTGCGTTTGAGTATTGCAAGAAGCCCTTCCTACAATGGTCTCAAGATGAAATAAAGGATTTTATTAACCAACTTCAGATAATGGATGATCAAAAGATAATCGAACTAAAGAGAGGCTCAAAGGGTGAAGCTAAGCTAGATTCTATTTTGAGGAAAATAAGCGTTAATAAGTGGCGTCTGATAGACAAGAACGAGGGCTTAAACCATGAGCTTTTTGATCATGAATTTGGTATTGACGGCTCCTACTATTTGAAAAATCTAGATCAGTATCATCTCGATAAAGGCCATATAGAAAGACTTGTCGATTTTCTGAAAAGCAATAGTGGACAGCTTACTCTTAACGAAATTGGATATTTGGTTTTCAAGGATGAAAAAGCATTGACGCAGCCTGACAAGGCCGCAATCAATGGAAAGAAAATTCTTGCCAATCTAAAACTTGATATTAGTAAAATTCCATATACTGAAACAATCGCTCCCTTTTATTATCCAACGCTCTCGAATGGGGACACTGTCCTAATCGTAGAAAACAAAGATACTTGTTTTTCAATACTACGATTATTAAAAGAGAGAGAAACGAATATTAAAGGGATTCTTTATGGAGAAGGTAGAGCGATTTTGAAAAAAATTAGTTTCCTTCAGGTTTATGGGCTGAGTAGTTCAGAGGCTTATTTGTATTATGGAGATATTGATCAAGAGGGGTTTGATATATTTCAGTCGCTTGTAGAGAAGTATCCTGACTTCAATATAAAGCTATCTAAGCAGTTATATCACAACTTGCTTGCCTATGAAAGTAGACCACTCATGAATAAACGGAACTTGGACCAAGCTAAAGTGGGAAGAGCGATTGAAGATTTATATGATGAGGATAAAAAAGCAGTTATCGCTATCTTAGAAGGTGATGGTTGTATTCCGCAGGAAGCACTAAATTATGAGCATATGAAGGTGATGATAAATGGATTACAAAATAGATTATTCTGATGCAAGTAGCCGTCAGGAAATAGTTAGTATCTATTCTCTATATTTTTATATTGTAGAATCTTCAGTTTACAATTTTGATGTAGGACATCTGATTATTTCTCTGTTGACTTATATGGTTGAAGAGGGGCGTTTAAACTCATATGCCATGAAAGTTTATGAAATTAAGACGTTTGTAAATGAATATTTAAAAGGTGTTGGATACTTGCAAGAGTATAATCTGGATGAAATTGCAGAAAATCTGATTTCTAAGCTTCAGGGAGCGAGATCGAATGGTGAACCGATAACCTTCAAGTATTATGATCATGAACTTATGAATTTGAGATCTATAAAAATTGCGTACATAGACTATAGTTTAAAAGATGAAGGCTTTAAAATAACTGATAAAGGTTTGGAATTCTTGATATCTTCAAAAGAAATTCCTCAAGAAGCGAAACTAACGGTAGCTCTTTATTTATTTAAGCTTCAGTTGGAAAAAAAGAAATACAAAGCAGCCCTTAATACAATAAAGAATATTAACCTTGAAACCTTGCGACAGCTTGACATAAAAAATGAAATTCTTTCAATGAACAGATATGGCAGAGAAGAAGCCAGCAAACTATATAAGAAGTATTGGGGAGACTTCTTTGATCTTCGAAGTGAAGAAACAAGTCACTATGAGGATGCTAAAGAAAGGTTGCAGTTATATAAAGAAAGTGAGTATCTGGAAAAGAACAACATTAAGCTTACTCCTGAGGAGCTTGAGGTACTTAATGCCATTGAAATAGAATTAAGTAAGAGTTCAAATCTTCAAGCGGTTTATACCAAAGAGATTTCTAAAATGCCGATTGAAATGTTAGAAATGGATAAATCTTTGATGGTAAGCATTTTCCTAAGCTTATTCAACTTGAGAGATCATTTTAGCGAATTGACTAAATTAGATACACCTATAAGTGCATTTATAAATTCAATTCAACCACTACTGCTTCCGAAAAGGAATAAGCGCTTTGGGATTTCTGTAGCACTTGCAGGCCAAAAGGTTTACAGGCAGATGGAAAATATAAAACCTGAAGAAATCAATATAGAGACTCAGAAACATGAGGACTTAGAACAAATTTATGAAAATCGAATGAAAAGCAATTATTTTAAATTCTTTGAGCTGCTGATCTTGTATTTGACTAAGGTTAATCCGGTAATAACGGATATTAATGATTTTATTAACTATGTCGAACAGGAAAAGGGTTCAAGTACTCTTGAGTCCATTGATTTTTTAAGCTTTTTACTTAGTTTAAGTTATCTGCCAGATACACATACAGAAAACCTTTATGGCGAGGAAAATACTCAAGTTATTCAGCTAAGTGAAAAACACCTTGCTCTAGGAAAGCCAGTTGAAATATTCCAAGTACAAGAACTATTGACGCACTTTTGGTTTGAAAAATTGAAGATGGAATATAATGCAGAAATCCAGATTACTACAGAGCCTAAAAATAAAGTGTTACTCCGAGGAAAAGATAGTAGAAGCATCGGAAATATTAAAATAAGCATTGTTGAGAGAGGGAGTCGCAAAGATGTCTAATAGTATTAATGCATTGGGCAATGCTCTTCAAATATTAATTGAAAAGGGTAGTCTTTCAAGAGATGAATTTCCAACCATTCATGAAAGTATCATAAATGACGGTGGGGTTCTAAATGATTTGGAAAGTTTATGCCAGAACATAGGTTTATATTTAAATGAAAAGTCAGGTACTTTTTATGTATCACCGATACCAGGTGTGAAAACTTTTGGATTCTCAAATGAAGAGATGAGACGCGAGTTTGGTTATTCCTTTAATAACGAAGATTTGTACACGGCCTTGTTTATAATAGCGAATGTAATTACAGAATTCTTCCCAGAGGCTGGTACAACTCCCACAAGACAATTTCTTAAGAGTAACGAATTGATGGAGATCATAGATAAAAAAATCGACATACTTAGGGAACAGGTGAATCTTGATGAGATATCGTTTGAGAAATCTTACAATTTCGAGATTGTAGTAAAAAAATGGACGGAGCTTCCAAGAGTGAAGCTTGATAAAGGTGAAAGTGATACTAAAAAGGAATTTGGTAAAGCTTCTAAAATACAGCTACTTAATACTACGTTAAGATTTTTAGAAAATCAGGAACTAATAAAACTTGTAGACTTTAATGGCGATAAAAGCATTTACATAACTGAGCGTTTTAAAGCTACAGTATTGAATGCTTACAACGCTGATGAGATTCAGTGTGAGATTTACAATTATTTGGATAATATCACGATTGATTAAAGGAATCCATCATAGATTAAGGCAAGAAGGAAGGGATAATTATGGCCAAATTAGAGGGGTTCAGACTAGTAAATGTACATGCTAATCATAATTCAATTATTTACCCGAATGAGTATTTTCAGATTGAGGGTAAAAATGCCTTGCTTGACATGAAAAATGGGGGAGGTAAAACACTTGCTGCCCAGATGCTTTTTCAAACGGTTTTGCCCAATTCCTACTTTTCAGATAAAAACCCTGTAGTCAACTTATTCGCTGGGGTATCAAGCGGCTCAACAGTTCACACGGTGTCTCATTTTAGCACTGAAGGACAACAGTTTAGTGATTTATACTTAGGCTTTGCTGCGATGGCTGAACCAAAGAATAGTGAAGATTTGCCTGATGTAGTTGATAGAACCGATTTGGGCTTGAAATATATGACGTATATTATAGCAGGCAACAACTTAGCTGTAGATTCTTTGTCTATTGAGACATTACCTTTATGTAAGAGCGAGGGAGATACGATAACCCCTTCAAATTACAAAGAACTTAAAGACTTTTTACAAACTAAGATGAGAAGCGACAAACATGGTCGCTATTTTGTCATACAAATCTTTGAAAACGAGAAAACCAAGTATTATCAAGAGCTAAAAAAATTCGGGATCAATTCTGAAGTATTTGAATTTCTTAGAGAAATAAACAAAGACGAAAATTACATAAAACAGTTTTTTGAAGAGAAGTGCAAGCGCCCAAGAGATCTACTCATGAATTTTATAATACCTAATACTGAAAAAGCCCTTGATGCAAGAGCTTTCATTATGCAGTTAGATAAAGTTGATAGATCGGCACAACTAGCGGAGTCTTTATTTGAGAAGTCTCAAAGTTTGAATGAACTAAATAAGTTCCAAGCAGATAAAGCAGAGTATGAAAGATTAAGAGCAGAAATAGGGGCTTTTATAGATTTTGTAAATAGTAAGTCCAGTAGCCTATCAAATTATGACCTGCATCTGCAGGAGTATCCGAAACAAGTTGCAGCTTACCTTTTGGAAATCAGACAGGTAGAAGAGCGATTAAGAAATTTCCAAGCACAGAGTGTCGACTTGGCGGGACAAAAGGAAGCTCTTTTAAAAGAATTAGAAAATGTTGAAATTCGAGAACTACAGATAAAGCTAGATGAATTAATGAAAATTCATTCACAAAAAGAAGACAAGTTAAGTCATATTAATAGTGAAATTGAAGAACTGACTTCCCAAAGAACTAAAATGGAAGCAATAAATCTTTCGATTGATTATAAGCAGTATGAGGCAGATAAAAATGGAATTGATGAGCTGTTAGATAAACTAACAAGTGCTCATTATGACGAGAAAAGGATTACTTCGGAACTAGCAAATACTATTTATTTGCTTTCAAATAGGGTTATAGGAAACCTTGAAGAGGAGCTTCATAGTAATGATAGCAGTTTAAAACAAGAAAATGAAAAAAAGGGCAAGCTGCAGAAACTTGAGGGGCAGCTTGAATTAAGGTTACAGCAAAATAGCAGCACTAATAAAAGCTATGAAGAGCAGAAGTATAGATTAGAGAGTGAAATAGCAAAAATACAAAAAGAGCTCAGCAGCTTCCCAAACTTTAGTGGATCTATTTTCGAAGAAGAAGAATTGAAAGAACTTGAATTAGTTCATGGGCGTATTGAAAAGGATCTGAAGGAAACGAAGGATGCCCTTGAAAAAAATAAAGAAGAAAATAATTATGCTATAAAAGAAAAAGAGAAAAAGGAAACACTCCTTGAAGAACGCCTTAGTCAGTTGAAAGAAAAGGAAAAGTGGCTTCAAGAATATAAAAGTTCACTCGAAGATATCAAGAAGAAGACTAGTGTTGAAGAAGAGGATATTGAAAATGCCTGTGACCGGATGAGGACTCAGGTTGAAACCCATGCAAAAAAATATGTCGACTTAGAAAATAGGATAGAAGCATTAAAAGAAGAAATCGCAATACTCGAAGATTACGGATTTCTTAGAGCTAGATCCAAATACGATGCACTAAATCTTCTTAAGGGTGACTGGAAATACGCTGAGTTTGGTTCTGAGGTCTTAAAGACGCTTAGTAAGGAAAAGGTGGAGATTATTCTGGATAGGTTCCCAGGATTCTCTGAAGTATTAGTAGTCTCTGACGAGGATTATAAACGTGTTGCTGAAGGCAAAAAATCCACTAATGTGACAATAGCCAGAGAAAATTTTGTGTTAATGCCCTGGTCAACAATTAATAAAATAAGCAAAGAGATGCAGTTCGAACAATTGTATTTGCTCACAAGAGATGGTGACTACTATAAGAGTTTATTAAATCCAAATGAGGCTATATCAATTAGAACAAAAGAAATTGATAAACTGACAAAAACCTGCGAAATGATGGAGTCTGAGAAACTGTCTATGAATTCACAGATTGAATTATTGAGTGGACATTTATATCGATATGCTAAGGATCTTTACCATCAATACTTAGATGATGCTGAGAAAATAAATTCAGCAATTAGTTCACTTAAGGCTTTAAAACTTCAATATGAGCAGCAGATAAAATCAACTGAACTTAGAGCAGATGAATTGAAGGCTAAGCTTGAAAAATTAGGTTTGAGTAAAGAAGAGGCAATTGAGAAAAAACGCTTACTCGATGAAAAGATTGGATTGGAAGTAAAGCATTCTGAAATTCGTATTCAAATTAAACATCTATCTGAAGAAAAATTAGAGCTAGAGTATGAGTTTGACAATAATCAAGCGGATCTAAAAATATCCGAAAAAGAGATTGAGAAGTTAGAAAAAGCTATCAATAGAGTAAAACAAAATGTGAGCCAATACAAAAAATATATTGATGTGACTAAAGGATATAAGGATGAGCAGTTTGGTCTTTTAAGTGAAGAGGACATCACAAATTTATTTAACCGATTTGAAGTAGCTAAACAAAAATTTGATGAAAAAGCACAAAGTTATGCTCAACTGGTCGAAAGGCAAAGTAAATTAAGCAAACAGATGGATGAAATTCAGGGAGATTTTAGGTTTAGGCAGTTTAAATTTGTTGAGATCTATGGTCTTCATTATGTTGAAAAAATCAGATCTGAGGAATTTCAAGCCATTGAGAGTAAGTTAAAGGAATTAAATAGCATTAAGCCTGAATACGAGAGCGATAAGAATACTGCAGCAGCAAACTTAAAGCTTGGACAAAAAGAGTATGAAAAAGTTGAACATAAAATTACTGTCTATTTTTCTAAGTTTGAAGCTCTTGGTTGGCAGGAACTACACTCGATAAAAGAAGAGTGTAATACTGAACTATCAAGAATAACTGTAAAACTTGATAAGAACAATCAAAGCATAAAGGAGTTATCTATTGACATAAACAACTATGAACGTCAACTTGATAAGTTCAAAGTTTTTTGTAATAGCAATGCCTTGGATTGGAAAAATGCAACGCAGGCAGAGGAAAAGGTTCCCTATGAGACCATGTATCAAGATTTTGAAAAACTTAAAATAGAATATGAAAGAGCCATAAGTAAGGTAAATCTTGAAATTAAAAAGCTTGAAACCACGCTAAAAAATTTGTCTATCAATGAACAAGTTAAGCTAAAGCTAAAAGATTATCTTATTAATAAGCGGACCTATAGTGAAGTGATGCAGCTTGTGAGCCTTTTGGAGCAAACCTCAACAAGTATTAATATGACCATCAAAAACTTGGAGACTTCCATAGATAACATAGGTCGACTAGATGAAGAAATTGCTTCCCAGGTTTTCAGAATGTTGAAAACGATTTTGGATGAGATTTCTAAAATACCGGAATATTCAAAGTTTAAGTATGAGGATTATACTAAAGAGTCTTTTAGAATTAACTTAAGTGATGAAAATAGCTGTCGGATTGAAAACGAAGTTGCTCTTCACCGAATTAAGACATATGTTTATGAGTTAGCATATTCGGTTCAAAATGAAGGCATGTCCAAAAAAGAGATTAAGAACAAATTGAGCATAAATAGTATCATTCAATTTGGGGTGGATTTTGACAAGCTCAATATCCAAATACTGAAAATAGAACAAGAAAAGCCCAAGTATTATAGCTGGGGTAGATTGTCAGCGTCTTCTGGTCAAAGCTATGTAACTTATGTAATGTTCGCAATTACGATGATAAAGTACTTTAATAATGTGACTATAATCAGCGATAAAATGAAGGCACCGATATTTGTTTTCCTTGATAACCCATTTGCATCAGCTTCAGCCATAGAATTATGGGAACCAGTCAGGAGATTCCTTGATAAAAGCAATGCGCAATTACTCTGCGTTGCACATAATGTACCTAGTTCAGCACAAATTTTATTTGATAAACACATGATTATAGAGCAAACAAAAAATTCTAAAGGCCAGTTTATTAATACTATGCGAAATGAGAAAACTGAATCCAAAGAAATCATACAAATGAAGCTATTTGATCATTTTACGATTGATTAGGGGTGGTTGAATCTGCTTGAGTTTAGGTGGTATTAGAATCTCGAAAGCCAGTAAATTTTGAGGAGGATTTGATGAGTAAAAGAATAGAATACTCGGAGTTTTATAAATGGACGGAGAATACAAGAATTAATCCACAGATAGAAATACCATGTACTCAGTTTTTATATGAAAATGGACTCACAGAAACAATTGAATCGTATATAGCAAATAATCCCACAGAATTGCCATATACGTTATATAGTTTGCCGGTTAATAAAGCGTCACAGAAGACTAAAGAGCATCTGGATTCTATTACTAAGAGTGTTGAAAAAAGAAATGTTTCAGTGGAAAAGGTATGGAATGACTATAGGAATGTCAAGGATATTGTTAGGACTTTAGATTATAATAGAATGCCATCAGATAGCATAGCTTTCTATAGGCCATTTCATTTAGAACCATTTGATGAATGGGGAATATATATTGATGTTGTAAAATTGTTGAATTACTGCAAATCAATTGTGTCTGCGCTTAAGGATTCTTTGTTCTTATTTAACGACGTTAGAGATGTATTGTCATTTGTACTATTTGAAGTTTTTCATCATGAGTTTTTTCATCACATTGTTGAATGTGCTGCTACTAGCATAGAGATAATAACTGCAAATACTTCAGAAAATGTTAGACCATTTTACATTGATTATTTAAATAATAAATATAAAAATGATTCACTCTTGGGGGCTCATCCAGATGATCCTATTGAAGAAGCACTTGCAAATGCATATGCCTATAACTCACTTTCGTTTCTAACGCGTGTTCAGTTTGGCTATAAGAAAGCATCGGTTGATGCTTACCAAAGAGTTTTGAAAAAGGTTTGGCATTTAGAGCCGGCAGGTTATTGCTATGCAGAAAAATATATCAACGCTGATTATAAAGTTGGGGCAACTTTATTAATGGCGCAAATATTTTGTGAGCTAAATTATATGACTCCGGAAGTGGTTGGCCTCGTATCGCAGAGTGTTTTATTGAAAGGACATAGTGCTTTTGTAGAAAAGGGAAATATCCCTGTCTATTTAGTTGGCAATACAGAGGCCTTAATTGAATTTGATAGATTAATACCAGCTCCGAATGAAACATATACGAGTTTGTTTATGGCGCATATAGATAAATCTATTGATTCTGAATTGCAAAAATTAAAGGAAGCTAGCAAAAGGAAAACCAAATAAATGAGATTATGAACACTGTCCGTTTTATCGTACTTATTATTTGGTACAATGAATATAATCGGAGGTGTGAATATATGAGAAAGATAACAAGTTCAATAGATACAAAGGAAATAGCCCTAACCATTTACAACGGAGGGTTTGGTGCAGTTAAAGAAATCAGAACAGTTAACATGGATGGAAACGAGACTGAATTAGTTTATGCGGATGTTGCTCAAAAGATTGAAACTGACTCTCTTATCGTTGAAGGCTTAAACATACTGGAATTCAACTATGATTTTGATTTAGTTGACAGGGATAAATTACTTAGAAAATATATCGATAAAGAAGTTTTTCTAAAAGATCGAAAAACAGGTGAAAGAAAGAGTTGTCGCCTTCTTTCGGTTGAAGGTGCTGGCAGATGCGTTCTTGAAGACAATGAATCCAAGGAAATATACTTGGACACACAATCA
>RRZT010532256.1_pt1 | contig 10455 bp, 10 predicted proteins | sample 2165551 | NCBI WGS metagenome assembly RRZT01 (sample SAMN10456910, study PRJNA506462) | wastewater metagenome | biome: wastewater; feature: sludge; material: wastewater sludge; isolation source: wastewater sludge with Escherichia coli K12::gfp cells carrying plasmid... | place: USA: Moscow, Idaho...
ATCGCTGGGGCTGGTGCTGATCGACACGATCCGGCGCAACATTCCCTTGGCGAACCTGCCCGGCATCGCCCGCAGCGGCATCGTCGACAGCCAGCGCGAGGGCGAGATCGGCAACGAGTTCCGCAAGCGCATGAACATCCGCTCATCCTCGATCGAGCAGGAAACCGTGAACCTCTCGGGCGGCAACCAGCAAAAGGTGGTGCTGTCGAAATGGCTGTTCTCGGGGCCGGAAATCCTGATCCTGGACGAACCGACGCGCGGCATCGACGTGGGCGCGAAATATGAAATCTACACCATGGTCCGCGATTTGGCCGCACAGGGCAAATCCATCATCGTCATCTCGTCCGAGATGCCCGAACTGCTGGGCATCACCGACCGCGTGCTGGTGATGAACGAGGGCCGGCTGGTCGGCGAATTGCCGACCGCCGAGGCCACGCAGGAAAAGATCATGTCGATCATCATCAAGTCGGGCCACGACCTGACAGAAGCAAACATCACCCCCGAGGAAATCGAAGCAGAGGCCGCCCATGTCTGATACTTCCGCAGACGCCCGCCGTGGCGACACTTTCGGCTTTATCCGGCGCAATATCCGCCAATACGGCATCCTGTTCGCCCTGATCATCATCATGGTGTTCTTTCAGGTTGTGACCGGGGGGATCCTGTTCAAACCGGTGAACCTGACCAACCTGTTCCTGCAAAACAGCCATATCGTCATTCTGGCGGTGGGGATGCTTCTGGTCATCGTGGCCGGGCATATCGACCTGTCGGTCGGCTCGGTCGCGGCCTTCGTGGGCGCACTGGCCGGGATCATGTCGGTCAAGATGGGCCTGCCCACGCCCCTCGTGGTCGTTCTCAGCCTTGCGGCGGGGGCGGTCATCGGCGGCATTCAGGGCTATTGGATCGCCTACTGGAAAATCCCGTCCTTCATCGTCACGCTGGCGGGGATGCTGGTCTTTCGCGGGCTGACCATGTGGATTCTGGGCGGCCAGAACATCGGCCCCTTCCCGCCGGGCTTCCAGATGATCGCCTCGGGCTTCATTCCCGACATCTTCGGCGTCGGCAAACCCAACGTGCTGTCGCTGGTCCTTGGCTGGGGTGCGGCGGCAGCGATCCTGTGGATGCAGATCCGCGCCCGCAAGCAGCAGGAAAAGATCGGCGTCGCGGATGAGCCCTTTGCCTTCTTCGCCGGCAAGAACGCCCTGATCTTCATCGCGCTGGTCGGCATGACCTGGGCCTTGGCGAACTTCCGCGGCTTGCCCAACGTCTTTATCGTGATGGCGCTGCTGGTCGGGCTTTACGCCTTCATCTCGGAACGCACGACCGCCGGGCGGCGCATCTATGCCATCGGCGGTAACGCGAAAGCCGCGAAACTGTCGGGCATCAACTCCGAGCGCGTGGTGTTCCTGACCTTTGCCAATATGGGGATGCTGGCCGCGCTGGCCGGCATCGTCGTCTCGGCGCGCCTGAACTCGGCCACGCCCAAGGCCGGCGTCGCGTTTGAACTCGACGCCATCGCCGCCGTCTTCGTGGGCGGCGCCTCGATGGCGGGCGGGGTCGGCACGGTGATCGGAGCCGTCGTCGGCGCCTTCATCATGGGCGTGATGAACAACGGCATGTCGATCCTTGGCATCGGCATCGACTATCAGCAGGTCATCAAGGGGCTGGTGCTGATGGCCGCCGTGATCTTCGACGTCTCGAACAAGAGCAAGTCCTAGGCCATGACACCGGACTGGATCGCCGTCGACTGGGGCACCACGCGCCTGCGCGTCTGGGCGATGCAAGGCCCCAAGGCAGTCCAGTCCCGCAATTCCGACAAGGGCATGGGCGGGCTGGCGCGCGACGGGTTCGAACCCGCCCTGCTGGACCTGATCCATGACTGGCTGCCGGCCGAGGGCCGGATGCCCATCATCGCCTGCGGCATGGTCGGCGCCCGCACCGGCTGGGCCGAGGCCGAATATCGCGCCGTGCCCTGCCCGCCTCTGGACCCGCATCAGGCGATCCGCCCGGCGGTGCGCGACGCGCGGCTGGACGTGCGCATCCTGCCCGGCCTGTCCCAAGCCGCGCCCGCCGATGTCATGCGCGGCGAGGAAACCCAGATCGCGGGCTATCTGGCCTCGGATCCCGGTTTCGACGGCACGCTGTGCCTGCCCGGCACGCATTGCAAATGGGTGCGCATCGCGCGGGGCCGGGTCGAGGCATTCCAGACCTATATGACCGGCGAGATGTTCTCGCTGATCTCGCGCCAGTCGGTGCTGCGGCTGTCGCTGGGCGGCGCCACCCCCGATATCGAGGCCGCAGCCCAAAGCGCGGCCGAGGCCATGGCCGATCCCCATGCCGTCGAGCGCGGGCTGTTTTCGCTGCGCGCCGGCGCGCTTTTGCACAACCTCGTCCCGGAACAGGCGGCGGGCCGCCTGTCGGGCCTGCTGATCGGGGCCGAGCTTGGCGCCGCCCGCGACTTCTGGCACAACCGCAGGACGATCATCATCGGCGCGCCCGAGCTTGCCGCGCTTTACGAAACCCCGATGCGGGCATCCGGCGCGGATGTGGCGCGCATGGATGGCGGCCAGTTGGTGCTGGCCGGCCTGAGCGCCGCCCATCTCGCCCTGCAGGAGAAACCATGACCATCCCCATCATCGCCATCCTGCGCGGCCTGACCCCGGCTGACGCCCTGCCCGTCGCCCGCGCACTGATCGAGGCCGGCATCACCCGCATCGAAGTGCCGCTGAACTCGCCCGAACCCTTGGAGAGCATCCGCCTGATGGCCGAGAATCTGGGCGATCAGGCGCTGATCGGTGCCGGCACCGTGCTGACGACCGGCGATGTTCAGGCGGTCTCGGATGTGGGCGGGCGGCTGATCGTCTCGCCCAATGCCGATGTGGCGGTGATCCGCGAGAGCCGGCGTCTGGGCATGGAAAGCTGGCCCGGCGTCTTTACCGCCACCGAATGTTTCGCCGCCATCGCCGCCGGGGCCACCGGGCTGAAACTGTTCCCGGCAGGACCGGCCGGGACCGGCACGCTCAAGGCGCTGCGGGCGGTCTTGCCGCGCGACATGCCGGTCTATGCCGTGGGCGGCGCCGGCCCCGAGAATTTCGCCGAATGGCTCGCCGCCGGGGCACAGGGTTTCGGCATCGGCACGGCGCTTTACTCGCCCGGCGACAAGGCCGAAACCGTCGGCACCCGCGCCCGCGCGATGGTCGCCGCCCTGAAAGCCGCGGCAAAATGACCGCCTCGCTTTTCGACCCGCGCATCTGCGAGCTGGGCGAAGGCGCATTCTGGCACCCCGAACGCGAACAGGCCTTCTGGTTCGACATCCTTGGTCGCCGGCTGCTGTCGCGCCATGACGGGCAGTCACTGGAATGGCGCTTTGACGAGAAAGCCTCGGCCATGGGCTGGATAGATCGCGACCGCGTGCTGATCGCCACCGAAACCGCGCTGATCCTCTTTGACCTGCGCGGCGGCGGGCGCGAGCTTCTGGCCCCGCTCGAGGCGGACCGCCCCGACACCCGCTCGAATGACGGCCGCGCCGATCCGATGGGCGGTTTCTGGATCGGCACCATGGCCCATGACGCCCGCACCGGCAAAGGCGCGATCTATCGCTGGTATCGGGGCGAATTGCGGCAGTTGCGCGCCCGCGTCTCGATCCCGAATGCGATCTGCTTTTCGCCCGATGGCCGGCTGGCCTATTTCGCCGATACCGCCCTGCAGACCGTCTGGTCGCAGGAACTGGACGATCAGGGCTGGCCCGCCGCCGAGGCGACGGTGTTTCTGGACCTGACCGGCACGGACGAGCATCCCGATGGCGCGGTGACCGACAGTCAGGGCCGGTTCTGGAACGCCCGCTGGGGCAGCGGCGCGGTGGTCTGCCACGCGCCCGACGGCCATGTCCTGCACCGGCTGCACCTGCCGCCCGCGCAGACCACCTGCCCCGCCTTCATCGGCGGCAATCTGGACCGGCTGATGGTGACCAGCGCCGCCGAGAACCTGAACGGCGCCCAGGACGGCACCACCTGGCTGCTGGAGCCAAAGGGCGCGCGCGGCCGGCCCGAGCCGCGCGTCATCCTGTGATGGCCACAGAATTCGGCGCCCTGCCCGATGGTCGTCCGGTGCTGCGCGCCACGATCTCGGGCCACGGTCTGACGGTTTCGGTGATCACGCTGGGCGCCTCGGTTCAGGATATGCAGATCGACGGGATCGACCACCCTCTGGTGCTGGGCTTTGCGACGCTCGACCCCTATCTGGGCGAGGGCCGCTATATGGGCGCCATCGTCGGACGCTATGCCAACCGCATCGGCCATGGCCGTGCGGTGCTGGACGGGCAGGTGCTGGATCTGGACCGCAATCAGGGCGGCCACCACACGCTGCATGGCGGTGCCGATGGCTCCGGCACCCGCAACTGGATGCTGGCCGAGGTCGCGCCCGACATGGTGGCGCTGGCCGACCGCATGCCCGCCGGGCATATGGGCTTTCCCGGCGCCATGCTGGTGCGCGCGATCTATCGCATCCTGCCCGGCCCGGTGCTGAAGCTGACCCTGCTGGCGACCTCGGACGAACTGACGCTGTGCAATTTCGCCCAGCACAGCTATTTCAACCTCGATGGCGCACCGACCGTCGCCGCGCACAGCCTGCATGTTCCTGCGAAAAGCTGGCTGCCGGTGGACGACGACATGATCCCGCTTGGCCCGACGGCCCCGGTCGAGGGCACGCATCTGGATTTCCGCAAGCCGGTGCTGATGGCCACGCGGCTGGACGGCCCACCCATCGACCACAACCTGTGCCTGTCCACGCGCCGCCGGGTCTATCCGCAAAAGGCCGCGACCCTGCGCGCGGGGCGCGTCTCGATGAGCCTGCGCTCGACCGAGCCGGGCCTGCAGGTCTATACCGCCAATCACTTCAGCCCTCGCGCGCCGGGCATCGGCGGCGCGCCCTATGGCCGCCATGCCGGGATCGCGCTGGAATCGCAGATCTGGCCCGATGCCCCGAACCATGCCGATTACCCCTCGGCATTGCTGCTGCCCGGCCAGCTCTATCGGCAGGTCACTTTGCTGAGCTTTCAAACCGCACCTGCGACACGATAGCGCACCACTGGAAATTCATTTTATGGTTGAGTTGACGTAAGGTCACTTCGCAAAGTGAACCTACGGGAATCAGATGGTCGGCATTATCGGAACGGACCTGCGCGATGTCATACTTGGCACCGCGCTGTTGGATTTTTTGCGCGGCATGGGCGGCAATGACCGCATCGATGCCGGGGCCGGCAATGACACGGTCTCCGGCGATGACGGTGACGACGAGATCAATGGCGGCGACGGCAATGACTATCTTACCGGCGGGACCGGCAATGACACGCTGCGCGGCGGCGCCGGCATGGATGTCATCTACGGCCAGGAAGGCGACGACCTGCTCCATGGCGGCGGCGGCGACGACTGGATGCAGTCCGGATACGGTCAGGACACGCTTTATGGCGGCGAGGGTCGTGACACGCTGTTTGGCTATTTCGGCAATGACCTGATTTTCGGCGGCCTCGGCGATGACACACTGCGCGGCAATACCGGCATGGATACGCTGTCCGGCGACGAAGGCGACGACGTCTTTTACGGCGGCGACGACGATGACGAACTGAACGGCGGCGACGGCAACGACGCACTGTCGGGCGAGATTGGCAATGACCGGATCTTTGGCGGCGCCGGGGACGACATCGGCGTCGGCGGCGAGGGCGAGGACCAGATCGCGGGCGGCGAGGGCAACGACCGGCTCTGGGGGCTCAGCGACAATGACAGCCTCTGGGGCGAGAATGGCGATGATCTTCTCGGCGGCGGCTTCGGTAATGACACGCTCTATGGCGGCGAGGGCCATGACACGCTCTATGGCGGCATGAATGACGACCTGCTTTACGACGATCTCGGCAATGACCGGGCCGAGGGCGGCGATGGCGACGACCGCCTCCGCAGCCTCGGCGGCAATGACACGCTTGACGGCGGCGCCGGCAACGACACCATCACCGGCAAGGGCATCGGCGATGACAGCATGATCGGCGGCAGCGGCAATGACACGATCTCTGCCGCGGCCGGAAACGACACCATCGAGGGCGGGCTGGACAATGACCTGATCTATGGCTGGAACGGCAGTGACACGCTGTCCGGCAACGAGGGGCATGACGTCATCTATGGCGGCCTTGGCATCGACCTGCTGTCCGGCGGCAGCGGCATCGACCTGTTGTTCGGCGGCGAGGGCAACGACACGCTTGACGGCGGCACCGAGCATGACGGGATGTTCGGCGGCAACGGCGCCGACGAGATCCGTGGCGGCGACGGCACCGACCAGATCGACGGCGGCGCCGGCACAGATCAACTGTATGGCGGCGCGGGTTTCGATTATTTCAGCTATACCTCGGCCGATCACAGCGCCCCGGCCGCGCTTCGCGACGTGATCCATGATTTCGAGATCGGCCTCGACCAGATCATCTTCGAGATGGACGGCGATATCTCGACCAGCGATCACGACGCCCTGCATCCCAGCGCCGGCGGGCCAGCCGCGAACAGCTTCTGGATCGTGGTCGATGGCACGGATTCCGTGGTTCTGGCCGATGTGAATGGCGACGCGCTGCCCGATCTGGAAATTCTGGTGGTCGGCGTCACCACCTTGACATGGGAGGATTTTGCCTGATCCGGCATCCGACCCGACCTTCGGCGGAGGCGCCCTTTGCGTTGTCGCCTTCGCCAAGGCCAGTCGAGATATGCGCACCGCGTCGTTCAGTTAACGAGCCGCATATGTGGTCAGAACCATCGGCACCAACCTGAGTGAAGTGATCAACAGCGGCATTACGGCGGATGTGCTTTTCGGCTGCGCCGGCAATGACACGCTCAATGGCTATCCTGGCAACGACACCTTGTGGGGCGAGGGCGGAACCGATGCCCTTCATGTCACTGGCGGGACCAAGTTCCTTTATGGCGAGCTCCGCGACGGCAAGCTCTCGAGCGTAGATGCAAATTCCATCATGCATGGCGGCGGTGCGGTTTTCCCGCACCGCCGCCTTCTGCCTGCCCTGATCAGGCGTCAGCGTCCCAGCCGCTGATCTGCTTGCTGTCCATGAACTCCTCAAGCCCCCAGACGCCGCCCTCGCGCGCGCGCCCCGAGGCCTTGACGCCCCCGAAGGCCGAGCCACGGGCGCGGCTTTGGCCATTCGTCTCGATCATGCCGGCACGAAGCTGGCGGGCCAGCCGGTTGCGCCGGGCGCCGTCCTGCGTCTGGACGTAATTGGTCAGGCCATAGATCGTGTCATTGGCGATGCCGAGCGCCTCTTCCTCGGTATCAAAGGGGATGATCGACAGCACCGGGCCAAAGATCTCTTGCCTCGCGATGCTCATGTCGTTGTTCACATCGGCAAAGACCGTCGGGCGGACGTAATAGCCGCGATTGACGCCCTCGGGCAGGCCGGGGCCGCCGGCGACCAAACGCGCGCCCTCGTCAATGCCTTTCTGGATCAGCTCCTGAATGCGGTCCCATTGCAGCTTGGAAACCACCGGTCCGATATGGCGGCCGGGCTGGTGGGCGGTGGCGACGGGCGTGTCCTCGGCCACTTTGCGGGCCTGCTCGACGGCGGTTTCATAGAACGAGCGCTCGACCAGCATCCGCGTCGGCGCGTTGCAGGACTGGCCGCTGTTGTAAAAGCAGTGCCGCGCGCCGCGCTCGACCGCTTTCGGGTCGGCATCGGCAAAGATCAGATTCGCGCCCTTGCCGCCCAGCTCCAAAGCCACTTTCTTGACCGTATCGGCGGCGGCCTTGGTGATGGCGATGCCGGCGCGGGTCGAGCCGGTAAAGCTGATCATGTCCACATCGGGATGCACCGAAAGCTGGGCGCCGACGCCCGGTCCGTCGCCATTGACCATGTTATAGACGCCCGGCGGCAGGCCGGCCTCGTCCACGATCTCGCTCCAGACGACCGAGGACAGCGGCGCGATCTCGCTGGGTTTCAGGACCACGGTATTGCCGCCCAGAATGGCCGGAATGACCTTCAGCGTGACCTGGTTCATCGGCCAGTTCCAGGGCGTGATCAGGCCGATCACGCCGATCGGCTCCCACGCGACCATGGCGGTGGGGGTGTCGGGGCGCAGCGGGCGGATGAATTCGAAATTGCGGAAGGCGTCGATGAAGGTCTGGATGTGATATTCGCCGGCGCCGGTCTGGTCACCCAGCGACATGTCCTGCGGGGCGCCCATTTCATCGGTGATCGCGCGGGCCATATCGGGCGCCCGGCGCTGATAGATCGCAAGGATCTTTTCCACATAGGCCAGCCGCTCGGCCGGGGGCGTTGCCGCCCATGCCGGGAAGGCCGCCTTGGCCGCCGCCACCGCCGCATCCGTATCCGCCTGAGCCCCCAGCGAGATCACCGCCACGGCCTCCTCGGTCGAGGGGTCGATGACCTCGAGGTCACGGGCCACCACCGGATCGACCCATTGCCCGTTGATGTAGAATTTGCGCTTGTCAGCCAGTCCGCTCATCCGAACCCTCCCAAGGTCTGTGTGCTGGCCGCAAACTGGCACCGCAGGGGCAGGGCTTCAACCCATGGCCGCGGGATCGTGTTTATCACGACTGAACAGATCGTGTTGGACAATCGCGCCGCCATGATTATCTTGGCGCCGCAAATAACCGAAAGGACCGCGCGCCATGTCCCTGCGCATCAACGATATCGCCCCCGATTTCACCGCCAACTCGACCGAGGGCGAGATCCGCTTTCACGACTGGCTGGGCGGCAGCTATGCCATTCTGTTTTCGCATCCGCGCGACTTTACCCCGGTCTGCACCACCGAATTCGGCACCGTGGCGCAACTGATTCCGGAATTCGAAAAGCGCGGCACCAAGGTTCTGGGCGTCTCGGTCGATTCGGTCGAGGATCACGGCAAATGGAAACGCGACATCGAGACCGTCGCCGGCGTCCCCGCGAATTTCGCCATCATCGACGACACGCAACTGGCCGTGGCCAAGGCCTATGACATGCTGCCCGCCGAATATTACCTGCCGACCGAGGGCCGCACCCCCGCCCATTCGGCGACCGTGCGCACGGTCTTCATCATCGGGCCGGACAAGAAAGTGCGGCTGACCATGACCTATCCGATGTCGGTGGGCCGCAATTTCGCCGAGATCCTGCGGGCGCTGGACGCGGTGCAGGCGACCGACGGCGTGCCGCTGGCCACGCCCGCGAACTGGGTGCCCGGTCAGGACGTGATCGTGGCGCTGGCGCTGGACGACGCGGCGGCCGAGGCGAAATACGGGCAATTGAACAAGAAACTGCCCTATCTGCGCTTTGCCCGCGACCCCAAGCGCGCCTGATCCGGCCCGCCGCGCCTTTCGGGGCGCGGCGGCGCCCTTCAAGCCGGGACGCGGCCGCGCGCCCGCCTGCGCGCGCGCAGCCAGCGCGTCATCGGCTGTTCGATCACCGAATAAAGCAGGCACCCCAAGGCGATGCTGATGGCGCCCATGGCCAGAACCTTGGGGTCATATCCGGCATCAGGCATGAGCACCTGCACGACCCTGTAGGCCGCCGGCAGCGCAAAGACCTGCCCCAGATAGATCGAATAAGAGGCCGCGCCGAAATAATCGCCGATCCGCGACCTGACCTGCGGCAGGAACACCGCCCCCAGCACGATCATCACCGAGGGGATGCCCAGATAAAGGCAGCGCGGCGCCACCGGCGTGCCAAGGATCGGCAGCAGGAACAGGATCACCCCCAGCGCAAGGACCAGCCCGGCATGGGGCAGATGACCGCGCGAAATCCGCAGCCGCGCGATCAGCATGCCGGCGACGAATTCCAGCACCATGTCCTCGACCCAGCCCATGGCCGCCATAAGCGCCAGCACCGGGCCCAGCACCCATGCCACCCGGCGCAAGGGCAGGATCAGGCTGGCCAGCGCGAAAAGCAGATAGAACAGCGCCTCGTATTCCAGCGTCCAGCCCACGAACAGGATCGGCCATTCCCTGAGCAACAGCCAGTTCACCATGCCAAAGGACAGCAGCACCCGCTCAGCAGTCAACGGCGGCTGGCCCGTGAATGAATTTGGCAGCGCCAGCAGCAGCGCCATGAAAGCCGCCGTCAGCAGCCAGTAAAGCGGCAGGATGCGCAGGGCACGGTCGCGCAGAAAGGCCCCGAAGGGCCGCTGCGCCCGCGATTGCGAATACATGATCACGAAACCCGAGATCACGAAGAACAGATCGACCCCGCTTTTCCCCCACAGGTGAAAGATTCGCTGGATCAGCGGCGGCGCGGCGGGATCGAAGGGAAACCACGACACGGCATGAAACAGCACCACCATGGCAGCGGCGATGCCGCGCAAAAGCTGGAGGTTCTGGAACATCTGAACGCAGACCTATTACGCAAATATGCGCCCCCATACCCCGCGCGCGCCGGTCGCGGCAAGCGTTTCGCGCCGCCGCAGGCGGGACCTTGCCGGGTCTAGATAA
>RRZT012134247.1_pt1 | contig 10455 bp, 9 predicted proteins | sample 2165551 | NCBI WGS metagenome assembly RRZT01 (sample SAMN10456910, study PRJNA506462) | wastewater metagenome | biome: wastewater; feature: sludge; material: wastewater sludge; isolation source: wastewater sludge with Escherichia coli K12::gfp cells carrying plasmid... | place: USA: Moscow, Idaho ...
ATTTTTATCAAAACCCGTGCCAGACAATCAGGTAATGAGCAATACAGCAAAAACCCCAACGCCGATAATAAACGTAAAAAAATGTACCTTGCCAAAGAAGACGGGGCGTATTTTTATGTAAATTTCAGTGATTATTTGGATACTGGGCTATTTATTGATCACCGCCTAATGCGTCAAAGGGTAAAACAGGCAAGCCCAAGAAAGCGGGTGTTAAATTTGTTCGCTTATACTTGTAGTGCCAGTGTTCATAGTGCGGTTGCTGGGGCGATGTCGGTCACAAGCGTGGATTTGTCAGAAAATTACCTAACGTGGGGCAAACAAAACTTTGCCCTAAATGGCTTGGTGCTAGACGCTACCGATGAAGCAGGTGATGAGCGTTATCAGTTTATTGGGGCGGACGTGTTTGAATGGATTAAGGATAATACCGCTCAATATGACGTGATTTTTATTGATCCGCCCACGTTTTCTAATTCCAAAAAGTTTAAAGGCACTTTTGATGTGCAAAGGGATCATGTGGCACTCATTAACCGTGCCATGAATCGCCTTGCCCCAAATGGCATATTGTATTTTAGTAATAACTATACCCGTTTTGTATTAGATGAACAAATTAGCACTCGTTATCAGGTAGAAAACATCACCGATAAAACCATAGGTTTTGATTTTGATGTAAAAAAACCCATTCATCAAAGCTATGAAATCCGCCATAAAGGACGCAGTAGCCAAATCCTTGATGATGATTTTGATGTGCCACAGCCAAAACGCTTGCCTAAACCACACAGCAAGTCATCAGCAGACGGTCAGTCTTTTGATAAAGAGCGTGCTTTTAATAAAGATAAATCCTTTAATGAGAATAAATCGTTTAATAAAGAACGCACCTTTAATAAAGATAAACCCCAAGAAAAAACACAGAATAAATCTTTTAATAAAGACAAGCCTTTTAATAAAGACAAAGGTAAATCTTTTAATAAAGATAAATCCTTTAAAGACAAGCCTTTTAATAAAGGCAAGGGCAAATCCTTTGATGATAAAAGAGTAGCCCCCAGCACACCGCCCAAACCAAAAGTCCGTTATGATAAAATTGACGGTAAACTTGTGGCGACTGTCCTTAGTGATGACGCAGAGTAATTTGATAAATTTGCAGTTTTAAGAGTATATTATGCACCCAAACGATAGCATTCAAAACATTCATGATAGCCAAGATAATCAAGACATCATTGACGCTTTAACTAAGCAAAGTTCATCAGATACCCTTGATGATGACAGTGAACCAAACGAAGTGTCTGATTTTGATGACGGTATTAAATCCACTCGCTTTAAAAAACTACAAAAGAAACTGCGTAAAGAAGTTTCGTGGGCGATTCGTGATTTTAATATGATTGAAGACGGCGATGTCGTCATGGTGTGTATCTCTGGCGGTAAAGACAGCTTTACGTTATTGGATATTTTGCTATTTTTAAAACGCATTGCTCCGATTAACTTTGATGTGGTAGCGGTTAATCTTGACCAAAAACAGCCTAATTTCCCTGAAGACGTATTGCCAAAATACCTAAGTGAGCAGGGCATTGCTCATTATATCTTAGAAAAAGATACTTATAGCATTGTTAAGTCGGTCGTACCTGAAGGCAAGACTTATTGTTCGGCGTGTTCTCGCCTTAGACGTGGTTCATTATATGGCTTTGCCAAACAAATCGGAGCAACCAAAATCGCTCTAGGTCATCATCGTGATGATATTTTGGCGACTTTCTTTTTAAACCTGTTTCATGGCGGTAGTCTTAAAGCCATGCCCCCCAAGCTACTTTCTGACGACAAACAAAATGTGCTGATTCGTCCACTGGCGTACGTTGCCGAAAAGGACATCATCAAATACGCCAATTATAAAAAGTTCCCCATTATTCCTTGTGGTTTGTGTGGTAGTCAAGAAAATCTACAACGGGCAATGATTAACGATATGCTTCGGCAGTGGGATGATGCACACCCCAAACGCCTAGCCAGTATGTTTAAGGCATTACAAAACGTTGCCCCCAGTCAATTGGCTGACCGAGAGCTGTTTGATTTTGAAAGTTTGACGGTAGAGCGTGATGATAATACCCGTTTGTTTGAAGGCGATAATATCCAAGTGGGCGGGGCGGACGCATTGTCGGACATGGGTTTACCGACCAATCCACAGGTACAAACCTTTAACCCAAAATTTAATAAAATTCCTGTCATCAATCCTGTGATTGATTAAACTTATTTTTAATATATATTTGTAAACCAAAAGGCTTTATTTATGACTACAGTCGCCCAAACCCCAACCATGAATGTCATGATCAGCAGTGAAGACATTGCCAAACGTGTCAAAGAGCTGGGTCATGAGATTAACACCCATTACCAAAATAGCGATAAAGAATTGGTGTTGGTGGGTTTATTGCGTGGTTCGGTGCTGTTTATGGCGGATTTGTGCCGTGCTATTGATAAACCGCATGAGCTGGACTTTATGACAGCGTCCAGTTATGCTAAAGGTACGGTGTCTAGTGGCGATGTTAAGATTTTAAAAGATTTGGATAGCTCTATTGCAGGCAAAGACGTTTTGATTGTAGAAGACATCATTGATTCAGGGCGTACTTTGGCAAAGGTCATGGAAATGCTACAAACCCGTGAGCCCAATTCCATTGAGATTTGTACACTGGTCAGCAAGCCGTCTCGCCGTGAGATTGAGTTGCCCGTGAAGTTTTTGGGTTTTGAAGTGGAAGATCGCTTTATTGTGGGTTATGGTTTGGACTATGAACAAAAATACCGTCATCTGCCGTTTATTGGTGAGATTGGACTTTGATGTATCGATAGTCAAACGTATTACAAAAAACCCTGTCAGCAGTGGCAGGGTTTTATCATGCTCAAAACTTAGGTGTGCTTGCAAAAGTAAAGCAAAAGTATTATTATGGCTTTACCAGTAGTGTATTTTGGAGTGATAAATATGGCAAGCAGTAATTTTAATATGAAGTTAGATCCTGTTATGAAGGAACAGTTTGCCCAAGTGGTTGCAGGCTATGGTTTGACCGTGCCACAGGCGTTTAAACTGTTCGCCAACCAAGCCATTCACACGGGGGTGTTGCCGTTGTCATTTGATTATCGCAGTCGTGAGCTGATTATTGGTAAGGAGACAGAGCAAGCATTAAAGCAGGGATCAGCGGATTATCAGGCGGGTAAGCTGGAGCGTTTTAGTGCAGATGATGCCATAGATGCCATAGCGGAGCTGGCACATGACTAGAGATGTTTCTGTTACCAACCAATTTAAACGTGATATTAAAAAGCACGCCATAGAGCTAGTAACACCGCAGTGGATTGAAGTCATGCATTGTTTAATCAATCAGCTTACCTTGCCCCAAAGATATTGCGATCATCAGTTACAGGGCAGTTTAAAACAATATCGTGATTGTCATATAAAGCCTGATTTAGTATTGTTGTATGAATTGCTTGATGATGTTATTATTTTACATCGACTTGGTAGCCATAGTGAATTAGTCATTTAAATGATAAATTTTGGTACATTTGTTTTATGGCAAAATCTCAATCGGGCTACCAAGTTTCACTTTAGCAAACAATTCGTCCATTTCTCTGTCAGTTACCGCAATACAGCCGTCCGTCCAATCCGACAACAGATGACGCTCGCCAATAATATCGCCCATACCATTTTTAATACCATGAATTTTAATCAGACCACCTGCCGATTTGCCGTGTGCTTTAGCAAAGTCGACATCACGTTCATTGGGATAAGAGATGCCTAAGTTTTTATGATAACTGCTGTTGGGATTACGATCATCAATGCTATAAACCCCTTCAGGGGTCTTTTTATCGCCTTCAAATTGTTTATGACCGATGGGGTTTTTGCCTAGGGCGATGGGGTAGGTTTTGACCAATTGCCCGTTTTGGTAGGCGTGCATTTCTCGTTTAGACTTTTCTACGATGAGTTTATCAATATAAACATCATCGCCAAGGGGTGGCTGTGCTAATAATTGTTTTTGTCTGTCGCTTAAATGTGTTTCTTTTAATGTCATAGATTTTCCTTGTTTGGCATTGACATAATAATAACTATCTAATGTGGCGATGATTGACATTATGATACTAAAACTTATTTTTAAGAAGGGTATTTTTCTATGAGTTATCATCTTTTTTATCCTTAGTGCTATATATGATAAGCCCTAAACCAAATCCCATAAATGCCCCTAAAAAGAACTGCCCTGATATCATAAATAAAAACGCATAAATACCAAAAAACACCATAAAAATGGTTTGTAATATTTGATTTAGGGATAATATCAGGTTTCTGAAATTAACCAAAATACCCCAAGGGTTGGCTTGCTGATTGATGATGGTCTGTAATGCCAAAGGCAGTCCTAGAATTACCCAAAACAGTGGCGAATAATGTACCATATCATTATTTTCTAAAGTGTTGGTCATTAAAGCAAAGACGGGTAATAATAAAGCGTTGCTCATCAATAAAAAAGCCCTAACCCATTGATCGTCAATAAATTCAGGATTTAGGGTTTCTGTATTTTTAAGTAAAGACCGCCACAACCAAATCCCTGCCAAATGAGCAATATAATAACTGGGCAATACAAAAGACGTAGTAAATTCACCGTCAATATAGTCCAAATGATAGGCTTTATAAGAAATAAAAACCGCCACCACAGGAAAATATCGCCAAAGTTGATGGGGCGTGGTATCATCGTCATGATAAATAAATTTATTGGGGCTGATAAACAATTCCCAACGTTTTTCCCAAAATAGTACAAACACCAACAATAGTGCCAAAACACAATAACTGCTAATTACCCCCACGTGATCGATGCTAAACATCACGGGCAGGGCGAGTAGTAAAGGCAAAGCAAATAGCCAAATGGCGATATTGGTTTTACTGTTTGGTAAATTAGCAAATTTATGCAAGATTAAATAATTATGCTGCTGTAAAACTTCTTGAAAAAAGTCATCATCGTCCGATTGATTTAAGCGTCTTTGTTGCTCTAACATTTTTGCGTGAAGCTGAGATAATGCTTGCTGAAAATTACTTAAATTAAGCGGTCTTAAAGATTTTATCATCAATGAAACATAAAAACCAATTATGCCTTTTTGATAAGTGGATTTATTGTAATAATGATAAATCGTGGGATAATTATTTTTTAATTGGACAAAAAACTCGTCCCAAGTGCTAAAAGCAGGCAAATAATCACGATAGCGTTCTAAGGTGTCGCCAATATAACACCAAGGATAACGATCGGCTTTATAACTGTTTAAAGTGGTTTGCCAATCTAAAGCATCAAAAGCAAGGGCAAAGCTATTTGTATAAAACGCTTCATCACGATAATAAAAAAAGTCAATTAAATATTCTTCATATTCTATTTTTTCATCAAGGGTTAATTGACCAAATTCGTGTGCTAATTGTCCTTGTAAGACATCAAATAATCGGGCATCAATGACGTTATCGTTTAATTCATCAGCCCCGTCAGCATTAACGCAGTCATACCATTTAGCCGATAAATCATCAGCACTTAAAAGGTTGATATCAGGTAAATCGGGCGGACTTTCTATTTGGGTGTAACCATTGTCTATGATATTATGATCGCCCGTGATATTATGGCTGATGGTGTCATTGACGCTGAGTATGGTTTCTTGAAAATCATCAGTGATCTTATCGCCTATTATATCCACAGCGGTTTTATTTAAATCAATCTTATCTTGATTGGTATCTAAAGCCATGATGGTTTGTGATGATTTATTTTCTTCTATAAGAGCAGGCGATTCATCAGATGACAAAGCGTTTTCTTGCGATAAGACATCTTCTTGATCGTCAAATTCATCAGTATCATCATAATCATCACTTTGATCATAATAATAACGTGTCCGCAGTGCCTGTTCATAAGCATCTCGCAGTGCCTTAAAGCCTTCAGGGTTTTTGTCGGGCTTGTTGTGTTTTAGGGCTTTGGCGTAGGCTTGTTTGATCAAGCGTTCGTCAGCGGTTGGCTCTATACCAAGGATTTGCCAAGGGTTCATAACCAGTCGTCCCGATGTTCAATCTCATCAAGCCATGATGAAAACTTGGGGCTTTCGTGGCGGATTTTATTGGGGTCTTGACTGTCTAGCAGGTTTTCAAACCATGCAATCAGTCGCCCCAACTCTTCACGGTCATGCCCCAGCCTTTGGGCGTAGAGACGCTCTGCCCGAGCCAGTAGGGTGCGGTTGGCGATGGTGTCTCGGGGGTGGATTTTTAGGGCGTACAGTTTGTCTTTGGACGCTTGTATTTCTTTGGTGTTTAGGCGTTTTGCCCCGTTTTCAATGGTCAGATTGTACTGTTTGTTTTTATCGCCTGTATCAATATCTACTTCCAAAAGTCCATTAACGTCATAAGAAAACCGCACCTTGATGGACAGCTCACTGGCACGCCCCCGATAGTCGTGTGGTACAGCAACGCTAATCTCGCCCAGTTTAATGTTATCGCTGACCAGTCTGGCTTCGCCTTGATAAATGCCAAAATCCACGCTTTTTTGGTCGTCATTGATGGGGCTAAATTCTTCCACTTTACTGGTGGGAATGATGGTATTTCGTTCAATCACAGGGGCAAAAATCCCCGACCGCCGTTCGTGTTCACTGATACGCACGGTGGTTTCTACGCCAAGCGAATACGGGGCGACATCGGTCAGTACCAGCTCTTCTAAAGCACTGTCTTCCATGATAAGCCCTGCTTGTATGCCTGCCCCCAAAGCGATGGCTTCATCAGGGTTTAGCCCTGCGGTGGCAAAGCGTCCCAACAGTTTGGTAACAAAGTTTTTAAACAGGGGCATACGGGTTGCCCCGCCAACCATAACCACAGCGTCCAGCTCTCGCACTTTTAGTCCTGCATCTCGCACCGCCCGTTCTATCGGTAGGGCAAAACGTTCTAATAGGGGCTGACAAAGCGTGGCAAAGTCATCGCTATTCAGTGTATATTCGTATTCTGTACTGTCCACGGTTAATTTAAGTGTAGCGGTGTGTCCGTCTGACAGCGTGCGTTTGGCGTTTTCGGCTAGGTCATAGAGTTTGGCATTATGAGCTTGCCAAAAATCTTTATCTTTGCTGTGTTTGCGGTGCTGTTCTTGGATAAAACCGTGCATGATGGCGTGGGTAAAATCTTCCCCGCCCAAAAAGTTATCGCCTGCTGATGCCTTGACTTCCATAACCCCACAAAACAGCTCAAGCAAGGTCACATCAAACGTACCCCCACCCAAATCCAGCACCAAAAATTTACGTTCACTGTCGGTATCTTGACTGTGCAAACCATACGCCATGGCAGCGACGGTGGGTTCATTGACCAGTCGCACCACGTTAAGTCCTGCTAAGATGGCGGCGGTTTTGGTGGCTTCTCGCTGATGGTCATTAAAATAGGCGGGCACAGTAATGACAGCGTCACGCACTTCATGCCCCAAATGGTTTTCGGCATCGTGTTTTAGGGATTTTAAAATCAGGGCGGACAGCTCTTCGGGGCTAAAACGGTGCTTGCCAAGCTGATAGACTTTTTGGCTGCCCATAAAGCGTTTAAAGGCACTGGCAGTAACTTCGGGGCTACTGACCAAGCGTTCTTTGGCGGTTTGTCCGATTAAGATTTGACCGTCTTTGTCTATGCTAACCACAGACGGTGTTAATACACTGCCAAGGGCGTTGGGGATCAGTGTGCTGCTACCGTCTTGCCAAATGCTGACCAAACTGTTGGTTGTTCCCAAATCTATACCGATAATCATAACTGTTTTTCCAAATGTATCTGTGGCAAAATTTTAACAAAAACAAAAGGCTTTGAATAGTGCCATATTTTTAGTACAATGACAAATTTATCAGTTAAGTAAATAATATGTCCATTTATCAATATAAACGCCAATTTCAAGACCTATTACGCCCTGTCAGCGATGGCTTGGTAAAACGTGGATTTACCGCCAATCAAGTTACCCATCAGCGGTCGCCCTAAGTGCCGTCACCGCCCACATCATCGCCCATAAAGGGGCAAATAAAAATGTGTTTTATGCCTTACCTGTTGCTTTGTTTGGTCGTATGGCACTAAACGCCATTGATGGTATGATGGCAAAGGAACACGGACAACAAAGCACGCTTGGGGCGGTGCTAAATGAAGCGGGCGATATTGTTTCAGATACGCTGTTAATCCAAGCCTTTGCCCCTTATGTGGTAAATAAAAAGGGCTTAGCATTGGCAAATGGCTTGTCTGCTCTTACCGAAATCATCGCCATTATCGGGCAACTACAAGGCAAACCCCGTGCCAATCAAGGGCCTTTGGGTAAAAGTGATAGGGCATTTTTGATGGGGCTGCTTGGTGTGCTGATTGGTAGTGGGGTAGTTAAACACACACCCTTTATTTGTCAAAGTCAAAAGGGGCTTTGGGTGGTCAATGCCTTGCTTGTGGCAACCTGTGCCAAGCGGTTAAAATTTTTACAAAGCGAACAAGTTAATGCACACTGATGATGAATTTGTCAGCTTTGTTTGTGAAGAGCTTGCCTCGCTTGGTGTGATTGCTGCTCGGCGTATGTTTGGGGCGGTGGGGCTGTTTTTATATGGGCAAATGTTTGCTTTGGTCAGTGATGGGCGGTTGTTTATTAAAGTGGATAAGCTGTTAGATGGCGACACCGCTTTTGAGTATCGGCGTCAGGGCAAGATGGTATCTTTGCGGTATGTGCTTGTGGAAGATTGGGACAGTGGTGATGAGCTGATAGGGCTAATCCGTGAGCGGTGGGCGAAAAATTCACCATAAAGATTGCGCTTTATGGTGAATTTTACGTTTGGGTTTAATTGCTATGGTTGTTTTGACTGTGATCCACCCCTTCCCCACTATAAGTATCATACAATAGGTGCTCGTCCTTCATCTCGTTGTGCGAGTTGTGCTCAGCGGATTCATCGGTGATGTACTTTTGGCTGTTGCGGTATAAGGTCAGCTGGTCACGCCCCAAGCCCCGCCACAGGCAATACATCATCACAAAAATCACCAAGGCAAAGGGCAAGCCCGCCACAATCGCCGCCGCTTGCAATGCCCCAAGTCCGCCAGCCGCCAGCAGTACCGCTGCGATGATGCCTTCTGATGTCACCCAAAACAGGCGCTGAATCTTTGGCGCATTGGTATTACCGCCTGCGGTGAGCATATCCACCACCAGACTTGCGCTATCGGCTGATGTCACAAACCACAAGACAATCATGACGAGTACCACCACCATTAAGCCCTTAGTAAAAGGATAATGCTCAATGAATTTAAAAATGGCACTTCCGTAATCCTGCTGTACCGCCTGCACCAATCCCAGATTGCCACCACTTGTGAGCTCCATATGCACCGCCACGCCACCAAAGGTGGTGAACCACAAAAATAGCAGTAGCATCGGCACAAAGAGCACACCAAACAAAAATTCCCGAATGGTACGCCCCCGCGAAATGCGCGCAATAAAAATCCCCACAAATGGCGACCAGCTCACCCACCACGCCCAGTAGAACACCGTCCACGAGCCTTGCCAATCGGTGCTTTCATAGGCTTCCGTCCACAGCCCTAGGGTGACAAGACTCCCTGCATAATTGCCGACATTTTCCACAAAGCTGTCAAAAATAAACTGCGTCGGACCTGCTACCACCATAAAGCCCAGTAGTAATAAAGTGGCGATAATTGTCCAATCACTCAGGCGCTTCACCCCACCGTCAAACCCCGCCATGACTGATACTGTGGCGCAGGCGGTGATGATGGCAATGAGTAGGATTTTAAAACCAAGGCTCGGCTCAATGCCAAACAAATCACCAAGCCCTGTTTCCAGCTGCATGACCCCAAGCCCAAGGCTCGTCACCACGCCAAACATCGTGCCAAATACCGCCAAGATGTCCACCGTGTGCCCCCATTTGCCGTAGATGCGTTGCCCAATCAAAGGAAACAGCACCGAGCGAATGCACAAGGGCAAGCCACGGCGATAATGAAAATACGCCAAAGACAGCGCCACCACCGCATAAATCGCCCAAGCGTGCAAGCCCCAATGCAAAAACGAGATGGTCATGGCGTCCTTTGCCGCCTGTACGCTTTGGGCTTCTGCTATGGGCGGTGCGGCATAGTGGTACAAGGGTTCAGCCGTGCCCCAATAAAGCAAGCCAATGCCAATCCCTGCTGAAAACAACATGCCAATCCATGAGCCAAAGCTGTATTCAGGGTCTTCGGTCTGCTTGCCGAGCCGAATGTCGCCATAATGACTGACACCCACATAAGCACAAAACACCAAAGCGGCATTGACAAGAATGATAAACACAAAGCCAAAGCGGGTGCTGATAAAGGACTGCAATGCCGAAAACAGCGCCCCAGCCTGCTCACTAAACAGCGCCCCATAAATCATAAAAGCGACAATCAGCAGTGCCGACACCAAAAATACAGGCACGCTGACCTGCGGAAAAATCCCTAATTTACCAATTTTGACACCGTGC
>RRZT010671196.1_pt1 | contig 10452 bp, 7 predicted proteins | sample 2165551 | NCBI WGS metagenome assembly RRZT01 (sample SAMN10456910, study PRJNA506462) | wastewater metagenome | biome: wastewater; feature: sludge; material: wastewater sludge; isolation source: wastewater sludge with Escherichia coli K12::gfp cells carrying plasmid... | place: USA: Moscow, Idaho ...
TGCAGTGCAATAGGCGTCATGGCATGATGCATTCCGGTTAGTATAGCCACAGGACGGATTGCTCCTACGATCAGTCCGGCAAGAACAGGAGATATATTAAATAATGCCTGTATGATAACAGCAAGACCTTTTCCCAGATAAATACCTACAGGTCCTATGATACTTAATGTAAGAAAAGACATGATAAATAGAGTAACTGTAGGTGTAAAAACAGTTTTTAGAACCTCGGGCATGACTTTATCCACCATTTTATAAACATAACTCAAAACCCATACTGCAAATATAATGGGAATGACACTTCCGCTGTAATTAAACACAGGTATAGGGACAAAACCAAGGAAGCTGAACGAAGCAACAGCACCTTCCTTTGCCGCGGCAATCATATTAGGCGACATAATACATGCCGCAATTGCTGCTGCAAGATACTGGTTTGTCTTAAATATTTTTGCTGCAGATACTGCAAGGAAAAACGGAAGAAAAGTGAATACGCCGCTTGCTGCCATATCTATGATCTTTACTGTATCACTTTCATTGGAAATAATCTTTAAGGCAATAAATCCTGCAAGAAGCCCTTTTATCATCCCTGCTCCGGCAATAGCCGGAACAATAGGACCGAAAACACCCGATACTATGTCCATAAATATGGAAATTATCCCTTTTTTAGAATTTTTACTGTCATTCTGGGATTCTGTATTATTACTCAGCTCCATTTCTTTGGAAAATAAATCATAATAATCCTTTACATTTGTTCCGATAACTATCTGATACTGGTCGCTCTGAAGCTGTGAACCCATTATTCCGTCAAGTCTGTTTATATTTTCCTGATTTATTTTATTATTGTCTTTTAAGTCCAGTCTTAATCTGGTCATGCAGTGCCAGACATTATTAATATTTTCTTTTCCACCAACATTTTGGATAATTAATTTTACAACTTCTCTTTTATCCATTTTTCTCCTTCCAAAGTGTATATTATTTTAAAATTTTAGCAGCTACTAATTTTCTATACTAAATATACCATATCTTTCTGGAAAAGCAAACTTACCATTTTTTATATATTTTTTTAAATATGATAATAAAATAAAGGGTTTTGTTGATTTTTTATGATAAATTGGTATGTTATTTTCCTGTTATTGATGATTTTTTGAAACCAAATTGACAATGAAATTATTTAATGTTTTAATAACATCAGAAACAGTTAAAATATAAATCTTTTAGAAGAGAGGAAGAAATAATGACTCCTACAATAATAAAAAATATAGAATGTATTGTAACAAAGCCGGGGCGCCATAATCTTACAGTAGTAAAAGTGGAAACAGATAAAAATATTACAGGATACGGATGTGCAACTTTTCAGCAGAGACCTCTTGCAGTAAAAACAATGGTAGATGAATATATAAAGCCGCTGCTGACAGGAAGAGATGCTAATAATATAGAAGATATATGGCAGATGCTGATGGTAAATTCCTATTGGAGAAACGGTCCGGTAATAAATAATGCAATATCGGGGATAGATATGGCATTGTGGGATATAAAGGGAAAGCTGGCAGGAATGCCTTTATACCAGCTGTTCGGCGGTAAATCGAAAAATGCGGTTCCTGTTTATACTCATGCAGCCGGAGAAAATCTTAATGAATTATATGAGAAAATAGAATTTTTTTTAAATAAAGGTTATCGTTATATACGATGCCAGCTTGGGTTTTACGGAGGAAATTCAAAAGAGATACATATGACTGAAAATCCTGTCAAGGGGGCCTATTTTGATCAGGATGAGTACATAAAAACAACTTTATTTATGTTTAAATCTTTGCGTGAAAAATACGGGGACAGATTTCACATACTGCATGATGTCCATGAACGTCTGTTTCCAAATCAGGCTCTGCGTTTTGCAAAGGAAGCGGAGAAGTATAACCCGTACTTTATAGAGGATATACTTCCTCCGGATCAGAATGAGTGGCTTTCACAGATAAGAAGCCAGTCTTCGGTTCCGCTGGCAACAGGAGAGCTGTTTAATAATCCTATGGAATGGAAAAATATTATTATAAACAGACAAATAGATTTTTTACGCTGCCATGTATCGCAGATTGGCGGTATAACTCCTGCATTAAAGCTCGCAGCTTTATGCCAGACATTCGGGGTAAGAATGGCATGGCATACACCGCCTGATATAACTCCTGTCGGGTCGGCAGTTAATACACATCTGAATATATATCTTCATAATTCGGCAATTCAGGAATACGTGGAGGAACAGGAAGCTGTACTTACGGTTTTCACAGGAGCGGAAAAACCAAGAGACGGATATTTATATCCCGCAGAGAGAGCTGGTATAGGTGTAGAATTCCTCGAAGAGGAAGCAAAAAAATATCCTGTGGAATACAGACCGCATGAATGGACACAAAGCAGACTGCCGGACGGAGCTATTATGACTCCTTAATACTTTACTTTGGCAGAAGACTGTTATATAATCTGATTAGTTAATATTGTCTGAAATGTGCGGAGGGTTCGTATGAAAAAAAAGGAATTTGTGGCACAGGATCTGCTGACTAAAATCTATCAGAATCTGTATAAAGATTATAAGCTTCCCACAGAAAGAGAGCTGGCATTAAAATATAATGTTTCCAGACACACGGTAAGAGAAGCACTGAAAAAACTGAATAATATCGGAATAATTGAAATAATTCAAGGATCAGGGATATTTATAAACCGTAAATTTCATCAGAGCCCCTTGATTTATAATTCGATAACCGAAAAAAAATATAATCAGATAAAATCAAAAATCATATATTTTGTCCCTAAAAAACCCGGGAAAGAAGAAAAACAGATTTTTGACCTGAAGGAAGATGAACTCTTATGGGAATTCCAGAGAGTAAGAATAGTAGATTATAAAATTACACAGATAGAAATATCAAAGCTTCCTGTTCATTTGTTCAGGGATCTGGAGAAGAAAAATATAGAAAGTTCCATACAGAAATATGTAAGGGACAAAAATCTGGAAATTTCCCATTATATAACTACTTATGAGGCAGTATCAATAAACAGGGAACAGGCAGAGCTTCTAAAATGTAAAAAAGGTACACCGGCCATGAAAATATTAAACAGGGGAATACTGGAAAACGGAATGGTATATGAATACAGTGAAATAATAGACATTGATTATTCCTGTACATATTTTATACCGTTTAATAAACAGAATCACAGTTTCAGACAGTTAGTGCCGTGAGCATCTTGCTTCTGAGAGCTGCGAATACACGGCTTATTTAATAGGGAATAAATCCGGATATACTGATGTAATAAAAAGCTGTCCTGAGAAATAGTTTCTTAATGAAATTATATTTCAGGATATTTTTATATTCTTTAATTCTTATATTAAAAATGAAATATTGTACTTTTGTCATAAAGAAACAGCAGAATTTATTTTACTTTTAGTTGATAAATGAATATGGTATAATTAGAGCAGTAAAAATGAAATATTATTATATAGCTATTATGAATTTTGATATGAGTAAAATGAGGAGGGAAATAATGAAAAAACTATCAGGACTATTGATATTGATCGGACTGACAGCATGCACTTCAGTAAAGAGCGGTACAGGCAGCGAAAATACCAAAATAGGAATGCCTAACCCGGCTTCTAAATATTGTGTGGAACAAGGCGGGAAATCTGAGATTAGAAAAGCGGAAAATGGAGGAAGCTACGGCGTATGCATATTTAAAGACGGAAGTGAAGAGGATGAATGGGAATATTTCAGAAAAAATAATGCAAAATAGTATGTAGCTTATCATTAAAGAGGACAAGAATCGACTATTGTTTTATCACCTGTTTTATTATAAAAAAATATTGATGGTTTCTACTATAGGACACGGTTTTAACTATAAATAATTATTTACTTTTTTTGCTTTTTAGGGTATAATATATGTTCTAAAATCAGAAAAATAAACAATAATTATGTGACTAAACAGATACAACATCAGTATATATTTCAAAATTAGTCTGGGCTTTACAGCTCTTTAGTTTCGTGTTACAAATTGTCAACATACTGTTAATATTGAAATTCTATATTGGATAGGGATAAATAAACACTGGGAGATAAAAGGAGAAAAATGAAATTTTTAATGAAGTTTTTTCGCAAAATAACATGTTTTAAAAAACTGGATCATACAAAATTTACTTTGGAATCACAATATCTGGAGTATAAAGATTCAGATTACAAATATTATTATTTTAAAGATATAAGGACTAACCGTTATGTAAAGGTACTAAAGGAAGAAAATGACGAAAAGCTGGATATTTACACAAATTGGCTGAATAATAAGTAAATATGTTATTTTGTACTAAAGAAATCAGGGAGCAGAAGACCCTGATTTTTATTTTCTCTGCATTTTTTAAAATAAAAATTTACTTTGATAGACAAAGTATGGTAAAATTGAAAAGAAATAATTATAGTAATATAGATATATGGAGGTCATTTTGAAAAAGTTATTTAAAGGAATTTATATTATTTTGGGAATAATATTTTTAGGTGTCGGTATTATAGGAATAGTACTTCCTGTATTGCCAACCACACCGTTTATACTTCTTGCTTCTTTTTGTCTTGCCAAAGGCTCTGACAGAATAAATAATCGTTTTAAAAAAACCAAAATATACAGAGAGTATATACTGAATTTCAAAGAAAACGGACTTACAAAAAAGCAAAAGATAAGAATAGTGCTTACAGCGGATCTGATGCTGCTGGCAAGCGGATATTTTGTCAATAATTTTCATGTGCGGATTTTTTTGTTCTGTCTTGCATTAATAAAAACAGCAGTTATTTTCAGAATAAAAACAAATGCCGGAGAGCCTGCATAAAAAAGTAGATATTTCGAATAAACCAGAGAAAATAAAAGTTTCTGTCCAAAGCTTTTATTTTTTTATGTAACAAAATAATATTCTAAAGAACTGAAAATTAAAATTAGTTTTTATCCCAGAAAATATAAAGAAATAATAAGAAAATAGTATTTTTAACCAAAAGCAGCTGCAGAATAAAATTGACAAGGATAATAATTTTTAGTAAAATACAGGTAGATAGTAATCCTAAAATCTTTTCGATAATCACAATCTAATTTCCAAAAATTCGATTTTTTATTCTTATTATTAAAATATTTAAAAAAACAAACTTGCTGTTTTACAATGTAAAATAGGTTTTTATAATGCTTTTCAAAAACTCTGTTCCGATTCATTTATATTTTCTGTTCTTATCTGTTCCAAAAAAATCCATAACTTATTCAGTCTATAATTTTTTAGTTTATATAAATTTTATAGTGTAAGGGTGTTTATATTAAAACATGAAAGGAGGGATACTGTTTATCTGTCGGCTTTTGTAATGCTTTTTGATTTTATTTGAAATAAATTCTGCAGTTTTAAACACAGGAACAGGAGGAAATTATGAGAAAAGCAGTATTGATATTTCTGGTATTATGTACAATATTTGTAGTATACGGAAAAACAGATGAAGATATGAGACTTCTGGAAGAAAGCATAACTAAAGATTATGATCAGGACGGTAAATATTCGGCCTATGAAAAAGCTTTAAGAAGGGCACAAGAAAGTATTTATGTAGCACTGCCCGAAAAAAAGGTTATTGGTATACAATGCTGGAAAAAATCAAAATTGAAGAAGCGGAACTATATACTGATGTAGAAGCGAGAATGAAGAAAAAATAAAACAGGAGGATAAAAATGAAAAAAATATTGCCTGTATTTTTGTTTTTATCAGCTGCAGCAGTATCCAGTGCTGTAAAAACATATGAATACAAAAGAGAATTAAGAGAAGGGGCAAGAGGGAAATGGGTAAATCTGAGAAAACATTTAAGTAGCGGGGAAGGGCTCGAAAAAGAGCTGATAAAAGTAGACCGCCAAATAGATAAGAAGGTGAATGAAATTCAGGAAATAGAAGAATTATTATTTAAAATAGAAAAATATAAGATTGAAAATAATATCAGATGATTTCAAAGGAGGAGAAATGAAAAAATATAAAAAGTTTATAGTAGGATTTTTAGCATTGAATTCTATGATAACATCCTATAGTGAAACTTTGGGAGTTCAATCTTCGGGAAAATATGACAGAATATACGAAAATATAATAAAAAATATAAACAGAGGCAGACCAAGCGATACTTCATATAAATTAATAGAACAAATGCTGAAAAAGAAAAATAAAGAATTAAAAGATTTATATAATCAGGGCGATTATATTGTAAAGCCTGAATATCTGGAATGGCAGATATTTTTCAGCGGATTTTATGCAGAAAGGGATAAGGGGGATAATACTGAGGAAAATGCTGAAAGACATTCAGATCCTACATATGGGACAACAGGATTTTATGACGAAGACGGCAGATATATAATAACAGGAACAAATAAAGCAGCTTACGGAAAAGAATACAGAGATCCTCAGGCACCAAGAACCGTTAATCTGGGAGTAAGCATTCCTATAAAAGGGCTTTCCAGAGGAGAGGTACACCTTGATTTGCCGTCGGGAAATCCTGTAGAGATAAATCCGAGAAATTATGATATATCTCCTCCTTCCGGGCTGGTAATTCCTGAAATTAATGTGTTCAGATTTGAAATAAATATTCCTTCAGTAGTCCTGCCTGTTATAACTACTCCGGGTTCATTTACCGTATCTGTTCCTGATACCGGTAATGGAGATGATACTGGAAGTTATCTTGGAGTAGCAAATTCATATACTGCTAAAATAGCTCAGTTTAATCTTACATCAGGACTTTTGGAAGGAACATGGAGCAGTACTTCCAGTCTGTCTGCTTACAGAGCAGTAAATTTAAACGGGAAAAGCGATTACGCCGGAACTACAATGGGAAGCAGAGCAGATATTACAAATTATACTTATTCTTCAAACAGCGGTGACGGAGCCGTGGCACTGTATAAAGTAGGGGGAGCTGAAAAAATAACACTGGGGACACAGGGAGATCCAAATGCTTTTATAATGAGAATAATAAGTAATGTGGGTGATTCATATCCGGCTGCCAGTACACTTCCGCATTTGATACAATATGATCCTCACGGAAGCCGAGGGACTTATAACAGATATCTTACGAATTATTACGGAACAGGAATTACGCCTTCAGGAATATTTGATTATTATGCAGAGCTTAATAACTACGGAAGACTGGAGGGAATAGGTGATTCATTTCTAATGATAGGTCTTCAGGAGCATACGGGAAATTTCAGTCCCACTGTAAAAAATTACGGAACAATAATAGGGATCGCAGATGATCAGTATACTCAGGGCGGAAGAAGACATGTAGCTTTTTCATTTATGGCACCGCAGCAGCACGGAACACAAGGCAGAAGATTTGAATTTTATAATATGACCGGTGGAAAAATTGAACTGCAGGCAAGAGAAAGTATTGCATTTAATTTTGGTGCTTCTCCCGGACTTGCTACCAGACCGCATTTTTTGATATATAATGACGGAGATGTTGTTCTTTACGGGAATAACAGCGTGGGAGTGAAAACAGCAAATAATAATCTTGATCTCCCATATTCAAAACTGGTATTTAATAAACCTATAAGAATAAACGGAGATCAGAGTATAGGAGTAGAACTGGTAAAAACTATGGATGACGGATATGGAAATGTAGAAGCCGGGAAATATGATCCTATGGAAGCTGTGATCAAAGTCATAATAGGTGACGAGCCGAACAGTAACACCGGAGATTCTAAAGGAGATAAGTCAAAAGTAGAAGAATCAATAGGTTTATATATAAATAAATCAACTATTGATTACAGGCTCGGAACCTTTGATTTTCAGTTTGGGGAATATGCCAAAAGAAGTACTTTGATTAATATTTCCAGCGGAAAGTTATTTCTGGATGATAATAAAGTAAGTGAAATATTCATAAATAAGGGGATAGATAATTTTGGTATTATTGCAACAGGATCAGCCTCCGAATTAACATTAAAACCAAATATTAAAATAGGAACTGCGGCGGATAATGTAAACGGAACAATAGCATTATACGGGACAAACGGAGCAAAAATTCATCTTCATTCCGGAAATAATATCGAAACAAACGGACTAAATTCTCACGGAATAATACTAACCAATTCGAATACAGTTCTGGATGATACATCATCCGGCGGTTCAAACCATTCTTTTACAGCGACGGGTAATGAAAGTACAGTAATATATACAGAAAACGGAGCTTCAGTAAATCTAGCCAATTCATCAAATATAGATGTAAAAGCAACAGGAGAAAAATCAATAGGGGTATATACAAAAGGAGGAACAGTAACACTGGGAACAGCAGGTACAGGTACGGGAACATATGAAATAGGGAAAAACGGAGTTCTCTTTTATAGTGACGGTACCGGAAACGGAAGAATAAATATTTCGGGAACTGACTTTACTGTAGGAGAAGGTTCATTATTTGTAAGAATAAATACGCCGTCGTTAATTGCAGGTAATCAGCAGATAAATTTTACGCATAATACAGGAAATACAAATCTGAATCTGCTGTCAGGAGGTATAGGATTCGTCTATACCGGAGACGGAATTAATCCGGTAGGGCTTTCAGATATTCAGAATTATTTTTCAAATAATTTTACCGGAATCAGCAATATGAATGTAACAGTTAATAAAGGAGCAAGACTTTTTGTAATAGAAAAGTATGCATCTATGAATCTTTCGGATATTATAGCAATCAGTTCCCCGACAGGCTTATTTAATGATGTGCGGAATAACGGCGGAAGTAAAGCATTTATGGTAAGGGGGAATCTGGTTCTTGATCCTGCAGGCGGAGTAATTAACCTTGATGATATAAATGAAGATTATAATAACATAGAAAGAGCACTAACGGGAATAACGGTGCCTTCGGGGGTGACTGTAACAGGAAGCGGCGACAGACAGACTGCATTGGTAGATGATAATTCATATGACAGTACATTATATGTAAAAATGGAGAATAACGGAGCTATAAATCTTACAGGAAATAATTCAACAGCAATATATGTCAATAACGGACAGATTGATAATAAGGGAACGGTCAGCTCTATAGGTAACGGAGGAATAGGGTTGTTTGGAGAAAATGGTACAGTGATTAAAAATACAAATTTAATAACCATAGCCGATAACGGAGTAGGAATATACGGGATATCATATCAGGATCCTGCTTCAGTGCCTGTATACGGCGGAGGGAAAATCAATATTACCAATACAGGAATAATTCAATCAAATACGGGACAGCACGCTATAGGAATATATGCCGAAAATAACAGGACAGGCGGAGGAATTGCGGATTCACATATAGATTTGTCAAATGGAAAAATAAATCTTCAGAATTCAGAAGGAGCAATAGGCTTATATGTGGATAAAGGAACAGTCACAGACTCAGGCTCTGAGATAACTGTGGGAAAAAACGGCATAGGAATATATGCAAAAGACAGCGATATAACATTAACAGGGACAACAGTAAATTTATTTGGTGATAATGCTTTGGGGCTGTATGCTGACGGAAATACCAATCTTATTGGGAATGGCCAGATAAACATATCAGGAAAAAATGTTGTGTTATTTAATATGGTTTCAAGCGGTTCAATAACTAATAATTTTGTGGTAAATAATGTAGCGCCCGGTTCTTCATATACTTTGGGAAATATATCCGGAACGAGCTTTGAATATGCGGGAAGCAGTCACCTGTCATCAGATGGAACGCTGATTAGCGGAAAAGATTCCACAATATTATTAAATGCTCTTTCATCAGTAAATGCTAATTCGGGAGAAATAAATATTGCTGCTCTTATAGCAGACGGGCAGTATACAGGAATTACTCCTTCAGGATTCACTCCGGGAATAGAGGGGGAAAACAGAGGAACAATCATAATGGGGAATTTATCCGCGGGATTAATAGGGAAAAATAATGCAAGATTAAAAAATGACGGTTTCATAACTGTAGGAAATAATTCGGCAGGTATGACATCTTTTGGAGGAGGTGCCCTTTTATTAAATACAAAATCTATAATAATAGGGAGTGATTCACACGGGATGTATCTGCAGAATGGTACTGATATAACCAATGATACGGGGGGAATAATAACAAGTGCCGGTAATAATTCGGTGGGGATATATGCTGATGCTATAACAGGGACTATTACAAACAAAGGGATAATAAGGTTAACCGGTGATAAAGAAATAGGAATTTATGCAACAGGAGCAAGCAATAAAATAATTAACAATGACGGCTTAATAGAAATAGGCGACTCACTTGACATAAATGTTCCGAATATAGGAATCTACAGTGAAACTGCCGGAGATACATTTACCAACAACGGAACTGTAACTTCCGGAAAAAATTCAATAGGAATGTACAATTACGGGGATACGGTAATACAAATCGGAATATTGAATGTGGGAGATATGGGAGTGAAAGCATATATAACAAATGGTAATATAACTAA
>RRZT012058391.1_pt1 | contig 10452 bp, 7 predicted proteins | sample 2165551 | NCBI WGS metagenome assembly RRZT01 (sample SAMN10456910, study PRJNA506462) | wastewater metagenome | biome: wastewater; feature: sludge; material: wastewater sludge; isolation source: wastewater sludge with Escherichia coli K12::gfp cells carrying plasmid... | place: USA: Moscow, Idaho ...
CGGCATACCTGAACTTCCTCGTCGGGGGCGGCAACCACCCGCACGTCGACGGCGGGCAACTGGGCAACGAGCCGCCGCCGGGAACCCTGCTCTGGGATGGTTTCGAGGTCCCGGACGGCGCGACGCTGGCCGACACCGGGTGGAGCCTGACCGGCGACTTTGCGACGGAGCCGTGGCGCAATCCCTCGACGGCTGGGGGTGACTATGCCCTCGGCCGAAAGCGGATCAACACCTGGGAGGGCGGCCCGCGAGGTGATGACAATGTCGGCACGATGACCTCACCGCCCTTCGAGGTGACCGCCGACCATCTGAGCATGCTCGTCGGCGGTGGCAAACGCGACGATGGTTCCGCGCAGACACTGCAGGTGCAATTGCTGGTCGACGGGGCGGTCGTGCGTCACCTCACCGGGCCAGAGGCCGGCGCCCTGAACTGGCGTTCGTGGGATGTCTCGGACCTGCGCGGCCGGCAGGCGCAATTGCGCGTCGTCGACGAGGCGACCGGCGGCTGGGGCCACCTCACCCTCGATCATGTCGTCCTCGGTGACCAGCCGGCACTCGTGCGGTCCGACGAGACGGCCGTCAATCTCGTCGTGGACGGGTCCGTCGTTGCCTCCGCGACCGGCGCGAACAGCGAGTATCTCGATTGGACGTCCTTCGATCTGCGGCCCTATGCCGGCAAGCAGGCCCACATCGAGATCGTTGACAACAATCGCTTCGGCTGGGGCCATATCCTCGCCGACGAGTTCCGGTTCGGCGACGCGCCGGCGCCCTCGCGCGCCGAGAGTTATCACTGGCTCGACTACGGCCGGGACTATTACGCCGCGGTCTCGTGGAATGACGTGCCCGCCGGCAAGCGGGTGATGATCGGCTGGATGAACAACTGGGATTATGCCAACGACATCCCCACCGCGCCGTGGCGCAGCGCGATGTCACTGCCTCGCAATGTCTGGCTTGCGCCGACGCCCGATGGGCCCCGGCTGGTCTCCCGCGTCGTGCCGCAGGCCGCCGCGTTGGATCTGACCGCGCAGGCGTATGCCGCTCCCGCCCAGTCGGTTTCGGGCACGAAGCTGCTCCCGAAGCGGGGCAATGTGGCGCGGATCGACGCCGTCCTGCGGCCCGGTTCGGCGCGCCGTTTCGGCCTGAGCGTGCACGGGTCTGCCGACGGTTCGCAGCAGACCGTGATCGGTTATGACACCGTCACCGGGCGCCTCTTCGTGGATCGCACCCGCAGCGGCGCGACGGATTTCCACCCGTCATTCGCCTCCGTCGAGGACGCGACTGTCGCCCTGGTGGGGGGCAAGCTGACCTTGAGCATCTATCTCGATCGCAGTTCGGTCGAGGTCTTTGCCCAGGGTGGGCGCACCACGATCACCGATCAGGTCTTCCCGGCTGCGGGCAACGACCGGATCGGCCTGTGGGCCGAGGGCGGCCGCGCCCGGGTCGAGAAGCTCACGATCACGCCGCTGGCGCCGGCGATGTTCCCGAAGGGTTAGCCCGCACCTGGCTTCTAGTCGGTGCCGAACTCCATGGCGGCGGCGTCGAGGGCATCCTCGGCGTCGGCGTCCACGGAGGGGTTGGCGGCGATCTGTGCCGCGCCACCGGATTCGAGGCGGCCGATGAGTTCGACATGGCCCACGCCGAGCTGACCCTGAGCGGCATACAGCTCCAGCTTGGCGCGGGAGTCGGCGATGTCGAGATTGCGCATCGTCAACTGGCCGATCCGGTCTACCGGGCCGAAGGCGGCGTCCTCGACGCGCTCCATCGAGAGTTTGTCGGGGTGATAGCTGAAGTTCTGGCCACGTGTGTCGATGATCGTGTAGTCGTCGCCGCGGCGCAGGCGCACGGTGACCTGGCCGGTGATGGCCGAGGCGACCCAGCGCTGGAGGGACTCGCGCAGCATCAGCGACTGCGGGTCGAGCCAACGCCCTTCGTACAGCAGGCGCCCGAGGCGACGGCCCTCGGCGTGATAGTTCGCGACGGTGTCCTCGTTGTGAACGGCGTTGAGCAGCCGCTCGTAGGCGATGTGCAGCAAGGCCATGCCCGGAGCTTCGTAGATGCCGCGCGACTTGGCCTCGATGATCCGGTTCTCGATCTGGTCGGACATGCCGAGACCGTGCCGGCCGCCGATGGCATTGGCCTCGAGGACGAGGGCGACAGGGTCGAGGTCATGGCCGTTGATCGCGACCGGCCGGCCCTGGACGAAGGCGATCGTGACGTCCTCGGACGCGATCTCGACGCTGGGGTCCCAGTGCTTGACGCCCATGATCGGATCCACTGTCTCCAGCGAAACATCAAGGTGTTCAAGGGTTTTCGCCTCATGGGTGGCCCCCCAGATGTTGGCATCGGTGGAGTATGCCTTCTCCTGGCTGTCGCGATAGGGCAGCTTGCGCTCGGTCAGCCAGGCGCTCATCTCATTCCGCCCGCCGAGTTCGCTGACGAATTGCGCGTCCAGCCACGGCTTGTAGATCCGCAACCCGGGATTGGCCAAGAGACCATAGCGATAGAAGCGCTCGATGTCATTGCCCTTGAAGGTCGACCCGTCACCCCAGATGAAGACCTGGTCCTCGTGCATCGCCCGCACCAGCAAGGTGCCGGTGACCGCCCGGCCGATGGGGGTGGTGTTGAAGTAGGTCTTGCCGCCGCTGCGGATGTGGAAGGCACCGCACGCGATCGCCGACAATCCTTCCTCGACCAGCGCGCTCCGGCAGTCGACCAAGCGAGACAACTCGGCGCCATACTGTCCGGCGCGGCCGGGCACCTTGTCGATCTCCGGCTCGTCGGCTTGGCCGAGGTCGGCGGTATAGGTGCAGGGGATGGCCCCGTGCTCGCGCATCCAGGCCACCGCCACCGAGGTGTCGAGACCGCCGGAGAAGGCGATGCCGACGCGCTCGCCCATGGGAAGTGAAGTCAGGACTTTGGACACCGGGACAGCCTATTGTGTGCCAGCCATGCGCCTGGTCGGGGTCTGCGCCTGCTGATCTTGACTACTGTCAGGGCCATGACGAGCCGGCCGACGATCGTGGCCCATCGCGGCGCCAGTGGCTACCTGCCGGAGCACACGCTCGCGGCATACGAGCTCGGGATTCGGCAGGGGGCGGATGCCTTCGAGATCGACGTCGTGCCGACCCGCGACGGTCATCTGATCGCCCGGCACGAGAACGAGCTGAGCAACTCCACCGACATCGCAGACCGTCCCGAGTTCGCCGGTCGCCGCGTGTCGAAGATCATCGAAGGGGTGCGCCATGAGGGCTGGTTCGCCGAGGATTTCACCCTTGCCGAGGTGCAGGAGCTGCGAGCCCGCGAACCGCTGCCGGGCTTGCGCAGCACGGCCCACGATGGCCGGTATGCCGTGCCAGCCCTCCCCGAGATCCTTGCTCTGCGTGCGGCACTGGCCGCGCAGTTGCGCCGCCCGGTCGGGCTGAAGCTGGAGGTGAAGTCCCCGGCGCACTTCGCCGCGATCGGCCATGCGATCGAAGACCGGCTGCTCGCGGACCTCGACGAGCACGGACTGCTCGGGGCGGACTCACCCGTCGAGATCATGTGCTTCGAGTTGCACCATCTGCGCGCACTGCGTGCGCGCGGGGTGGAAAACGGGCTGGTCTTCCTGATCGAGGAGGACCCCGGCCGGGCGGTGCCGGGCGAAGGCGGCGCCACCTATGGCGAGCTGAGCACCGCGCCCGGCCTTGCTCAGGTGCGGCGCGTCGCTCACGCCATCGGCCCTGGCCGGCATGCGCTCTTCACCGGTATGCCGGGCGGCCCCCTCGGCGCTCCCCGCCCGCTCTTCACCGCCGCGGCGGCCGCCGGGCTGCGCCTGGACTGCTGGACCTTTCGCGCCGAGAACGCCTTCTTGCCCAGCGACTTTCGCTCCAGCGACGACCCGGCTGAGCTTGGCGATCTGGCCGGCCTGGTCGCGGCATACGTCCGGCACGGCCTCACGACGGTGATCACCGACCAGCCCGACGCCGTGCTTCCTACTGCGCCCTACATGGGGTGACCACCCCATGTAACGGCACGGTAGGAAGCACCGGGCAGGAAACTCAGGCGTCGCCGCCCGCGTTGCCGGAGGCGCCGGCGGTGACATCGAGCAGGCGATACTTCTCGGCCGCCTGGCCCGGGACGGAGGGGTCGATCTCGCCGCGCGCGGCCAGCGCCTGGAGGGCGCGCACCGCGACCGACGGGCCATCGATGTGGAAATAGCGGCGAGCCGCGGCACGCGTGTCGGAGAACCCGAAGCCGTCGGCGCCGAGCGAATGGAAATCGCCGGGCACCCACTGCGCGATCTGGTCCTGCACCTGGCGCATGTAGTCGGACACCGCGATCACGGGACCCGGCGCGCCGGCGAGCTTGCGCGTCACATACGGATCCTCGACCTGCTGCTCCGGGTGCAAGAAGCGAGCCTTGTCCACCTCGAGGGCGTCGCGGCGCAACTCGTTCCAGGACGTCACCGACCAGACATCGGCGTTGACCCCCCAGTCCTCACGCAGCAAGGTCTGGGCCTCCAGGACCCATGGCACGCCCACGCCCGAGGCCAGCAATTGCACCGACGGGTTGTTCTCCCTCCCGGAGCGGTCGGCGGCGGCGAGTTGATAGAGACCACGCACAATGCCATCGGTGTCGACATTCTCCGGCTCGGCCGGCTGCACCATCGGCTCGTTATAGAGGGTGAGGTAGTAGATGACATTCATGCCGTCGCCATCCCCGGCAGCGCCGAACATCTGCTCCAGACCGGCCTTCATGATGTGGGCGATCTCGTAGCCGAAGGCGGGGTCATAGGCCCGGATGGCGGGATTCGTGGCAGCCAGGATGTGCGAGTGCCCGTCGGCGTGCTGGAGGCCCTCACCGGTCAAGGTGGTGCGACCCGCGGTCGCCCCGAGCAGGAAGCCACGCGACATCTGATCGGCCGCCGCCCAGATCGAGTCGGCGGTGCGCTGGAATCCGAACATCGAATAGAAGATATAGAGCGGCACCATCGGCTCGCCGTGCGTGGCATAGGACGTCGCCGCAGCGGTGAAGGCCGCGACCGAACCGGCCTCGTTGATGCCGGTGTGGATGATCTGGCCGTTCTCGGCCTCCTTGTAGGCCAGCATGAGATCGGCGTCCACCGAGGTGTAGTGCTGCCCGTGCGGGTTGTAGATCTTGATCGTCGGGAAGAAGCTGTCCATCCCGAAGGTCCGAGCTTCATCCGGGATGATCGGCACGACACGCTTGCCGAACTCCTTCTCCCGCATCAGATCCTTCAGCAGCCGCACCCACGCCATCGTCGTGGCGACCTGCTGCTTGCCCGAGCCCTTGCGGACGGCCTTGTAGGCCTCCTCGCCGGGCAAGGTGATGGGGGAGTATGCCGTGCGCCGGGCCGGCAGCCCGCCGCCGAGGGCCGCGCGCCGCTCCAAGGCGTACTTCACGACCTCGTCCTGCGGGCCGGGGTTGAAGTAGGGCGGCTCATAGGGGTTGGCCTCAAGAACCTCATCGGAGATCGGGGTCCGCAGGCTGTCGCGCAGACCCTTGAGGTCATCGAGCGTGAGCTTCTTCATCTGGTGGGTGGCGTTGCGCCCGGCGAAGTGGGTGCCCAGGCCATATCCCTTAATGGTCTTGGCGAGGATCACCGTCGGCTGACCGGTGTGCTCGCTGGCGGCCTTGTAGGCGGCATACACCTTGCGGTAGTCGTGGCCACCGCGCTTCAGCTTCCACCAGATATCGTCATCGGACCAGTTCTCGACGAGCTTGGCGGTGCGCGGGTCGCGGCCGAAGAAGAAGTCCCGGACGTACTTGCCGTCATTGGCGCGGAAGGTCTGATAATCCCCGTCGGGGGTCTGGTTCATCACGTTGACCAGGGCACTGTCGCGGTCGGCGGCAAGCAGCGGGTCCCAACCGCGGCCCCAGACGACCTTGATGACATTCCAGCCAGCGCCGCGGAAGAAGGCCTCCAACTCCTGGATGATCTTGCCATTGCCGCGGACCGGCCCATCAAGGCGCTGGAGGTTGCAGTTGATGACGAAGGTCAGATTGTCGAGTTCGTCATTGGCCGCGGTCTGCAGCAGGCCGCGCGACTCCACCTCATCCATCTCGCCGTCGCCGAGGAAGGCCCAGACGCGCTGCTGGCTGGTGTCCTTGATGCCGCGATTGTGGAGGTACTTGTTGAACTGCGCCTGATAGATCGCGTTCATCGGCCCGATGCCCATCGAGACCGTCGGGAACTGCCAGAAGGTCGGCATCAACCGAGGGTGCGGATAGGACGGCAGCGCCTCGACGACGCCGTCGATGACATGGCTGTGCTCCTGGCGGAAGCCGTCGAGTTCGGGCTCGGTCAGGCGCCCTTCGAGGAAGGCTCGGGCATACATGCCGGGGGAGGCGTGCCCCTGGAAGAAGATCTGATCGCCGCCACCGGGGTGGTCCGGTCCGCGCCAGAAGTGGTTGAAGCCCACTTCATACAAGGTCGCGGCGGAGGCATAGGTGGAGATGTGCCCACCCACTCCGATGCCTGGACGCTGGGCCCGGTGCACCAGCACCGCGGCATTCCAGCGCAAATAGGCGCGGAAGCGCCGCTCCACATCCTCATCGCCGGGGAACCACGGCTCCTTCTCGGCGGGGATGGTGTTGATGTAGTCGGTGGTCGTCAGCGACGGGACACCGACATTCATCGCCCGCGCGCCCTCCAACAGGCGCAACATGACATATCGGGCGCGGTCGCGGCCGGCGGAGTCGACCAGCCCGGCCAGCGACTCGACCCACTCTCGCGTCTCCTCGGGGTCGATATCCGGCAGTCCCGTCGGGATGCCGTTGAGAATCGGGCCTACGTCCTGTGCTCCGGCCACGAGGGGCCCTCCTTTGGGTCGCGTTCGTCGAAAGCTGACTTCTCCCATCCTCTACCCGAACGTGGTCGCAGTCACAATCGGGGGCCGGATAGCTGGACCGCGAACGCTCGTGGTTTCTGGGCGCGGGCGGTCACCAGGCAGACTAACGGGCATGAGCGTCAGCCTGTACGGCGAGAGTCCGGGGATCGACTGGCGGCCGGTCAGTTCGCAATTGGCCCTGGCCCGCCGCGTCAGTTCCCTGCTCGGCGGCCTTCCCGTGCTGCTCGGTGCCGCCATCGCGGCGGCCCTGTGGACCCGCTGGCTGTGGTTGCTTGTCGCCGTCATCGCCGGCTGCCTCGCGCTCACCTTGGCGCTCATCGGCCGCCAGGTCGCCGCCATTTCCTATGTCGAGTTGCCGGACGAGATCGTTATCCGCCGCGGCCGCCTCTTTCGCCGGCTCGAGAGCATCCCCTATGGCCGGCTGCAGTATGCCGATATGCAGTCCGGGCCGATGGAGCGTCGCCTCGGCCTGGCCAGCGTGACCATTCATACGGCCAATCCCGAGAGCGGAGGCACCATCCCCGGTCTGCCGCTGCCCGAGGCAGAAGCCCTGCGCGAGCGGCTCACAGCGCGCGGCGAGGCGCAGCGAGCGGGCTTGTGAGCGAGCAGGTGGCGCCGGGCGATGAGGGGGTGCCGCACTCGGAGAGCGCGGGCGCGGACTGGCAGCGCTTTCACCCCCTAACGCCCCTGCTGCGCGGCGGGGTCATCGCCCTCGGCGCGATCGGCTATTTCCTCAGCAGTCAGGCCAATCGCATCTTCGGGGCGGACCCGGAGGACCCGACCGGCGGGCACTGGCTGATCGGGGGCGCCATCTTCGCTGCCGTCCTGATCGCCGTGGTCGTGGGGAGTTGGGTGGCGTGGCGCGCCTCGTCATACCGCCTCGGGGGCGCCACGGTGGAGTTGCGGACGGGGGTCATCGACAAGAAGCACCGTCAGGTGCGGTATGACCGGATCCAGGCCGTCGACCTGCGGCGCCCGCTGCTGGCTCAGCTCTTCGGCTTGTCCGCGGTGCGCGTCGAGGCCGCGGGGGGCGCGGACTCCAATGCCGAACTGGCCTACCTGGCGCAGGGGCGTGCGGAGGAATTGCGTGAGGTACTCCTGGCGCGCGCCCGGGCGGCCGACGGCACCGCGCCCCCGCCGGTGCCAGGTGCGGTTGAGGGAGCGCCGGCGCTCCCCGATGGCGGCGGCGCGGCGCGCCTGATCGCCGCCATCCCCGCCACCCGGGTCTATCTCGCCACGGCACTCAGCCCGGGGAGCTTCTTTCTCATCCTGGCCCTGCCGACCCTCATCTGGATTCTCATCAGCGGCAATCTCGGCTTCCTGCCGATCCTCGGGCCGGCCATCCTCGGGGCCATCGGCCCGCAGTTCTCCCGGCTCTCCTCCTGGATGAACTTCCGGGTCGAGGCCCTGCCAGGCGCGATCCGGGTGCGGCATGGGTTGACCGAGGTGCGCACCTCGACGATCCCGTTGCACCGCATCCAGGCGGTCGAAATCAGCCAACCGGCGCTGTGGCGCGGACTGGAATGGTGGCGGCTGCGGGTCAATGTCGCGGGCGTCAACGAGGAGCCCGGCTCGGAGCAGGACGCGCTCATCCCCGTCGGGACGCGCGAGGAGGTCTTGCGAATCCTGCTCGAAATGGGTCCCCGTTGGTCGCTGCCCGAGGTCATCGAGGGGCTCGATGCCCCAGGCCCGTCGCCCCATTTCGTGCCCGTCCCGCCGAGTGCTCGGTGGCTGGATCCCTTGTCCTGGAAGCGGATCGGGTATGCCGTGACCCCGACCGCCCTGATCACCCGCGGCGGCTGGCTGGGCCGCTCGGTGAGCCTGGTCCCGTATGCCCGCGTGCAATCGATCGTGGTGGACCGAGGGCCGCTGGAGCGGCGCCTGGGGCTGGCGAATGTCCGGCTCATCTCCACCGTGGGATCGGTCGATCCCACCGCGCGACATGTGGACCTGGCGACGGCGACCGAACTCATGAACGATGTGAGTGCGCGCTCGCGGGCAGCGCGATCGGTGGAATCGGCGCCGGGTTCGGTCAATCCGTTGCCGACGGATCGGCCCGAGCGGGCGCCGTCCGCGCTATCCTCGCGTCCCGAGGGCCCGCATTCTCCAGCCGGCCCGGTCGGTGAGCAGGATGGAGCAAGGGCGTGAACACCCCCGCCGCCAGTGGGTCGAGTGCCTTGGTCAAGCTCGGCTTCGGGCCTGGGCAGATCGTGCAGGAGTTCGGCTATGACGAAGATGTCGACAATGACTTCCGCTTTGCCGTTGAAGACCTCGTGGGCAGCGAATTGGAGTATGACGACTACACCGGCGTCGCCGACGCCGTGCTGCTCTGGTGGCGCGAGGGCGATGGCGATCTCGTCGACGCCCTCGTCGATGCCCTGACCAATCTCGCCGAGGGCGCCTCGATCATCGTCCTGACACCAAAGGCCGGGCGCGCGGGGGAGGTGGACGCCGCGGAGATCCAGGAGTCCGCGGTGACGGCTGGGCTGCATGCGACCGCGACGGCAGGCATCGGATCCGACTGGTCCGCCACCCGGCTGCTGGCGCCCAAGGGGGCGCGTCGCTGAGGCGGGACGCAGGGGGTGTCGGTTGACCACGTCATACTGAAGGTATGACCGTGTCCTGCCCGATTGAGGTCGGCGCCGCTGCGCCCGACTTCTCGCTCGTGACCCAGAATGGCGATCGCGTCGGACTTGGCGAATTGCGCGGGCGCAAGAGCGTCCTGCTCGTCTTCTATCCCTTTGCCTTCTCAGGGATCTGCACGGGCGAATTGAGCGAGATCCGTGATCACCTCGAGGACTTCGAAGGCGAGGACATCGCCGTCTTTGCCATCTCGTGCGATCCGATGTTCAGCCTGCGGGGTTGGGCCGATCAACAGGCCTATTTCTTCCCCTTGCTCTCGGACTTCTGGCCGCACGGTCAGGTGGCACGGGCCTATGGCGTCTTCGATGAGGAGCACGGACGCCCCTTGCGCGGCACCTTCTTGATCGACCCGCAGGGGATCGTGCGCTGGCGCCTGGTCAACGGCCCGGGCGAGCGGCGCGATTTCGATGAGTATCGGCTGGCGCTGGCCGACCTGCGTGGGGCACCGGCCAAGTCCTGACACAATGTCGCCCTGAGGCGGGCCGCTGGCCCGCCGAGGGGCCTGTAGCTCAGTTGGTAGAGCGCCACGTTTACACCGTGGATGTCGTCGGTTCGAGCCCGGCCGGGCCCACGTGCAGCAGCCCGACGCCCCGACCCTCGCCGCGGTCATCGCGACATTGCAGGAGTGGTTCCCCGAGCCGAGCGCGCAGTCCTGGGATCGGGTCGGCCTGGTCACCGGCGATCCGGAGCAGCCCGTGGGCCGGATCCATCTGGCGCTCGACCCGACGCTCGCGGTCATCGAGGAGGCACGGGCCCTAGGTTCCGACCTGCTCGTGACCCACCACCCGTTGCTGCTGCGCGGCGTACATTCCGTGGCCACGACAACGGCCAAGGGGGCAAGCATCACCACGCTGGTGCTCGCCGATATCGCCTTGTATGTCGCCCACACCAATGCCGATATCGCCGAGCGCGGGGTGTCGCAGGCGTTGGCATCGGCGTGCGGGCTGCTCGACGCGCA
>RRZT010054507.1_pt1 | contig 10451 bp, 16 predicted proteins | sample 2165551 | NCBI WGS metagenome assembly RRZT01 (sample SAMN10456910, study PRJNA506462) | wastewater metagenome | biome: wastewater; feature: sludge; material: wastewater sludge; isolation source: wastewater sludge with Escherichia coli K12::gfp cells carrying plasmid... | place: USA: Moscow, Idaho...
GGACCCGCTCACCTTCCGGAGCCAGAACGCCCGCCTGCTGCCGGTGCGGGCACTGTTTGCGTGGTGTGTGAAGAACGGGCACCTCGCGGCGAACCCCGCCAGTGACCTGGAGTTGCCGAAGGTGGAGCAGCGCCTCCCGAAAGCCGCGTTGACCGCGGATGAGGCTGAGCAGGTGCTGGCCGTCCCCGACGACAAGACCATCAGCGGCCTGCGGGACCGTGCCTTGTTGGAGGTGCTCTATTGCACGGGGATCCGTCGCGCCGAGCTCGCCCACCTCAACGTGCGGGATATCGACACGCAGCGGTTCACGCTCATGGTCCGGCAAGGCAAAGGCCGTAAGGACCGGCTGGTGCCGATCCACAACCGCTGCCTGACCTGGATCACCGCTTACCTGACCGACGCCCGTCCGAAGCTGGTCGTCGAACCCGACGACGGCACCCTGTTCCTGACCGTCGACGGCACACCCTTCTCCCTCGACCGGTTGACGCAGTTGGTGCGTGACCACGTGAAGACGTCGGGGGTGGCCAAAGACGGCGCGTGTCACTTGTTCCGGCACACCCTGGCGACGGTCATGTTGGAAGGCGGCGCTGATATCCGGTACGTCCAAGCGATGCTCGGCCACGCCGAACTCTCGACAACCCAGATTTACGCCCAAGTCTCCATCAGGGCCTTGCAAGCGGTGCACCGGGCGACCCATCCCGGAGCATTGCGCCCTGTGCCACCCACACACCTGCGACGTGACCACGGCGTCGACGATGACGGGGAGCCCGAGCAGTTCATCACCACGTTGCGTGCTTCGCCACGCGAGCTTCTTGCTGCTGCTCTTGACCAAGAGATCGACGAAGAGAACCGCGCGCCTGCCGGATCGAACGGCGACCCGTCATGACCACCGAGACGACTCCGGTGCAGTTGGCGCGGGCAGCGGCCGACACCGTGCGCGTCCTGGGGCATCACCTCACCAGCGAGAGTGTCGGCGTCGAGGAGGTGTACGACCTGCTCGGTGAGCTGGCCCTGCTCACCTGCCGGGTGCCGCACATCCTGGCCCGCGTGGACGCCGCCCTGACCACCGCCGCCGACACCGGCACCCTGGTCACCATCGACGACGCAGGGCGACGCCACGACCCCACCCTGACCTTGACCGCGATCGGTGCCCACCTGGCCGCCGCCACCACCACCGCGAACGCCCTGAGCATCGCCCTGGACGCCGCCCACGAGCACACCGCCCACCTGGCCCGCCCCGGCTCCTGACCGGCTCCTGTGCACCGGGAAGCCGGACATCTGAAAAGGGCTGGCACCGCAGACCGGTGACCACGACCACGACCACGGCTCACCGTCCTGGCCCCCGCCAGGCACGGACCAGAGCCACCAGCCGCCGGTGGGGTTCACGGCTCGGGGCAAGGACCACCACGGCCACCAGAACCAGCACACCAGCACGGCGAGGCCGCCCGTCCCGGCGAACAGGTCGAGGACCTGCTTGAACTCGGTCATGACGCCACTCTTGCCTTTCGCATCGACAGCACTCGGTCGCTCCGGTTGTCGGCAACCCGTCGCAGAACCCGACACCACCGCGGACCATGCGCCGACCGTGACGTTAACGTCGCGTCCTCACGCTCCCGAGCGCCCAGACCCCCGCACCCCGGGCCCGTCCCCACCCCGACCTCGCGCGACGCGTCGACCCCCGATTTCCGGGATTCTGCTGACCGACACACCTCTTGCATTCCCGGGTCGTGTCCTATCGTTGTGACGCTGAAAACGGCGGTTTCGTGCTCACCAGGAGGGGTCGTGCCCCGGAATCAAAAGAGGTCTAAACGGCCACCGGCAGCGGCTAAAGAGGGGCAGCCGGCCCCGGCCAGGCGGCCGGCGCCGCGGGTGCCGGGGCAGGTCATCGCGTGTGGCTGGTGCCGGACCAAAGTCGAAGTGCCAGCGCGTGGGCGGGTCCCGAAATGGTGCTCGCCGGCGTGTCGACACCGGGCCTGGGAGCAACGCCGTGCCGCCGCGTCCGGGCGTGCCGCGATCGAGGTCGTCGACCGCACCATCGAAACGGTGAAAACCGTGACCGTGGTCCAGCACCACACCCGTGAGGTTCCCGTGCCGTGGCGGCCGAACAGTGTCCCCGACTTCGTTGACGTCCTGACCGACCTCACCATGCGCCTCGATACCGGCCGCGTGTATGACCGCGACCTGCCCACCCTGGTCACCGCCGTCAACGCCACCGTGGAGGCGTTGGCGCGGCGGGAGAAGACCGCCCAGCGGCCGTCGTGGTGAGGTCCGTGTCGAGCCGGACAGGGGCGGCATACAGCCGCGATACTGAACTGGTGACCCACCGGCAGCCGAGCAGAGCGGGGTGGTGGCGGCTTCTCCTAGCCGCCCTAGCCGCCGCTGTCGTGACGCTGCTCGGCGCCGGAACCGCATCAGCCGTCACGGTCCCCGTCCCGGAAACACGCGTCGGGGCCTCAACCCCCACCGTGGCCCGTGTCGTCGGGCCGCATGAGTGCATCACCGCAGGTCAACGGTGGGGGAACGCCCCTCCGCAGGCCGATTCGGTGGTGGCTACCGGTGTTGCCGCAAAAACAGTGGCTGGGCCCAATGGCGCCCTGCGTGATGTTGCCACTGGGCGATTCCTTGCCAATCCGGCCACGGCCTCGCGGGTGACATCGGGGGCAGTTCATGGCAACTCGCGAGCAAGCACGGCGCTGACTCACCTGTACCGGCTCGAAGATCTCGACGGCAATTTGCTGAAGTGGGGTATCACCGACAACCTCAAGGGTAGGTACTCGTCGAGCTTCCTTGAGGACAAAGTGCTTGTGCCGATGACCAGCGGGTCGCGGGATCAGATGTTGAACTTGGAACGTTGGATCGTTGAGCGCGATGCCGGTCCGTTGAATCTTGAGCCGTGGGCAGGGTCAGTCGGATGACGACCTCGGATGGCGCACCCGCTGCGCTCTCAGTTGGTGCTGTCCTCGGCGACGCGGACTCCGAGAGCCTGGCCTGGCGGCGAGCTGTTGGCTCGCTTGGCAAGCGGGTCATGGCGGCGCGTGAAGGAGTCGTGAGTCCGCTACGCGTGAACGTTGTCTTTCACATCGACGGCAGGTTGGTGCCCAATGAATTCGCGGGAGTCCGGACGGGACGCTTCAACAAGAGAGACTCTCACCTGCTAGTCCAGGCGGCCGTTCCTGCGGGCGAGGCCCCGGATCGGTATGAGGTCCTGGTGAACCTGCTGAGCGAGGCTATTGGCGAGGCTGAGTCCTTCGCCAGGAGCAAGGGAATCGCTGAGGACCTGGCTTCTATCCGCGCCGTGGTTGAGTCGTTGACTCCGAGCTGACCTTCAGTTGGCTTGGCCGGTGAGGGCTTGGCGGGCAGCGGAGTCGGAGGACAGAGGCGGCATACAGCCGCGATACTGGGCCCGTGACCCACCGGCAGCCAGCAACGCGACGAGGGTGGCGGCGGCTTCGCCTAGCCGCCATAGCCGCCGCTGTCGCGGTGCTGCTCGGTGCCGGAACCGCATCCGCGACCACGCCCATCGTTGCTGAAACCCGCGTCGGGGCCTCCACGGTCGCCACGGTGGTTGTCGTCGGGCCGCATGAGTGCATCACTGCTGGTCAACGCTGGGGTCATGCCCCTCCGCGGGCGGAAACGGTGGTGGCTGCCGGTGTTGCCGCAAACTCCGTGGATAGGGTTGTGATCGGGAAGGTCGCCGACCTTGAGGCACCGGGTGCGATCTCATCGGGAGAGCGAACCTTGCTCAGCCGCCTGCCAGACCAAGGCTCGCCTCGGCTCAACTGGAAGCAGAACCCCGGGGTGCTTCGATCAGAGATGCGCTCGCGTCAGCCAATCAGAGACGCGTCTGTCGACTCGGCCGGGAAGTTGCGAGATAACACGGGGTTCCTTCGCGCCGAGCGCTACCTCCTGCAGGATCGTGGTTGGACTTACGACCCCAAGACGACCCTGTGGTCTCCAGGGGGGCAGTGAGGTGCAGGCCGCCAAGGAGGGAGGGCGGGAGGCACTTGGTTTCGCCGGATCAGTCCAGAGGGAGTTCGCCTTCCTTCTGGCGTTCGGCTTCCGCCTCGTGCAGGCCGGACTCACGTACGTCCGGTATGAGTCGTCGAGCCACTTTGTGAACGTGTTTCACGGGCGTTCGAGTTACGAAATTGGTGTCGAGGTTGGGGTCATCCCGGCAGCGGGTGAGCCGGTCAGTCGAGTGGTGTCATTGCGAGAGGCGGCACCTTTTATCGGTTTGCAGGAGCTGGCGAGGCCCTTGGAAGCAACGGCGGCTACGTCGGCAGAGTCACTGGCACGCATCGTGAAGCTCCTGGCCACAGCAACGCAGCAGGCCGAAAACCTTCTGGTCGGCACACCCGCAGAATTTGACCCGATCTTGGCGGCTCGGGCTGGGGCCACACAGAGCCTGGTGGAGGGCCAACGAGCTGGGCTGCTCCGATCACGCGCAGACGAAGCGTGGCGCGCCAACAAGTGGGACCGTGTGATCGTGGCGTATACGGAGATCCAGCAGGTTCTGACGACCCAATCCCTACGACCTCATGAGGAAGGTCGCCTCGAGGTCGCCCGAAAGCGGTTCAATGGCGACGGTCAGCGCCGTGGGTAGTCTTGCGTTGCGACTCCTCCAGGTCTTCCTGCTCGTTCTCGCAGGGCTCGTCGCCGGACCGGCCGGGGTGGCGGGTGGTGATCCCTGTCCGGGCGCCATCGCCGGGAGCCGTGTTAATGACCAGGCGCCCTCCACCTACGGCCACGTCGGGCATGTTGCGACGCATAGCAGCGCATGTGGCCCCAACGAGGGGCGTTGGCGAGGACGAAATCGGCCTGCGTCCATCTCCAGGGCTGCGTGGTTGACCCCTCTGGCATCTGCGGGGCTGCTCATTCACGACGGCCAGGTTTCTGCGACAACCACACCCCGCATCTTTGCCGCAAACGCGGGAGTGCGCGGAGCAGCTGAACTGGGTGGCTTCACTCACGGCATCTCGGGTGACGGGATTGCTGCCATCAACCGTGGGTTCGGGGGCTCGGTCGTGCTTAGCGGATCGGTTGACACCTGTTCTGGCGAACGCTTCCCGTCGGTCCGGCTTCTTCACCAAGTCTGCAAGCATTATCCGCGACATCGCTGGTGGGCATCTCTTCGACAATGGCAATAAGCGCACTGCCCAGAACGCAATTGAGACCTTGATGCAACGGAACAATGTGACCAGCGGGCCAGACTCGGCCACGCTTCGTGGAGTGATCTCAAGAGTGGGTTCAGGTCAGTTATCTAGTGTTGAAGACATTGCCGTCGCGCTGAGGGGGTACTGATGGATTCTAATGTGGACGCCAAGGTGTTGGCGCTTGCAGAAAGATTGGGTGTTCATCTTGAAGATGCGGAGCGTCTAAGTGGTCTACTGCGAGTGGTAGAGGCGCTTCGAAGGAGAGGGCATGTCATCGTGCTCAAGTGGGATGGCGAGAGGAACCCTGAGACTGGGGATAACGGTCCCTATACCGCCATTGTAAGCGGCGGCGACCTGTCGGGTAAATTCTTTCGACGGGACGAGGAAACACTCGAAGGTGCACTGGAGTGCGTGCTATCGGGCTACGAGGCGTGGGAGAAGACGAGGTAACCGTGTCGAACTGAACTCGTATCCGTTGCTGACCTGCCGCAAACACCGAACGCGTCCTAGATATCGGCGGGGGTTCGTTCCCGGGGATCCCCGGCGCGACGAGAACTCCCGCAGGGGCGGTGAGTATCAACTCAGACATTGGGGCTGCCCCAACTGTTGTGGGACGGTCTCAGAATCTGCGGTTTGCGGACGTGTCGTTCGACCGCATTACAATGAAACATTTCCCTTACACCCAACTAGACGCAGCGACGCTGGGTGAGGCCAGGCGCGTCTTGGTGCCCGGCGGTTCTATATCGATAACGACCGGAAGGAACGCGGACGTCGCGGCCTTGAAGGCAGGGTTGCGGGAGGCTGGCTTCGATGTCGTGCGAACCAGCCGAGCGGAAGGGGGCATCCCATGGTTGAGGGGCTACACGGGGTAGGCCCATGGATAGAGGCCTATCATCGATGCATGGATGGTGAATTTTTCATTGGCGCTTCGTGCCCTAGAGATGGTTCTTCCTCTATTGGCTCAAGGAGTCTAGCTGAAGCTGTTATCAGCATACGTAACACGGGTTCGGAGATTGATTTTCCCGCGCTTGTTTCGCACGGCTTCGCCGGATCCCTTTCGGATGTTTGGATCGTCCACTTCCCAACAAGCGAGGGAGTTCCTCAGTGGTTGGCGCCGCTTGGAGAGCCTCAAGAGCAGTGGTGACCTGGAAACGGTCGATCCACCCAAGAGACGCCGAAAGTGTCGCCTGCCATGAGCATGGGACCGCCCTGAGCGGTTTTCTGCCAGGTTCATGGGACCACCTGGATTGCCAGTCATGGGACCACCCGGTGTGTCTTGCTGGTGGGTTCGCGGCCGGCTCGTGTGATCGCCTCGTCAGCGTTGTCGACGGGAAGGTCGAGCGGGCATGGGATTTCGGGAGGTCAGCGTGATCGAGGTCAGGGAAGTGTTGCGGGTCTGGCTTGAGGGCAAGGGGCTGCGCATGGTTGCCGAGCGGGCCGGGGTGGACCGCAAGACCGCCCGCCGGTACGTCGAGGCCGCGCGGGCGGCCGGGCTGGATCGCTCGGCCGGGTTCGCCGCGGTCGATGACGCGCTCGTCGGGCAGGTCGTCGCGGCGGTCCGTCCGGTGCGCCCGAACGGTCGCGGCGCCGCGTGGGAGGTGCTCCTGGCGCACGAGGATCAGATTCGTGCCTGGGTGGCCGGGGACGGCAAGGACGCCAAGGCGCTGTCGATCGTGAAGATCCAGGAGCTGCTGGCTCGGCAGGGCGTGGTGGTGGCGTACCGGACGTTGCACCGGTTCGCCACCCAGCGGTGCGGCTACCGCGTCAAGGAGACCACGGTGCGCGTCAACGACGGCGAGCCTGGCCAGGAGCTGCAGGTCGACTTCGGGCATATGGGCTACCTGACCGATCAGGATGGGCGGCACCGGAAGGTGCACGCGCTGATCTTGACCGCGGTGTACTCGCGGCACATGTTCGTGTGGTTGACCTACTCACAGACCCTCGCCGCGGTGATCGCCGGCTGTGAGGCGGCGTGGTCGTTCTTCGGTGGCGTGTTCAAGGTCCTCGTCCCGAACAATCTGAAACCCGTTGTCAACCAAGCCGATCCGGTCAACCCGCGTCTGGCGGTCGGGTGGCTCGACTACGCGCAGCATGCCGGGTTCGGCACCGACCCGGCGCGGGTGGCCCGCCCGAAGGACAAGCCGCGGGTGGAGCGGGTCGTGCAGTACGTCCGGGGCAACTTCTGGGCCGGTGAGGCCTTCACCGACCTTGAGCAGGCGCAGCAGGCGGCGTCGCGGTGGTGCACCCGCACGGCCGGGATGCGCCTGCACGGCACCATCGCGGCCCGCCCGCTGGAGGTGTTCCTCGCCGACGAGGCGCCGGTGCTGCTGCCCGTGCCGCAGGTGTACGACGTGCCGATCTTCACCACCGTCAAGGTGCATCGTGACTTCCACGTCGAGGTCGCCAAGGCGCTGTACTCGCTGCCCGAGCAGTACCTCGGCGAGCAGCTGCACGCCCGCGCGGACCGTGAACTGGTCAAGCTGTACCGGCGCGGGGTGCTGGTCAAGACCCACCCGCGCCAGCCGCCCGGCGCCCGGTCCACCGACCGCGAGGACCTGCCCGAGCACAAGGCCGGCTACGCACTGCGGGACCTGACCCGGCTCATCGGCGCCTGCGCCGGGCACGGACCCAACATCGGCCTCTACGCCCAGCGGCTGCTCGATGACCCGCTGCCCTGGACCAGGATGCGCGCGGTGTACCGGCTCCTGGGCCTGGTCCGCCGCTACGGCGCCGACCCCGTCGAGGCCGCGTGCGACCGAGCACTCGAGTTCGACGTCATCTCCGTCACGAAGATCGCCTCCATGCTCGAACGCGCCACCGAGCACACCACCCCCGCGCTACCCACCGCCGCCGCAGGCACGGGCACTGCCCGATTCGCCCGACAGACAACCGAATTCGCGAGCCGACCCATCCCCGCCGCACGAACAACGACCGCCAGCCCAGGGACCACCCCCGCCACTGAGGGGACCAGCGCGGCCACTGAAGGGACCAGTCCGATCCCTGGGCAGCTGACCCTCATCCCCGGCGGCGCGCTCAAGGCCATCGACGGCCCCGCCGCCACCACGCCTGACAAGGAGAGCACCCGATGAGCACCACCACCCACTCGCGCGCCGCCCGCTCCAAGACCGGGCCGATCGACCCAGTCGGGGCCGACCTGAGCCAGGTCCTGCGCGCCCTGAAACTGTCCGGCCTGAAAGACACCCTGCCCGAGCGGCTCGCCCTGGCCCGGCAACAACACCTCGGCCACGGCGCGTTCCTCGAACTCTTGCTCTGCGACGAGGTCGCCCGCCGCGAGTCACGCTCGGCGATGCTGCGCGCCGCCAAGGCCGGCCTCGACCCGAGCATGCGGATCCAAACCTGGGACGAGCACCCCGACCTGACCTACGACCGCGCCCTCTGGTCGGACCTGACCTCGCTGCGGTTCACCGAGGCCGGCACCGGCGTCCTCATCCTCGGACCCGTCGGCGTCGGGAAAACGCACCTGGCGACCGCGCTCGGGCACGCCGCGATCCGGCGCCGGATGAGCGTGCTGTTCGCCCGCGCCGACAAGCTGTTCACCCGGCTACGCGCCGCCCGGCTGGATCACACCCCTCGAGGCAGAGGTCCGCCGCCTCGCCGCCGTCGACGTCCTCTCGTTGACGACTTCGCCCTGCGGGCGCTGGACGCGACCCAGACCAACGACTTCTACGAGCTGGTCGTCGAGCGGCATCGCAAGAAGGCCACGATCTGGGTGTCCAACAGGGAACCATCTGAATGGCTCGCAATGACCACCGACACGCTACTGGCCCAATCAGCCATCGACCGGCTCACCTCGGGCGCGCGCACCCTCATCGTCGAGGGCCCCTCACACCGGCAACGTCAGCACGTCACCCTTGACCAGACGAACAACGCCCAGCATGCTCACTGACACCCCCAAGTGGTCCCATGCTCGTGACAACGAGGTGGTCCCATCACGCTGGCAAGCGACAGAAAGTGAACCCGTGACCGCCCGGCAGCCGACAACACTACTGGGGTGGTGGCGGCTTCTTCTAGCCGCCCTAGCCGCCGCTGTTGTGACGCTGCTCGGCGCCGGAACCGCATCAGCCGTCACGGTCCCCGTCCTGGAAACACGCGTCGGGGCCTCAACCCCCGCCACGGCATACACCGTCGGGCCGCATGAGTGCATCACCGCAGGTCAACGCTGGGGGAACGCGCCCCCGGCGGCGGATCCGGTGGTGGCTATCGGTGTTGCCGCAAACACCGGCCTCCATGGGTTCTCGAGCGCCGACGAAGTCGCTTCGTTTGCAGCAAATCTTCGTGGTGGTCTGGCCAAGGCGGGATATGACGACGTAACTCCGATCATGCAGGGCAGCGCGGTCACTGGGCGGAGCCACAGGGGCTGGGCATTCGACGCCGGGCCGAAGGCAAGCGACTTCGATGTCGCTCTGGCCAGTCCGACCCTTCTTGCCAGGGCGCAGAGTCTCGGGATAGGTCTTCGATCTGGTGGTGTTCGGACCGGGCCGTTGCGCCAAGGCGACCTGGGCCGTCTAGGGCTTCGCAACGTTGCTTCATCGATGTCAGCCAGTGCTGGTAGGTCGGTCAACTTCATGATCTTTGACTCGCCACAGTCGGCCATCGCGCGCGGGCCAAGCGTGGTGCTATGACCATGCGGTACTGGTTGCTCGGGTCGCACGCAGATCTGGCGATTGCGGGATCCATCGTGAGCGAGTTGCTCGGTGTGGACTTGAATGAACACGACAGCGACTACCGAGGTGGCTCTTACTTGAGGGGGTCGGCGAAGTGGGGCCGAGAGGTTATCGTCCAAACCAACTTCGAGGATGACCAAGGGTACTTGGCGGAACCCGAGTTCCCGGACTGCCCCACCCTCATCTACGTCGAGGAAGAGGGTGACGCGTTAAGCGCGATCTTTTGTGCCGACCCTCGGCTTTCGGTCTTGCGGGTTGAGGAACTCTAGGCTCTCCTGCTGTTTCCGTAGGCCTGGTGGGGGCTGTGTCGCTCACCCAACCCCACCAGGCCCTACGGAAACAGCAGGAGGTCCCGGAAACAGCAGCAGAGCCGCATTTAGCTATCATCCGCCACCGCCGTGCTCCCGCCGTGCGCGCGATGGAATGCGACGGTGCCCGGGGTACGCACTGCGTACCCCGGGCACCGTCATTCAGAGTGGAAGCCCTCCGTCGATCAGAGGGTGCGGCCGATGAGCTCCTTCATGACCTCGTTGGTGCCGCCGTAGATGCGCTCGACGCGGGCCGCGGCATACATCTGCCCGATCGGGTACTCCATCGAGTAGCCGTAGCCACC
>RRZT010505615.1_pt1 | contig 10450 bp, 7 predicted proteins | sample 2165551 | NCBI WGS metagenome assembly RRZT01 (sample SAMN10456910, study PRJNA506462) | wastewater metagenome | biome: wastewater; feature: sludge; material: wastewater sludge; isolation source: wastewater sludge with Escherichia coli K12::gfp cells carrying plasmid... | place: USA: Moscow, Idaho ...
CAAAGCTGCTCAGCTTCTAAGGTCCGCCCCCGCCTACCCCTGCCGTCGCGCTGGGATTCGCGGCGGCTGCGCCCACCACGACACCAGAGTGGACCCGCTCGATCGCTCGAACGAGCGCCAACGGCGGCGCACCGTCGGCGGTGTAGCAGGCGAAGGAAAGATTCAGGACCGAGACTCCGCTCTGGCCAAGCTCGACGACGGCCCGGGCGACGTCCCAAGTGTTCCCTTGACCATTGCCGCCAAGCACCCGTCGGGACACAACGGTGGCACCTGGAGCCTGGCTCAGGATGAGTCCGGCCGTGAACGTTCCGTGGCCAGCCACGGAACCCACCGGAACGCCGTCCCTGAGGACGCCGAAGCTCGGTGTCGCTTCCTCCCAGCCACCATCCAGCCACGGATGGGGCCAGATGCCGGTGTCGAGCAGGCCCACCCGAACCCCCGCGCCAGGTCCGGTTGCGCGGGTCCGAGGCGGCGTCCAGTCCTGTCCTTCGGTGAGCAATGTAGGCAGGCCACCACCACCGAATATCGTCTCTCTGGCAGCACCGATACCACTGCTCGATGCCCTCGTGTTCGGCAAGAGTGCTGTCGCATTCGTTCCGAATGGGGTCTCATTCGTGACCCCCACCGCGTCTGATCCCGGAAAGACCACATAGCGGTTCCGGCCGATCGTCGGCACCCAACCACCATTGCGGGCGGCAGCAATGGCGCGGATGTCCCCCGCGACCCGGCTCACCAAGTCAACCACCGTTGCCGCCGACTCGGACCCAGACTGGGGCTCAGACGTGGACTGGGACGCTGCGCGACTGAGATTGCTGGCACCCGGAGTTGCGGCGACTTCGGCCTGCAGCGATGCGAAGGCCGTGGCTGGGTTGAGAACCAGGCGGGCGAGTCCCAGACGATGATCGGCCTCGGTGGATTCCACCCCGTCTCCGATGAGGTCGCGTACGAATCCGAGATGTTCGGTAGCAACGATCAATTCGTCGGGGGCACTCCAGTCGGCATCCCGAAATACCGGCAGGCTCTGATCGGCCATGGCGAGATCCTAACGTTATAGGGGGTAGAAAGCGACTAGCTTCTCTTCACGGATCGGCGTCGAAGAGACCTGATACATCGAATTCAGTACCGGTTCCGACAACCTTTTGGCATACGATCAGCAATGGCAGCCAGAGTCATCAATAACCAAACAACAATGAATTTGGGTGAATTTCTGACACCGTCCCCGATCCTGCGCGAGCCGACGAGTGCACCCTCAGCCAGCATCCCGATTAGGCTCGTGCCATGCAGCAGCGAGAGATCGTCTGGCGCCAGGCGCTGCCGGGCGAGGAGCAGCCAGCGCGCCCTGCCGATGCAGAGGAGGCCCGCGTCCGATTGCAGTCGGGCAACGCCGACTTCGCCAGACTCGGCGATCTGGGTGGGCGGCAGGTCATCTCCGTCGGGCCCGAGGCCTTCGGACTGCCGCGACAAGTCGGGGCTGGAGTCCCGCAAGAGCCCTTCGCGGCGGTGCTGGCCTGCTCAGACGCCCGTGCTCCGGTCGAGCTCCTGTTCAATCAGGCCGGAAATTCCATGTTCGTGGTCCGAGTCGCCGGCAATGTCCCCGGGCGTGAGTGCCTGGGCAGTCTGAACTATGCGGTGGACAATCTGCCGACCGTCAAGATGATCACGGTGCTCGGGCATACCAGCTGCGGGGCGGTGACGGCGGCCGTGGACGCACTGCTCGCGCCGCAGGTCTATCTCGACCTCATTCACGACCCCTCGCTACGGGCCATCGTCGACGCGCTGCTGGCCGGCGTCCGGATGGCCGATGAGGCACTGGTCGCCGCTCACGGACGCGATGTCCGAGACGCCCCAGGGTTCCGTACAGCGTTGATCGACCTCGGAGTGACCGCCAATGCCGCCATCACCGCTGTCGTACTGGCCCGCGCGGTCGACTGCGCGGTGACGTACGGGGTGTTCAGCCTGACCAACCGCAGGGTCGGTATCACCGGTCCGAACGGCTGGCAGGCCGGCCTGATGGATCCACCCGATGGAGACCGCGCACTCACCGAGATCCTGCGCTGGGGCGCGGTCAACGCCGAAGTCTGGTGACCTTTCGATAATGTGCCAGACCGCCGTCGCCTAACGCGCGATAGGCGAGGGATCAAGGGCCTCGTGTGGCAGATTATCGAAACCGGCGCCGCGTAGGACGCGGGTTGCTGCTTGTCGAGGCTGACTACTCAGTCGGCGACAGGTGACGCGGGCGGCAACTTGAGCAGGTCGACGACCTCGTCCCACAGCTCGCCGAAAGCAGCAGCAGCCGGTGACTTGCCGGCGAAGGCGATCAACGGCTCCCGGCGTACGGTCATCTGCTCCACCGCGCTGGCCGCCGGAATCGCGATCGTGCTGACCTGGCTGTTCTCCTTCGGCAGCTCGGTCAAGATCTCCTGGTGCAGCTTGCGGCGCCGATCCAGCATCGAGAAATAGCCGCGCAGCTTGGGCTTGCGGCCCTTCAGCTCCTTGGTGAACTGCGCCAACTGCTCGAACGTCCGCACCGACAGCACCGTCGGGATCAACGGCACCAGCACCAGATCGGAGGCACGCAGGACGTTCTCCGACACCAGCGACAGACTCGGCGGTGTGTCCAGCACCACCACATCGAACTCGGCGGCCAGCGGCGACAACAGCCGGCGCAGCGTCCGCTGCGGTTGGGGCCGATCGTTGAGATCGATGTCCATGTGCCGATAGGTGAAGTCGGCCGGCAGCAGGTCCAGGTGCGGGAAGTCGGTCGCCTTGATCGCATCCAGCATCGGCCGGGAGCCCCGGACCAGCTTCGGGCTGCCGCCCTTGACGCGCGGCTTGACCCGGAACAGGTACGTCGCCGCCCCCTGCGGATCCAAGTCCCAGAGCAGGGTGCGTCGCCCCTGCTGCGCGGAGAGATAGGCCAGGTTGACCGCAGCGGTGGTCTTGCCGACCCCGCCCTTGAGGTTGTAGCTCGCCAGCACCTTCATCCGACCGGCTCCTGTCTGCGATCGATCGCGGCCGTCATGCCGACACCAGCCGGTTCACGTGCTTCGCGGCCTTGTTGCCCAGATAGTTCTCGTGGTGTTCGTCGAGGGTCGCCCGGGCGGCACGCTGCCGCGCCTCGAACTTCGCCGACAGCTCGCCCATGGCCAGGATCGCGTTCGCGTCGACCTTGCCGGCGTCCACCATCTCCTGCGCGAACTGCCGCAGCGCGGCGGCCTGCACCTCGCCGTCCTGGAACTCGCCCAGCAGGTCCTGCAACTCCTTGAAGTCCGCGATCACGCTCTTGAAGGCGTCCTTGTCGCACAGCGGCTTGAAGACCTCCATCAGATAGCGCATCTCCTTGCACGCCTTGCGCAAGTCGTGCACCAGCTCGGACTCGGAGTCCGCGTCGATCCGGGCCGCCCGCTTCTGGCACTTGCGGAACAGCTTGTGCAACCGCTCGACGGCCAGTTCGGAGGCGGTCTTGTCGGTGTGCGACGGATGCGCGATCACCCCGGCCAGAGCGGTCCGCCACGCGCTCACCAGCTCGGTGTAGCGGTTCGAACGCAACGCGCTCGCCAACGCCTGCTGAGCGGCTGCTCGCTTCTCGGCCACATAGGCGCCGAAGGCTGCCAGGTCGTCGGGGTGGGTCACCGTCGCGGCCAGCGAGTCCAGCTCCAGCAGGTAGACGTCCAGATCGCGGGTGGGGGTGGTGATGTCCCCGAGCCAGCGGAACTCCGGCGCCATCCGATCGGCCAATCCCTCAGGCAGCACGTCGCCAAGCAGCTTGATCACCGACCGGGTACGACGAACCGCAACCCGGAAGTCATGCAGATACTCGCTGTCGATGTCGCTGACGATCCCGTCGACGGTCGCGTCCATCTCTGAGAGATAGCCCAGCAGGGCGTCGGCCACCGCGAAGTCGGCCGCTTGGTCAGGACGCATCCCGAAGCGCTGTGCGACCGTCGGACGCAGGGCAGGCTGGGCCCGGACCACCGTGAACCAGGAGTCATCGCTGGCCACCAGCGGGGTGTTCTTGGTCAGCGCCTTGCGGATCCGGCCCGCTTCGTGGCGGTAGCCGCGCAGCACCTCGATCCCGACCCGTGGCGGCAGGGCTGCCTCCGCCGGCTTGGTCAGCGCCCCGGCCGTCCAGTGCACTCGGGCCACGGCCTTGCCGTCCTTGTTGCGGATCGCGTACGTGGTGGTCGTCGCCTCCGTGGTCGCGTACGGCACCAGGGCGCGGATCCAGGCCGGACGGGTCACCAGGTCGAGAACGATGCCGGTGGGCAACTCCGCCGGCATCCGGGGCCAAGGCCCGTCCCCGGGCTGTTCGAGCTGGCGGCCCTGGTGCACGGCGACCAGACGGTGGTGCCGGGGAAGGTGAGCGAGGTCGATCCCCACCGCGGCGAGCCTTCCGTCGACGGTGTCCAGCAGGGTCAGCACTTCGCTGCGTGAGGACTCGGCAACCACCGTGAAACTGGGTGCGAGAGCTTTGGTCAGCAGTGCCTCGGCGGCAACGCCGGGGCGGGCCTCATCTGAAGCCGAGAGCGTCAGAATGGGCGGAGCAAATGTCACATTCAGGGGCATGGTGGCTCGGAACGTACCAGCCAGACATGAACGATTAGCCGTTACGACACCTGCCCGTCACCCAACCGTTGTGTAGCAGGGCGGCGTCACGCAACACCGCCCTGCTACGAGGTCAGTCAGCCCCTGAGATCATCCGTCGCCTCTGCCCACAACGCGGCGTCGGCCAACTCCTTCTGGTTTCTGCGGTAGGCGGCCCAGACCACTCCACCGACGACGGCCCCGAGAGCCAGTACCCAAGTCCACTTCATTGACAGAGCGTAGCTGTGTCTTCGTCACTCGCTGTGAGGCTGCGCTCCCAAGACTCTGTCTTCACTCCTCACTCGCGACGAAAAGCATGTCGCTCGCTCATCGCTCCAGACAGAGCCGTCGCTCCACCTCACGGCCGCTCGCGACGGGGAGAAGCTGCGCGATTCTGCCGGGACTTCCCGGCAGAATCGCTCAAGCTGTTCTACTTGCGGACCTTGCCCTTGACGATCTTGACTATGGTGCCGGGCACCTTGTTCTCCGGATCGCCCATCGTTGCCGCCCAGAGGGTCTTCCTGGACTTGGTGGTCTCGACCGCGACCACTCCCGGCAGGGTGACGTACGGCTTGACCTTGCCGCGTTGCACCACCGAGATCCGGCCGCCGAAGAGTTCGGCGACGTAGATCTTGCCGCTCGTGCCCAGCGCCAGGTTGGTCGCCCCGAGCAGTCCCTTGGCCACCACCTTCGTCTTGCCGTTGCGCAGATTGACCCGGTACACCTTCCCGCGCGCCCCCAGCACCGGCGACTCCGGTCCTCCCGGCAGGGTCGTCACATACAGGTGACCGTCCTTGCCCAGCTCGACATCGGTAGGAACGGCCTCGAAGCGGTACGTGATGCCAGCCACGCACTCCGGCAGCTCGAGCGCGGCAGCCATCGACGCGGTGATCTTGGTCGGCTGTGCCGGCAGCACCGCCAGGGTGCTGATCTTGCCCTTGCTGTTCACTCGCCACAATGTGTTCGAGCCGGCATCGGCCACCACCCAACCGCCGGGCACGGCAGTCACCGAGTAGGCATGGGAATCGACATGACCCCGGTAGCTCACCGGGATCTCGGCCTTCTCCAGGGCTTCGGACACGCACGCGCTCGGGTTCTTGACGCCGTAGCGGATGACCTTGTCCGGGTTGTGCTTCGTCTCGTACGCATGTGTGTCGGCATAGATCCGCTTGCCACGTGGGCCCCAGATATGCAGCCCGCTCGCCGAGTTCTCGAAGGTCTCCAGGTTCGTCACGGTCGTGGTGAAGGCCATGGACTTGCCGTTCTTGGAGAAAGCGATGCCAGAGGCACCCGGCTGATCAGCGGCTATGGTGGCGAGCTTTCCGTTCTTCTTCACCCGGCCGATCAGATTGAGGCCGCCATCGGCGACGTAGGTGTTGCCGCCCCGCAACGCGAGATTGAATGGTGCGGCCACCGCCGTCGACACGACTTTCGGCTTAGGAACAGGCTTGGGGGCTGCCGAGCTCGCCGCCGGTGGGATGAGGAGGAGGGATGCGGCCGCAAGCGCGGCTGCACCGAGGAGTCTGGACGTTCGCATGCTTTCTCCCTGAATCTGGACACAGCCGCACGATCTCTGTCCGCGACGCACAGTGCGGCGAGGAATGGTGAGGCGGAAGAACCCCGAGGACGGTCCGGGACCCCATCCCGGGCGCGCCTTGCTTGCGATAGTGAAATGGGTCACAGACCCACCCCGAGCCATCATGTCGGCAGGTGCAGAACCCGTCAACAGGTATCTCTCGGCCAACGACACACCCTGTCCACCTCCGAATAACAATCTCCGGGGCAGATATTCAACCTGGCGTCAAGCCGGTCGCAGGGTGATCACCTGAGCGTCGGCATCGGTGTCCAGTCCGGCCCGGTGAGCGAGAGCACCCGCCTCTCCGCGAGTCGCGACACTCAGCTTGGCCAAGATGTTGGAGACGTGCACGCTGGCCGTCTTGGTGCTGATGAACAACTCGGCTCCGATCTCGCCGTTGGTCCGGCCGGCCGCCACCAGTCGCAGCACCTCGGTCTCGCGAGCGGTCAATCCCGCCAGCGGGCTCGCGGCCGGCCGGCCGAGCGGTCTGCTGGTCTCCACGGCGAGACCCGCCCGATGGGCAAGCGCGAGGATCGGATCGACCAGCAGCGTGGCCCCGAGGTCCTCGGCCTGCTCGGCGGCCGCCTCCAGCACCATCCGCGCTTCCTCACGCTCTCGCATCGCGACCAGATGCTGGCCCAGCCGCAGACCCGCGTACGGCCGCAGATACGTCGGCGCCTCCACGCGCGTCACACGCTCCAGCGCAGTGCGCCACGCCGAGACATCGTCGACCAGTTCCGCGGTGATCACCGGAGCCCAGTTGTTGCGATTGCGAATCGGCTCGGCAGTGTCGAAGAGCCGACGGACCCGCTCGAGCCGACCCCGCGCGTCACCTCGATCAGACATCCGCGCCGACCGAGCTGCCACCCACAGCGCGGGATAGTGATGTGCCGGATGGTGCTGCTCCCAGTGATCGAGGAAGGCGGCAGCACTGGTCCAGGCTCGTTCCGGGTCGCCGGTCGCCAGGGCGAGCATCGCATCGGTGCAGATGGCCTGATAGGCATACTGCGGGGCGATCAGCGGGCCGGTGATCAGGCCGCGGAAGTCACTCAAGATCTCCTCCGCCTCCGACAGCCGGCCCGTCCACAGCCTCAGCCAGGCTTGCAGCAACCGCAGATGGGCGTAGTGATGCGCCGGCGGGTCCAGGTCCAGGGCCCGATCCACCAACCGGGCGGCACCGTCCCAGTCGCCGAGGGCGATCAACGGCTCGGCCGCGTTTCCCGCGAGCATCGCACCGACCGAACGCTCCAGGCCCCGCTCAGCGGCGACCTCGCTGCCGGCCAGCGCCTGCTGGGCCGCTTCTCGATAGCGGGCCGTCAAGCAGAGCGCATCGGAGTAGTTGATGTAGTAACGGAGCAGCACCCCAGCCTCTCGGGGTGCCAGCTCACCGGCCCGGGCCAGCTCGGCCAGGCCTTCCTCCTCTTGGCCGCGGGCGACGAGGCAGACTCCGTACGTGTTGCGGGCTTGCGACTCGGCAATCGGGTCAACCAGGCCAACGGCGAGGTCGACTGCCTCGCGGGCGGTCTCGATCGCGTCCTCGCCGGCCAGCGACGAGGCGATCGCGAGTCGGTTGAGGATGCCGACCCGGACCTGCGGCTCGGCGTCGGCCGGCAAGATGGTCATCGCGGTCTGCAGCGCCTCGATGGCGCCCGCTCGCATCAGAGCGGCCAATCGTTGGCCCTTCTCCGACCAGCGACGGGCGACGTCGGTCGGCGGAGTGTCCTCGGTGGTCTCCGCGATCGCCTGCTTCGTCAGCGCCAGCGAACGCTCGATCTCACCGGCGTCGCTGGCAGCCTTGGCCGCGGTGTCCAGCAGCTGGAGATGTGTGCACTCGGCGACCGACTCCGGGTCCGGCACCCGGTCCCACAACTCGAGGGCTCGCTCGTATTGCTTCAAGGTCTCCACATGTGCCACTGTCCCGGCTCGGGCTGCCGCCAGCGACCAGCGGAACGCCCTGGCGGCGTCATGGGCAGCCGACCAGTGATGCGCGATCTCCACCGATGCGGTCCGGGGAGCGAGCTCCGGCTGCGCTTCCAGCACCGCGGCGAAGCGGGCGTGCAGCCGGGTGTGCTGACCCGGCAGCATGTCCTCGTGCGCCACCTCCTGCAGGAGGGCGTGGCGGAAGCCGTAGCCGTCGTCGTCGGTCGTCAAGATGGCGGCATCGACTGCCTCACGCAGATCGGCATCCAACTCGGCCGGTGAACGGTCGCTGACCTGCTCGAGGAGTGCATGATCGACCCGATGGCCGGCGACAGCTGCTACCCGGACGGTCTCCTGAGCTCGATCGCTGAGCCGGTCTATGCGTACGTTGAGGGCGTCCCGGAGGCTGTCGGGCATGTTGATGCATCCTCGGGAAGCGGAATTGGCCAGCTCCGCGACAAAGTACGGCAGACCCTCGCTGCGGCGATGGACGAGGTCGACGGCCACACTGCTGGGAGCATGGCCCAGCAGCTGGGTCAACAGCTCGGCCACCTCCTCCCGGCTGAGTCCTGCGATCTCGAGCCGGCTCACGCCGGCGAGGCGGCCGACCTCGGCCAGGAACGGGCGCAACGGGTGCCGGCGGTCGAGCTCGTCGGTGCGGTAGGTCGCGACCAGGAGCACCGGGGCATCGGTCAGCGCACCGACCAGGAATCGCAGCAGATGCCGGGTGGACTCGTCGGCCCAATGCAGATCCTCGATCACGATGACCAGCGGCCCGGTCTCGGTGGCACTCTCACAGAGCCGTACGACGGCCTCGAACAATTGCAGGCGGAGCGTGGACGACTCCTGAGGTGGACTGATCAGCTCGGGCAGAACCACACCGAGGCCGGCCCTGCTGGCGCCAGCCCAATCGAGCACCTGCGCGGACCCGTGTGCTGCGACCAACTCACGCAATGCGCCCGCGATCGGCGCATACGGCAGGCCTTCGCCACCGAGCGGTACGCACTGTCCGCGGATCACCTGCGCCTGCCGGTCGCCGGCCGTGGTGGTCAGCTCGTGCACAAACGCGTCGATCACCGTGGTCTTGCCCGAGCCCGCATCCCCGCCGACGAGCACGAAGGCACTGCCGTCGACCAGCACGCTGTCCACCAAGGCGCGCAGTCTGGCCAACTCCTGAACCCGCCCGACCAGACCGGGTAGGAGTCCACCGCGGGCCCCACCGCGGGCGTCGCCGCCCCGGACCCCACCGCGGGCGTCGCCGCCCCGGACCCCACCGCGGGCGTCGCCGCCCGACGCTCCGGCACGAGGACCGGAAGCGTCGGGATCGACGGCGCCAATGCGTGGCGGCACGTGACGTACCACGCTATTCATCGTGCCACCGCCCGTCAGCTGCGGACACTACCGACGGTGACAGAGTGGTGCTGACGGCGACTCGGGCGGCGTGCATCGGCCGTCTCAGCAGCAGGGCTGCCGGCGTCCCTGTGACTCCGGGACAGCATCAGCCGTTCCCACCAGTGACGCCGCTGCGGCTGTCCCCGACGAATGAGGCGAGCCAGCCGCTCCTGCTCCGCCTCCTGGCGAAGGTCTGCGAGCCGTTGGTCGATCAGCATCTTGGCCACATAGTCGTTGCTCATGATGAGCACCTCCTTGGATTTCGATGCTTCTACCGTCGTCCTAAGGAGGCACCCCACACATCGTGCAGACTCCTCATCTTTCGCCGTGACCTGCAGGCTCAGGCGCCGGGCGGATCTGAGGTAGCTGAGGTAGCTCAGATCGAGGTCAGATCGAGTCGACCTCGTGAGCCAAGGTCACGTCGCGGCTGAACTCGGCCCGACGGTGGGCGATGACGGCCAACGCCTCGTCGGTGTCAGCTGCGGAGATGCCGAGCTGGCTGTGCGTCCAGCGGACGAACGGAGCGAGGGCCTCCGGCAAGGCGAGCAGCCGGAACGGTTCGTGGTGGAGCGCAGTGACCCACAGCTCCAGTCCCATTTCCAGCGCGACAGCGCTGAGCAGCCGCGGATCGCCGTACGTCTGGTGACCGAGCACGGACAGTGCGTCCACGAGCACCTCCCGATCGGCTGGGTCGGCGACGACCGCGCCTTCGGGAGCAGCAGCGAACTGATCCACCAGCTCAGCGATCTGAGCCACCGTCCAGGCCTGCCTTCCCCAGCCGTGCCCACCCGGCGGGCAGAGTCGCAGGGCCCATTCGAGCATCGGGCGGACCTGCGGCCAGGTGTCGGACTCGAATGGCGGGGTGAGCTGCCGGCCGGCGGCGATGCCGTCACTCAACCAGGCCCTGGCATCGGCCGGCGTGAGGTCACGCGAGTCCATCCCCGCCCGACCCTCGCCGGTCAGCGCCTCCCGTACGGG